>MRWG01000171.1_pt1 | contig 112111 bp, 109 predicted proteins | sample 1013341 | NCBI WGS metagenome assembly MRWG01 (sample SAMN06117577, study PRJNA244670) | biofilm metagenome | biome: Water; feature: Cathode Biofilm; material: Biofilm; isolation source: microbial consortium enriched at the cathode of a solar microbial fuel cell | place: USA: District of Columbia...
ACCAAACACCTCCGCGGGGTGGAGCAGCCCGGTAGCTCGTCAGGCTCATAACCTGAAGGTCGCAGGTTCAAATCCTGCCCCCGCAACCAAATAGAAAAGCCCCTGACGGCAATGCCGCAGGGGCTTTCGCATGTCCGGGCGGCGCCGTGCCCTTGGACAGGGTCGCCCTAGGCCGCATAGACGATGCGCCCGTCCATCATCGTGAGACGCACGTCGGTCTCGAGCAGGGCGGCGGGGCCGTCGGCGAAGAAATCGCGGTCGAGGATGACGAGGTCGGCGGCGAGGCCCGGCGTCAGCGTGCCGGTGACGGTCTCGAGATGGGCGGACCAGGCGGATTCGCGCGTGCCGTGGCGGATCGCCACCGCCATCGGCAGCGCCCAGTCCGGCCGGTGCGGCGCGACCGACGCGTCGCTCGGCGACTTGCGGGTCGCCGCGATATACATGTTGGGCAGCGCCTCGTACGGCGCGGTCGGCGTATCGGTGCCGAAGGCGAGCGGCGCGCCGGCCGTCAGGTAGAGCGGCCAGGCGAAGCCGTTGTCGCCGCGCTCGGGTCCGAGCTTCTCCAGCCAGTTGGCGAGATAGGCCGGGTCGACATGGACCGGCTGCATCGAGGCGGTGATGCCGAGCCGGCCGATGCGCGCGATCTGGTCCGCGCGGGCGTACTCCAGATGCTCGATCCGGTGGCGGCGCCCGGAAGTGCCGTTGACCGTGGCGGCATTCTCGATGGCATCGATGGCGGCGTCGATCGTCGCGTCGCCGATGGCATGGATGGCGGCCTGGAGGCCGGCCTTGTCGGCCGCCGCGACCATGGCGGACAGCCGGTCGGCCGGCCAGATCGGATCGCAGTTGCTGCCGTCGGTATAGGGTTGGCTCAGCGCGGCCGTGCAGCCGTCGATGGTGCCGTCGCCGATGAACTTGATGCCCGTGACCCGCAGCCTGTCGCCCTGATAGTCATGGGCGAGATCGGCGGCGCGCGCGACCTGGGCCAGTTCCTGCTCGAGGGTCTCCTTGCGCCACATGATGATGTGGCCGACGACGCGGGCCGAGAGCCGTCCCGCCGCCTGCAGGCGCGCCACGGCTTCGAGCGCCGGCTCCTCCAGCGCCATCTCGACGATCGAGGTGATGCCGGCGCGGGCGAAGGCGTCCAGCGCCGCCAGGATGCGCTTTTCCATCTCATCGTCCGAGACGGCGTTCAGCAGCGGCCAGACCATGTTCGTCGTCGCCGTCTCCTGCAGCCAGCCCGTGGCCTCGCCGGTCCTGGGATCGCGCACGATCTCGCCGCCGACCGGATCGGGCGTGTCGTCGGTGATGCCCAGTTCCCGCAACGCCGCCGAATTCACCCAGGTCGAGTGGAAGTCGAAGGCGTCGAGATAGACCGGCCGGTCCGGCACGATGTCGTCGAGCATGGCCTTGTCCGGCCGGCCGTCGGGCACGTCGCCATGGACCCAGGCCGTCCCCAGGACGCGCTGCGCCTCCGGATTCGCCTCCGCCCAGCGGCGGACACGACGGCGGATCTCCTCGAGGCTGCCCGCGCCGCGCAATTGCGCCTTGCGCATCGCCGCACCGGTCATCGCCAGATGAACGTGGCCGTCGACGAACCCCGGCACGACGAGGCCGCCCGCCGCATCGATCCGTTCGGCGTCGGCGGCGATCGCCTCCGCGCCCGCCGCGTCGCCGACGAAGACGATCCGATCGCCCTCGATCGCCACGGCCTCGGCCCAGGGATTGTCGGGGTCCGCGGTGAACACCCGAGCCCCCTCAATGAGAACCCTGCTACCGGCCATGGTTCACGCGCCCCTATCGGTTTCGTTCGCTTGTGACGGTGACGCTATAGAAGGGCGCGATGTCCTTCAATTCGCGCGGGCTTGTTGGGGGGGAGTGTGCGCGCGGGCGCCCCATTCAGGGCCGCACCAGCGTCCAGCCCTCCTCCTCCAGGCGCAGCAGCTCGGCGACGCCGGTCTGGACGATCGAGGCGCCCTCGAAGATCTCGGGCCGCGCGCCCTCGGTCCGTTCCATGGTGTCGAGCGTGTTGCCGCAGGCGAAGAAGGCGACGTTGGGCACGCCGGCGGCGAAGGAGCGGAGCCGGGAGAGCACCGGCGAGGTGTCGGTGCGCAGCATGTGAAGCCCCTCGTTGAAGGCGATGATACGGATCTCGATCAGCTCGCCGCGCGCGCCGTAATGCTTCGTGACATTGGTCGCGACGCTGAGGACCGAGCCCATCTTGGCCGGATCGCTGTCGGAGATGTAGAGGACGAGCCGGTGGTCGGGTTCGAAATCCTGCGCGGCGGCGGGCCGGGGCGGGGCGACGGCCGTGGCGCCGAGGAGGGCGACGGCCAGCCCGGCGGCGAGCGCCGTGCCGGCAAGGCGGGCGAGCAGGCGGCGGCGGGAAGCTCGGGTCATGGCGCTCGTTCCTGCGTCTCGCCGCGCGTCCAGAAGGCGCGGCCGGTCAGAGTTGCGGGCCGCGCAGGCTGTCGCGCAGCCCGCGAAGCGCCGTGGCGAAGGGGACGGACAGCCCGCCCAGCATCAGCAGCTTCAGCCCGCCGACGGCGCCGAGCACGATGCCGCCCAGCGCCAGGAAGGAGGGGAGCGCCAGGGTCGAGACCCCGGTGATGCCCTGGCCGATGGTGCAGCCCATGGCCGTCACGCCGCCGACGCCCATGAAGACGCCGCCGATCAGGTGCCGGCGCATCTCGCGCGCGTCGTCGAAGGCCTCGAGCCGGCACTCGCCATGGCGCAGCGCGGCCAGATAGCCGCCCAGCAACACGCCGAAGATGCTGGCGATGCCGAAATCGATGACCGCGCCGGTATAGGTCATCAGATAGACGAGGCTCTCGCCTAAGGGCGCGATGAAGCGCAGCGAGATCAGGGCTTGCGGGTCGAACGGATCGGCGCCCAGCGTGCCGGTCAGGGCCCAGCCGCCGGTCACCAGCAGCCCGACGGCAAGTGCGCTCGCCCAGGCCGCGGCGTTCGCCCGGAACGTCCGGTCCCGGAACGCCCAGGCGGCGAGCGCCAACGCGAGCAGGGCGGCGAGCGGCAGGCGCGCCACCGGCCCGTCCGCGCCCGTGATCCAACCGAGCAGGGCGGCCGCGCTCGCGTCCCAGCCGGCGGAGAGCGGGATCGTCGCGGCATCGACCAGCGCGACCCGGGCCACGCCGAAGAGACCGCGCATCGTCATATAGCCGGAGACCGCGATCACCAGGAGAACGACGATCGCGCGCAGATCGCCACCGGCCGCGCGCAGCAGCGCGCCGAATCCGCAGGTGCCGACCGCCGCCATGCCGAGGCCGAAGAGTACCCCGCCGGCGAGCGGACCGAGCCAGGCGATCCGCGGCAGCAGATGGAAGGTCTCGGTGAGCGCGATCACCCCGCCCGCATGCAGCAGATGGACGCCCAACGCCGCGACGGCGATCGCCAGCGCCCACATCCGCGCCTGCACCCAGCTGTCGCCATAGAGGGCGGACTCGATCGCGCTCAGCGTACAGAAGCGCCGGGCGCGCGCGACGTAGCCGAGCGCGAGGCCGATCAGGCCGCCGCCCCAGCCCATCAGGCTCGGAACGGACATTTCCTCGATGAACGTTTCCACCGCTGTCACCGGCCGGCCGGACGGGACGGACCGGTTCCGACCGCCTTCCCTTTGCGGCATCCCTCGTTTCGACGGGGATGCTCTCTTAACCGTGCGCCTTGCAGGCCCTATTGCGACGGGGCGCAGTCCTTGGCATCGCCGCAATAGAGATCGTAGAGGACGCGGATGATCTCGCGCACTTCATGCGTCGCGATCGAGTAGTAGATGGCTTTCCCCTCGCGGCGCGTCTGGACGAGATTGTCCGCCCGCAGCCGCGCGAGCTGCTGCGAGACGGCCGGCTGCTTCATCGCCAGCAGCTTCTCCAGCTCGGTTACCGGCTTCTCGCCCTCGGCGAGGAGACACAGGATCAGGAGGCGCGACTCGTGGCCGAGCGCCTTCAAGGTATCGGCCGCGCGGCGCGCGTTCTCGACCATCTCCTCGGGGAACTCCAGGATTTCCGCTTCGCTCGGTAACGCCATCGTCGCTCTCAACCCATCCAGTGCTGGAGGCGCCTGACTCCGGGCCTCTCTCTTTCGTCAGAAGGCGAGGTCGATCTCCACCGCGGCGATGCCGGCCCGCGCGCAGGCATCGTCCTCCTCGCCACCCGGCGCGCCGGAGACGCCGACGCCGCCGACCACGGACCCGGCGGCGGTGACCTGAACGCCGCCGCCGACGGTCATCACGTCCTCGATGAAGCGAATCCCGCTCTCCGGCTCTCCGGCGCGCGTCGCCTCCGCCAAGTCCACAGTATCGGTCCGGAAGCTGACCGCTGTCCAGGCCTTGCGCCGGGCGGTCTCAGGCGTGTGCATGCCGGCGTAGCGGTCGCGCAGCAGCACCTGCGGGATGCCGAAGCGGTCGACCACGCTGACGGCGACCTGGTAGCCGCGCGCCCGGCAGTCCTCGAGCGCCGCCTGGGCGAGCTTCTGGGCGATCGACAGCTTCATGACCTCGAAGCTGACGGTCGCGCCCGCGTCATCCTGGGCCTGCGCCGGCCGGAGGGCGGCCGGACCGGCCAGCAACAGGGCGCCGGCCAGGGCCGGAAGCATCAGGCGGCGGGCCGGTCGGATCGTGGTTCGGGTCATGGTGCGTCTCTCCCTATTGTGTCGGGTGCCGCCGGGTCATGGGGCGGGGGGGGGGCTAGGAGCCGGCCGCGTTCTGCGCGCGGTCGTGCGCCTCGATCAATCGTTGCAGCAGGCCCCAGAAGAAGTCCTCGCCCGGATAGCCGGTGATTCGGCCGACCTCGCGCCCGTCGGCCACCAAGACGAAGGTCGGCGTGAAGCGCGTCGGCTTCATGCCGGCAAGATCGGGAGGGCGCGGCGCGTCGAGGTCGAGGCGCCGGAGCGGCGCCCGCGCGCCCTCGCTGGTCTTGGGGTAGATCGGCGCGATCTCCTCGTTCCAGCGCCGGCACCAGCCGCAGCCATCCTCCTCGATCATCACGAGCTGCAGCGACGCCCCTTCGTCGGCGCGCGGCGATGCGCCCGCCGACAGGGCGATCGTCAGCACGGCCAATGTCAGCACGGTCCACGTCACCTGGCCAACGCGCGCAAGGCGATCGGATATGAGGCGGAGCCCGGGCAAGATGCTCTCCCATTGGGGCCGAAGGCGTTCCAGACCGCCTTCGAGCCTGCTGCGTCAATATATATTGATAATGCAATTTGTCTAAGTCAAACTTCGGCCGGCTCGCCGGATATCGCCTGCGGGACCGGGAACGAGGGCGCGTCCACGAGCGCGCCGGCCGCGGGGAGGATCGTCATGGATGTCAGCTTGGGCGGCGCCTTTCTGGGCGGCCTGCTTTCCTTCCTTTCGCCCTGCGTCCTGCCGCTGGTGCCGCCCTACCTGTGCTATATCGCCGGCATCTCCTACGAGGAGCTGGTGCAGGAAGGCGGCGCCGTGCCGCGCGGGCGGATCCTGGGCGCCGCCCTGCTCTTCGTGCTCGGCTTCGCGATCGTCTTCGTCGCCTTCGGCGCCACGGCCTCGATTTTCGGGCAGCTGGCGGCCGAGTATGCCGAGGAACTGTCGATCGCGGCCGGCATCCTGATCGCGTTGTTCGGGCTGCATTTCCTGGGGGTGTTGCGCATTCCGCTGCTCTACCGGCAGGCTCGGTTCGAGGCGGGCGGCGCCAAGGCCGGCTTGATCGGGGCGTTCCTGATGGGGCTCGCCTTCGCGTTCGGCTGGACGCCCTGCGTCGGCCCGATCCTGGCGGCGATTCTGTTCATGGCGGGCGGCGAGGAGTCGGTCGGCGAAGGCATGCGGCTGCTCGCGGTCTATGCCGCGGGTATCGGCGTGCCGTTCATCCTGGCGGCCCTCTTCACCAGCCGGTTCGTCGATCTGCTGAAACGCCACCGCCGGCATCTGGCCACTGCGGAGCGGGCGGCCGGGGGGCTGCTCGTCCTCGTCGGCATCCTCTTCATGACCGGGGGCATGTCGGACATCGCTTTCTGGATCCTGGAGGCCTTCCCGGCGCTCGGCCGCATCGGCTAGCCGCCCCTATCCCAACTCCATCGCGATCAGCCGTTCCAGCGAGCGCTGCTCGCGCAGCACGTTGATGAAGCGCACGCTGTCGGCATCGCGGATGGCGGCTGCAAGCGGCTCCAGGCTCTCGATCAGCCCGCCGACGAGACGCCGGTACTTCTCGTCCGCGCGCTTCTCGGGCGCGGCCAGCCGGTCGCAGCGCCGGATCGTGTCGCCGAGGATTCCGGTCCGCGTGCCGACCTCCGCGACCGCGGCGCGCGCCTGGAAGTCGGGCGGCGCGTGGCGATAGCGGTAGAGCGCGTCCATCGCGCGGCTGAGATCCAGCACGCAGTCGGGGAAGAGATAGAGCCCGGCCGCCGCGCGCAGGTCGCTCAGCCCCGTTCGGAAGTCCGAGACGGCTTCGTAGGCCGCCTCCGCCTCGCCCGCATCCGCGGCGGTGAGCGTCTCCTCGAGCTGTCGGCCGAGCGCGCCGAGCGCGCCGGCGAATTCCGGCAGGTCCGCGAAGAGCTCGGGCGGCCGATCGGCGAAGGGCGCGACGCGTTCGCGCCACGCGGAAACCGAGCGTTCCAGTTCGATGCCGGCCGGCATCACATTCCCCGTGCGCAGATAGCCCATGGCGATGCGCGCCGGGGCGTAGGCGGCGGCGACCGCCCGATTGAAGCCGGCGAGCGACGGCGCGTCCTGCCGAGCGGCCGCGGGTTGAATCGCGAGGCAGGCGACGGCCAGCACGAGCAAGGGGAAACGGAAGGGAAGGGGCATCGCGCAGCCTCCGGATTATGCATGGTAAAAACGCAATATATGTATATCATGGAGTCCCCGGGGGGAAGGAAAAGGCGAGGCGCGATGCCGTCACGAAATACGAGCCGACGCGATCTGATGCGTTGGGCCGGGGCGGCCGGCCTCGTCGGCGCCCTCGGGGCGGGGCTTCCCGCCGGCCGGGCCGGCGCGGCCTCCGAGCCGGTGCTGACCGACGACGGGCTCTACCGTCAACCCTGGTTCCTGGAGAGCTTCCTCGATCTGGAAGAGGACCTGACGCTCGCCGCCGACAACGGCAAGCGGTTCGCCGTGATGTGGGAGCTGAAAGGCTGCCCCTATTGCAAGGAGACCCACTTCACGAACTTCGCGGACCCGACGATCGAGACGTTTGTGCGCCGGCATTTCGAGATCCTGCAGCTCAACATCATCGGATCGCGCCTGGTCACGGATTTCGACGGCGAGGAGATGTCCGAGAAGGCGCTTGCCGGGAAATACGGCGTGCGATTCACACCGACGATCCAGTTCTTCCCGACGGACGCGCAGGGGGTGGCCATGCGGCCGGCGCGGCAGCGGGAAGTCGCCCGCATGCCGGGCTATTTTCGGCCGGATCATTTCCTCGCGATGTTCAAGTTCGTCGCCGAGGAGGCCTATGAAGGCGGCGATTTCCGCACGTATCTGAGGCAGAATTCTTCCTGATATCAAATCGTTGCATCATGGTGCAGCGCAACAAATAGAAAAATTGCAATATTTACATTGATGGTATGACCACCCTCCGCTAACCTTCCCCCCTCAAGTTCCGAATGCGGCCCCTCGCGAGACGAGGCCGCAACGCCGATCCGGGAGGCCGTCCGCCAGAAGACGGGCCCGGCCAAAGAAAGCGGGCCCCAGAAGACGGGCCCCGACGGGAGGAAGGTGGACCGATGAGATCCCCCACGACATCCAGGGCCCGGTTGGCGGGCCTGGCGGCCGCGATCATGAGTGTCGGCCTCGGCCTTGCCGGTGCCGTCCAGGCGGGCGAGCCGGTCAGCTTCGAGGTGGTCGATATGGGCATTCCGGCCTCGCTCACCGGCAAGGCGGGCGACCCGCAGTCGGGCAAGCTCGCCATGATCGACCGCAAGCTGGGCAACTGCCTCGCCTGCCACAAGGTGAGCACGCTCGACGAACAACCCTTCCACGGCGAGGTGGGACCGCCACTCGACGGCGCGGGCTCGCGCTGGAACGAGGCGGAACTGCGCCTCATCGTCGCCGATTCGAAATCGGTATTCCCGGGCTCGATCATGCCGGCGTTCCACACGACCGAGGGGCGCCACCGGGTGATGAAGAAATTCCAGGGGGAGACGATCCTGACCGCTCAGCAGGTCGAGGATGTCGTCGCCTTCCTGAAAACGCTCAAGGACTGACAGGAGTCGATGATGGTCAAGATCACCCGACGGGAATTCGTCATCGTCGCGACCGGCGCGGCGGCGGCCGCGGTCGCCGGCATGCCCACGCTGGCGATCGGCGCGGAGAACGATGCCGCCAAGCGTCTCGAGGCCTTCACCGGCGGCGCGTCGGTCAAGGAGGGTGGCGTCACGATCTCGATGCCGGAGATCGCGGAGAACGGGAACACGGTGCCGGTCGGCGTCTCGGTCGACAGCCCGATGACGGCCGACAATTACGTCGAAAGCGTAATGATCCTGGCGGACGGCAATCCGAACGCCGGCGTCATCACCTTCCACTTCGCGCCGAAAGCAGGCGTGGCGGAAGCGTCGACGCGCATGCGGCTCGCCAAGACGCAGAACGTGATCGCGGTCGCGAAGATGAGCGACGGCAGCTTCGCCAAGGCCGAGACCCTGGTGAAGGTCACGATCGGCGGCTGCGGCGGCTGACCCGCGACGCGACTACGGCATAGACGCAACGGACCATTGAGAGAAGGAGGGCGGCGCCATGGCGACCCCACGTCCCCGCGTAAAGCTTCCGAAGAAGGCCTCCAAGGGCGAGGTCATCACGATCAAGACCCTGATCTCCCACAAGATGGAATCGGGTCAGCGCAAGGATAAGGACGGCAACCCCATCCCGCGCAAGATCATCAACGCCTTTCAGTGCACGCTGAACGGGGACCCCGTCTTCAGCTGCGATATTTTGCCGGCGATCTCGGCCAACCCCTATCTCGAGTTCCACGCCCGCGTGGAGGAGAGCGGGGAGTTCGAGTTCACCTGGACCGAGGATGGCGGCGCCACCTACAGCACGAAGAGCCCGATCGAGGTGGCCTGACGGCCGGATCCCTCGAGCAAAAAACCAGAAGACGGGCCTAGAGCCGGTGCGCGATCGGCGCACCAAGGGAGGATGATGATGCGACAGGATTTCAAGCGGGCGACCCGGTGCCTCGGCGCATTGGCCGCGGCGGCGGGACTCGCGCTTTCCGCCGGCGTCGCGGGTGCGGGCGAGCGCAAGGGCTTGGACACGCCCGAAGGCCATCCGCTGAGCCAGGTGATTTCCGGTTACGAGTTCCGCAACGCGGAGACCCAGGCGCTGCAGGACGACGATTTCCAGAACCCGGCGATGCTTTGGGTCGATACCGGTGCGGAGCTCTGGGAAACCGCCGCCGGTGAGTCGGGCAAGGCCTGCGCCGACTGTCACGGCGATGCCTCCGAGAGCATGGCCGAGACTGGCGCGCATTACCCGAAGTGGGACGGAGATGCCGGCAAGGCGGTCAATCTCGAGCAGCGGATCAACCAGTGCCGCACCGAGAACCAGGAAGCGGACGCCTGGAAGTGGGAATCGGAACAGCTTCTCGCCATGACGTCCTTCGTGCGCCACCAGGCGCGCGGCGTGCCGGTCGAGGTGCAGATCGACGGGCCGATGGAGGCCGTCTTCGAGAAGGGCAAGGAACTCTACTACACGCGTAACGGCCAGCTCGACATGGCCTGCGCCAATTGCCACGAGGACAATTACGGCAACCGCATCCGCTCCGACCTGTTGAGCCAGGGTCATTCGAACGGCTTCCCGACCTATCGGCTGAAGTGGCAGAAGGTCGGTTCGCTGCATCGCCGTTTCAAAGGCTGCATGAAGCAGGTTCGCGCCGAACCGTACGCGGTCGGTTCGGACGAATTCGTGGCGCTCGAGCTCTATCTCGCCTGGCGCGGGATCGGTCTGCCGGTTGAGACCCCGGCGGTCCGTAACTGAACCCTACCCCTGTCTCGCGGAGGAAGGGACGCGCTCCCTTCCGGACCCCGGAAACGGTCGTTTCCCTTCCTCCGCAGCCTTTTTTCCGACAGGACCTGATTCTTTCACCCGGCGAGCGATCGAAGAGAGACCCCCCATGCTTTCACGCCGCGACTTCCTTCAGGTTTCGGCCGCGACCCTGACGGCGCTCGGCGCCGGCATGCCGCTCGGCCGGCGCGCGGCCGCCCAGTCGATCGGGCAGGACGACCTGCTCGCCTTCGAGCCGTTCGGCAACGTCACGCTGCTCAACTTCACCGACCTGCACGCGCAGCTCGTGCCGCTCTATTTCCGCGAGCCGTCGGTCAATATCGGTGTCGGCGAGGTCGAGGGGCTGCCGCCGCATATCACCGGGAAGGCGTTCCTCGAGCGCTTCAACCTGAAGCCCGGCAGTCTCGATGCCTACGCGCTCGCCAGCACCGACTTCGTCGAGCTGGCGCGGCAGTACGGCCGGGTCGGCGGACTCGACCGGATGGCGACGCTGATCAAGGCGATCCGGGCGGAGCGGCCGGACAACACGCTCGTCCTCGATGGCGGCGACACCTGGCAGGGCAGCTACACCTCGCTCAAGACCGAAGGCGGGGACATGGTGCGTGCGATGAATGCGCTGGGTGTTGACGCCATGACGGCGCACTGGGAATTCACCTACGGCCAGGACCGCGTGCAGGCCCTGGTCGAGGAGATGGACTTCCCGTTCCTCGCCGGCAATGTGCGCGACACGACCTGGGAGGAGCCGGTCTTCGAGGCCGCCACCAGCTTCGAGCGCGGCGGCAAGAAGATCGCCGTGATCGGCCAGGCCTTCCCCTATACGCCGATCGCGAACCCCGGCCACATGATCCCGGAGTGGAGCTTCGGCATCCGCGAGGAGGCCGTCGCCGCCTCGGCCGCGGAGGCCCGCGCCGGCGGGGCGGACCTGGTGGTGCTGCTCTCGCACAACGGCTTCGACGTCGACCGCAAGCTCGCGCGCCGCGTCGACGGTATCGACGTGATCCTGACCGGCCACACCCACGACGCGATCCCGGAGGTGCTGGTCGAGAACGGCACGCTGCTGGTCGCCTCGGGCAGCCACGGCAAGTTCCTGGCGCGGCTCGATCTCGATGTCGGCAGCCAGGGGGTGAAGGACTACCGCTTCAAGCTGATTCCGGTTCTCGCCGACGCGATCCGGCCGGACCCGGAGATGGCGGCCCTCGTCGCGGAGATCCGGGCGCCCCATGCCGCCGAGATCGACGAGGTGCTGGGCCACACCGAGGGGCCGCTCTATCGCCGCGGCAACTTCAACGGCACCTTCGACGATCTGATCTGCCAGGCCCTGATGGCCGAGCGGGATGCGGAGATCGCGCTGTCCCCCGGCTTCCGCTGGGGCGCCAGCCTGCTGCCGGGCCAGCCGATCACCCGGGACGACGTCTACAACATGACGGCCATCACCTATCCCAACGCCTACCGCCAGCAGATGACCGGCGAGACGCTGAAGCTGATCCTGGAGGATGTGGCGGACAACCTCTTCAACGCCGATCCCTATTACCAGCAGGGCGGCGACATGGTGCGCGTCGGCGGCATGGGCTACCGGATCGATCCGCGCAAGCAGATCGGCGAGCGGATCTCGGACATGACGCACCTCGCCAGCGGCACGCCGATCGAGGCGTCGAAGGAATACACCGTCGCCGGCTGGGCGAGCGTCAATCCGGGCACCGAAGGCCCGCCCGTCTACGACCTCGTCACCGATTACATCCGCAAGACCAAGGCGGTAAGCGTACCGCGCAACGACTCGGTCCGCGTGGTCGGCGTCTGACGCCGCCTGCGGTGCCGTTGACGATCAAGGAGAAGGACGACAACCCGTGAGCCAAGGGAACGACAAGGATCAGGCGCCGCAGGACGCGGCGCGCCGCGGCTTCCTCCGCAAGTCCGGTCTGGCGCTGGGTGGTGGCGCGGCCGCGCTGGCGCTCGGCGGCAAGGCGGAGGCCGCGACGCCGGACCCGCTGATCACCAACGTGCAGCCCTGGAACCGCTATCTCGGCCCGGGCGTCGACGCGCGTCCCTACGGCACCCCCTCGCAGCACGAGAAGCATGTGGTGCGCCGCGACGTGGAATGGCTCACCGCCTCGCGCGAAAGTTCGGTCAACTTCACGCCGCTGCACGAGCTCGACGGTTTCGTCACACCGAACGGGTTGTGCTTCGAGCGCCATCACGGCGGTATCGCCGACATCGCGCCGCAGCATCACCGGCTGATGATCAACGGCCTGGTCGACAAGCCGATGGTCTTCACCATGGAGGATCTGCTGCGCTTCCCGCGGGAGAACCGGTTCTACTTCCTGGAATGCGCGGCCAATTCCGGCATGGAATGGCGCGGCGCGCAGCTCAACGGCTGCCAGTTCACCCACGGCATGGTGCATTGCGTGCAATATACCGGCGTGCCGCTGCGCCTCCTGCTCGAGGAGGCGGGTCTCAAGACCAGCGCCAAGTGGGTGATGCCCGAAGGCGCGGACGCGAGCGCGATGAACCGCTCGGTGCCGATCGAGAAAGCGATCGACGACTGCCTCGTCGCCTTCAAGATGAACGGCGAGGCGCTCCGGCCCGAACAGGGCTATCCGCTGCGTCTCGTGGTGCCGGGCTGGGAAGGCAACATGTGGGTGAAGTGGCTGCGTCGGCTGGAGGTCGGCGACATGCCCTGGCACGCGCGCGAGGAGACCTCGAAATACACCGACCTGATGGAGGACGGCCGGGCGCGGCGCTTCACCTGGATCATGGACGCCAAGTCCGTGGTGACGAACCCCAGCCCGCAGGCGCCGCTGAAGCATAAGGGACACAATGTGCTCTCCGGCCTCGCCTGGTCCGGGCGCGGGCGGATCAGCCGCGTCGACGTCACCCTCGACGGCGGCAAGAACTGGCAGACGGCCGATCTGCAGGGGCCGGTGATGGAGCGCTGCCTGACCCGCTTCTACCTCAATTTCGAGTGGGACGGGAAGCCGCTGCTGATCCAGTCGCGCGCGATCGACGAGAGCGGCTACGTGCAGCCGACCAAGGACGCGCTGCGTCAGGTGCGCGGCGAGAATTCGATCTACCACAACAACGGCATCCAGACCTGGCATGTCCGCGAGACCGGGGAGGCCGAGAATGTCGAAATCTCCTAAGGCGATGGCCGGCGCGGGCCTGCTCGCGCTGCTGCTGGCGGCAAGCGCCGGGTCGGCGCTGGCCGACGGCTACGGGCTCGGGCGCGAGGCGCTGCCGGAGGAGGTGGCGGCCTGGGACATCGACGTGCGTCCCGACGGCCAGGGCCTGCCCGAAGGGTCCGGCACCGTGGCCGAGGGCGAGGCGATCTACGCCGAGCGTTGCGCCGCCTGCCACGGCGATTTCGGCGAGGGGCGCGGGCGCTGGCCGGTGCTGTCCGGCGGCCGCGATACGCTGAAGACCCAGGATCCGGTGAAGACCGTCGGCTCCTACTGGCCCTATCTCTCGACCGTCTTCGACTACGTCCACCGCGCCATGCCCTATGGCGACGCGCAGAGCCTGACGGCGGACGAGACCTATGCGGTCGTCGCCTACATCCTCGACCTCAACTTCCTGATGGAAGGGGACGCGCTCGACCGCGAGAGCTTCACCGAGATCGTCATGCCGAACCAGGACGGCTTCTTCCTGGCCGAGCGTCCGGATACCCCGACGGTCGACGAGAAGCAGCCCTGCATGACGAACTGCAAGGACGAGGTCGAGATCACCATGCGCGCCCGCGTCCTCGACGTGACGCCGGAAGGGGCGAAGCACGCCGAGAACACGGTGACCGAGGACATGTCGGTCGGCGCCCCCGTCGGGCTCGAGGCCGAGGCCGAGAGCGCCAAGGCCGCCTCGACGGCGGAAGCCGGCGCGTCCCAGGTCGCCGCCATCGACGCCGACCTCGCCGCCAAGGGCGAGACGCTCTTCAACCGCTGCAAGTCCTGCCATTCGGTCGAGCCGGGGGTGAGCCGCGTCGGCCCGTCGCTGCACGACATCTACGGCAGCAAGCCGGGCACCGCCGATGGCTTCTCGCGCTATTCGAAGGCCATCACCGGGCTCGACGGCGTGTGGGACACGGAGAGCCTGTCGGCCTTCCTCGAGAATCCGCGCGCCTACGCCAAGGGCACGCGCATGGCCTTCGGCGGGCTCAGGAAGGAAGCGGACCGCATGGCCCTGATCGAGTATCTTAAGTCCCTCTCTCCCAGCGGGTCCTGACGAAAAGGGTCCCGCCGACCGACGGGGATGTCATGAGAAAGGCGCGGATCGATCCCGGCCTGCTGGTCGCCAGCGCCTTCCTCTCCTCCGCCGCCGTGCTGCAGATCGAGATCCTGGCCGGGCGCATGCTGGCCCCCTATGTCGGCATGTCCGTCTACAGCTGGACGGCGATCATCTCCACCATCCTCGCGGGCCTCAGCATCGGCCATTGGCTGGGCGGGCGGTGGAGCAGCGCCGAGCCTCATGTCGCCATCCGGCGCCTCGCGCTGATCTTCGCGGCCGCTTCGGTGAGCGCGGCGGCGATCCTGCTCGTGATGCGCCCCGTGGCCGGCTTCGTGCTGGCCCGCACCGAGAGCGCGATGGCGGCGAACCTGCTGCTGGCCGGCCTCGTCTTCCTGCCGCCGGCGCTGATCGGCGGTCTGCCGGCGCCGATGCTGACGCGGCTCGGCATCGCGCTCGACCGCGCGAACGAGGGCCGGGTGCTGGGTCGGCTCTATTCCGCCGGCGCGGCCGGCGCGATCGCGGGGTCGGTCGCGACCGGCTTCTGGTTCATCCCCTATCTGGGCAGCGCGGTGTCGGTCGCGCTCGCGGCGGCCGTCTTCGGCGGACTCGCGCTCCTCTGGTTCGCGCGGGCCCGGTGGCTTGCCGGGGCGCTGGCGGCGTTGGCGGTCCTGGGCGCGGTCGGCACGGGCGGCCTCGTCCGGTGGGACGCGCAGTGCGATCGGGAAAGCGCCTATTTCTGCCTGCGGGTGGTGGCGATCGAGGGCGGCGCGGTGGAGAGCGCCGAGGTGCGCGGCCTCGTGCTCGACCATCTGGTGCACGGCGTCAATGTGCGCGGCCGGCCCGAGGTGCTGTTCAGCCCCTATCTCGCGCAGATGCATGCCGCCGCGCGGGCGCTCCACCCGGCGCCCCGGCGCGCCTTCTTCGTCGGTGGGGGCGCCTACACGCTGCCGCGGCTGTGGGCGAAGGGCCTCGACGTCACGGTCGCCGAGATCGATCCGGCGGTGACCGCGCTCGCGGCCGAGAGGCTTTGGGTCGATCCCGACGCCATGGTGATCGAGCATCGCGACGCGCGCCGCGCGCTGACCGAGGTGCCGGACGGCGCCTTCGACCTCATCGTCGGCGATGCCTTCAAGGACATCGCCGCGCCCTTCCATCTGGTGACGCGGGAATTCGACGATCTCGTCGCGCGCAAGCTGGCGCCGGGCGGGCTCTATCTGATGAACTTGGTCGATCGCGGCCCGGATTTCGACGCCATGCGCGCGGTCCACGCGACGCTTCGCAGCGTCTTCCCCGCGGTCGCCGTCTGGCGCGAGACGGGCCAGGGCGAAGGGCGCACCACCTTCGTCTTCGCGGCCGGCACCCGCCCGCTGCCGCCGGCCGAAGTTGCGGCCGCCACCGCGGAGGGCTGGCGCCCCGTCCCGCCCGGCGCGCTGGAGACCGGCGACGCCCTCGTCCTGACCGACGATTTCGCCCCCCTCGAACGCCTGCTGCGCCTCGCGGAGGACAGTTTGCGGTGAGGGGCACGGCCTTACCCGGATGCATAGTGCCGGATGTCAGGTGATGGCGGTCTAGTTACAGAGAGTTCAGGAAAAAACAAAACTTATTGGTAAATAAAATTTAGAAACACCCCTTTACCTAGCAAAACAACAATGCATCCTAAAAAGGTAGGGGTTATTTCCATCTTGGGAAAGGGCTGTTCATGTCACGGCACTCCGAGACGTTGGTTCTTAGAATCTACGTCAACGGTACCAAGGCGGAGCATCGGGTGGCGGCCGAGTCCGTTCGGGAACTGCTAGAATACAATTTCCCCGAGCGGTTCGACCTCCAGGTCATCGACATCATGACCGATCCCGACGCGCTCGAGGAGGACGACGTCCTCGCGACACCGACGCTGGTGCGTCGAGAACCCGATCCGCGGACGAAGATCGTCGGCGATTTTTCGGACGAAGCCACCGTACTGCGGGTCGTGCACCCGGCATTCGGCAAAGTGGACGCAAACGCCATTCCCTAGGGCTGGGACGGGAGTAGCCGAAGCCCGTGCGCTTCGGGCGCCTACGGAGATGGGCGCATTTTCCCGTGGAGTGGGAGATACGGGATGAAGACATTGAGCTCGGCGGCGGCCGGCGAGCGCCTGTATGCGGACGCCGATACTGAACGCGTCGCGCCCACCGGTATCCTGGGGCTGGACCAAGTACTCTCGGGCGGACTCCCGCGGGATCGGTCGGTCCTGGTCGTGGGCGGCGCAGGCAGCGGCAAGACGTTGCTGGCGACGGAGTTTCTCGTTCGCGGTGCGGAGGAATTCTCCGAGAACGGCGTGCTGGTATCCTTCGAAGAGTCGAAGGACGACCTTGCCAGGAATGCCGAAAGCTTCGGCTGGAACCTGTCGGGCCTGGTCGCTCAGGACAAGCTCCGCCTCCTGTCGATCAATCTGCAGGAGGGGGCGCCCGGCGTCGAAACGGGGGAATTCGACCTCGACGCGTTGCTTGTCCGAATCCAGTCGAACATCCGCAAGGTCGGCGCCAAGAGGCTGGTGCTCGACGGCTTGAACAATCTGCTCTCGAGTTTCGGCAACGAACGGATCGTCCGGGCGGAGATCCTACGGCTGTTCAGTACCCTGAAATCCGAAGGTTTGACCATCGTCGCCACCGGCGAGCGGGGCACCGAGAGCTGGAGCCGCCTCGGGTTCGAGGAGTACCTGGCCGATGGGCTGATCGTTCTCGATCATCGGGTGGAAGGAAAGTTCGCCAAGCGAATCCTCCGCGTGGTGAAGTGCCGGGGCATAGCGCACCTGACCGACGAGTTCCCGTTCCTGCTGGAGCCGAACGGGTTCGGAATCTACCCGATCGACGCGGTCGCGCTGGACTACGAGGCGCCCGAGGAGGTCGTCTCGAGCGGCAACGAGGGGCTGGATTCGCTGCTTGAACCCGGCGGCTTCTACAAAGGCTCCGTCACGTTGGTCGGCGGGGCATCCGGCACGGGAAAGTCCTCCCTCGGCGCGCACTTCGCAGAGGCTGCGTGCCGGCGGAAGGAACGGGCGCTGCTGATTACCTTCGAGGAATCGGCGGACCAGATCGTTCGGAACATGGCCAGCATCGGGATCGACCTGCTGCCACACATTCGCTCGGGCGCGCTTCTGATCGACGCGAAGCGACCCCAGACGGACACGACCGAAGGCCACCTGATGCAGATCATGGCCAAGGTCGAAGCGCACGATCCCTCCGTCGTCGTCTTGGACCCGATCTCGGGGCTACTTCCCGTCGGGGGCGATTCCGAGGTGAAGAACGCGCTCGTGCGGATGATCGATTTCTTCCGGTCCCGCGGCATAACGAGCCTTCTGACGAACCTCGCCGCGGGCGGCGTCTCGGGCGAGGCGGCGGACCTCGCCATTTCTTCCCTTGCCGACAATTGGATCCTGGTCCGCCAGTTCGAGCAGAACATGGAGCGGTTCCACGTCCTTCAGCTGCTCAAGGCCCGCGGAATGCGGCATGCGAAAGGCCTTTGCGAGTTCCAGTTCACCTCGCAAGGGGTCGCCATTTCCGAGGCCTATGTCGGGCTGGATGGTGTCGTGCTGGGCAGCAGCAAGGATGCGGCCGCCGCGAAGGACGCGATGCGGCTGAAATCGAGGCGGTCCGGACTCGACACGAAACGCGCACGGCTGGAGGCGAAGAAGACCGCGTTGAAGACCGAAGTCGAAAGCGTGCGCGCGCAGTACGACGCTGAAATCGCGGCGCTTGAAGCCTCGATCGATGAGGAATCGGAGGCTCTCTCCGCACACGAGACGGCGATCCGGGAAATGGCGCAACGGCGCTCGATATAGCGTGCATGTCGGGACGCGGTGAATGGGTATCGCGCTGAACACAAACTCTCGCGACAACCAGGACGAGCGACCGCCTGGTGGCTCAGGCTTGTCGATCGACGCGTTGGGTGTCGTCCTGATCGTTCTGGTGCCGGCCGCCCTTATCACGTCGATCGCGGCGGCCTTGTTGCTGGTTCTTTTCGACGAGCGGGACCGCGTCCAGCAGCTTGAGCACGATCGCGTGCTCAAACCGCTCGCGCGGGAGATCGGGGTGAGCTTCGCGGACGTCGAAGGGCTAGTCGCCGACCTTGCCGACGGCGCTTTCGGCACGGATTTCGTTCGGGCGCGCATGACCAACTTATTGGGGACCATGCCCGCGCTCGCCACCATCGCCTATGAGGATCCGACCGGGATGATCTTCCGCGTCGTGCGCGGACCGGACGGCGCGATCTCCTTCCATTCGCGGCCCGTGCCCATGCGCGGCGATTTCGCCGCCTTCCGTAAGGCCCTCGAGGGAGCCGAGCGACGGGCATGGCGCGCGCCATATTACAGCCGCATCTCCAAGTCGGTTCTGCTTGAGGTGTGGCACCCAAGTTCTCCGCAAGAAGACTCCGGTCGGTGGGGGGTCGGTGTCTCGTCCCGCCATCTCTCGAAGAAGCTGGCGGCCGTGGCGCCTTCGGACCATTCGCTCACCCCATTCGTGCTGAGCGGATTCAACGATGTGCTCGCGCATCCGGAGTTCGTTCGCCATGGACGGTCCAACAGGGATGTCCGACAGGTCGCCGTGCAGCCGAATGATCTAAGGGACCCCGTCCTCCCGCGGGTGACCGCCTTCTATTCGAATCATGACTCGGACATTCGCGGTTCCGTCGCCGACGCACCGGATCAAGTTCACGGATGGATCGAGGCCCCGTACACGGACGGCGACGGGCGCGCGAGCTACCTGTTCACGATCCGGAATCTCGAGACCAATCTTCACGACCACCTTTCCCTCGGGATTTGGTCGCAGAAACGGGCCTCGCTCGCGCTGCTCTGGCAGGCAACTCCTCTTCACTTCGTGGGCGGCGCGGCGGCCGTCACGGTCCTGTTCTCGTTCCTGTCCTTTCGGATGCTGATCGTCCGGCCGCTCGACCGTTTGGCCGACGCGGCGCGCGCGATCGACGATAATGTCGGCGACGGACGTACCGGAGCCGACGATGCGCTTCCGGATCCTGCAGGCTTCCGACTGGCGCCGTTGCGGCGTCTCGGCCTCTCGCTTCACCGCATCGGATGGGCCAAGTCGATGGCATTGGCCTACATGCCGAAACAGTTGGCGGACGTTCTGCGTCGGGAGGGAGGCGTGCCGACGGCGGTCCAGAAGGATGACGTGGCGATCATGTTCACCGACATCGTCGGCTTCACCACGCTGGCGGAGCGACTGACCGGCACGAAGGTTGCGGCCTTGCTGAATGAGCATTTCGAGATTCTCGGGCAGGCCGTGGAAGAGAACGGCGGCATCGTGGACAAGTTCATTGGCGATGCGCTGATGGCGTTCTGGGGCGCGCCGGTCGCGGTGGAGAACCCCTCGCTGGCCGCATGCCGCGCCGCGGTGCGGATCGCGAAGGTCCTCGAAGAGGACAACCGACGTCGCCAGCACGCCGGGAGATCGCCGATCCAGGTCCGGATCGGCATCCATGAAGGCGCCGCCACGATCGGCAATATCGGCAGCAAGAGCCGCGTCAACTACACCATCGTCGGGGACAGCGTTAACGTCTGCCAACGGCTCGAAGGCTTGGCCAGGGACGTCATCGGCAAGGGGGCCGTCACGGTCGTCATCAGCGACACGGTTCGAAAGTCCTTGCCCCCCGAATATGTCTGCAAGGAACTCGGTGTCGCGTCCATACGCGGGCGGGCGGAAACGACGAAAGCCTTCCTGCTCGATGTCGGACGGACGGCCTCGAACATTGCCGGCGAACATGAGGCCGCATAGGGGGGGCGGGTCATGCTCTGGAAGCAAAGCGTCGTTCAGCGGAAGGTCTTTCCGGAAGGGGCGGTCATCTTCAGCCAAGGCGAGGCCGCGCACGTCGCCTACGTGATCCAGGACGGCGAGGTGGAAATTTCCGCGGTGATCGAGGAAAAGCGCAAGGTGCTCGGCACGATTGGGACGAACGCCCTGTTCGGCGAGATGGCGCTGGTCGACGACTCGCCGCGGATGGCCACCGCAAAGACCCTGGTCCCGACAACCGTGCTTCAGGTGACGCGCGAGGAGTTCAACGATCGCATGAAGCGGACGGACCCGCTGATCGCGGCGATCGTTCGCATTCTCACGCAGCAGATCCGTTCAGGATACGGGCTTCAGGAGAAGCCCGAGCTGCCGTCGCACGACGACCTTGCCCTGCCGCCACAATCGCAGTGGTTCAAGGGCGCGGAACACAAGAACGAACGCCTATGCCTGATCGACGATCTGAATCCGGGCATGAAGCTGACGCGACCGTGCCGGGACATCAACGGACGCGTGCGCGCCGCCAAGGGGCAGGTGCTGACGAAGCGCATGGTGGCGAACCTCCAGGAGATGGCGGCGCTCGGGCAGATCGACATGGCGGTCGGTGTGGCGCAGGAGCCGAGATAAGGATCCGTCCAACCCCGGGTCAGAGGGCCGGGGGCCCTGCGCTGCGCGCCGCGCGCGCCTACGGCTCCTCCGCCTCCAGCACGTAGGTGCCGTCCGGGATGCGGTTGCGGATCATGCGTTCGATTTCGTCGGAGACGCCGTCGTCGGCGGGGTCGAGGATGCCGGCCTGGGCGAGCGCGCGGCGCACGTCGATGTGGCGGCCGAGATATTCCAGCACCACGCGCGAGGCGGCCGGGCGCCGGCCGCGGCGGACCGGGCCGCCGGTCTGGATGCCGCTCAACGTATCGACGCGGGTGTGGTAGCTGGGATAGAGCGTCATCTGGGTGATCGTGTTTCCGAGCAGGGACTCGTACTCCAGGATGATGATGCGGTCGGCGATCAGCAGCACGCTTCCGACATATTTCGAGACCGTCGTCGCGTGCACGATCCCGCCGGTGCGCATCACCTCCAAGTTCTTCCAGTAGTAGCGCCCGTCCTTCTCGTAGATCACGCAGAAGGACTTGATGATCTTGCCCGCATAGCCGAACGAGTAGAAGTAGCGGAAATAGTAGCCCAGATAGCGCTCCAGCGGCGCGCTCGCCTGGTAGAGCCGGTCGAGATGGCGCAGCGGCTCGGCCATGTCGCGCGCCTCGACCGGCCGGCGGCGCAGCGCCACCAGATCCTCGAACCGGCCGGGCTCGAGCAGCAGCTCGTACTCCGTCACCCCGAAGAAATCGCAGATCCGGCGCATATTGTGCCGCGAGGGACGCGATTGGCCGTTCAGATACTTGTTGAACTGCTGCCGGTTGAAGCCCAGGCGCCGGCAGACATCCGCGATCGACGGATAGTGGCTGCACAGGAAGGCGAGGTTCTTCGGAAGCGGGTCTTCATCCATGGTCGATATCGCAGCCTGACGCCGAGATGGTGTCAAGTCGCGAAGTACCGCGAAATTGCCGTCCTGCCTCGCGAGCGGCTCAACTGAGCGGGCTTGAGACCGTTCATCCAGGAGGAGCTGGCCGCGATGAGGACCCGATCCGACTTTCCGCACACGGTGCGCGAGATCCCGCATATCGACGTGCCGATGCCCGACGGCTGCCGGCTGGGCGCGCGCGTCTGGCTGCCGGAGGGCGCGGAGCAGGCCCCGGTGCCGGCGATCCTGGAGTACATCCCCTACCGCAAGAACGACCTGACGGCGATCCGCGACGAGACCATGCACCCTTATGTCGCCGGCCACGGCTACGCGGTGGTGCGGCTCGACCTGCGCGGCACCGGCGATTCCGAAGGGCTGATGCTGGACGAGTACCTGCCGCAGGAACTGCAGGACGGCTACGACGCCATCCAGTGGATCGCCGAGCAGCCCTGGTGCGACGGCTCGGTCGGGATGATCGGCATTTCCTGGGGCGGGTTCAACGGGCTGCAGGTGGCCGCCCTTCGGCCGCCGGCCCTGAAGGCGGTGATCAGCGTCTGCTCGACCGACGACCGCTATGCCGACGACGTGCACTATATGGGCGGGTGCCTGCTGATCGACCAGCTGTCCTGGGCTTCCATCATGTTCGGCCGCAACACGCTGCCGCCCGACCCGCGCCATGTCGGCCAGCGCTGGCGCGAGATGTGGCAGGAGCGGCTGGAGCAGAGCGGCCTGTGGCTGAAGAACTGGCTGGAGCACCAGACCCGCGACGAGATGTGGCGGCACGGCTCGATCTGCGAGGACTGGTCGTCGGTCCAGGTGCCGGTCTACGCCGTCTCGGGCTGGGCCGACGGCTACTGCCGCAGCGTCTTCCGCTTGATGCAGAATCTGCAGGGGCCGAAGAAAGGGCTGATCGGGCCCTGGGCGCATAGATATCCGCACATGGGCCGTCCCGGCCCGGCGATCGGCTTCCTGCAGGAATGCGTGCGCTGGTGGGACCATTGGCTGAAGGGCAAGGCGACCGGCATCATGGAAGAGCCGATGCTGCGGCTCTACATGCAGGACCCGGCACCGCCCAAGGGCTATTACGACCATCGCCCCGGCCGCTGGGTGGCGGAACCCTCCTGGCCGTCGCCCAACGTCGCGCGCACCCCCTTCCGGCTCGGCGCCGACGGGAGGCTGGCGCGGCTCGGTGAGCCGCCGGTGGAAGAGCCGGCGGCAGGGACGCTCACCCACCGGACACCGCTCCGGGTCGGCATGGCGGCGGGCAAATGGTGTTCCTACGCTGCGCCCGGCGACCAGCCGGCCGACCAGAACGCCGACGATGCGCAGAGCCTCTGCTTCGAGACCGAGCCGCTGGCCGACGCGCTGGAGATCGCCGGCGACGCCGCGCTCGACCTCGAGCTATCGGTCGATCGCCCGGTGGCGCAAGTCGCGGCACGGCTCGTCGACCTGCATCCCGACGGGGCGGCGACGCGGGTCGCCTACGGCGTCCTCAACCTCACCCACCGCGACGGGCATGACGAGCCGGAGCCGTTGAAGTCCGGGGAACGCTATCGGGTTCGCGTGTCCTTTAAACCGGTGGCGCAGCGCTTCGAGGCCGGCCACCGCATCCGGCTCGCGCTCTCGACCAGCTATTTCCCGATGATCTGGCCCGCGCCGGAGCCGGTGACGATGACGCTGCACACCGCGGGCTCGACCCTGGAACTGCCGGTGCGGACGCCGAGCGCGGCGGACGATCGCCTGCCGCCCTTCGGTGAGCCGGAAGGCGCGCCCGGCTTGAATCTCGAGCGGCTGGCCGAACCCGACGAGCATTGGCGCATCGTCGACGACATCGCCGCCGAGCGGATCGAGCTTCAGGTCGGCGACGGGGAAGGGACCTTCCGCATCGCCGACTGGGACCTGACCGTCAGTAACCAGGGGCATGAGCGCTACAGCGTCGAATCGGACGATCTCGGAAGCGTCACCGGCTCGGTGCGCTGGGAACATGCGATGAGCCGCGACGGCTGGCAAATCCGCACCGAGACCGAGACGGTGCTGCGAGCCGATCCGCAGAGCTACGTGATCGAGGCGCGGCTCAAGGCCTGGCATGGCGACGAGCTGGCGCATGAGCAGGTCTGGTCCGAACGGATCCCGCGGCGCATGGCATGACTGCGCGATATGACGCGAATGGCGCTGCGTAATGCGTCGTACGCGAAATTGAAATCGAACGCGGCAAACGCGTCTAATGAGGCTCCGACGATGCCGGGCCAGGACCGGAGGATAACCGGACGAGACGGCGGGATCGGGGGAGGTTTCGAAGAGGGATGGCCGGACAGCCAACGGAGCATGGCCCGCCGATGGGGCGCGCCGAGCGGGCTGACCAATGGCACGGCACCAATGGGACGACGAACAAGGAGGCAGCGATGAGCGATTGGAAAGCAACGAGACGGCAATTCCTGACAACCACAGGGGCGGTTGGCGCGGCGGCGATGCTGCCGGGTTGGGTCGGTCCCGCGAAGGCGGCGGAAAAGGTGCTCAATCTGCGCCTCGACGCCGACAATGCGATCCTGGACCCCGGCTACATGGTCGGCGGCTCGGAGATCGAGGCGCAGAAGCAGTGCCTGCCCTTCCTCGCGCAGTACGTGACCGAGGGCGGCACGGTCGGCTGGGAACCGACCTACTTTGTCACAAAGCTCGAGCAACGCGATCCGACGCATATCGATTTCGAGCTGGCCGAGGGCCTGACCTGGAGCGGCGGCTATGGCCCGGTGATGGCCTCCGACGTGAAATACTCCTACGAGCGCATGAAGGGCACCGACTGGAGCGGCTATTTCGACGCCTTCGACCATGTCGAGGTGACCGGCGATCGGACGGGGACGATCGTCCTCAGCAAGCCCTTCGCGCCCTTCATCGTCATCACGCTGTGCCACGGGCCGGGTGCGGTGCTTTCCGAAAAGGCGATGAAGGCCGTCGGCGAGAAGTTCACGACCGAGTTCCCGGCGATCTGCGGCCCCTACCAGTACGAGCAGATCCAGGGCCAGCGCGCGGTCTTCACGCCGAACCCCGACTGGAAGGGCCCGAAGCCCGATTTCGACCGGGTCGACTGCCATGTCGTCACCGAGATGAAGGGGGCGGAGCTCGCCTTCGAGGCGGGCGAACTGCATTGCACCGAGATCGGCGTCGACACGCTCGCCCGTTACAGCAAGAAGATGCCGGAGGACGCCAAGCTGACGGCGGCCGGCGAGCTGCAGTATCTCTGGCTCGGCATGAACACCGAGCATCCGAAGCTGCAGAACAAGCTGGTGCGGCGCGCGATCCAGCATGCGGTCGACGTCGATTCGATCAACCAGGCGGCCTATTCCGGCACGGTCAGCAAGTCCTTCGGCAATGTCTGCCCCGGCCTGATCGGCCAGCGCAAGGCGACGAAGTACTACAGCTACGATCCGGCCAAGGCGCGCGCGCTGATGGAGGAGTCCGGCGTTACCGGTCTGGAGCTGACGATCAAGGTGCTGAACAATCAGGAGCGCAGCCTCGGCGCCCAGATCATCCAGGCGAACCTGGCCGCGATCGGCATCACCGTGAAGGTGCTGCCGTAGGATGGCGGGCCGTTCTGGGAGATGGGCCAGGAGAGCAAGGGCGATCAGTGGAAGGATCTCGAGCTCTGGACCATGCGCTATGCCACCACCCCCGATCCCTACGAGGCGATGCAGTGGTTCGTCTCCGACCAGGTGGGGATTTGGAATTGGGAGCGCTGGACCGATCCGGAATTCGACCGGCTCTACGAGGAAGGCCTGCAGGAGACCGACGTCGCCAAGCGCGAGGAAATCTATCTGCGCATGCAGGATATCATGGAGGAGACGGGCGCCTATGTCTGGATCAACCATGAGCCCGAGATCTACGTGCACGCGGACGATATCGAGATCAGCGCGGCCCCCTCGGCCGAGCTCGACTACCGTCGCTTCCGGCAACTCTAGGACCGGCGCCGACCGGCCGTCCCTCGAGCGGGGGCGGCCGGCCGTGGTCCGGTGGGCGCGTAGCCGATGCTGATCTACGCCATCAAGCGCTTGGGGCTCTCCGCGGCCGTCGTGGTCGCGGTGATCCTGGTGCTGTTCTCGCTCCTGCACCTGATTCCGGGCGATCCGGCGACGATCGCGCTCGGCCCGCGCGCGACGCCCGAGGCGGTGCAGCGCTATGCGGAGAAGATGCATCTGAACGAGCCGGTCGTCGTTCAGTTCTTCCTCTATCTGAAGAATGCGCTGACCGGCGACCTCGGCGTCGACGTCTTTTCCAACCGCAGCGTGGCCAAGACCGCGCTCGACCATATGGGCTTCACCGTCATTCTGGTGGGGGCGAGCCTGGGCTGGGCGGTGGCGATCGGCATTCCGCTCGGCTGCTTCTCGGCCGTGCGGCCGAATTCGATCCTGGACCGGATCACCGGCCTCCTCTCGGTCGGCACGATCGCCATTCCCTCCTTCCTGGTCTCGATCTGGTCGCTGCTCGCCTTCGCGCTCGCGTTGCGTTGGCTGCCGGCGATCGGCGCCGGCGATCCCGGCGATCCCTGGGACCAACTGCAGCATCTGATCCTGCCCTCCTTCGCGGTCGGGCTCAGTTGGGTGGGCTATCTCGCCCGCATGGTGCGGGCCTCGATGCTCGAGGTGCTGAGCGAGAACTACATCCGCGCGGCGCACGCCTTCGGCCTGCCGCCACGGCGCGTCGTCTACCGCTACGCGCTGCCGATCGCGGTGCTGCCGACCATCACGCTGATCGGCATGGGCTTCAGCGGCCTGCTGTCCGGCGCGGTCTTCGCCGAGATCATCTTCGCCCGGCCCGGCATCGGAAAGCTGATCTTCGATTCCGTGATGAACCGGAACTTCCCCGTCGTGCAGGGGGCGGTGCTCGTCACCACCACGCTGTACATCCTGATCACCCTCGTCTCAGACCTCGTGGTCTCCTGGTTGGATCCCCGTGTCCGCGAAACGCTCTGATAGCGCGACCGGCGCGCCGGCGCTCGATTCCGCATCCTTCGAGGAGGAGGCGGAGGCGCTGGCGGTGCGCGAGACCGCCGCGCGCGAGCGGCGCGAGAAACTGTTGCTCTTCCTGCGCAACGGCATGGGCATGTTCGGCCTGATCCTGGTCCTGCTGTTCTTCGCCGGCGCGATTTTCGCGCCCTGGATCGCGCCCTACGAGCCGAATGCGATGGATATTCCGAACCGGCTGTCGGGGCCGACCTGGACGCATCTGGCGGGGACTGACCAGCTCGGTCGCGACACGCTCTCGCGCGTGCTGCATGGCGGGCGCGTGGCGCTCAAGGTGGCCGCGATCGGGGTGTCGGTGGCGCTCGCCGTCGGGCTGGTGCTGGGGATGCTGGCGGGCTACGGGCCGCGCTGGCTCGACAATCTGCTGCTGCTCGCCTTCGACACGGTGCGCGCCTTCCCGACGATCGTGCTGGCGCTCGCCACCGTGGCGCTCACCGGGCCGAGCCTGGAGATGGTGCTGGCGATCGTGATCATAACCTCGATCCCGCAATATGCGCGCATGGCGCGGACCGCGACGCTCGCCATCCGCAATACCGAATTCATCCTGGCGGAACGGTCGCTGGGGGCGGGGATGGGCCGCATCCTGCGCTCCCACGTGATGCCCAACGTGATCGGGCCGCTGATGATCCTGGCGGCGATGGACGTGCCGGTGGTGGTGACGGTCGAGGCGGGGCTGAGCTTCCTCGGCCTCGGCGTGCTGCCGCCGACGGCGAGCTGGGGGACGATCCTGAACGAAGGCTATCTGGTGATCCGCGACACCCCTTGGATGGTGATCGCCGGCGGCGTGCCGCTGGTGCTGACGACGCTGGGCTTCACCTTCCTGGGCGAGGCGCTGCGCGACGTCTTCGATCCGCGCCTCAGGAAGGGGGGCTGACGTGGCGGAACCGCTGCTCGACATCCGCGATCTGTCGCTCGATTTCCGGACGCCGCGCGGACGCGTCCAGGCGCTGCGTCAGGTCGGCTTCTCGGTGCCGCGCAACCGTATCCTCGGCATCGTCGGCGAAAGCGGATCGGGCAAGAGCACGGTGCTCTGGTCGATCCTCGGGCTGCTCGCCAACAATGCGGAGGTGAAGAGCGGCTCGATCCGCTTCGGCGCGCAGGACGTCCTGACGCTCACGGAACCGCAGCGCCGCGCGATCCGGGGCGAGCAGATCTCGGTCGTCTTCCAGGACCCGATGACCTCGCAGATTCCGGTGCTGACATACGGCCGGCAGATGCTGGACATCCTCTACCGCCGGCGCGACCTGAACGCGGCGGAGAAACGCAAGCTCGCGATCGAGATGATGGGCCGCGTCGGCATCCCCGATCCGGCCGCGCGCATCGACCAGTATCCGCACCATTTCTCCGGCGGCATGCGCCAGCGCGCCGGCATCGCGATGGCGCTTCTGATGAACCCTTCGCTGCTGCTGGCGGACGAGCCGACGACGGCGCTCGACGTCACCATGGAGGCGCAGATCGTCCATCTGCTGCGCGAACTGCAGCGCGAACTGCAGTCGACCGTGGTCATCGTCTCCCACAATCTGGGGCTGGTCGCGGAACTGTGCGACGAGGTGGTGGTGATGTATGCGGGCGAGGTGGTGGAGACCGGCGATGTGCGCCAGATCTTCCACGATGCCCGCCATCCCTATACCCGCGCGCTGCTGGAATGCGATCCGGCGCGGATTCCGCGCAAGAGCCGTGTGCTGCCCGTCATCGCGGGCGAGGTGCCGGACCTCACCCGTCCGCCCCAGGGCTGCGTCTTCGCACCGCGCTGTCCGCGCGCGATGGATCTGTGCCGCAGCACCGCGCCGCCGTTCGCGCGCACGGGCTCCGGCGCGCAGGCGCGCTGCCATCTGCTGGAAGGGGAGGGGCGCGATCCCGACTGGCCGCCGCCGCGGGAGGTCATCACCGTCTTCGGCGACCGGGCCCCGGACGACGCGGTGCAGGAGGAGGCGCCGGTGGCGGGCCCGGACCTGCTGTCGGTCTCCGACCTGCGCGTGCGTTTCCGCACGATGGGCGGGCTCAAGGCGAAGCTGGCCGGTGTCGAGGACCCGTTCGTCGACGCGGTGCTCGGCGTCTCGCTCAGCGTCAAGCCGGGGGAGACCGTCGGGCTCGTCGGGGAGAGCGGTTCGGGCAAGACCACGCTCGGCCGCACGGTGCTGAACCTGCTGCCGGCCGAGGCCGGAAGCGTCGCCTTCGAAGGGGGGCAGGTGCTGAACATGCCGGAAGGCCGCTTCAAACCCTTCCGGCGCGACATGGCGATGATGTTCCAGGATCCGGTCGGCTCGCTCAGCCCGCGCAAGTCGGTGCGCGCGCTGGTCACCGAGCCGTTCGACATCCACGGCGTCAAGGATGTCGACAAGGACGCGGAGGCGGAGCGGCTTTGCGACCTAGTGCGCCTGCCGCGGGCCTTCCTGTCGCGCTATCCGCATGAGCTGTCGGGCGGGCAGGCGCGTCGGGTCGGCGTCGCGCGGGCGCTCGCGCTCAACCCCAAGCTGATCGTCGCGGACGAACCGACGGCGGGCCTCGACGTCTCGGTCCAGGGCGAGATCCTGAACCTGATGCGCGAGCTGCAGCAGCGGCACGGGCTCGGCTATCTGATCATCACCCACAATCTGCCGGTCGTACGCCATATCAGCGACCGGTTGGCGATCATGTATCTCGGTCGGATCGTCGAGCAGGGGCCCTCGGAATCGATCTTCCGCAACCCGGCCCATCCCTATACCGAGGCGCTGGTGCGCGGCGTGCCGCAGCCCGATCCGGACCGGCGGCGCAGCGGACCGGCCATCACCGGCGAGGTGCCGAGCCTGCTGAGGCGGCCGCCCGGCTGCGATTTCCACACGCGCTGCCCCTACGCGCAGGCGATCTGCCGGCGCGAGGCGCCGCCGCAAACCGAACGCGGCGATGGCCGGCGCTTCGCCTGTCACTTCCCGCTGGAGGAGGCGGTTTAGGGGCCCCGTCAGTCGAGTTCGCCGGCCTCCGTCAGCACCTTGCGTGCCACCCGGAAGCATTCGAGGCCCTGCGGCACGCCGCAATAGATCGCCACCACATGGACGATGGCGCGGATTTCGTCCTTGCTGACGCCGTTGTTGAGCGCGCCGCGGCAGTGGATCTCCCATTCGTGCATCTTGCCCAACGCCCCGATCATGGCGAGGTTCATCATCGAACGGGTCTTGGCGTCGATCGTCTCGTCGCCCCAGCCGAAGCCCCAGCACCATTCGGTCATCATCTCCTGGAAGGGCCGGGTGAAATCGTCGGCCGCCGCCAGGTTCCGCTCGACATACTCCGCGCCCAGCGTGTCCTTGCGCTGGGCCAGGCCTTTCTCGAAACGCTCTCGATCCATGGCTTTCACCTCCGTCGGATTGGGATTGGGCGCTCTCTCCCTCATAGCCTCTCCGCCTCGGCCCGGCACGTCCTGCCTGGCGCGGACGGACGACGAGGGCATGGCGGCCCGCTTGGAATCGCCTGAGATCGGTATTCCGGGCCGTTGACTAGGAGGTCGCGAGCGGCGGGATCTCGACACAGGGGATCTGCACCACATCGTCCCAGACCGGCGGGGTGAGGGCATGGTTGGTCTGGGAGTAGCTGTAGAGGCTGAGGCCGATCACATCGCGGATCGCGTCGTCGGCGCCGGCGAAGGGCAGGATGAGACGCTCCGCCTCGACCAACCCGTCGTCGTGCGCTGGACGGTCGGTCCTGACGCGCCCGTACTGCACGAGCGGCGTCTCGATGATCGCGCGCCAGCGGGAGAGCGCACGCGGATGGTTCGCGTCGCCCACGACCTCGCGAAGCCGTTTGCCGCGGATCGAACCGCCCCATGACTTGTTCACCGCTTCCCCGGCGAGGGTACAGGTGAAGTCGTCGGCTTGCGGATCGTAGCGGTAGATCCACAGATTGGGCAGCAGGCGCGGGACCGAGATCGGGTCGAAGTCGACCTTGCGCGGCACGAGCCGGTCGCCGCGTATCGCGCGCCAGGCGGCCATGAACGTCTGCACGGGCGCGCTCGCGCCTGACAGTTCCTGCATCTCGCCGGTCGGCACCTGCCGGATCCTCTCACCCTCTGCAACCGTCGGTCGGATTCTGACGATCGCTTCCGGGGCAGGATAGCGGAGCCTCCGCATGCCGCAAGCCGGGGCCGGGCGCGGCCGGCGATTAACCTTTTGTTCAAGGGCACGCGGTACCTTGGGATGGGGTGCGCCGGGATCTGCGTCGCGCGATGTCGGGACACCACCGATCCCGACGGAAGGCAGCCGCCCCACGGGGTATCGACCGCGGGAGACCTCTGGGATGAACCCGCGCGGACGGACTTAAGGCACACGGGCGATGCGGTGGACGCAGGATTTCATTCCGGGCACGCGAGCGAACTTCGTTTTCGCGCTGGTCCTTCTCGGTGCGCTCGGCGCGGTTCTGGTCGCCTGGCATCTGCTGCATGTCGGGCGTGAAGACCAGCTGCGGGCGGAGACGGACAAGTTCGTCGACTTCGTGGCCGCGCGTCTCGAGGCGCACACCGCCTCCCGGCTCGCGATGGGCGAGCTGGTTCGCCAGGAATGGCGCGACGGCCTCATCACCGATGCCGGCAGCTTCGCCCGCCAGGCGCATTCCAAGCTGCAGCAGTTCCCCGATCTTCAGGCGATCAACTGGGTGGATCCGTCCGGCGTCATCCGGTGGGTGACGCCGATCGACGGCAATCGGGCGGCGCTTGGGCTGGACATCATGACGCTGGAGGCGCCGGGCGCCGCCCTGCGCCGGGCCGCCCAGACCGGTCGGATGCAGATCACCGAGCCGATCCGCCTCGCCCAGGGCGGTCAGGGTTTCGCCGCCTATCTGCCGATCTCGGCGAATGACGGGGCGCAAGGTTTCATCAACGTCGTCTTCCGGATCGATCGTCTGGTTCGCACCAGTGCGCTGACCCGCCTGCGCAGGGACCGGTCTTTCAAGGTGATCGACGCGATCAGCGGCAAGGCGCTCTACGTGCCCGCCGACTTTCCCGAGAGGGAGACCGCCGACGAGCCGGTCCTCAGCCGATCGATTTCGATCGGAAACCGGGTGTGGCGGGTGATCGCACGGCCCGCGACGGCCCGGGAGACGAGCGCCTGGCTCTATCCCGAGAACGTCATGTTGGTCGCCGGCGTTCTGTTCTCGCTCATCGTCGCGCTGCTCGCCCATGCGCTCTACCAACGCCACGAGCGCCTGGTTCGCAGCGAGAGACGCTTCGCCGATTTCGCGACCATCAGTTCCGACTGGTTCTGGGAGATGGACGCCGATATGCGCTTTTCCTACTTCTCGAGCCAGTTCGAGAAGGTAACCGGCGTTCCGCCCGACGAGCTTCTCGGCCGGACGCGCGCCGAGGTCGGCGCGCCCGGCGCGTCGCCCGCCGCGCTTGAGCATCTGCTTCGCGACATGGAAGCGCATCTGCCCTTCCGCGATTTCGAGCATCACCGCGTGCGGCCGGACGGCACGGTCGCCCATCTCGCCATCAGCGGCCAGCCGATCTTCTCGCCGGAGGGACGCTTCGAGGGGTATCGCGGCGTGGGGCGCGACATCTCGCATCAGAAGGAGTCCCAGGTCGCCCTGCGCGACGCGCTCCGGGCCGAGCAGCGCGCGAGCCGCGCCAAATCCGACTTCCTCGCCACCATGAGCCACGAGTTCCGGACGCCGCTCAACGCGATCATCGGCTTCAGCGACATCCTGATCCAGGAAGTGTTCGGGCCTCTCGGCTCGCAACGCTACATCGAATACGCCCGCGACATCCACAAGAGCGGCGAGCACATGCTGGGCCTGATCAACGACGTGCTCGACATCTCCGCCGTCGAGGCGGGCAAGCGGCGCTACGAGATCGAGCCGGTGGCCCTCGCCGACGTGCTGCCGAAGTGCCTGCGCCACATGGAGCACGGGATCGCGGAAAAGGATCTTGCGCTGGTCCAGGAGATAGCGCCCAACCTGCCGACCCTGCGCGCGGATCGACGGGCGCTGTTCCAGATCATGCTGAACCTGCTGTCGAACGCGGTGAAATACACCGAACCCGGGGGGCGGATCACGCTCGCCGCGCAGGCCGTGGGAAGCCGGGTCGAGATAAATCTGGCCGATACCGGCGTCGGGATCCCATCCGACAAGCTCGCCCATATCGCGGAACCCTTCACTAAGGCACATTCGGATCCGCATCTCAGCCAGGAGGGCACGGGGCTCGGGCTTTCGATCGTGAAGGCGCTGACGGACGCGCTCGGCGGCACGCTCGCGATCGAGAGCGAGATCGGGCGGGGCACCACCGTCACCCTGACCTTCCCGGCGGCCGGGGAAGAGGCCGACGGGGGCGAGGATGCCGGCCAGGCGTCGCCGTCCCCCGCCATGATCCGGCAGGCGCAATAGGCGGCGTGGCGCGAGACGCGGCACGGCAAGGTGGCGAGGCTGCGGCCCCCTTCAGAGCTCGCGTGACGGCCGCTTGGGGGCGCGTCAGCCTTCGCCGGTTCCGCCCGGCCGCTGCCTGTCGCCGGCGGCGCCGAGCTTGGCGGAAAGCTCCGCGGCCGCCGCGCGCACATGGGCGGCGATGCGGGCGACGTCGTCCGCGCCGACGCGGATCGCCGGGCCAGAGACGGAGAGGCCGGCCACCGCCTCCCCCAGCGCGTCGAAGACGGGGGCCGCGACGCAGCGCATGCCTTCGTTCCGCTCCTCGTCGTCGACGGCATAGCCCCGCCGGCGCGTCTCGCGCAGGTCGGCGATCAGCGCCGCCCGGTCGGTCAGCGTCTTGGGCGTGAAGGCCTCGAGCGGCCCGCGGGCGAGGAGCCGCTCCAGCCGATCCTCGTCCTGTTCCGCCATCAAGGCCTTGCCGACGCCAGACGCATGCAGCGGCGACATGCTGCCGGGCGGGAAGAAGGCGCGCAGATTGTCGTGCGTCTCCACCTGACCGATGAAGAGCACGTGGTCGCCGCGCGCGACGCCGAGATTGGCGGTTTCGCCCGTCGCCTCCATCAGCCGGCGCATGATCGGGCGCGAGCGTTCGACAAGGTTCGTCCGGCGCAGGAAGACCGAGCCGACCAGGAACGCACCGGGGCCGATATGCCAGGTCTGGGCCGCCGGGTCGCTCTCCACCATCTCGTGCGCTTCCAGCGTCGTCAGGATGCGGTAGACCGTCGCCGGCGACTGCCCGAGCGCCTCGGCGAGCGCGCTCAGGCTCGCCGCCTCCATCTCCGCCAATTTGCGCAGGGTGACGAGCGCGCGGTCGAGCGATTTGATGATGGTCTGGTCGGTCCTGTCGTCGAAGGCCTTCGGGCGTCCGCGTGGGCGGCGTTCGTCAGCGCGCGCGCCTTGTCCGGCCTCTGAGCGGGTCGACATCCAAATTTTCTCCAGGCCGTGAAATGGTTTTTCGAAGTGTGAAAAATATAAGTCACTGAACTATATGTCAAATTCACGAATTTATTATTTTGAAAAATAATTTCAAAAAAATTGACCCTCGACCGGACTGGCGCTAGGGATATGTCAATCAAGGAGGAAACGGTCCATGAGCTTGCAGAACCCGGTCTTCATCCCCGGCCCGACGAACATCCCGGAGGCGATCCGCAAGGCCTGCGACATGCCGACGATCGACCATCGCTCGGCGCTGTTCGGTGAAATCCTCACGCCGGTCCGCGCCAATGTGCGCCGCGTCCTGAAGAGCGAGAGCGCGCATGTCTTCCTCTTCCCCGCGACCGGCACGGCCGGCTGGGAAGCGGCGGTCACCAACACGCTGTCGCCGGGCGACACGGTGCTGGCGGCGCGCAACGGCATGTTCTCGCAGCGCTGGATCGAGCTGTGCCGGCGCCATGGGCTCAAGGTGCAGGTGATCGAGGCCGGTTGGGGTGCGGGCATTCCCGCCCAGGAATACGAGGCCGCGCTCGCGGCCGATACCGGCCACGCGATCAAGGCGGTCCTGGCGACCCACAACGAGACCGCCACCGGCGTGACGTCGGACATCGCGGCCGTGCGCCGGGCGATGGATGCGGCCGGGCATCCGGCGCTCCTGTTCGTCGACGGCGTCTCCTCCATCGCCTCGATCGACTTCCGGATGGACGAATGGGGCGTCGACATCGCGGTGACCGGCAGCCAGAAGGGCTTCATGCTGCCCGCCGGCCTCGCCATCATCGGGGTCAGCGACAAGGCGCGTGCGGCCATAGACGGCGCGACGCTGCCCCGCGCCTACCTCGATATCCGCGACATGGAGAAGAGCTACGCCGCCAACGGCTACCCCTATACGCCCTCGGTCGGGTTGCTGAACGGCCTCAAGTTCTCGAGCGGGATGCTGCTGGAGGAGGGGCTGGAGAACGTCTTCGCCCGTCATCGCCGCATCGCCGACGGGGTCCGCGCGGCCGTCCATGCCTGGGGTCTCGATCTCTGCGCCGAGAGCCCGGATCTCTATTCCGACACGGTGAGCGCGATCCGAACGCCCGAAGGCTTCGACGCGGGCCGCATCGTCGAGCATGCGATGGGCAAGTACGGCGTCGCCTTTGGCACTGGCCTCGGCGAAGTGGCGGGCAAGGTCTTCCGGATCGGCCATTTGGGCATGCTGACCGACGTGATGGCGCTCAGCGGCATCGCGACGGCGGAGATGGTGATGGCCGACCTCGGCCTCGACATTCGGCTCGGCGCCGGCGTCGCGGCGGCGCAGGAAGTCTATCGCAGCGAAGCGGTGCAGAAGAAAATGGCGGTGGCGTGATGAAGGATACGGCCGAGACGGGCGACATGATCATCCCGACCTATGACGATATGCTGGCGGCGCACGAGCGCATCGAGCCCTACATCCACCGCACGCCGGTGCTGACGTCGAGCTACATGAACGAGCGCACGGGCGCCGATCTCTTCTTCAAGTGCGAGAACTTCCAGAAGGCGGGCGCCTTCAAGGTGCGCGGGGCGTCGAACGCCGTCTTCGGGCTCAGCGACGAGCAGGCGACGTTGGGCGTCGCGACCCATTCGTCCGGCAATCACGCGCTCTCGCTTTCCTACGCGGCCGGCCGGCGCGGCATCCCGGTCACCGTCGTCATGCCGCGCACCGCGCCGCAGGCCAAGAAGGACGCCGTCATCGGCTATGGCGGCAGGATCGTGGAGTGCGAGCCCTCCACCTCCTCCCGCGAGGCGGTCTTCGCCGAGGTGGTGAAGGAGACCGGCGCCGACTTCGTCCACCCCTACAACGACCCGCGGGTGATCGCGGGGCAGGGCACCTGCTCGAAGGAGCTGATGGAACAGGTCGAGGGCCTCGACGCCGTGATCGCGCCGATCGGCGGGGGTGGCATGATCTCAGGCACCTGCCTGACGCTCTCCAAGCTCGCCCCGCACGTGAAGATCTACGCGGCCGAGCCGGCCAATGCGGACGACGCCATGCGCAGCTTCAAGGCGGGCCACATCATCGCCGACGATGCGCCGCAGACCGTGGCCGACGGGCTGAAGGTGCCGCTCAAGGAGCTGACCTGGCACTTCGTCTCGAACTACGTGAGCGACATCCTGACCGCGAGCGAGGAGGAGATCATCGACGCGATGAAGCTCACCTGGCAGCGCATGAAGATCGTCATGGAGCCGAGCTGCGCGGTGCCGCTCGCGGTCATTCTGAAGAACCCGGAAGTCTTCCGGGGCAAGCGCGTCGGGGTCATCGTGACCGGCGGCAATGTCGATCTGGACAAGCTTCCCTGGATGAAAAGCTGAGGCAAAGCCTCGAGGAGGACGCCATGAACGCACCCGTGAATATTTCCCAGCTCGAGGTCGGCTACGACGTGCCGGCCCATGTCGGCATGCCGGAATCGGAGATCCAGACGCCGTGCCTGGTGCTCGATCTCGACGCGCTCGAGCGCAACATCAAGAAGATGGGCGACTTCTGTAAGCAGATGGGCGTGCGCCACCGGGTGCACGGCAAGATGCATAAGTCGGTCGACGTGGCGCGCATGCAGATGGAGATGGGCGGCGCCTGCGGCGTCTGCTGCCAGAAGGTCTCGGAGGCCGAGGTCTTCGTGCGCGGCGGCATCAAGGACGTGCTGGTCTCCAACCAGGTGCGCGACCCGGCGAAGATCGACCGGCTGGCCCGCCTGCCGAAACTGGGCGCGCGCGCCATCTGCTGCGTCGACGATATCGACAATGTGGCCGATCTGTCGGCCGCCGCGCAGAAGCATGGCACCGAGATCGAGTGCCTGGTCGAGATCGATTGCGGCGCCGGGCGCTGCGGCGTGACGGAGACGGCCGACGTGGTGGCGATCGCCAAGGCGATCGACGCGGCGCCGGGCCTGAAGTTCGCCGGCCTGCAAGCCTATCAGGGGGCGATGCAGCATCTCGACAACTATGACGACCGCAAGGCGAAGATCGACATCGCGGTCGCCATGGTGCGGGACGCGGTCGACGGGCTGAAGGCCGAAGGGCTCACCTGCGACATCGTCGGCGGCGGCGGCACCGGCTCCTACTATTTCGAGGGCAATTCCGGCGTCTACAACGAGCTGCAGTGCGGCTCCTACGCCTTCATGGATGCCGACTACGGCCGCATCCTGGACAAGGACGGCAACCGGATCGACCAGGGGGAGTGGGAGAATGCCCTCTTCATCCTGACCTCGGTGATGAGCCACACGAAAGCCGACAAGGCGATCTGCGACGCCGGCCTGAAGGCCCAGTCGGTCGACAGCGGCCTGCCGGTCATCTTCGGGCGCGACGACGTCGAATACGTCAAATGCTCCGACGAGCACGGCGTGATCAAGGACCCGGACGGGGTCTTGAAGATCAACGAGAAGCTGAAGCTCGTCCCCGGCCATTGCGACCCGACCTGCAACGTGCATGACTGGTATGTCGGCGTGCGCGGCGGCAAGGTCGAGGTGGTCTGGCCGGTCTCGGCCCGCGGCAAGGCGTACTGAGCCGCCGAAGCCTTTTGCAGCGGGGGCCGGGTATCGCTCGGCCCTCGTTCGCATGACCAAGCCGAAGAAGAAAAGGAAGAGGGGAGAGCACCCGATGTATGTCGTTCCCGAAAAGGAAATCGACGGCCTGATGACCCGCGCCGATGCCTTCAAGGCGGTGGAGGCCGTCTTCGGCGCGATGGCCCGCGGCGACGCCTACAATTTCCCGGTGATCCGCGAGGCGATCGGCCATGCCGACGCGCTCTACGGCTTCAAGTCGGGATTCGACCGGGCCGGGCTGACCTTGGGCGTTAAATCCGGCGGCTACTGGCCCGGCAATGCCGAGAAGGGCATCCCCAACCACCAGTCGACCGTCTTCCTGTTCGATCCCGATACCGGCCGGCTGCACGCGACGGTCGGCGGCAATCTGCTGACGGCGCTGCGCACGGCCGCCGCGGCCGCGATCTCCGTCCATTACCTGGCCCGCCGCGACGCGAAGGTGCTGGGCATGATCGGCGCCGGGCACCAGGCGAAGTTTCAGCTTCGCGCGGTGGCCGAACAGCGGGCGTTCGAGAAGGTCGTCGCCTGGAATCGGCCCGAGGACGCGCACATGCTGGACGGGCTCGCGGCGGTCGCCGACGAGATCGGCCTGCCGTTCGAGAGCGTTTCCGTCGCCGAGCTGGGCGCGCAGGCGGACGTCATCGTCACCGTCACCTCCAGCTTCGACGCGATCCTCAAGGACGAGCACGTGACGCCCGGCACGCACGTCACCTGCATGGGCACCGACACCAAGGGCAAGCAGGAGGTCGCGGCCGAGCTGGTGGCCCGCGCCACCTGCTTTACCGACGAGGTGGCGCAGTCGATCAGCTTGGGCGAATGCCAGCACGCCCATGCCGTCGGCACCAAGGCGGAAGAGGCGATCACCGAAATCGGCAAGGTCATCAACGGCGACCACCAAGGCCGCACCTCGGACGAGGAAGTCACCCTCTTCGACGGCACCGGCGTCGGCCTGCAGGACCTCGCCGTCGCTTCGGCCGTGGTCGGCCGCGCGGTCGAGAAGGGTGTCGCGATCGAGGTAGATTTCTGAGGGCGGTCGCCGTGCGGGCTAGTACAGATGCTGCCCGCCGGTGACGAAGATCTCGGTCCCCGTCACATAGCCGAAATCGGCGTTGCAGAGCTGGAAGACTGCGCCCGCGACCTCCTCCGGCGTGCCCATGCGCTGCATCGGGATGCGCGGGATCAGCGGTTCGTATTCCGGGCCGATCATGCCGGTCTCGATCTCGCCGGGCGCGACCGCGTTGACCCGCACGCCGAGCTGCGCGAATTCGACCGACAGTTCCCGCGTCAGCGCCGACAGCGCCGCCTTGGAGGTCGAATAGGCCGAGCCCGCGAAGGGGTGGATCGCGTGGCCCGCGATCGAGGTGATGTTGACGATGGCCGCCCCCGGCTGCTTGCCGTCGGCCCCGTCCGCCTTGCCGGCACGGCCGAGCGCGGTCGCGAAGCCTCGGCACAGCGCCAGCGGCGTGAACAGGTTCAGCTCATAGACCCGCCGCCACTGGTCGATGTCGCCGTTGAGGCAGCCGAGCCGTTCCTTGAATTCGCTCTTCGGCGACACGGCGGCGTTGTTGACCAGCGCGTGCACCGGTTCCTTGCCCAGGATCTCCTTGGCCTGCTTGATGAAGGCCTGCACCGACGCCGGATCGAACAGATCGGTCGGCAGGTGATGCGTCCAGTTGGGATCGGCCTTGCAGTGGGCGGGGATATCCTCGCGCGAGCAGGTGATGATCCGCCAGCCCTCGTCGGAGAAGCGCTGCACGGTCGCGTGCCCGATGCCCCGGCTGGCGCCCGTCAGCACCAGGGTCTTGCGCCCGTCGCTCGCCGTCATCGCTCGTCCGTCCTGTTTCTGGAGGCATCCTGGGAGTCGATCGGGACCGAGGCGCGCACGCCGACCGCGTCCTCGGCGAAGTCGAGCGGACCGTCGGGCGCGCTTTCCGGCGTCACCGGATCCTGATGGACCAGCACTTCGGCGGCCGGGAAGGCTTCCGAGACGCCTTTCTCGACCGCGTCGGCGATGGTGTGCGCCCGGTTGAGGCTGAGCGCGCCGTTCAAATCGAGATGCATCTGGATGAAGGTGTCGGGGCCGCTGCGCCGGGTGCGCAAATCGTGCACGCCGAGAACGCCGCTGTAGGAGAGCGCGATCTCCTTGATGCGCTCACGGTCTTCGTCCGGCAGCTCGCGGTCCATCAGCATCTGATAGGCGTCCGAACCGATGTCCCACGCCCCTTTCAGGATATAGGCGGCGATCGCGATGCCGAACAGCGGGTCGACCAACGCCACGTTCAGATAGCCGCTCAGCACCAGGGCCGCGATCACCCCCAGATTGGCGAGCAAATCGGCCTTGTAGTGGACGCTGTCCGCCTTGATCGCGACCGAGTCGAATTTGCGCACCACGTAGGTCTGGAAGGCGACGAGCGCGAGCGTGGCGACGATGGAAAGCCCCATCACCGAGATGCCGAGGTCGGTCTGCGTCACCGGTTGCGGGTCGATCAGCCGGTTGATCGCCTCGATCAGCAAGAGCGCGGCGGAACCCGCGATGAAGCCGCTTTGCGCCATCGCGGCCAGCGGCTCGGCCTTGCCGTGGCCGAAGCGGTGCTCGCGGTCGGCCGGCGTCTGCGCGTGGCGCACCGCAAAGAGCGTCAGGAGGGAGGCGAAACTGTCGAGCAGCGAATCGATCAGGCTGGAGAGCATGGCGATCGATTCGGTCGCGAACCACGCGCCGGTCTTGGCGAAGATCAGAATCAGCGCCGTTCCGGTCGACGCATAGGTCGCCCAGCGCATCAGCTTGTTCTGGTCGCCGCGCATGCCGCGCAGCCGTTTGATCGGATCGGCCATGGGCTTGAGTGTGGGGCGCATTCGCCCGGTTGGGAAGGGCCGTCAGGGGTAGAGCCGCTCGACCGTCCAATGATGCTGGTCCGGGTCGGGGCGCGAGAACAGGAACCGATCGTGCAGCCGGAACGCGCCGTCCTTCCAGAACTCGATGCGCAGCGGGCGGATGCGGAAGCCGGACCAGTGCGCCGGACGCGGCACCTTGGCGACGCCGAACTTGGCGCCGAACTTCGCCACCTTCTTCTCCAGCGCGTAGCGCGATTCCAGCGGGCGCGACTGGGCGCTCGCCCAGGCGCCGATCTGGCTGCCGCGCGCGCGGGTCGCGAAATATTCGTCGGCCTCCTGCGCGCTCACCGGCTCGACCGGCCCTTCGACGCGCACCTGCCGGCGCAGGCTCTTCCAGTGGAACAGCAGCGCGGCGGCCGCGTTCTCGGCGAGCTGCGTGCCCTTGCGGCTCTCCAGGTTGGTGTAGAAGACGAAGCCGTCCCGATCATAGCCCTTCAGCAGCACCATGCGCAGCGAGGGGCGTCCCTCGGCGTCGGCGGTCGCCAGGGCCATCGCGTTGGGGTCGTTGATTTCGTTCTCCTCCGCCTCGCCCATCCATTCCTGGAAGAGATCGAAGGGGTCACGGTCGCTGAAATCGCTCACGGCGTGTCGCTCTTCCCGGTTGATCGTTTCGATTGCGCAACCTCTTCCAATCGGGTCATGCAATCGCCACATTGACTTATGACGCTACATATAGCGTGTGACCGGCCCTGACAAAGCATCCGTGGATACCGTTTTCCCGGAAGGCGGCGCGGGACGGCCGGATGGCACGCGGCTTGCTGCGCGGCTGAACGAGGCTTGGGACTGCGCGGCCGGCCCTGTTTCGTCGAGGATCGAGGAGAGGGAATGCGCCATGACGACTGGCAAGACGATTTTCGGTAAGGCTGCGGTGCTGCTGGTGGCGGCGGGCTTGGTGCTCGCGGGTTGCGCGCAGGATCGCGGCACGAATGAGACGGTCGGCGGCATCGGCGGGGCGGTGTTGGGTGGCCTATTGGGTTCGCAGTTCGGCGGCGGGTCCGGTCGGCTGTTCGCGACGGGGGCGGGCGTCATGCTGGGCGCGATCGTCGGCTCCTCGATCGGACGGACGATGGACGAGGTCTCGAAGCAGAAGATGGAACGCACGACCCAGGCGACGCTGGAGCATGTGGCGGACAACAACACCTCCACCTGGTCCAATCCGAACAACAGCAATGCGCAGGGCACCGTCACGCCGGTCGAGACCTATCAGCGCGACGACGGCACCTATTGCCGCGAGTTCCAGCAGACCGTTACGATCGGCGGCAAGACCGAAGAAGCCTATGGCACCGCCTGCCGGCAGCCGGACGGCTCCTGGAAGATCCAGTCCTGAGCCGGATGCGGCTGAGGGGAGGGCGGCCCCACGCGACCGCTCGACCGGCGAGGTGTGAGCAATGGCAACCGGAACCACGATGAAGGATCCCTACGAGACTCTCGGCGTGAAGAAGAACGCCAGCGCCGCGGAGATCAAGAGCGCCTATCGCAAGCTCGCGAAGGAGTTCCATCCGGACCTCAATCCGAACGACCCGATCGTCGAGCAGCGCTTCAAGGAAGTGGGCCAGGCCTACGGGCTTCTCTCGGACGTGGAGAAGCGGGCGGCCTACGACCGCGGCGAGATCAACGCCGACGGCAGCCCGCGTGGATTCGGCGCGGGCGGTGGTTTCCGTAACGGCGGTTTCGGCGGCGAGGGTGGCTTCGGCGGTTTCGGCGGCGCGACGGCGGAGGATATCTTCGCCGACCTGTTCGGCGGCGGCCAGCGCCGCCAGCGCACCCGCACGGTGCGGATGAAGGGGAAGGACGTAAACTACTCGATCCGGGTCTCCTTCCTCGACGCCGCCAAGGGCGCCAAGCGCCGGGTCACCCTCTATGACGGCAAGACGATCGACGTGACGATCCCCGCCGGCACCGAGGACGGGCAGACCCTGCGCCTGAAGCGTCAGGGCATGCCGGGCATGGGCGGCGGCGAGGCCGGTGACGCCTTCGTCGAGGTGCAGGTCGACCCGCACCGCTTCTTCGAACGCGACGGCGACGACATCTTCATCGACGTGCCGGTCACCCTCTCCGAGGCCGTGCTGGGCGCCAAGATCACCGTGCCGACGATCCACGGGCAGGTTTCGCTGACCGTGCCGACGGGCGCGAACACGGGCACGACCCTGCGCCTGCGCGGCAAGGGGGTCGAGCGGAAGAAGGACCAGCCCGGCGACCAGTTCGTGCGCCTCAAGGTCATGCTGCCGGACAAGCCGGACAAGGATCTGGTGGATTTCGTCAAGGAGTGGTCGCGCGACTACGATTACGACGTGCGCAATCGCGCGGGCCTCGACAAGCTGTAGACCCCGGCGCGCCCGCGCGCTTGATCCGGATCAAGGCCGAACGCCCCGCATCCGCCTAGGGTCCGGGCGTTCGCCGTTCGGCGCCACCCCAGTCCCAACGCTTCGAGGATGAGTTCCCGATGAATCACAAACACCGCAAAGTGCTGCATTCGCTCTTCGCCCATCCGATGAACGACAATATCGATTTCGACCAGGTCGAAAGCGTGCTGCGCGAATTGGGCGCCGAGATCGAGGAGCGGCACGGCTCGAAGATCTCCGTGGCGCTCAACGGCAAGAAGCATGCCTTCAAGCATCCGAAGCACAGCATCCCGCGCGACGAGGTGGTGGAACTGCGCCACTTCCTGACCGACGCCGGCATCGATCCCGAACGCGACTACCCGCTTTGAGACGAGGGCGCCGGGTCAGCTCGCCTGGCCCAGGGTGCCCAAGCCGATCAGCGCCAGCACGCGGGCGTTGAAGCCTGCGCGGCTGGGGCCGTGGTCCTCGTCCATGGCGTCGGCCTCGGGGATGCGCTCCTCGCCGACGTCGGGCGGGGCGAGCAGGGTCTTGAGCGTCATGCCCATGGCCTCGTCCTCGGCTGTCTCCAGCCGGTCGACCGCTTCGGCCAGACGCCGGCCCCAGGCCGTGCGCAGATGCGCCGTCGGGATCGCGGGGCCGAGGTCGAGATCGAGGTCGCGGTGGAGTTGCGCGAGCGTCACGCTCTCCAGATCGCGGCTCAACACCCAGCGGTTCCGGGCCGAGCGTTCGATGTACTTCTTCCGCGCGAGCCGCCGCGTGGCGTAGCCGAGCGCATCCGGCCCGAGCTTCGACGCCCGCGCCAGCCGGCGTTCGGACAGCGTGTCGCCCGTCCTGGACGCGCGGGCGAGCGCGTTGAGCACGGCGAGCGCGGCCGTCAGGCGCTTCACCGGCGGCAGGCCTTCCCGGCCGATCCGCCGGGCGCCGGCGCGCCATTCGGGCAGCGCGGCCGCGACCTCGGCGCCGAACAGGATCACCATCCAGCTGAGATAGACCCACATGAGGAAGATCGGGATCGTCGCCATGACGCCGTAGATCGTCTCGTAGGTCGGGAAATGGGTGACGTAGAAGCCGAACCCCTTCTTCAGCCCTTCCAGCAGCACCGCGGCGACGAGGCCGCCCATCACCGCATCCCGGCGGCGCACGCTGGCCGCCGGCATCACCAGGAAGAGGACCGTCAATCCCGCCGCCTGGAACAGGAAGGGTAGGACGAAGGCGAAGCGGGTGAGATTGCCGGTGAGGCTCTCCACGCCGCTCGCCTGGGCGGCGGCGAACAGCACGCTGGAAAGCGAGATCGACGCCCCGAACAGGAGCGGGGTCAGCGTCAGCACCGACCAGAAGACCATCAGGCGCATGACGAGGCCGCGCGTCTGGCGGGTCTGCCAGATCAGGTTGAGCGTGCTGTTGATGGTCGAGAGCAGCAGCACCGCGCTGAGCGCCAGGAAGACCACGCCGACCGCGCTCAACCGCCCGGTCTGGGCCATGAAGGTCTCGATATGGGCCTGCACCTGGGTGCCGACCTGGGGCACGAAATTCTCGAAGATGTAGTCCTGAACCTTGGTTTGCAGCGATTCGTAGGCCGGGAAGGCCGCGAAGATCGCGAAACTGACCGCCAGCAGCGGCACCATGGCCAAGAGCGAGGTGAAGGTCAGCGCCGCCGCCCGCTGCTGACAGCCGTCGCGCGCGAATCGTTCGCCGACATAGACCAGGAAGCGGCCGAAGAAGACCGCAGGGTTGGGCGCGCGCGCCCGTCCCCCGCCGGATTCGCCAGGCTCAGACTCGCGCTTTACAGGACCGTCCATCATGCCTATCCCCTTGCTCGGAGAAGTATAGCGGTCGTGCCGATTTCAAGGAACCGGCCACGCGCCGTGCCGGTCCCGATGTGGCCGGTACGCCGGCTTTGACGGGTCGGGGGCTTCGTGTAGGATGTGCCCGCTTCCGGTCCGCAGCGCCGGGAAAAGGGGATTTTCGGCAGCATCAGGCAGCCGCGCGCCGCAGCTTCGCGTCGCCGGCGCGAGGGAGAGTTTCGGCATGGACGGTTCCGGGCCCATTCAGTCGGGCGCGCTCATGGCCGGCAAGCGGGGGATCATCCTCGGCGTTGCCAACGACAAGTCGATCGCCTGGGGTATCGCGAAGGCGATCGCCGCGCAGGGAGCCGAAATCGCCTTCACCTATCAGGGCGACGCCTTGAAGAAGCGGGTCGTGCCGCTGGCCGAGAGCCTCGGCTGTTCCCCGAACATGGTGTTGCCCTGCGACGTGACCGACGAGGAGAGCGTCGACGCGGTCTTCCAGGCGCTGGAGCAGGAATGGGGCAAGATCGACTTCCTGGTCCATGCCATCGCCTATTCCGACAAGGACGAGCTGAAGGGCGAGTATCTGGCGACCAGCCGCGGCAACTTCCTGCGCACGATGGACATCTCCTGCTATTCCTTCACGGCGCTCTGCCAGCGCGCGATGCCGCTGATGAAGGATGGCGGCTCGATCCTGACGCTGACCTATTTCGGGGCGGAGCGGGTGATGCCGCACTACAACGTCATGGGCGTCGCCAAGGCGGCGCTGGAAGCATCCGTGCGCTACCTCTCGGTCGATTGCGGCAAGCGCAACGTGCGGGTCAACGCGATCTCCGCCGGGCCGATCAAGACGCTGGCCGCCAGCGGCATCGGCGATTTCCGCTATATCCTGAAATGGAACGAGCTGAACTCGCCGATGCGCCGCAATGTGACCATCGACGAGGTGGGCGGCGCCGGCCTCTATTTCCTCTCCGATCTCTCCTCGGGCGCGACCGGCGAGGTGCATCACGTCGATTGCGGCTATCACACGGTCGGCATGGTGCGCGAGGACGCGGCCGACCAGATTTCCGAGCTGCTGCAAGGGTTGCGGCGCAGCTAGAGGGTCCGCGCACGCGACCTGGCGAGGGCCGTCATGTCCGATAACACGTTCGGCCAGCTATTCCGCTTCACGACCTGGGGCGAAAGCCACGGGCCGGCGATCGGCTGCGTCGTCGACGGTTGCCCGCCGCGCATTCCGCTGGCGGAGGCGGACATCCAGGGCTATCTCGACCGCCGCAAGCCCGGCCAGTCGAAATACACGACCCAGCGCAAGGAGCCCGATACGGTCGAGATCCAATCGGGCGTCTTCGAAGGGGTTACGACCGGCACGCCGATCAGCCTCGTCATCCGCAATGTCGACCAGCGCTCGAAGGACTATTCCGATATCGCGCCCAAGTTCCGGCCGGGCCATGCCGATTTCACCTACGAGATGAAGTACGGCATCCGCGACTATCGCGGCGGCGGTCGGTCCAGCGCGCGGGAGACCGCGATGCGCGTCGCGGCCGGCGCGGTCGCGCGCAAGGTGCTGGAGCATCAGGTCGAGGGCGGCGTCAGCGTGCGCGCGGCGCTCGTCCAGATGGGACCGCACGGCATCGACCGCGACAATTGGAACTGGACCGCGGTCGACGAGAACCCCTTCTTCTGCCCGGACCCGCAGGCGGCCGAACGCTGGGCCGATTATCTCGATGGGGTGCGCAAGGCCGGCAGTTCCTGCGGCGCCGTGATCGAAGTGGTGGCCGATGGCGTGCCGCCGGGCCTGGGTGCGCCGGTCTACGGCAAGTTGGACACCGAGATCGCGGCCGCGATGATGTCGATCAACGCGGTCAAGGGGGTCGAAATCGGTGCCGGTTTCGAGGCCGCGGCCTTGAGCGGCGAGGAGAATGCCGACGAGATCCGCATCGGCAATGACGGCAATCCGATCTTCCGTTCCAACAGGGCCGGCGGCATCTTGGGCGGCATTTCGACGGGCCAGCCGGTCGTGGCCCGCTTCGCGGTGAAACCGACCAGCTCGATCCTGGCCCCGCGCGAGACCGTCACCAAGGATGGCGAGGAGACGGAGATCGTCACCAAGGGCCGTCACGACCCCTGCGTCGGCATCCGCGCGGTGCCGGTGGGCGAGGCGATGATGGCGTTGGTGCTGGCCGACCATCTGCTGCGCCACCGCGCGCAGTGCGGCCCGCCGCTGGACGCGCCGCCGCCGCTGCGTCGGCCCTGATGCGTCGGCCGGTCCGCCATGGCTGAGGACCAGAGCGCGGCGGAACGGGTCGTGCGGCTCGGGTTTCCCGATATCGACGGGCTGCTGGCGCTGAGTGGCGCCGTCGACTGGCCGCATACGCGCGAAGACTGGCAGACGATCCTGCTGAGCGGCCTCGTCTTCGGCGTGCGCGAGGCGGGCGAGGGCACGCCGGTCCTGGCCTGCGCGGCGCTTTTTCCCTACGGACCCGACGCCTGCGCGCTCGGCATGGTGATGGTGGCGGGCAGCCAGCAGCGCCGAGGACTGGGGCGGCTTGTGGTGCGCCGTTGTCTCGACGCGCGGCCCAACGCCGACCTGCCGGTCTATCTCGCGACCACGCCGCAGGGGGAAGGGCTTTATCGCGCGCTCGACTTCCGATCGATCGGGCATCTCGCCAAGATGTTGGCGGACCGCGCGCCGGCAGCGGACGACGAAGCATTGCCGGAGGGCTGGCGCCTCGTCCCGCGCATCGCGATGGCCGATTTCGTCGCCGTGCTGAGGCGCGACCGGCGGGCCTTCGGCGCCGCGCGCGACGCCTTCCTGAAGCACCGGCTGGGCCAGGCGGAGCGCCGCGCGAGCCTGCTCGACGCCGACGGCGCGCTGCTCGGCTACGGGCTCGGCGTGCGGCAGGGGGACCTGCTAATCCTGGGGCCGGTCGCGGCCGAGGACGAGCGCGCCGCGCTGGCGCTGATCCGGGGGCTGGCAGCCGGCCATGACGGCCCCTTGCGGATCGACCTCACCGACCCCTGGTCGGGGTTGCAGGCCCCGCTGGAGAGGCTAGGCTTCGTGCTGGCCGACCGGCCGCCGGTGATGGCGCTCGGCGCCGACGGGCCGCCCGGCGATGGCTGGCGCGGCTACCCGGCGATCGCCGCCCAGGCGTTCCTGTAGGGGCCATTTTTTGATCTCCGACGAGGCGAGCATGTCCGAACAGCCGATCAGCGCCCTGCCGGTGCCCGAGGAGGAGACCCTCGACCCGGACCTGCAGAAATATTTCCGGATCTGCCGGGAGAAGCTGGGCCTGGTGCCCAACGTGCTGCGCGTCTACGCCTTCCGGCCGGAGCGGTTGCGCCGTTTCATCGACAGCTACAACGAGATCATGCTCTCCGATGGGCCGCTCACCAAGCTGGAGCGGGAGATGATCGCCGTCACCGTCTCCTCCTGCAACCGCTGCTACTACTGCCTGGTGGCGCACGGCGCGGCGGTCCGGGAGCTGAGCGGCGATCCGACGCTGGGCGAGGCGTTGGTGATGAACTACCGCATGGCGCCGCTCGACGCGCGCCAGCGCGCGATGCTCGATTTCGCCTGGATGCTGACGGCCGAGCCGGAGCAAGCGGACGAGGCCGCGCGCGAGCGCCTGCGCGCGGCCGGCTTCTCCGACGAGGCGATCTGGGACATCGCCGAGACGGCGAGCTTCTTCAACTACACGAACCGCATGGCGCATGCGGTCGAGATGCAACCGAACGCGGACTATCACGCGATGGCGCGCGGGTCGGAGGGAACGGGCGATGGCGACGCACCGCGATAGCTGGGGTCAGGCGGTTACCGCTGCCGACCCGGCCGCCGTTGAGCGGTTGGACGGCGCGATCCTCGCCTATTGCGGCATGCGGACCGATATCGGCGATCGCATGAAAACCGTCTTCGCGGCCGACGAGGACATGCCGATGGCGCTCGCCGCCAAGGGCGCCTTCCTCAAGATGTTCGCCACCGCCAAGATGGATGCGGCAGCCGCCAAGACGGTCGAGCAACTCCGCGCCGTGGTGGCCGAGGGCGAGGCGACGGCGCGCGAGCGCGCGCATCTCGACGCGCTCGCCCGCTGGGTGGCGGGCGATCTGGAGGGCGCCTGCGATGGCTGGGAGGCGCTGACGGTCGAGCATCCGCGTGACCTGCTGGCCCTCAAGCTCGCCCAGCTCAACCGCTTCTATCTGGGCGATTCCGCCGGCATGCGCGGCGGCATCGCCCGCGCGCTCCATGCCTGGGACGAGGACGTGCCGGGCTACGGCTATCTGATGGGCTCCTACGCCTTCGCGCTGGAGGAGGACGGCGCCTACGACCATGCGGAGCGGACCGGCCGCGCCGCGATCGAGATCGATGCCGAGGATGTCTGGGCGGCGCACGCGGTGGCCCATGTGATGGAGATGCAGGGGCGCGCCGGCGACGGACTCGGATGGCTCGACGGCCTCAAGGGACACTGGGGCGCGATCCACAATTTCAAGCACCACGCCCATTGGCACCGGGCGCTCTTCGCGCTCGACCTCGGTCGCTTCGACGAGGCGCTGTCGATCTACGACGCCGACATCTGGACCGAGATCGCGGGCGACTATCTCGATATCTCGAACGCCGCCTCGCTGCTCTGGCGGCTGCAGGAGGAGGGCGTCGATGTCGGTGCGCGCTGGCAGCCGATCGCCGAGCTTTCGGCCGAGCGGGCGGAGGAGCATGCGCTCGTCTTCGCGACCTGCCATTTCGCGCTGGCGCTCGCTGCCGACGACCGCACCGAGGCGCTGGCGCGCCTGAAGGCGGCGCAGGAGCAACATGCCGACACCCATGGCGACAGCTTCGCGCTGGTCTGGGACCGGGTCGGTCGCGCCATCGTGGCCGCGATCGAGGCGCTGCGGGTCGACCATCCGGACGAAGCCGTCGACCGGTTGCTGCCGGTGCGCGCCGAGATCATTCGCGTCGGCGGCAGCCACGCCCAGCGCGACCTGTTCGAACGGATGCTGGTGAGCGCCGCGCTCGCCGCCGGGCGCGGGGCGCTCGCCCGCGCGCTGCTCTCCGAGCGGCTGGAACGCAAGCCCGAGAGCCGCTGGAGCCGCGCGCGCCTGGCGCGCCTGGAAGGCGCAGCGTGACGCCGGGAAGAGGAACCGGGCCCTGGGGTCCGAAACATGGCGGCCATGGTGCCGCGCGAGGAGGATGGATGCGTAAGGTCGGTCGGTTCCTGTTGTGGCTCTTCGCGGTGTTGGGCGGGCTCGGCACGATGTTGGTGCTGGCGGTCGTCGCCTTCACGCTTTCCGTGCGTGAGGAGACGCCCACCCTGCCGCAGGACGCCGTGCTCTCCCTCGACCTCACCGCGCCGCCGGCCGACCAGCGCGGGGTGAAGCCGCTGCTCGACCCCGACCCGGCGCCGACGCTGCAGCAGATGCTGGCGGCGATCGAGCGCGCGAGGACCGACCCTGGGATCAAGGCGCTGAGCGCGCGCGTCGGCGCCCCCGGCTTCGGTGTCGCCGAGGCGCAAGAACTGGCCGAGGCGATCCGCGCCTTCCGCGAGAGCGGCAAGCCGGCCATCGCATTCGCCGAGGATCTCGGCGGGCTCAGCGATGCGACGGCGGACGTGGCGGTCGCGACTTCCTTCTCCGAGCTCTGGCTGCAGCCCTCCGGCGGCGTCGGCTACAGCGGCATCGCGCTGGAGACGCCCTTCTTCGCGGATGCGCTCGCCGAACTCGATATCGAGGCGCAGGTCGGCCAGCGCCACGAGTTCAAGGGCGGCATCGACCCGCTGGTCCGGGAAGGCTATTCGCCCGCCGTGCGCCAGTCGCTGCAGCGCGTCGTCGACGGCTGGGTCGAGCAGTTGAGCGCGACCGTCGCCGAGAACCGCGGCATCGACCCGCAGCGCGCCCGTGCGCTGGTCGACCAGGGCCCCTTCCTCGCGCGCGAGGCCTATCAGGCCGGTCTCGTCGACAAGCTCGGCTATGGCGACGAGGCGGCCTCGGCGCTCGATAGCGCCATCGGCGGGACGGCGAACCATGTCTCGGTCGGCCAGTATCTCAAGGTGGCGCCGGGGGACGAGGGAACGGCGAAAACAGTAGCTTTGATCTACGGCGTCGGCGCCATTGGCGTCGGCGACGAGGACCCGAACCCGCTGTTCGGCGAGCGCGGCTTCGGTCCGCACCGGGTGGCCGACGCGCTCGCCGCCGCGCGCGAGGATGACGAGATCGCCGCCGTCCTCTTCCGGGTGGAAAGCCCGGGCGGCGCCTACGGCCCCTCCGACATGGTGCGGCGCGAGGTGCGGCGTCTGGTCGAGGCCGGCAAGCCGGTCATCGTCTCGATGGGCGACGTGGCGGCGTCCGGCGGCTATTTCGTCAGCCTGGATGCGAGCCGCATCGTCGCCTCGCCGGGCACGCTGACCGGCTCGATCGGGGTCTATTCCGGCAAGCTCGCCACCCGCGACTTCTGGGAAGGGCTCGGCGTGCGCTGGGGCGAGATTTCGGCCGGCGAGAATGCCGGGATGTGGAGCTTCGTCGACCGCTTCGACGAGGGCGAGCGCGCGCGCTTCGAGGCGGTCTTGGATTCGATCTACGACGATTTCACCGGCCATGTGGCGCGCGCGCGCAACCTCGACCCGCAGGGCGTGGAGCAGGCCGCGCGCGGGCGAATCTGGCTCGGCACGGACGCGAAGGATGTGGGGCTGGTCGACGCACTCGGCGGCTTCTCGACCGCGATGGCCGAGGTGCGCTCCGTGCTCGACCTGCCGGCCGACGCGCCGCTGGCATTGCGCCTGTTGCCGGAGCCGCGCTCGCCCTTCGACCGGCTGCTCGAATGGATCGACGGCGGTGGCGGGTTCGAGGAGTTCGTTTCGGCCACCGTCCGCGCCGTGATCGGCCGGGAGGTGGAGGCCGTCGCCGGCGACCTGGAGGCGCTGCGCGCGCTCGCCGCCGGCCCGCTCGCCATGCCGCCGGTACGCGTCGCGCGGTAGGCGCTACGGAGCGATCGCCGTCACGTCCTGACGCAAGTCAGGACCCATGCCGGAGACCTATGCCCAGACACCCGACGGTCGCCTGTGGCCTACTAGAATGGAATGGATGCTGACTTTCGTCAGCATGTGGGCGGAGCGCTGTATGGGCAGCTGGCGCTGGTCGCTAGCTCCCTTTCCGCCCGCCGATCAGGAACTCGACATTGCCGGCGGGGCCGGTGATCGGGCTCTCGGCGATGCCGAGGGTGCGCCAGCCGGGCTGGCTTTCCAGCCAGTCGGAGACCTCGCGGCACACCCGCTCGTGCAGGGCCGGGTCGCGCACCACGCCGCCCTTGCCGACCTCGGCCTTGCCGACCTGGAACTGCGGCTTGATGAGGGCGACGAGCCAGGCCTCGGGCTTGGTCAGCGCCAAGGCGGCCGGCAGCACCTTCTCCAGCCCGATGAAGCTCGCGTCGCAGACGACCAGGTCGACGGGCTCGGGCACCTGTTCGGCCGTCAACTGCCGCGCGTTGGTGGCCTCCAGCACCGTCACGCGGTCGTCCTGGCGCAGCTTCCAGTGCAGCTGCCCGCGCCCGACATCGACGGCATAGACATGCGCCGCCCCCCGTTGAAGCAACACGTCGGTGAAGCCGCCGGTCGACGCGCCGACGTCGATCGCCGTCATGCCCGCCGGGTCGGGGCCGAAGGCGTCCAGCCCCTTCTCCAGCTTCAGCCCGCCGCGGCTGACCCAGGGATGGTCCTGGCCGCGCACCTCCAAGGGCTTGTCCTCGGCCACCGGCTGGCCCGGCTTGTCGATCCGCTGCTCGCCCGAGAAGACGGTGCCGGCCATGATCAGCGCCTGCGCCTTCGTGCGCGTCTCGACCAATCCGCGATCGACCAGCGACTGGTCGGCGCGAACCTTCTTCGCCTTCGCGCCGCTCATGCCGCGGGGGCCTCGGACTTCAGCAGCCGGCCGAAGGCGGTGGCCTCGCTGCGGGTCTGCTGGTGGAAGCGGGCGAGCGCCAGCGCCGCGACCAGGGCAAGGCCGACGGCCAACCCGTACCACACCCCGTCACCGCCGTGGCCGAGCGGGAAGGCGAAGAGCCAGGCGAAGCCCACGCCGGCCGCGATATAGCCGACGAGCCCCAGCCAGAACGCCGCCACCGTGTCGTTGAGCCCGCGCAGCGCGCCGCATCCGACGATCTGCAGCCCGTCGACCAGCTGGAAGACCGCCGCGATCAGCAGGTATCCGGCGCCGAGCGCGATCAGATCCGCCGCCTTCGGATCGGCGTCGTTGACGAAGAGGGACATCAAGGTCTCCGGCATGAGCCAGAGCAACAGCCCGAAGAGCCCCATCGCCGCGGCCGTCAGCCGGAAGACGAGTCGCCCACGTTCGCGCACCAGGGCGAGATCCCGCGCGCCGGCGGCGCTGCCGATGCGGATCGAGGCCGCCTGGGCGAGCCCGAAGGGCAGCACGAACAGGATCGAGAGCACCTGGGTCGCGATATGGTAGGCGGCAAGTTCCGTCGTGCCGATGATCCCCATCAGCAAGGCCGCGACCACGAACATCGTATGTTCCACCATGGCGAGACCGCCCGCCGGCACGCCGACGCGCACGATCGCCTTGAGGCGCTGCCAGTCCGGCCGGTGCAGGTTCTGAAACAGCGCCATCGCCCGGAACCGCGGCGCGCGGGCCAGGTAGACGAGATAGAGCAGCACGCCGAAACTCTCCGCGATCAGTGTCGCCAGCGCCGCGCCGGGCAGGCCCATCGGCTCTACCAGTCCCAGCCCGCCGAACATGAAGATCCAGTTGAGGCCGACATTCATCGGCACCAACGAGAGCACGAAATAGAGCGCCGGGCGCACCACCTCGAAGGCGGCCATGGTGTTGCGGAAGACCAGGATCAGGAAGACCGGCAGGATCGTCCAGGCGAGGTAGTCGAGATAGTCCTGCGCCAGCGCCGCCAGGCCGGGGTCCTGGCCTAGCGCGACCAGGATCGGCTCCCCCAGCATCATCAGCCCGATGCAGGGGGCCCCCGCCAGGAGGGCGAACCAGATGCCTTGGCGCATGGTGCGGCGCACGCCGCGCGCGTCCCCGGCGCCGACCGCCTGCGCGCCCAAGGCCGCGACCGCGCTGGTGGTCCCGACCGCGAACAGGATGAACAGGATGAAATAGTTGAAGCCGAGCGCCGCGGCGGCCAGCGGGCGTTCGCCCAGATGGCCGATCATCACCACGTCGACCGTGTCGGTGGCGATCAGCGCCAGCATCGAACCCATCAGCGGCCAGGCAAGCGTCAGCATCGCACGGGTCTCCCCGCCCGGCGCCAACCGCAATGCTCTCGTCCGCGCGCTCATGGCCGGGCTTATGCGGGAAATCGGGGCGAATTTAAAGGCTGACGGGATCGATGGTCATTGCTGCCTGGCACCCTCGTCATTCCGGACGGCGCGGGGGCGCCGATCCGGAATCCGCGGCTGCCCTTGGGGTCGCCGCGGAATTCTCTGGATTCCCGCTTTCGCGGGAATGACGAAGGGAGGGCCTAGATCTCCGCGCCCGGGGGCGGGTAGCTGGGGCGCGTGCAGACATAGAGGCCGACCGCCGTCATCGCGATCGCCGCACCGACCACCGCCCAGGCGGGGACGTCGGTGAAGAGGGCCGTCAGCGTCAGCCCGCCCGCCATGGCGATCACGGTCCAGAGCTTCGCGATCGGCGGGACGACCCGGTACTTGTCCCATTTGCGCAAGGCCGGCCCGTAGGTCGGGTGATGATAGAGCCAGTCGTGGAACCGCTGGCTGGAGCGCGAGAAGGCCCAGACCGCGACGATCAGGAACGGCACCGTCGGCATGATCGGCAGCGCCACGCCGATGAAGCCGAGCGCGGTCGCCACCATTCCGATCGCGAAGAAGAGCCAGCGTCTGCCCTGTTCGGTCATGGGACCCTCTGCGGTCGGCCGGGCGCCGGCGCGGCCGGGTCCGTCACCAGGGCGGCGGATGGCCCGGTCATGCGGTCGGTCCTGTCGGAACGGCTACGCCCGCGCGGGAGCGTCGCGGTCGTCGTCGCTGTCGGCGGCGCGATCGATGCCGAGGGCATCCAGCGCGGTCGCGACGATGGCGTCGGCGTCGAGGCCGGCGGTCGCGACCTGCGCGTCCGGCTTGTCCTGGTCGAGGAAGCGGTCGGGCATCGCCATCGGCCGGACGGTGAGCCCCTTGGTGAGGTCGTGCTTCGCCAGGAAATCGAGCACGTGGCTGCCGAAACCGCCGATCGAGGCCTCCTCGATCACGACGAGCAGCTCGTGGGTCTCGGCCAGCTGGCGCACCAGATCCTCGTCCAGCGGCTTGACGAAGCGCGCGTCGGCAACCGTGGTGGCGAGGCCCCGCGCGCCCAGCCGGTCGGCGGCGTCCAGCGCGTCGGCGAGCCGCGTGCCGAGCGACAGGATCGCGACCGTGCCGCCCACCTTCTCCTTGTCGCGGCCCTTGCCGCCCTGGCGAACGATGCGGCCCTTGCCGATCTCCAGGGCCTGCGGGATTTGCGGCATCTCGACGCCGACGCCCTCGCCGCGCGGATAGCGCACGGCCGACGGGCGGTCGTCGATCGCGACCTGGGTCGCGATCATGTGGGCGAGCTCCGCCTCGTCCGACGGCGCCATCACGACGAAGTTCGGCAGGCAGGAAAGGTAGGTGACGTCGAAGGCGCCGCAGTGGGTCTGCCCGTCGGCGCCGACATAGCCCGCCCGGTCGATCGCGAAGCGCACCGGCAGCGACTGGATCGCCACATCGTGCACCACCTGGTCGTAGGCGCGCTGCAGGAAGGTTGAATAGATCGCGGCGAAGGGCTTGTAGCCTTCGGCGGCCAGCCCGGCGGCGAAGGTGACGCCATGCTGCTCGGCGATGCCGACGTCGAAGCTGCGTTCGGGATGCGCCTTCTGGAAGATGTCGACGCCCGTGCCCGATGGCATGGCCGCCGTGATGGCGACGATCTTGTCGTCCGTCTCCGCCAGGTCGGCCAACGTCTGGCCGAAGACCTTCGTGTAGGGCGGCGCGTTCGGCTTGCCCTTCTTCTGGGCGCCGGTGACGACGTCGAACTTGGCGACGCCGTGATACTTGTCGTCCGACTGCTCGGCCGGGTCGTAGCCCTTGCCCTTCTGGGTCACGACATGGATCAGGACGGGGCCCGCATCCTTCGCGTTGCGCACGTTCTTCAGGACGGGCAGCAGATGCTCCAGATTGTGACCGTCGATCGGGCCGATGTAGTAGAAGCCCATCTCCTCGAACAGCGTGCCGCCGGTGACGAAGCCGCGGGCATATTCCTCCCACTTCTCCATCGCGCGCTCGAGGCGCTTGGGGAAGCGCTCGGCGATGCCTTTGCCGAACTCGCGCAGGCCCATGTACTGCTTGGAGGACAAGAGGCGCGAGAGATAGGCGCTCATCGCGCCGACCGGCGGCGCGATCGACATGTCGTTGTCGTTCAGGATCACCGTCAGCCGCGAATGCATGGCGCCGGCGTTGTTGAGCGCCTCGTAGGCCATGCCGGCCGACATGGCGCCGTCGCCAATGACGGCGACCACGTGATTGTCGCTCTCGCCCAGGTCGCGCGCCACCGCCATGCCGAGGCCGGCGGAGATCGAGGTCGAGCTGTGCGCCGCACCGAACGGGTCGTAGTCGCTTTCGTCGCGCTTGGTGAAGCCGGAGAGGCCCCCGCCCTGGCGCAGCGTCTCGATCCGGTCGCGCCGGCCGGTCAGGATCTTGTGCGGATAGCACTGGTGGCCGACGTCCCAGATCAGCCGGTCGTCGGGCGTCTCGTAGATGTAGTGCAGCGCCACCGTCAGCTCGACCACGCCGAGACCCGCGCCGAGATGTCCGCCCGTCTTGGAGACCGCATGGATCGTCGCCTGGCGCAGTTCGTCAGCCAGCTGGCGCAGCTCCGACGGCTGCAGCCGCCGCAGGTCCGTCGGGATGCTCACCCGGTCCAACAGGGGGGTCTCAAGGCTCACCGCAGATCTCCTCGCGTGCCCGGTTCGTCCGGGCTTCGTTACCCGCGATGTAACGCGTCGGGCCGGGTATTTCCAGCCCGAAGGGCTCGGCGACCGCGATGACAGGCTTCGGGTCAGGTCGTTTATCGCGTCAGCGGACGCCGCATCAATCGATGCTCGCTTTGCCCGAACCGCAGCGGACCGATATCCACGAACCCGCGCTTGGCGTAGTAGCCCGGCAAAGGGCCGGGCCGGCAGTGCAGATATAGCACGTCCGTGCGAAGCGTGCGCGCAGTCCCGGCGACCGTCTCGATCAGCCGGGCGCCGATTCCCTTCCGGCGCCACTCAGGCACGACGAGCAAGCTCGAGAGCCATGGGCCGCAATCGCTCGGTTCCGGAAGATCGTTCTCGACCAAAAGGCCGACGCCGATGGGCTGTCCGGCCACGATCGCGATGATAGCGGCCTGAGAAGCGCCCTCGGCGATGTCGCGAAGCCAGGCGCTCGTCTCCGCAATGCTGTAGCCGTGGCTGTCCGACCAGGTCTCGTTGATCCAGCGGGCGATCGCCGGCAGGCGCGGATCGTCCGCGTCGAGGGCGGCGATCACCGGCAGGGCGTTCAGCTCTCCCGCTCCACCACGAAGCGGGCGAGTTGGCGCAGCAGGTCGGCCTCCGCCCCGAAGATCGAGAGGTGCTCCGCCGCCTGGTCGGCCAGCCGGCTGGCCTGGTCGCGCGCGCGCTCGACGCCCAGGATCGAGACGAAGGTGGCCTTGCCGGCCTCGGCGTCCTTGAAGAGTTTCTTGCCGACGCGCGCCTCGTCCCCTTCGACGTCGAGCAGATCGTCCGCGATCTGGAAGGCGAGGCCGAGATCGTGGGCGTAGCCGCGCAATGCGGCCTGCGCCTTTTGTCCCGCCCGGCCGAGCGTCGCGCCCGCCATGCAGGCGAAATCGATCAGCGCGCCGGTCTTGAGCCGCTGCAGGCGCGTGATGCCGCCGATGTCGAGCGGGGTCCCGGCAGCCGCACTTTCCGCCGCCGCGAGGTCGATCATCTGACCGCCCACCATGCCGTGCGAGCCCGCGGCCTTGGCGAGCGCCTGGGTCAGTTCGGCGCGCACCAGCGGATTCGCGTGGGTCGCGGGATGGGCGATCACCTCGAAGGAGAGGGTCAGCAGCGCATCGCCCGCCAGGATCGCCGTGGCCTCGTCGAAGGCCTTGTGCAGCGTCGGCCGGCCGCGCCGCAAATCGTCGTCGTCCATCGCCGGCAGATCGTCATGGACGAGGGAATAGCAGTGCACCAGCTCGATCGCGGCCGCCGTGCGCAGCCGGGCCTCCTCCGAGACGCCGAAGAGCGCGCCCGACTGCATCACCAGGAACGGGCGCACGCGCTTGCCGCCGCCGAGGACGGCGTAGCGCATCGCCTCGATCAGCGCATGCTCGGGGGCTTCTTCGCGGTTGAGAAGGCGGTCGAGCTCCCCCTCGACCTGCTCAGCGGTGGCGGCGAGCGCCGTCTTGAGGTCCGTCATTGCAGGGTGCCGCTCACTCGATCTCGGCATCCGTCGCGCCGACGCCGCCGTCGGCGCCGACGGTGATCTTCTCCACCTTGGCCTTGGCCTGACGCAGCTTCTCCTCGCAGTGCCGCTTCAGCTGGGCACCGCGGCTGTAGCGCTCGATCGCCTCGTCGAGACTCGCCTCGCCGCCTTCGAGGGCTTTGACGATCTCGTCGAGCTCCTTCATCGCCTCCTCGAAGCTCATCGCGCGGATGTCCTCGGGCAGCGGCTCCTGCTTGCTGTCGGCCATGGGTTCGATCGCTCCCTTTGAGGCTTGGACCGGGCGCCCGGCGGGCGGGCCGCGAGCATAGACGGGCCGCCCGCCCGCTTCAACGCGCGGCTCCGTCGGGGTCATCCCGTCGGAACCGGTTGTCCGAGGGCGGGCGCGTGGCTAGCTTATCGGCCATGACCGATTGCCTGATCTTCACCCACCCCGCCTGCGCCGAGCACAATATGGGCCGCGGCCACCCGGAGAGCCCCGCACGCCTGAAGGCCGTGATGGAGGCGCTGGACGCGCCGGAATTCGCCGGGCTGGAGCGCCGCGAGGCTCCGCGCGCCGCCCGCGACGCGCTGGCCTTGGTCCATCCCGCGCCTTATCTGGAGCGGATCGACACGGTTTTCGCCGAGGCGGAGGAGAGCGGCGAGCGCGTGCGCCTCGACGCCGACACGTCGGTCGGGCCGGGTTCGAAGGAAGCCGCCCTGCGCGCCGCGGGCGCGGCGGTGGCGGCTGTCGATGCGGTGCTCGGCGGCGAGGCGCCGCACGCCTTCTGCGCCGTGCGTCCGCCCGGCCACCATGCGGAGCCCAACCGCTCGATGGGCTTCTGCATCTACTCCAATGCCGCGATCGCGGGGAAGTACGCGCTCGACCACCACAAGCTGCACCGGGTGGCGATCGTCGATTTCGACGTTCATCACGGCAACGGGACGGAGGCCTTCTGCGAGGCGGAGGAGGGGCTCTACTACGCCTCGACCCACCAATGGCCGCTCTATCCCGGCACCGGCCGGCCCGGCGTTTCGGGCATCGCGGAGAATGTGCTGAACGCCGCCATGCCGCCCGGCACCGGCTCGCGCGAGTTCCGCGAGATCATGGAACGCCGCATCCTGCCGAAGGTCGAGAAGTTCCAGCCGGAACTGCTGATCATCTCCGCCGGCTTCGACGCGCACCGGGACGATCCGCTCGCCGAATGCAATCTGCAGGACGAGGACTACGGTTGGGCGACCGAGCAGCTTGTCGGCGTCGCGGAGCGCTGCTGCGAGGGCCGGGTCGTCTCGCTGCTGGAAGGCGGATACGATCTCGGCGCGCTCTCCCGCTGCACCGCGCAGCATGTGCGTGCGCTGACGGCCTGAGCGGACCGGACGCCGGGCGCCGGGCCGGTCATCGGCCGGCCGCGAAATCTTCCCTCGCAATGTCATCCATCAGGAGGCATATATCCGTACGTCTTTACGTGACGAAAGAGGTATCGGGCTGCCGCCGGGGACGCGATCCGGCCATTGCGCGCTGGCCAGCCGATTGGGAGCCATGATCATGCAATCCCGGGCGGCCTTCGCCGCATGTCTTTTCGCTGTCCTCGCCGTCCTGCCGGGCATCGCCTCGGCCCAGGGGGGCGAGCGCCCTGCCCTCGTCGAGGTCGACGAGGTCATCGTCGAGCCGCTGGCCCAGACCGCGCCGGTGATCGGCCGCATGGTGGCGCGCCAGCGCGGCACCGTCGCCTCGCTGACGCGCGGGCCCGTGGCCCGCGTCACCGTCGAGGTCGGGGACCGCGTACGAGAAGGTGACGTGCTCGTCGAGCTCGCCCGTGATCGGCTGGAGGAGACGGTCAACGCCGCCGAAGCCGCCGTGAAGCGCCAGCGCGCCGCGCTCGGCACCGCGCGCTCGCAGCTCGACCTCGCGCAGCAGGAGCTCGAACGGCTCGAGCGGCTGCAGGAATCGCCCGCTTTCAGCCAGGCGCGCTACGACGACAAGCTGCGCGAGGTGCAGACCGCCCGCGCGCGCGTCGGCGAGGCGCAGGCGGCGATCGCGGCCGCCGAGGCCGACAAGCGGCTGGCCGAGATCGATCTCGACCTCGGCGTCATCAAGGCGCCCTACAACGGCGTCGTCATCGAGAAGCACACCGTCCGCGGCGCCTACGCCAATATCGGCGACAGCATGGTCACGCTGCTCAATATCGAGGAGTTGGAGATCGAGGCCGACGTGCCGGCCCGCCTGCTCGCCGGGTTGGACAGCGGCCGGTTGGTGAGCTTCCAGATCGGCGACGACGGGGTGCGCTATGACGCGGTCGTCCGCGCGCAGATCCCGGAGGAGAACGCGCTGACCAAGACCCGCGCGGTGCGCTTCGTGCCCGCCATCGCGGACGACGTGCTGCATGGCAAGCTGGCGCCCGGCGCCACGGTGACGGTGCGCATCCCGGTCGGTGAGCGGCGCGATGTGGTGACGGTCCACAAGGACGCGATCCTGCCCCAGGGCGGCGACAGCGTCTTCGTCGTGACGGATGGCAAGGCGGAGCCGCGCTCGGTCGAGCTGGGCGCGGCGGTGGGAAGGCGCTTCATCGTCAAATCCGGCCTCGAGCCGGGCGACGTCGTCGTCGTCATGGGCAATGAGCGCCTGCGCCCCGGCCAGCCGGTCACGACCGGTGGGCCGCCCGCCCCGCAGGGTGGTGATGCGGGCGGCGATGCAGGTGGCGGCGAAAGCGACGCCGGCGGACAGAACGGTTCGGACAAGACCGCGAAATCGGGTGCGAACGCCGGCTGACGCGGCGTCGCGTCGAGGCAACGAATAGTTTTTCAGAAGGCGGCCAGTTCCATGAACCTCATCCGGCTCGCGATCGATCGTCCGACGGCCGTCATCTCGGCGGTCGTGATGGCCGTGATGTTCGGCTACGTCGCGCTGACGACGATCCCGATCCAGCTGGCCCCGGATGTCGCACGTCCCGTGATCTCGATCGAGACCGTCTGGCTCGGCGCCGCGCCGGAGGAGATCGAGCGCGAGATCATCGACGAGCAGGAGGATGTGCTGAAGGGCCTCGAGGGCCTCGAGCGCATGATCAGTCAGGCGCGCGACGGCCGCGCGGAGGTCGAGCTCGAGTTCGCCGTCGGCACCGACATGTCGCGCGCCCTGCTGTTGACGGCGAACCGCCTCGATCGGGTGCCGAGCTATCCGCCGGAGGCGGAGGAGCCGACGCTCGATACGGCCGGCACCGACGACAATTCGATCGCCTGGTTCCGGGTCGTGACGACGAACGGCAATCCGCGTCCGATCCACGGTTATGGCGATTTCGCGGAGGATGTGATCCAGGCGCGCCTGGAGCGCGTGCCCGGCGTCGGCGGCAGCAACCTCTATGGCGGCGGCGCGCGCGAGATGCAGGTGGTGATCGACCCCTCGCTGCTGGCCGAATACCGGCTGACGGTGGGCGACGTCGTCGACACGCTGCGGGCGGCCAACGCGACGATCAGCGGCGGCGACGTGGACGAGGGCAAGCGCCGCTACATCGTGCGCACGGACAACGAGTTCGAGAGCCTCGACGCGGTGCGCGACGTCGTGCTGCGCACAGAGGTCAACGCGCAGACCGGCCGGGTCGCCCGGATCACCATGGGCGACATCGCGGAGGTCGGCTTCGGCTTCAAGGAGGCGCGCGCCTATATCCGCGGCAATGGTGAGGAGGCGATCGCGATCAGCGTCACCCGCGAAATCGGCGCCAACGTCATCGAGATCATGGCCGGTATCCGCGAGGTGGTGGACGACCTCAACAGCGGCGCGCTCGCGCGCGAGAACCTGCGCATGGAGCAGGTCTACGACGAGACCGTCTACATCAACTCCGCGATCGACCTGGTGATCCAGAACATCTGGGTCGGCGGCGCCTTCGCGGTGGTGATCCTGCTGATCTTCCTGCGCTCGATCCGCGCGACGCTGGTGGTCGCCTTGGCGATCCCGGTCTCGGTCATCGCCTCCTTCGTGGCGATGGCCTTCCTCGGCCGCTCGCTCAACGTGGTCAGCCTCGCCGGCATCGCCTTCGCGGTCGGCATGGTGGTCGATGCCGCCATCGTGGTGCTGGAGAACATCTACCGGCACCGGCAGAACGGCAAGCCCGCGCCGGAAGCGGCCTATCTCGGGGCGAGCCAGGTATGGGGCGCCATCATGGTCTCGGCGCTGACGACGGTGATGGTCTTCATCCCGATCCTGGTGATGCAGCTCGAGGTCGGGCAGCTCTTCCGCGACATCGCGGTCGCGATTTCGGTCTCGGTCATGCTCTCGCTGATCGTCTCGGTGACGGTGATTCCGGCGCTGTCGCGCCGCCTGCTGGCCGGGCGCGTCGGCAAGGAGAACCGACGCCAGCTGCCGCTGCCCGGCATCGATCATTTCGGCCGCGCCTTCCTCAAGGCGGTCACCGGCTTCGCCCGCCTGGTGGTGAAGAGCCGTGCCCTGGCGGCCGTCGTCGTGCTGCTGGTCACGACGGCCGCAGGCGGCATGACCTACAAGCTGATCCCGGACCTGGAATATCTGCCGGAGGGCAACCGCAACTTCATCTTCGGCATCATCTTCCCGCCGCCGGGCTACAATCTCGACACCATGCGCGAGATGGCGGGCCGGGTGGAATCGGCGGTCAAGCCGCTGTGGGACTTCGACTATCCCGGCAAGCCGGCGGACGCTGCCGACACCCAGGCCGAGGGCGGCGAGGCCGGTGCCGAGGAGGGGCCGCCCGGCATCGAGACCTTCTTCTTCGTCGCCACCAATTCGCGCACCTTCATGGGCGCGCGGGCGAGCGACCCGTTCCGGGTACAGGAGTTGATCCCGGTGCTGACGGCACCGGTCTTCCGCGAACCCGGAACCTTCGGCTTCTTCACCCAGCCCTCGATCTTCGGGCGCGGGGTGGGCGGCACGCGATCCGTCGACATGGATATCCGCGGCCCCGAACTCGAGACCGTGATCGGTACGGCGCAGCGCGCGGCCGGCCTGGTGGAGCGCTATTTCCCGCGCGACGAGGGCAACCAGCTGCGCCCCGAACCAGGGCTCGAGCTGGGCGCGCCGGAGGTGCGTGTCAAACCCGATCCGATCGCGCTTTCCGACAATGGGGTGACGGCGCGGGAGCTCGGCCTCACCGTTGACACCTTCAATGACGGGCTGCGCGTCGAGGAGGTCAGCGTCGACGGCAAGCTGATGGATCTGATGCTGAAGGGCCGCGACAACTATGTGAGCGATACCCAGGGTATCGGCCAGCTTCCGGTCGTCACCCGGTCCGGAACCATCCTGCCGGCGGAATCGCTCGCCACCGTCGAGATTACCGCGGGCCCGACGCAGATCCGTCATACCGAGCGCGAGCGCACCGTGACGCTGCAGATCCGGCCGAACAACTCGATTCCGCTCGGCCGGGCGGTGCAGGTCCTGGAGCGCGACATCATCGCCGCGCTGGAGCAGGAAGGCTTGCCGCAAGGCGTCACGATCGAGCTCTCCGGCACGGCGGACAAGCTGGCCGAGACCTGGTCGGCGATGCAGTTCGACCTGCTGCTGGCGCTCGTCATCGTCTATCTGGTGATGGCGATCCTGTTCGAGAGCTTCGCCTACCCGCTGATCATGGTCCTCTCCGTGCCGCTGGCGACGGCGGGCGGCGTGATCGGCTTGTGGGTCTTGAACCAGTTCACCTTCCAGGCGCTCGACATGCTGACGCTCTTGGGATTCGTGATCCTGATCGGCATCGTCGTGAACAACGCCATCCTGCTGGTGCACCAGGCGCTCTATCTGATGCGGGACGAGGGCTACGGTCCCGAGGACGCGATCGTCGAGAGCACGCGCAACCGCGTGCGGCCGATCTTCATGTCGACGTTGACCAGCGTCTTCGGGATGCTGCCGCTGGTGCTGTTCCCCGGCGCGGGGTCGGAGATCTATCGCGGGCTGGGCTCGGTCGTGGTCGGCGGGCTGGCGCTCTCCGCGGTGCTGACGCTGACCATCATCCCGCCCTTGCTGTCGCTCTTCCTGAAGACGTTGGAAGGCAACCGCGCGAAACGCCGGGACCCGGAGGCGGCGTCGAGCGGCGCGGCGGGCCAGGCGGCGGAATAGGCGGCCGGCCTAGGACTCACAGCTGCGACAGGGCCGGACCGGAAGGCCGCGCCTGATCCAACCGCTCTGGCCGCCGCGGCCCAGCATGCCTTCCTTCACGTTGTAGACATGGCTGAAGCCGTTGGCGGCCAGGAAGCGGCTCGCCCAGGTGGTGCGCACGCCGGACGCGCAGATCAGCGCCACCGGGGCAGACCGGTCGCCGTCGACGGCCGAAACCATGGCCTTCAGGAAGCCGCGCGGACCGGCCGCGTCATGCATCGTGATCTCGACGGCGGGTTCCGCGACGCCGGTCTCGCGCCATTCGGACGGGCGGCGGATATCGACCAGCAACAGCTCGCCGGCCTGTGCCTTTTCCAGCGCGGATTCCGGCGCCATCACCTCGTCCGCGCGGGCCCGGCCCGGCGCGCCGAGCCATGCGGCCGCGCCGCCCGCAAGGGCGAGCGCGAGGGCGCAGCGCCCGGAATCGCGCAGCAGCTCGCGGCGGGTGATCGGCAGGGTGCGCATGGCTGCGGTGTCCTTCACGGCTGATCCGGTCGCTCGCCGGATACTCTCGGGCGATCCAGCGCTCCGGGCAAGGGGAACGGGAGGCCAACCCGCTTCAAGCCTCTGTGATCGCGGACACTGGCATTTTTCCCCATTCCGCCTTATCTTAGGAAGGCTGGAAAAGGGATAAAATCCGATTTCAGCGGGAAGGTCGCGTTCCCAGGCGCCAATCGATCGGCCCCGGCGGATCGCGCAGCCCTCCATGGATGACAGCAATCGGGAGCCTAGAAGGGTCCATGCCCGAGTCGAAGAAATCGACGTCGCTCAGTGCCGAGGACGTACAGCGCCTGATGGCCGACGGGTCGGCCGACGCACGCGTCGGCGCGGCCGAGAAAGTGGCGGGCGCGTTCGGATCCGGCGTGCTCAGCGACGCCGAGCGCGCGATCGCGGAGGATATCTTCCGCACGCTGGTCAAGGACGCGGAGGAACGTGTCCGGCGCGCGCTATCCGACAATCTGAAGGCGGTGCCGCATCTGGCCGAGGATGTCGCCGGCGCGCTGGCGCGCGACGAGAGCGACAGCGTCGCCCTGCCCGTGCTGCGTCATTCCTCGGCGTTGCCGGACGACGTGCTGATCGAGATCCTGTCGGCGGCCCCGCCGGCGCGGCAGGTCGCGATCGCCGAGCGGCCGAGCGTGTCGGACGCCGTCGCCTCCGCGATCGTCGATACCGGCAATGTCGACGCCGTGGCGAGCCTCGCGGGCAATGCCGGCGCCGAGTTGTCGGAGCCGACGCTGACGCGCATGGTCGAGACCTACGGCGAGGACGAACGCATCCATGCCCCGCTGGTCCATCGCGACGCGCTGCCGGTCACGGTCGCGGAGAAGCTGGTTTCCATGGTCTCCGATGCGCTGAAGGACCATCTGGTCACCCATCACGCCTTGCCGGAGGAGACGGCCACCGATCTGGTGATGCACAGCCGGGAGCGCGCGACCGTGCAGCTCGCCGCCGAGCAGGGCGGGGACGTCTCTGCGCTCGTCGACCAACTGGCGAGCAACGGGAGGCTCAGCCCCTCGCTGATGCTGCGCAGCGTCTGCCTCGGCGACCTCACCTTCTTCGAGACGGCGCTCGGGCGGCTGGCCGGCATTCCGCTCAACAACGCGCGCGTGCTGATCCACGACGAAGGGGCGCTCGGCCTGCGCTCGCTCTACGACAAGGCCGGGCTGCCGAGACAGCTCTTCCCGGCCTTCGATTCCGCCGTGCGCCAGGCGCGCAACGCGGAATCCGAGCGCACCGACGAGGATCCGGAGACGCGCATGCGCCGCCTGCTGGAGCATGTGCTGACCGAGCATGAGGAGATCGTCGACGAGTACGGGATCGAGAATGTCGACTACCTGTTGAGCAAGTTCAACAAGCTCTCGGCCGAAAATCACGCGGCCTGAGGGCATGCGCTTGTGCCGAATCGCGCGAAATGGTATGAATCATGCGTGCCAGAAGGGCACGCGCGCCGATCGGGGCGCAGCGATGAGAGCCGGTCCTGACCGGCGGAGGTCGTAGAAATGGCTTCGGATATCGGGGCGGCGAACGCCAGTCAGATCCTGGCGGCCTCCCGGGAAAAGCCCGGCACCTTCAAAATCCGCACCGGCGGCGCCGTCGATATTCGGCGCACGCTCGACCAATTGGGTGCGGAGGCCAACCGCAAGCAGATCATCAATTCCGCCCTGCTGCGTCTGCGCGGCATCTCCGAAGGCATCATCCAGCCCGAGCAGGAGTGGGAGACCGTCGCCGGCTTCCTGCAGCTCACCGGCAAGCCCTTTAAGCTGTCGCTCGACGACAAGGGCCAGATCGAGGTCGAGGCGCAGAGCGAGAGCGAACTGAAGGAATATCTTCCGCGCCAGAAGCAGCTGATCCAGGACGCCAGCGCCAAGCTCGAGGAGCTCATCGGCCAGGCGGATTTCGAGGATACCAAGTCCGGCCTCAGGGCCGAGCTCGCTTTCGGCATCCTGCGCATCGAGGAGATGAAGAACTACTCCCCGCCGGAGGAGTTCTGGGAGCGCCGGTTCCAGACGCTCTCCGATGCCGGCCGGCCGGTGAAGCTGGTGCTCGACGGCGATGGCAACAAGGTCGCGCAGGACCAGCTCGAGCATAACTTCTTCGACGTCGAGAACGTCGCCGACCGTCAGAAGCTGCTGAATGCGCGCGACGAGCTGCGCGACATTTTGAGCGGAAAGCGCTCCGCGACGGAGGGCTGGCACTTCACCGCGCTTGGCAACCAGACGAGCGGGGACGACTATTTCCTCGACCTCGACGACGACGGCGACATCGTCGTCCAGCGCAACAAGATCACCACGGTGACGCCGGCGTTCCTTGAAGCCGACGAGGATGGGCCCGAGACCGATGCGAAATGGCAGGAGGAGGCGCTGCGTCTCTATGCCGAGGGCAAGGGCTTCCATTTCGACTTCGAGTCCGACGGCCAGACGATCAAGGTGGTGGAGAACACGCTCCTCAGCCTGACCCGGGATGTCGACATCCAGGCCGGGCAGGAGAAGATCCGCAGCGCCTTGGTTTCCCTTCTGGCGTAACCTTGTCCACCTAGCCTTCGGCGAAGGCCACCAGCCGGCCGCAGAACAACGCTCCCACCCAGCAGCAAAGCGACAGCGTGCCATGCAGGCGCCGCCGGCCGCGCGGCAGACGCTCCAGCGCGTCGCTCGGCGTTCGGGCCAGCGCGAGCGCATTGGCGAGCGCGATCAGGATCAGCGCCGCCTTGAGCTGCATCACCCCGATCTCGGCATAGCGGCCCGCGCGCACGCTGAAGAGCAGCAGGCCCATCGTGGCGGCCAGCGCCAATCCGCCGGCCGCCGCCGGCCGCAGCACCCGGGCGAGCGGGGCCAGCGGCACCGAACGCCAGACCCCCAGCAATCGCAGGTCGAGCGGCAGGATCGATCCCACGAGCAGGGCGATCCCGAGGATGTGGAGCGCGTTGACGGTGGCGTAGCTCCAGCGGCCGCCGCGCAGCAGCTCTGCCGGGCCCGTCGCCTCGAGTGCCGCGAACAGCGCCTCCATCGGCGAACCGGTCCGTCAGTCGCGGTTGGGATAGAGAACGTATTCGCGATCGCCGAGATAGAGACGCTCGACCTTGAGCCGTCGATCCGCGAGGTCCTCCGAGGGCTCCCCGATCGCCCGGATTTCGATGCCGGGCGCCAGGTCGCCGTCCTTCAGGCCGGCGCGTTCGTTGCGCCAGGGCTGGCCGACCTCGACGGTCCAGCGCTCGCCCTCCGCCTCGACGATCAGCACGCCATGCGGCATCCCGAGCCGGGCCTCGACGATCCGCCCGACGAGTTCCAGATTGCCGCCGGTCGTCCAACTCCAGCCGTGATGCGCCCCGGCGCCTTGCGGTGCGGCCAGCAGGGCGAGCGCCATCCCCAACCCTGCCAGAAACGAACGTCGCGCCATGCGGTGGATCTGCATGATGGTCCCCGTTAACCAGCGGGACCGGCCGTTCCGGTCCTCGGTAGGAGGTTGAGATAGGCGGGCGCGGGGTCGGCGGCAACCGGACGTGTGTGCGACCGTTCGCCTAGCCGACGTCGCGCGCTGTGCCGAGGAAGAAATCCGCCGCGCCGCGCTCCCCGGCCTGCGGTGCGCCCGCTGACAGCGGCTCAAGCGTCAGCTCGCAGAGATAGGAGCTGCCGTCCTTGCGGTAGTTGGTGAGCGTCTCGCGCGCCGGCTGGCGCGCATCGATCGCGTGGCGCAGGCGGGCGCGGATCGCTTCGTGCGTGTCCGGCCCCTGCAGCATGGCGGGGCTCTTCCCCAGGATCTCGCTGCGCCGGTAGCCGGTGAGCGCCTCGAAGGCGGAATTGACCGCCACGACCCGGGGCGGGGCCCCCGGCGGCGGCGCGTCGGTGAGGATCGCCGCCTCGCCCAGCCGTTCCATGAGCGCCTGCGCCCAGCCGGGCGCGCCATCTTCCTCGGCCGCGTCGAAGGCGCGGTGGTAGCATTGCTCGACCGACTGGCTCAGCGTCTCCATCACCGCGTCGAACCGCGGGGTCGGATGGACGAGCCGCTGACGGCCGTCCTGCGGGCTCGGCATCAGCTCGACCAGCCCGCGCGCGAGCAGCCGGTCGAGGGCGCGGCGGACCGTCGTGCGCGGCAACGCGGTCGCCCGTGCGATCGCCGCGATATCGGGCGCGATGGCGCCGCCCCGGCGCCGAATCCGCGTCATCGCCTCCGCGCCGGCGAGCCTGGGGCCGGGTCGGCCGCTGAGGCAGGCGATCGCCAGCGCCACCGGCCAGGCCGCCCCGCGGTCGAGCTCGAACCCGTGTTCGCGCAGGATCTCGGCGGCCGAGAGGTCGGCGCGCCACAGCCGGGCGATGCGCTGCATCGCCTCGTCGTCGGGCGCGGTGGCGGCCGGATTGTGGGATGTCGGCACGGACCATCTCCCAGCGGATGCGAATCCCAGACGGGGATGATACCCGCCAATACTTACCAAAATTCGAATGGCCGACACGATAGGCCAGAACCGATCCGCGTGAAAGGCCATACTGGCTATAGGCTTATCGCGTGCGGACGGGCCCCGATGCGCGCAATGGACGTTGCGCCCGGCACGGCATCCGGGGGAGCATGGCGGTGGACGCGACCGGCCGGGACGCCGGGAAAGGAGAGGCGGATGAGCTGGCAGGACTGCCCGGCGGCGGACGGCGCGCCCGTCGAAAACGCGGCCGACCCGGTGGAGATGGTGATCGTGCCCCGGACGAGCGATCTGGGCGGGTTCGAGGTTGCGCGCGTGCTGCCCTTCCGCAAGCGGCGGATGGTGGGGCCCTTCATCTTCCTCGACCAGATCGGGCCGAGCCGCTTCGCGCCCGGCACGGGCCTCGACGTCGGGGCGCACCCGCATATCGGGCTCGCCACCGTGACCTATCTCTTCGAGGGCCAGATCCTGCACCGCGACAGCCTGGGCAACGAACTGCCGATCCGACCGGGGGAGGTGAACTGGATGACCGCCGGGCGTGGCATCGCGCATTCGGAGCGCACGCCGGACGCGTTGCGCGCCGGTGGCCCGCGCCTTGCCGGCATGCAGGCCTGGGTTGCCCTGCCGCAGCGTCACGAGGAGATCGATCCCGCCTTCGCCCATCACGACGACCGGACGCTTCCGATCATCGAGGGGGACGGCGTTCGGCTGCGGATCGTGGCCGGCGCCTTCGCCGGTGGCCGTTCGCCGGTCGAGACGTTGAGCGAGACCCTCTATGCGGATGTCTCGATGGCGGCCGGCAGCCGTCTTCCCGTCGATGCCGAACAGGAGGAGCGCGCGCTGCATGTTTTCTCCGGCGCCGTCTCGATCGACAGCCACCGGCTCGAGGCGGGGCGGATGGCGGTGCTCAAGCCCGGCGCGGCGGTGACGGTCCGGTGCGAGGCGGACGCGCGCCTCATGCTGCTGGGCGGCGCGCCGATGGACGGGCCGCGCCACATCTGGTGGAACTTCGTCTCCTCGCGCAAGGAGCAGATCGAGCAGGCGAAGGAAGACTGGAAGGCCGGCCGCTTCGATCCCGTGCCCGGCGAGACGGACCCGATCCCGCTGCCGGGATAGCGCCGGGAAGCCGGCCCAGAAACGACGAAACCCCTTGGTTTCCCAAGGGGTTTCGATGGTGGGCGCGACTGGGATTGAACCAGTGACCCCTGCCGTGTGAAGGCAGTGCTCTCCCGCTGAGCTACGCGCCCGACGCGTCCTGCGACGGAGCGCTCGTTTACGCGCGAGCGGGACGGCTTGTCAAGCCGGCGTCTACTGGCCGCGCAGCACATCCTCCAGCACGTCGACGACGATGCGGGTGCCTTCCTCGATGATGGTGACGTCGTCGCCGACGATCACGCGCTCCAGCCCCTCGCGCAGCGTCGGCAGCCGACTTTCCAGGTCGGTGGGCAGGCCGCGTTTGGCGATGCCCGGCGGTAGCGGTTTGCCGCGTTGCACGTTCTTGGCGATTCCCGGCGGAAGGCTGGTCGTGGCGACGCCCTTGGTGCGGGCGTAGCGCTCGATGATCTCGCGATCGTCCTCGCCGAAGATGCCGTCGAGCACCTCGTCGACCACTTCCTCCTCGAGCCGGTCCTCCGCGCTGTCCGCGCCTGAGCCGTTCTTTGTCGCGGCGGCGGCCGGTTTCTCCTTGCCGCCGGCATTGCCCTTGCCCTTGGCCTTGTGGCTCTGAGCGAGCGCGCCGTCGGCCCCGGCCAGCCCGACCAGTAGAGCCAGCGCCAGCAGGCCGGTGCGGCGCGCAGGTCCGATGCGTTCCATCATGGTCAGTTCGTCCTCTCCCTGATCGCCCTGCGGCGATGGCAATATCCTCGGAAAGCCCCGAAGCCCGACCCGGATCGGCTCCAGCTATATATGAGCCTGCGCGCGTGGCATTATATGAGCCTGCGCGCGTGGCGTTCCGAGGGCAAGCCCCGCCTCCCGGACGGCGATCCGGCGCCGCCGGCCCCTGGATATCCGGGCGGACGCGCCTAAGTTGCTGTGAGGATGGTAGAGTACCTATGGCGGCGGATCGGGAGGTGCCGAGAATGGCTCGACGAAGCTGGATGACAGGATGCGTTGCGGCCGCCCTGCTTGTCGGGGCGACCGCCGGCGCGCGCGGCGACGTCGATCGCGCCGGCGACGTGACGGCGGCCGACAAGGTGCCGATCACGGTGCCGCTCGAGGGTGGCCTGCGGCTGGAATATGAGGGCTATTTCGGCGGTCTCCATATCGGCTCCGCCCGTGCGGTGCTGGAGCGCGAGGGCGCGCGCTATCGGGTCAGCGCGGAAGCCCGCGCTCGCGGCATCCTCGAATGGTTCTCGGAATATCGGGGCGAGGCGGAGACGCGCGGCGCGCTGGCGGCACGCGACGCGGCCGGCCTCGACGGCCGCGCGCCGAAGCCGGACATCCACCGCAACCGCGGCGAATGGCAGGGGGACGAGCGCTGGGTCGCGCTCGACTACGACGAGGCCGGGCGCGTCGCGACCCGCGACGGCTCGCCGCCCGAGGAGGAAGAGGACGAGCTGACGCCGATCCCCGAAGGCGCGACGACCGACACGATCGACCCGATCAGCGCAATCGTCGCGCTCGCCGGGATTCTGGAGAATGGTGGAACATGCGACACGACGCTCAAGCTCTATGACGGGCGCCGGCGCTACGACCTGACGGTCGCTGATGGCGGCGAGAAACGCTTCGCGCCCAACGACTACAGCATCTTCGCCGGTTCGGCGCGGGCCTGCGCGCTCAGCATCGAGCGCATCGGCGGTTTCCGGGTCGACCGGTCGAAATATTCCAAGACCGCGCGCGAGCGCACCGTCTGGGTCGGCCGGCCGATCGAGGCGGGCCCGCCCGTCCCGGTCCGCGTCGAGGTCGAGACCGCCTACGGCACGCTGGTGATCCATCTGGTGGCGGCCCATGCCGGCGAGCGACGCATCGCGCTGGAGCCCGGCCGCGACGTCATGGCGGACGAGTAGGCGTTAGCGCGCCAGCAGATCCGCGAGGGCCGCGGGAACCTCCCCGAACCGGTCGACCAGCCGGTCGGCACCGAGATCGGCCGGCGCGCCGCGGCAATAGCCGTAGGAGACCGCGATCGAGCGGACGCCGGCGGCGCGGGCGGCCTCGATGTCGTTCGCGCTGTCGCCGATCATGATGGCGGCCTCCGCCTCGTGCCCCATCCGGTCGAGGAGCGCCATGAGCGGTTCCGGATCCGGCTTCCTGGTCGCGACGCTGTCGCCCCCGACCACATGCTCCGGCGCGAAATGACGGGAAAGGTCGAGCGCCTGCAGGACGCCGAGCGTCGGCGCGAACGGCTTGTTGGTGACGATCCCCAACCGATGGCCGCGCGCCGCGAGCATGGCGAGCGTCTCCGCCACCCCGTCATAGACGCGGGTGTGGCAGGCGAGCGCCCGGCCGTAGATCGAAAGGAAGCGTTCGGTCTCGGCGTCGAGATCCTCCGGCGGCCCGCCGCTCGCGCGGTAGCCGCGCTCGACCAGCTTGCGCGCCCCGTTGCCGATCATGCCGCGAACCTGGATGAAGGGCAGCATCTCGCGCCCGGCGCTCGCCAGGACGCGGTTGAGGGCGGCCGCCAGATCCGGGGCGCTGTCGATCAGCGTGCCGTCGAGGTCGAACAGCAGCGCGGGGAAGCGCTCGGCGGTGGCGGAGGGCGAGGGGCGCATGATGCGTGATTTGTGCCCGTGCCGGCGTCCGTTGGTCATCAGATTTTTACGGATTGGCACTATGTATCGAAAGAAGGCGGGTTAGAGTTGCCTGGTTGGGTGGTGGGAACCGTGACGGCTCAGGAAAAGCAGGAACTGCCGGAACTCGAGGGCAAGCTGGCCGCGATCGTCGGGGACGATCTGGCGGGCAGCCTCATTCGTGCCGCCTTGCGGCGTGGGGAGTGGGGCCTCGACATGCAACTCGCGATCAATGACGGGCTCGCGCAACTGGACCCGGTGAAGCGCCGGCGGGCGCTCGAGCTGATCGACCAGTTGCTGACCCATACGCGGACGCTCACCGCGTAACAATCCGTAACGAACCGCAAAATCCGGTAACAGCTTGTGACTTGGCCTGCTGTCCCGCCTGTGGCAGGGTCGCGCCCGCTTTTCATGGGCATTTCCGCCCTATCCGACCACAGGCATCGAGACCCCGCGCAACCGCCATCATGACCGAGTCCGTCGCCGATCCATCGAGCCCGCCTGCGGCGCCGCAGGCGCCCGTGGCCGCCGTCATCCTGGGGGCCGGACTCGGTACGCGCATGAAGTCCGCCCGACCCAAGGTGCTGCAGCCGATCGCCGGCCGCCCGATGGTGGGCCACGTGTTGGCCGCCGTCGGCACGCTCGATCCGGCCCGTCAGGTCGTCGTGGTCGGGCCTGGCATGGAGGAGAGCGTCGGCCGCGCGGTCGCGCCCGTCCCCACGGTCGTGCAACGGGAGCGGCGCGGCACGGCGGATGCGGTGGAGGCGGCGCGTGGCGCGCTCGACGGCTTCACGGACGGCACGGTGCTGATCCTCTTCGGCGACACGCCCTTCATCCGGCCCGCGACGCTGGCCGCCATGGCGGCGGCGCGCGAAGGCGGGGCGGGCGTCGTCGTGCTCGGCTTCCGGGCGGCGGATCCGACCGGCTATGGGCGGCTGGTGACGGGCGCCGACGGGCGGCTCGAGCGGATCGTCGAGCATCGCGACGCGAGCGAGGCGGAACGCGCGATTCCGCTCTGCAACGCGGGCGTGATGGCGGTCGACGCCGCGCAGCTCTTTCCGCTGGTCGAGCGCATCGGCAACGACAACGCCAAGGGCGAGTTCTACCTGACCGACATCGTCGGCCTCGCCCGCGCAGACGGGCTGGCGGCAACCGTCATCGAGGCGGCGGAGGACGAGTTGCTCGGCGTCGACAGCAAGGCCGACCTCGCCGACGCGGAGGCGCGCTGGCAGCGCGCCCGCAGGCGCCACGCGATGGAGGAGGAGGGCGCCGTCCTGACCGACCCCGAGACCGTCTGGTTCAGCTGGGACACGGTCCTCGCCCGTGACGTCACGGTCGGCCAGATGACCGTCTTCGGCCCCGGCGTCACGGTCGAGGAGGGGGCGGTGATCAAGCCCTTCTGCCACATCGAGGGCTGCATTCTGCGCGCGGGCGCGGAAATCGGCCCCTACGCCCGGCTGCGCCCGGGCACGGAGATCGGCGCGGGCGCGCGCATCGGCAATTTCGTCGAGGTGAAGAACGCCGCCTTCGCGCCCGGCGCCAAGGCGAACCATCTGAGCTATGTCGGCGACGCCGAGGTGGGGGCGGAAGCCAATATCGGCGCCGGCACCATCACCTGCAACTACGACGGCTACCTCAAGCATCGGACGATCATCGGGCCGAAGGCCTTCATCGGCTCGAACAGCGCGCTGGTGGCCCCGGTCTCGATCGGCGCCGGCGCGACCGTTGCCGCCGGATCGACGGTGACGGAGGATGTCGCCGACGACGCGCTCGCCTTCGGGCGGGCGCGCCAGAAGGACGTTCCCGGCGGCGCCAAGCGCCTGCGGGAAGTGAAGGCGGCGGAGAAGGCGAAGAAAAAGAAGTCCTGAAGCCCGATCCCGGGCGGCGGGCGAGAGACAAGGGTCGAGTAGCGAACCATGTGCGGCATCATCGGGATTCTCGGTCGGGAAGAGGCGGCGCCCCGTCTGCTGGACGGGCTGAAGCGGCTGGAATATCGCGGCTACGATTCGGCCGGGATCGCGACGCTGGTCAACGGCCGGATCGAGCGGCGCCGGGCCGAAGGGAAGCTCGACAACCTCGCCCGCGTGCTGGAAGCCGAGCCGCTTCCGGGCACCGCCGGGATCGGCCACACCCGCTGGGCGACCCACGGCGTGCCGAACGAGGCGAACGCGCATCCGCACGCCACCGATCTGGTCGCGATCGTCCATAATGGCATCATCGAGAATTACCAGGATCTGCGCGAGCGGATCGCCGACCCCTCGGCCTTCCGCTCCGAGACCGACACCGAGGTCGTCGCCCATCTGGTCACCGCCTATCTGAAGCAGGGTCTCTCGCCGGAGGAGGCGGTGGCCTGCACCCTGCCGTTGCTGGAGGGCGCCTTCGGCTTCGTCATGGTCTTCGCCGGGCGGCACGATCTGATGATCGGCGCGCGGCGCGGCAGCCCGCTCGCCATCGGCTATGGCGACGGCGAGATGTTCTTCGGCTCCGACGCGCTGGCGCTGGCGCCGCTGACGAAGCGCATCTGCTATCTGGAGGAAGGCGACTGGGCGGTGGTGACGCCCGACGGCGCCACGATCTACCAGACCGACGCGGAGGGCCACAGCCAGGAGGTCGAGCGCCCGGTGCGCGAGACCGCCATCTCCGGCGCGATGATCGGCAAGGGCAACTACCGCCATTTCATGGAGAAGGAAATCCATGAGCAGCCGGCCGTCATCGGCGACACGCTGCACAGCTATCTGAACCCGGCGGAGGGGACGATCACCCTGCCGGCGCTGCCCTTCGATCCGGCGAAGGTCAGCAAGCTCACAATCTGCGCCTGCGGCACCGCCTCCTACGCCGGGATGGTGGGCAAGTACTGGATCGAGCAGCTGGCCCGCCTGCCGGTGGAGGTCGATATCGGCTCCGAGCTGCGCTACCGCGAGACGCCGCTGCCGCCGGACGGCCTCGCGCTCTTCATCAGCCAGTCGGGCGAGACGATGGATACGCTGGAGGCGCTGCGCTACGCCCGGCGCGCGGGCCAGACCATCCTGTCCATCGTCAATGTGCCGGAATCGACGATCGCCCGGGAATCGGACGCCGTCCTGCTGACCCAGGCCGGACCGGAGATCGGCGTCGCCTCCACCAAGGCCTTCACGACGCAGCTGACGGTGCTGGCCGCGCTCGCCATGGCCTTCGCCAAGGCGCGCGGCACGCTCGAGCGGAAGCGGGAAGCGGAGCTCGCCGCCGCGCTCGCCGAGGTGCCGGGTCGCGCGGCGGAGGTTCTCAACCACGATGCCCATATCGCGGAGATCGCGCGCTCCGTCGCCGAGGCGCGGGACGTCTTCTACATGGGCCGCGGCACCGGCTATCCGATCGCGCTGGAAGGGGCGCTGAAGCTGAAGGAGATCTCCTACATCCACGCCGAAGGCTATGCCGCCGGCGAGATGAAGCACGGCCCCATCGCGCTGATCGAGGAGGAGGTGCCGGTCGTGATGATCGCGCCCTCCGGCCCGCTCTTCGAGAAGACGGCCTCCAACGTGCAGGAGATGGTGAGCCGCGGCGGCAAGGTGATCTTCCTCTCCGACGCCGACGGGTTGGCCCGCATGCGCCGCATGGCGAAACCCTTCGCGGAGATCGAGCTGCCGAAGGTCGATCCCTTCGTCGCCCCCATCCTCTACGCCATCCCGATCCAGCTGCTCGCCTATCACACGGCGGTCACCAAGGGCACCGACGTCGATCAGCCGCGCAACCTGGCGAAGAGCGTGACGGTCGAATAAAGGGAGGTAGCCGGCGCATTATCGGCGCGAAGTTTTTTCGGATTGTATCAGGTTAGTTGAATTTCTATCAATTTCGACGCTAATCTGCCCCTATTGCATAGGGGGGATGAGCTATGAACTTCGATCCAGGCAATTTTCGGGAGTACCTTGCAAAAGGCGAAAAGGCGCGGCTATTCGCCGTTGTATCGGACGGATCGAAGGAGCAGCGTGCTTGCTCGGCGTTGCTCTCGTGCTTCATGGCGGTCCCAGACCTTGCAAAGGAGCTACTTCGAGAACTTGGTGCGCCAGCGACACAGCGAGCTGAAATTCACTGCTTCACAGAGCCTGTTTTCAAAGCACAAGAGGACAAGAAGCTTCGCCCAGATGGCCTAATTGTTGTAAAGAGAGGTGATACAACTTGGACAGCATTTGTCGAAGCGAAAGTCGGAAAAAACTATGTCGACGCATCACAACTAGAATCGTACTTAAAACTGGCGCGAGAGCTAGAATTTAATGCTGTAATTAGTATCTCTAACCAGTTTACTAGTAAGCCGAGTTTGCATCCAGTGTCGGTCAATGGCCATTTGCTACGTAAACTCGGGCTTTTCCATTGGTCATGGGTTTCATTGCGGTCAAAAGCAATTTTGATGGCACATGATGAAGGCATTGAAGACAGAGAGCAGGCCTACATCGTCTCTGAACTGCTTAGGTACCTCGATCACAAGAGCTCCGGCATTTCCGACTTCGAGTCGATGGGCTCTCGGTGGAAAGAACTTTGTGATGCCGTTCGAAATGAAGTTCCGTTGTCGAAAAGTGGTGTCCCGGAGAGTGAGGCAATTTCGGACTGGCACCAGCTATTGCGTTGGCTTTCTCTCGATCTAAGCACCAAGGTTGGTGAGGTTGTGGACGTATACTCTCCGCGCGCACTCAGGAATGATCCTTCGAAGCGAGTTGATACCGACTTGGATTCTTTGAAAGTCCATCAAAAATTGGCCGGTGCCCTGGAAATACCACACGCCTCCTCTCGGCTTTACCTTGAGGTATCTTTACCAAAACGCACAGTGACCGTTGCGATGTGGGTAAATGGTCCTCAGGACAAAACATACTCTAGCGCATGTCAGACATGGATCAGGTCGCAAATCGATCACTGTGAAGATAGATCACTTAGAATTACAGCAGTCTATCCGCGGAATACGCAAAATGTAGAGAAAACTCTTGAACAAATACGAAATGACAAGGACGCACTGACATCGACGGATAAGCGGCGTCTTCCCGTTGGATATTGGGTGCGGCGAGTTGTTCCACTTGGACAAAGCTTCACTTCTCGTAAGAAATTCGTCTCATCTATTAGCGATGTAACAACATCGTACTATCAAGAAGTTGGAGAATGCTTATCGAATTGGGTGCCTCCAGCACCCAAGGTAAACAGGCCGCAGCTTGCAGATGCGGATTCCTTTGATGAGGAAGACGAATGCGAAGGGGGACGGGCACTGTATGACGAGCCGGACTAGGCAGCTTGATCACCAGGTGATCGGCCAGACATAGACCTTGCACTCGCTGGTGCCGTCATATTCGAAGAGATAGCCCTGGTTCGGGCCCTTGAGGCCGGTCGGATCCCGCAGATTGAGGCCGTTCGAGCCGGCGAAGCCGAAGCGCTTGCGCTGCCCGCTGGGGAGCGTCACGTCGACATGGTAGCGTCCGCGCTTCGCTTGGTTGAAGCGGTCCTGGGCACAGGCGTTGGAGAGCGGCTCGTTGAGGCTCTGCTGCAGCCGGCCGGCGTCGAGCGCGAACTGCACCCGCGTGCCCAGCCGGTCGAAATCCGGCATCTCGTGCGCTTCGGGGGCGCTGGCGCGGGGCACGGTCAGGCGCGGCGTGCCCGCGCTCGTGCTGTTGCTGACCTGCGCGGCGGCGGGCGGCACCGCCAGGAGCACGCCCGCCAGCAGCAGACCGAGGCGCGGGGCCCGCGCGTTCACGAGGCGGTCTCCTTGCTTTCGGAACCGGCCCCTTGCCAGGCGTCACCCTGCGGATCGGGAAAGGCTTCGACCAGCGCGTCGATATCGCCCGCGGCGAGCCGGTCCAGGAGCCAGTCCACGTCCGCCGCCTGCACGCCCAGGAGATAGGGCCCCTTCGGCGAGAGCCGGATCGTCGGGCCGGCATGGCAGCGGCCGAGGCAATGGACGGTCAGCAGCTCCATGTCCGGCAGCTTGTCCGGCATCTTCGCCTTCAGCGCCTCGGCCAGTTCCTTCGAGCCACGGGCGCCGCAGGACGGCAAGATGTCGCCCGCGCGGAAATTGACGCACAGCCGCATCACGTCGAATCCGCCGTATTCAGTCCCAGCCTTCGTGCTATCGGCCATCGCCACCAATCATCCGTTCCCAGGCGTCAAAAGCCCCTTGCCGCCCGGCCCCTTGCTTCCGCAGGATATAGGGCCATCTAGGGATGCGTCACCATCGAAGGCGGGGCCTGTGTCCGGCCTCGATGGTCTAGCAATTTCGGGGCCGTGCCCGCATCGGCGCCCCCCGCGAACCAGTCGATCTATCGGGGTGAGAGGCGAGGGACAGATCATCATGGCCGAGCGCGATTCCAACTACGACTACGACCTTTTCGTCATCGGCGCCGGCTCCGGCGGCGTGCGCGCGGCGCGGATGTCGTCGTCGAATGGGGCCCGCGTGGCGATCGCGGAGGAACGGTTCCTCGGCGGCACTTGCGTCAATATCGGCTGCGTGCCCAAGAAGCTCTTCACCTACGCCGCCCACGTCCCGGACGAGATCGAGGACGCGGCCGGCTACGGCTGGTCGGTCGGCGAGCGCTCCTTCGACTGGAAGACCCTGGTTGCCAACAAGAACGCCGAGATCGAGCGCCTGAACGGCATCTACGCCAAGCTGTTGGACGGCGCCGGCGTGACGCTCTACCGGGCGCGGGCGAAGCTCATCGACGCGCACAGGATCGATGTCGGCGGCGAGATGGTGACGGCCGAGCGCATCCTGATCGCGACCGGCGGCAAGCCCAACCGGCCGAGCGAGCCGGGGCAGGAATACGGCGTCGTCTCCGACGACATGTTCTATCTCGACGAACTGCCGAAGCGCGCCATCGTCGCCGGCGGCGGCTATATCGCCGTCGAGTTCGCGGGGATTCTCAACGGCCTCGGCGTCGAGACCGTGCAGCTCTATCGCGGGGATCTGTTCCTGCGCGGCTTCGACCGCGACGTGCGCGAGCATCTGGCCGGCGAAATGCGCAAGAAGGGCGTCGATCTGCGCTTCAACGCCATCATCGAGAAGACCGAAAAGCGCGAGGATGGCACCCTCGTCGCCCATCTTTCCGGCGGCGAGACGGTCGAGACCGATCTCATCCTCTACGCCATCGGCCGCTCGCCCAACACCGAGGGGCTCGGCCTCGAGGAGGCCGGCGTCGCCGTCAACGACAAGGGCGCGATCTCGGTCGACGACGACTACAGCACGAGCGTGCCGAACATCTACGCCATCGGCGACGTGATCGACCGGGTGGCGCTCACCCCCGTCGCGATCGGCGAGGGCATGGTCTTCGCCTTCAACACCTATAACGGCGAGAGCCGGAAGATGGACTATCGCGACATCCCGAGCGCGGTCTTCTCCAACCCGCCGATCGGCACCGTCGGGCTGAGCGAGGAGGAAGCCGTCGCGGAATATGGCGCGGTGGACGTCTATCTCTCCGAATTCCGGCCGATGAAGCACACGATGAGCGGCAGCGACGAGCGCGTGTTGATGAAGCTCCTGGTCGACGTCGCGACCGACCGGGTGGTCGGCCTGCATATGGTCGGCCCTGATGCGGGCGAGATCGCGCAGGGCTTCGGCGTCGCGCTGCGCGCCAACGCCACCAAGGCCGAGTTCGACTCCACCGTCGGCATTCACCCGACGAGCGCGGAGGAATTCGTCACCATGCGCGAGCCGACCCGCCGCGCGTCGGCCAAGAGCGAGGCGGCCGAGTAGCGTCGGCCGGCGCCCCGCCTTGCGTCGAGAGATCCCCGGGTCGAGCCCGGGGATGACGGGCCACACTCGAGACTCTTCCTCGTCATGGCCGGGCTTGACCCGGCCATCTCTCTGAGAGGCCCCGAAAGGCGGTGCGAAACCGTCGCCCCGTCTGGACGGGAAAGCCCGCACGCCGCATAGTGCGCGCTGTCCGACAATCAGACCGACAGGGGCCTGCCGATGACGCCTTCCGACCTGCTCGCGCGGCTCAAGCTTCCCGCGATCGCCTCGCCGATGTTCCTCGTCTCCGGCCCGGATCTGGTGGTGGAGGCCTGCCGAGGTGGGTTGATGGGCAGTTTCCCGGCGCTCAACCAGCGTAGTTCCGAAGGCTTCGACGTTTGGCTCACGGAGATCGAGGAGCGGCTGGAGTCGGCCCGCGTGGCGGGCGAGAGCCCCGCGCCCTACGCGGTCAACCTGATCGTCCACGGCTCGAACCAACGGGTCGAACCCGATCTGGAGATCGCGGTGAAGCATCGGGTGCCGGTCATCATCACCTCGCTCGGCATCCGCCCGGAGGTGATCGAGGCGGTGCACGCCTATGGCGGCCTCGTCTTCCACGACGTGACGCAAACGCGCCACGCGAAGAAGGCCGCGGGTGCCGGGGTCGACGGGCTGATCGCGGTCTGCGCCGGCGCGGGCGGGCATGCCGGCACGCTCAACCCCTTCGCCTTCACCGACGAGATCCGGCGGTTCTACGACGGGCTGATCATTCTGGCCGGCGGCATCTCCACCGGCGCGCAGGTGGCCGCGGCGCGGATGATGGGCGCCGACCTCGCCTATATGGGCACACGCTTCATCGCGACCGAGGAGAGCCGGGCCGACGCCACCTATAAGCAGATGATTCTCGACGCCGGCACCGCCGACATCGTCTACACGCCCGAGATCAGCGGCGTGCCCGCCAACTTCCTGAAGGCGAGCCTCGAGCGCGCCGGCCTGGACGGCACGGGCAAGCCGCCCGAGACGCTCGACTTCGGGGAACGCGAGGCGAAGGCCTGGCGCGACGTTTGGTCCGCCGGCCACGGCGCGGCCAGCGTCCACGACGTGCCGAAGACCGCCGACCTCTGTCGCGCGCTGGTCGCCGAATATCAGGGGGCGGCGGGCCGGCTGCGCTTCACCGATGCCGCCTGAGACGCGGATCGCGGGCGCGCGCTGCCTCGTCACCGGCGGGGCGCGGGGGATCGGTCGGGCGCTGGGCGAAGCGCTGGTCGCGCGCGGCGCCGCTGAGATCATGCTTGCCGACCGGGACGCGGACGCGTTGGCGGCGACGGCCGGGACGCTCGGCTGCCGACACCATGTCGCGGATCTGGCGAGCCCGGAGGGACCGGCCGCCCTGGTCGGCGCGGCGGAGCGGGCGATGGGCGGTCTCGACCTCATCTGCTCCAACGCCGGCGTGCTCCATGCGGACACCGATCCCGAGGATGCGACGAGCGCGGACGACGAGGCCTGGGAGCTTTCCTGGCAGCTCAACGTGATGGCGCATGTACGGCTCGCCCGCGCGGCGCTCCCGGCCATGCGGGCGCAGCGGCATGGGCATTTCCTGTTGACGGTCTCGGCCGCCGGGCTGCTCACCATGATCGGCCACGCGCCCTATGCCGTCAGCAAGGCGGCCGCGCTCGCCTTCGCGCAGAACCTGGCGATCACCCATGGCGACCAGGGGATCGGCGTCTCGGTGCTGTGCCCGCAGGCGGTGACGACCGACATGCTGCAGGCGACGCCGCGGCCCGAGGCCGCGATGGCGGGCGCCGCGCTGGGCGCGGAAGAGACGGCGGCCGCCGCGCTCGACGGGGTCGAGGCCGGACGTTTCCTGATCCTGCCGCACCCCGAGGTCGCGGATTTTGCCCGCAGGCGCGCCGAGGATCTCGACCGCTGGATCGGCGGCATGCGCAAGCTACGCCGGCAGATGGCGGAATAGGCGCCGCCCGTCGGGCCTTGCCAAGGCGCGGAAGTTCGCTCGAATCGCGGATCGAGCCTGTCGCATGCCTCCGGCGAAAGGGGAACCGGGGACCGATTCCCCGATGTTGCTGGACCTATCGTGTCGGATATGCTTTATAAGTAACTAAAATTGTTGGTAAAAATTTAGAAAACTTCGAACTGTTAGGGCAACATATTGTGGTGACTTGGGCCAGATCAGGCGTACGCTTGTGAATAACTTAAATTCAATAAAATTCGTGACGTTTTTACTTTTTTCGTAACTGAAAATTTTAATGTTTCTTAAACGAAAATTCTTGTTGGTAGCATGGTATCGCGACAGGGTCTCCTCCAGGCCAAACGGCCGAAATGCGCGGCGTTCACGCCAAAGAGGCGAGCGCGCGTGTCGTGTCACAGGAGGAGTGTTAGACATGAGCTTCGTTCAAATCTGCAAGAACTTCCTGACGGAAGAAGAGGGCGCGACCGCGATCGAGTACGGTCTGATCGCCGCGCTTGTGTCGGTTGCGGCGATCGCCGCGCTGGAGGCGATGGGCACTTCGCTCGTCGACATCTTCGGCGTGGTCGATCAGGAGCTGCAGGATGCGGCCAGCACCGCCGGTGGCGGCGGCACCGACACCGGGACCTGATCTTCGGCGGCAATTCGGCGGGGGCGGTCCCGTGCATCAGAAGCATGCCGTCCGCCCCCGCCCGCCCCGCCGTCGCGCTGGCAGGTCGACGGCAAGTCCGATGGGGCATCCAGTTTCCAAGTCCGGATGTCGAGGGGCGTTCTGATCCAGAAGGAGGGCGGGTGACGGTCGCGTGAGATCGTCGAGGCCGCCCGAGGACGCGATCCATGGACGAGTACGGTTTCTCAGCGGGCGCGATGGGCGCCGTTCTGGCGAGCCCTGCGCTCTCGCTCGCGCTGCTGGCGGCCCTGGTCGTCTGGGCGGCGGCGAGCGACCTCAAGAGCTACACCATCCCGAATGCGGTGTGCGGGCTGACCGCCGCGTTGGCGATCGTGTTCCATCTTCAGGCCGGCGGTCCGATCGGCGCGGCCCTGCTGGTCGGCGCCGTCACGCTCGCCGTCGGCTTCGCGGCCTACGCCCTGCGCCTCGCCGGCGCCGGCGACGCGAAGCTGATGGCGGCCGTCGCGCTCTTCGCCGGGCCGGTGGAGATCGCCGCGCTCGCGTCCCACACGCTGCTGCTGGGCGGCGGACTGGCGATCCTCTGGGCCGCGTCGCGGCCGGTGCGCCACGGTCTCGTCGTCGCCGGCTTCGACGTCGCCGCCGAACCGCCCGCCAGCATTCCCTACGGCCTGGCGATTGCCGGCGCGACCGGCCTCATGATCCTCCGGCTTTGGCCGGCGGGTTGATCCTCGAACGGCGCGGGAGAAGCCAACCATGCTTCGCGGAAAGACGATCCTGATGGGAGCCTTCGCGCTCGCTGCGGCGATCGCGGCCGGCTTCCTGGCGCAGAACTGGCTTTCCAGCCAGCGCGCGCAGCTCGAGGCCGCGCTCGCCGCGCGCACGCCCGTCGTCGAAGAGGCGGATCCCGCCGTCGAAGTCCTGATCGCGGCGGAGACCCTGCCGACCGGTACGTTCCTGAAAGCCGACTACATCAAGTGGGTGCCCTTTCCCGAGGAGGCGGTGAGCGACGCCTACTTCGTGCGCGAGACCTTCGAGGAGGGGATGCTCGACGGCGCGGTCGCGCGCGCCTCGCTCGCGGCCGGCGAGCCGATCACCCAGGCCAAGGTGGTCCGGCCCGGCGAGCGCGGGTTCCTGGCGGCTGTGCTGAAGCCGGGGACGCGGGCCGTCTCCGTGCCGATCAACGCGACCACCGGCATCTCCGGCTTCGTCTTTCCCGGCGATGCGGTCGACCTGCTGCTGACGGCGACGATCAAGCAGGGCCAGCGCGAGCGCCGGGTGACCGAAACGGTGTTGAGCGATCTGCGCGTGCTGGCGGTCGACCAGCGCACCAACGACCAGGAGGGCGAGCCGGCGCTCGCCAAGACCGCGACGCTGGAGGTCCTGCCGAAGCAGGCCGAAGTGATCGCGGTCGCGATGGAGATCGGGCGGCTGTCGCTCGCGCTGCGCTCGCTGGCGGTCGGCGAGGGGCAGGGGAGCGAGACCGCCCTCGTCGATAGCGACCAGGCGCTCGCCCGCTTCACCTCCTTCACCGAGACGGAGCGTGAATCCGGCGGCCCCAGCGTCACCTGGGACGACCAGGCGGCGAGCTTCTTCCAAGGCCTGCGCGCGCCCGCGACGGGCGGGGCGGCCCCGGCGCCTCCGCCACCGGTCACGGTGCGCATCGTCCGCCGGGGCGAGGCGGAGACGCAAAGCTTCGAGGCGACGCGATGAGACAGGCCTACTACGCCCTCGTCCTGCTGGCGCTGGTCACGCTGATCCTGCCGTTGGTGGCGGCCTCGACATTGGCGGCGACGCCGCCTTCGTCTCCCGCGCTCTTCATGGAGAGCGGGGCCGGCCGGATGATCCGCCTGGAGCGGGCGGCGAGCGCTGTCTATGTCGCCAATCCCGACATCGCCGACGTCGAGCTCAAATCGCCGAAGCTGATCTACGTCTTCGCCAAGCAGCCGGGCGAGACCAGCGTCTACGCCATCGACCGGTCCGAGGAGGCGCTGGTGGACCGGCGCATCGTGGTGCAGCACGGGCTCACCCGCCTGCGCGAACTGATCGCGACCGTGCGGCCGACGGCGCAGGTCGAAGTCGCCTCGATCAACCGGTCGCTGGTGCTGACCGGCCTCGTCGAGAGCGCCGAGGCGGCGGAGGATATCCGCGAGCTCGCGCTCCAGGTCGTGGCCGAGCCGAGCCAAGTGATCAACCGCCTCAAGGTCGCGACCCCGCACCAGGTCAATCTGCGCGTGCGCATCGCGGAGGTCAGTCGCGACGTCGCCAAGCAGCTCGGCTTCAGCTGGGACGTGCTGCGCAATATCGGGGATTTCTCGCTTGGCCTCGGCACCGGGGCCTTCATCGAGGGCGCGACCTCCGGCTCCAGCGTCGCCAGCTTCGCCTACGACGGCGATGGGCTCGACGTGAACGCGATCGTCGACGCGCTCGACGATCAGGGGCTGATCACCGTGCTGGCGGAACCGAACCTGACCGCGCTATCCGGCGAGACGGCGAATTTCCTGGCGGGCGGCGAGTTCCCGGTCCCGGTGCCGCAGGACAGCGACACGCTGACCGTGGTCTTCCGCGAATTCGGCGTCAGCCTCGGCTTCATGCCGATCGTGCTCGACGATCGGCAGCTTCAGATCACCGTGCGCAGCGAGGTGAGCCAGCTCTCCGCCGCCGGCGCGATCGAGTTCACCGGCTTCAGCGTGCCGGCGCTGACCACCCGGCGGGCGGAGACGACGGTGAGCCTCGGCTCCGGCCAGAGCTTCGCGATCGCCGGCCTGCTGCAGAACACGACCAACCAGAACGTCTCCAAGGTGCCGGGGTTGGGGGACATCCCGGTGCTGGGCACCCTGTTCCGTTCCAACGAGTTCCAGCGCGAGGAGAGCGAGCTCGTCGTCATCGTCACCCCCTATATCGTGCGGCCGACCTCCGGGCGCATCGCCGCGCCGACGGACGGTTTCGTGCCGGCGAGCGACGGGGTCCGCAACATCCAGGGCGCCGCCTACGAGCCGCGCCTGCCGGCGGCCAAGGCCGGCCCCCTCGGCCCCGACGGGCGCGAGGGCGGCGTCGGCCCAGCCGGGTTCATCCTGCGGTGAGGGAGCGAGCGGCCATGAGACAGCAAACGGTTCCGACGGCGATCCTGGCGCTCTCCGCCCTGCTGCTGGCGGGGTGCGGGGCCGGCACGGTCGAGCGCATGCCGTCCGAGAGTTCCAACGAGATCACGCTCAATACCATCAAGAGCGAGCGGATGCTGGATGACGGAGCCTTCGGCCGCACCGTCCGCGCCGCCAATGCCTTCCTGGCCGACCAGGGCTTCGGCTATGGCGACCGACTGATCATCGAAGGTGGGGAGAGGCCCGCGCGCCAGCGCCTCGTCGAGGCGCTGGCCGCGCCGGGCCGGATGGTCGAGGTCGGCGGCGCCGTTCCCGACGGCAGGGGGCTGCGGCTGACGCTGGTGCGCACCGTCGCGACGCCGCCGACCTGCGGCGATTGGTCGGATCCGCCGACGCATGATTTCTCGAACCTGCCGAACGGCAATTTCGGCTGTGCCACCCAGTCGAACCTGGCGCGCATGGTCGCCGACCCGAACGATCTGGCGGGCGGCGCGGCCGCCGGGTCCTTCGATTCCGAACGCATGACCGTACTGATCGACGCCTATCGCAACGATGCGATCACCATCACCGAATACAATGTGACGAGCCAGACCGGCGGCGGCGGCGGTGGAGAGTGAGGGACGCCATGGACGGTTTCGCCCACGCCCCCGACGAGATCAGGCGCCCCGCGCGCGCCAGCGCCGCGCTGCGCGTCGTCGCCTTCACCGACGATACCGACTTCGGCGATGCGCTGGCGCGGCTGGCGGACGGCGACGCGATCCCCTGGGTCGAGGTGTTGCCCGGCGGGCTCGCCGCCGCGCTGGAACAGGGGACCGGCGATGCGGACGTCGCGCTGCTCGACATCAGCGACATGGCCGAGCGCTCCGCGACCGACGCGTTGCGCAGCCTGAGCGCCCGCGAGCCTTGCGCCCTGATCGCGGTCGGCCGGCAGAACGACGTCTCGCTCTATCGCGCGCTGAAGGCGGCCGGTGCGCGGGACTATCTGGTGATCCCGATCGACGAGCGCACGCTGGCCGACGCCCTTGCCGAGCCGGAACGCGCGCCGGAGGCGCCGGCGGCCGAGCGGGCGGAGGACGCGCATGCCCGCGTCAATCTGGTGATCGGCGCCCGCGGCGGGGCGGGGGCGAGCACGCTCGCCGTCGACATGGCCTGGTGGGCGGCCGAGAAGCTGGGCGTCGAGACCGGCCTCGTCGATCTCGACCTGCATTTCGGCGCCTGCGCGCTGGCGCTCGATCTGATGCCGGGCCGCGGCCTGCGTGACGCGGTCGAGAGCCCGGAGCGGATCGACAGCCTGTTCGTCGGCAGCGCCATGATGAACGCGACCGACCGGCTCTTCGTAATGGCGGCGGAGGAGGATCCGGAGGACCCGCTCTTCACCGCGCCCGACGCGCCCGGGCGGCTGGTGGAGGCCCTGACCCAGAGCTTCCCCTGTCTTGTCGTGGACATGCCGCGCGCCTTGGTCGGCGCCTATGCCGACGTGCTGGCCCGCGCCGACACGATCACGCTGGTGAGCGACCTGACACTGGGCGGTCTGCGCGACGCGCTGCGTCTGAAGCAGCTCTGCCAGAAGCGCGCGCCGGGCGCCTCGCTGGCGCTCACCGTGCGCGAGCCCGCGGTCGGCAAGCCCGCCGTCAGCCGGGCCGAGTTCGAGCGCGGATATGGCGACGCGATCGACTGGACCATTCCCCACCAGGCCAAGGTCGCCGCCGAGGCCGCGGCGGGCGGCAAGGCGATGGTCTCGCTCCTGCGTGCGAAGAGCCCGCACGCCAAGATCGTCACCGCGCTCGCCGAACGCTGCGTCGACCCCGCCGGTCTGCCGGAGAGGAAGAAGCGCAAATGGCTCTGGTAAGCGACATCGCCAACCGCGTGAACCGCCGGGACCGGGGCGAGGATCCGCGCGATCCGGCGGGCCTGCGCAAGCGTTTGCAGGATCGGGTCGAGGCCGAGCTGGAGGCGAGGACGCGCCGCGACCGGGGGTTCGATCGCCGCGCCCAGGCCGAGCATGTGCGTGCGCTGGTGCAGGACTTCCTCGAGGCGGAGAAGCTCGCCCTCAACCCGCTGCAGCAGCGCGACCTGGTGACCGAATTGCTGAACGGCTATCTGGCCGCCCACCCGGTCCGGGAGCGGAGGGCCGAACTGCGCCAAGGCGATGCGGCGTCGCCGCCTCCCGAGCCGGACGATGCCGGGATGCCGGCCCCCCCCGATCCGGAGGATGCAGCGGAGCCCGCGCCGCGCCCGGAACCGGCCGCCACCAGCCTGGCCGAGCTGCAGGAGCCGCCGGGACGCGAGCGCCGGGACGGCCGCGACTTGCGGGACCATCGTCCGCGCGACGGCCGCGCGACGAGCCGCGCCAGCGTCGAGGAGGCCGCGTCCAAGCTGCGGCCGGTGCTGATGGAGCAGATCGATGCGACGGCGGCCGCCAAGCTCTCCCGCTCCGAACTGGTGGGCGAGGTCGAGGCGCTGCTGCCCGAGCTGATGCGCGACGTGGGCGTCCGCCTCAATTCGCTGGAGCAGCGCGACCTCGTCACCCTGCTGGTCAACGACATGCTGGGGCTGGGGCCGCTCGAATCGCTGCTGGCGGACGAATCCGTGACCGACATCCTGGTGAACGGCCCGACCCAGGTCTATGTCGAGCGCGGCGGCAAGCTGGAGCTGACCGACGTCGTCTTCCGCGACGCCAAGCATCTGATGGCGATCGCGACGCGGATCGTCACCCGCATCGGACGGCGCGTCGACGAGAGCTCGCCGATGTGCGATGCGCGTTTGGAGGACGGCAGCCGCGTCAACATCATCATCCCGCCGCTCGCCATCGATGGCGCTTCGATCTCGATCCGGAAATTCTCGGAGAAGAAGATCACGCTGGAGGTGATGACGAGTCAGGGCAACATCTCGCCCAACATGGAGCGCGTGCTGCAGATCGCCGCGCGTTCGCGCCTCAACATCCTGATTTCCGGCGGCACGGGTTCGGGCAAGACGACCCTGCTGAATGCCTTGAGCCGGATGATCGACACCACCGAGCGCATCGTCACCATCGAGGATGCGGCCGAGCTGCAACTGCAGCAGCCCCATGTCGTGCGGCTGGAGACCCGCCCGCCGAACCTGGAGGGCGAGGGCGAGGTCACCATGCGCGGACTCGTCAAGAATGCGCTTCGGATGCGACCCGACCGCATCATCCTGGGCGAGGTGCGCGGCTCGGAGGCGGTCGACATGCTGCAGGCGATGAATACGGGCCATGACGGCTCGATGTGCACGGTCCATGCGAACAATCCGCGCGAGGCGCTGACGCGGCTCGAGAACATGGTCGGCATGGCGGGCATCAACCTGCCGGCCAAGGCGGTGCGCACCCAGATCGCCTCCGCCCTCGACCTGATCGTGCAGGTCAGCCGCATGCGCGACGGCATGCGCCGGATCATCTCGGTGACGGAAGTCGTCGGCATGGAGGGCGACATCGTCACCACGCAGGAGCTGTTCCGCTACAAGTACGAAGGCGAGGATCGCAACGGCAAGCTGATCGGCACCTTCGAGCCGGCCGGTGTGCGCCCGCACTTCGCCGAGAAGGCGGCCTACTTCCAGCTCGAGAAGCCGCTCCTCGACGCGGTCAGCTAGGGGCCGGGGGACGCCGCGCCATGACCCACCTGATCGAGCGCCTGACCGCCGACTTGCCGCCGCAGTTCCTGGAGACGCTGATCGTGCTGCTCGCCGCGATCGCGGTGATGAGCGGGGCGGTGCTGCTCTACGGTGCGCTCGCCCGCGCGCGGCGGCGCCGGGACGCGCGGCTCGCCCGCGTCTCGCAGACCGCGCGGGTGCGCCGCCCCGGCCCGCAGAAGCGCCAGAGCCTGCGCTCCGCCGATCACCGGCCGGTCAAGGGCATGCTGCGCTTCCTGCCGCAGCGCGATCTGGTGCGGGTGCGCCTCCAGCGTGCCGGCTTCGAGGGCAGTGTCGGGATCTATCTCGGCGTCAGCGCCGGGCTGATGGTGGTCTCGACCGTGGTCCTGCTGCTGGCCACCGCGCTGAAGCCGGCGGCGTGCCTGCTGCTTGGCATCGGCAGCGGCATCGCGCTGCCGCATCTCTTCCTCGGATGGAAGGCGGCCCGGCGCGAGGCGGCGTTCCTGAAGAACCTGCCGGAAGGCATCGACATCATCGTACGCGGCCTCAAGGCCGGCCTGCCGGTCTCGGAATCCATGGCTGCCGTCGGGCGCGAGGCCTCGGAGCCGGTCGCCGGCCTGTTCCGTGAAATCGGCGATCTGGTGCGTATCGGCCATCCGCTGGAGGACGCGATCGAGCGCACGGCGCGGCGCATGTCGGTTCCGGAACTGCGTTTTCTCGCGATCACGCTGTCGGTCCAGAAGGAAACCGGCGGCAACCTGACCGAGACGCTGGAGAACCTCTCGGAGATCCTGCGCAAGCGGCGTCAGATGAAGCTGAAGATCCGCGCCGTCTCCTCCGAGGCGCGCGCCAGCGCCTACATCATCGGCGCGCTGCCCTTCGTCATGTTCGCGATCATCTACCTGGTGAACCGCGGCTATGTGATGGAGCTTTTCATCGACCCGCGCGGCCACGTGCTGATCGGCATCGGGCTCGGAATGATCGCGGTCGGCGCGCTCGTTATGGCCAAGATGGTCCGGTTCGACATCTGAGGGGGAGGGCGCACGGATGATCGACCAGTTAATGAGCCTCAGCGCCGACGCCCTGATGACGCTCGCCGCCGGGCTTTCGGCCGCGGCCGGCTCGGTCGCGGTCTGGATCGGCCTCACCGAACGCGGCCCCTCGGCACGACGCGCGCGCGCCATCATCGAGCGGCGCGAGGATCTGCGCCGCGCGTTGCGCCAGCCGACGCGCCGCGGCCTCGCCGAGACGGGTGTCGGCCTCGCCAAACGCTCGGTCCGGCGCATGAAGCTGCTCGGCGGCAGCAAGGCGCGCCAGGCGCAGGTGAAGCTGAACCGCGCCGGCATCCGTTCGCGCGACGCAGTGCCGGTCTTCCTGTTCCTGAAGGTGGCCTTGCCGTTCGCGCTCGGCGGTCTCGCGGCGCTGCTGACCTTCGGTCTGGGGCTGTGGGACCTTTCGTCGAACGGCAAGCTCGTGGCCTGCGTCGCGATGGTGTTGCTGGGCTTCGCGGGACCCGACCTCTATGTCCGGAACGCCGCCGACAAGCGGCGCCAGACGATGAGCCGCTCGCTGCCCGACGCGCTCGACCTTCTCGTGATCTGCACCGAGGCGGGCCTCAATCTCGACAGCGCGCTCGTCCGCGTTTCGCGCGAGATCGGCGCCAACAGCCCGGAACTGGCGGAGGAGCTGGAACTGACCGCGGTCGAGCTCGGCTTCCTTTCCGACCGGCGTCAGGCGCTGCAGAACCTCGAGGTGCGTACCGGCATCCAGTCGGTCGGCGCGCTCGTCTCGACGCTGGCCCAGGCGGAGAAGTACGGCACGCCGCTGGCCCAGTCGCTGCGCGTGCTGGCACGCGAGATGCGCGACGAACGGCTGATGAAGGCGGAGGAGAAGGCGGCCCGCCTTCCGGCGACACTGACCGTGCCGATGGTGGTCTTCATCCTGCCCAGCCTCTTCATCGTGCTGATCGGGCCGGGCATCCTGCGCACGCTGGACGCGCTCTCCAACCTCTGAGCGGCGGCGGACGGCGGCTATTGCGCCATATGGGCGCGGATCGCCTTCAGCCGCTCGGTCGGATCCTCGAGCTTCCGGAGCGTCTCGTAGAAGACCAGGTTCTGCTCGACCGCCCGCGGGGTCAGATCGATCGCGGCGATGCGCCGGGCCGCGTCCCGGTCGCCCGCGAGGCCGTGCACCATCGCCAGCGTCTGGCGGTGACGCGCGTCCGTGCCGCTCGCGCCGAGCAGCGGCTGCAGCAGATCCAAAGCGCCCGCCACATCGCCGGTAAGCGCGAGCGAGAGCGCGAGGTTGCTGGTCAGGTCCGGCTGGTCGGGCGCCTGGGCGAGGCCGGCGCGGTAGAGCGACTGCGCGCCCGCGTGCCGGCCCATCAAATCGTAGGCGACGCCCTGGCCCAACTCGATCCGCCAGTCGCCCGGCGTGGCGGCCCGCGCGCGCTCGAAATAGGGCACGGCGAGGGCGGGCTGGCCCATGCTGACCAACGCGTTGCCGAGCCCGCGCAGGGCTTCCGGATGCTCGGAATCGGTCTTCAGCGCGGCGCGGTAGGCCTCCGCCGCGTCCTGCGGGGCGCCGACGGCGGCGAGGCTGCGGCCGAGCCCGACCAGCGGCTCCGGCGATTCCTCCGGGTTCGATTCGTAGGCGCTGCGATAGAGGGTGGCCGCCGCGCGGTAGTCGCCCTCGGCGTATTTCGTCCCGGCCGCCCGCATCAGCGCCGCGACGGTCTCGCCGCGGTGAGCGCCGGCGCCGAGATCGGCCAGCCGATCCTCCGCGCAACCTGCCAGAAGCAGGGCGCCGACCAGGGCCGTGGCCCGCAACAAGGGTGCGCGTCGAGAGTTCACCATCCCTCGACTATACGAAATCACGGTCACTACGCCATCAACAATTAGCTCGCATGCGAGCTAGTTTTAAGGCGCTAAAGAAACGTGCCAGGCGACTGCCGGAACTTCTTGCGCTTTATTGGGGTGCGCTATTCCTCCTGCCGGATCAGTTCCGCCTCGATGAGGATTTCGACCGTATCGCCGACGAGGCCGTTGTCGACCGCGTAGGTCATGCCCCATTGGCTGCGCTGGAGCGTGCCGCGGGCCGAGATGCCGACGGCGTAGTGCTTGTCGCCGAAGGGATAGCGGCCGGACTTGTTCCAGGTGACGTCGAGGGTGATCGGGTGCGTCTCGCCGCGCAGCGTCAGGTCGCCGGTCACCTTGCCCGTGCGCTCGCCCGTCTGCTCGGCTCCGGTCATCACGAAGGTCATTTCCGGATGATCGCCGGCATCGAGGAAATCGTCGCTGCGCAGATGGTTGTCGCGGCGCTCGTGCCCGGTATGGACGCTGTCGGTCTGGACCGTGACCTCGACCTTCTCCAGCGCCGGCGCCTCCTCGTCGAAGATCACCGTGCCCTCGATCTCGGTGAAGACGCCGAGCGTCTTGGCGTAGCCGATATGCTCCACCAGGAAGCCGACATGCAGATGCGCGGGGTCGAGGGTGAAGGTTCGCGGCTCGGCCTTGGCGCCCGGCGCGCCGAGCGCCAGCGTGCCGGCGAGCGCGATGGCGGCGAGCGCGGCGGAAAGACGGGACGTCATGAACTAACCTCCTTGGCGTCGGTCGGATGCCTTTCGCAAACAGGTAAGGTCGATCGCGAAGGAAATCGAGAGCAGCACCACCGACGCGAGCGCGATCGCCTGTGCCGGCGGCCCGGCGAGGAACGGCACGAGGCTCGCCACCAGCCCGCCGACCACCAGCCCGCAAATCCATCGCCGCCGGCGGGAATCCGGCAGATCGCCGCGCCATGCGGGCGACAGCGCGCGCAACGCCAAGAAGGCGTAGCGCCACAGACCCGCGATCATCACCCAGGGCCCGGCCACGCCCGCCTGCCAGATCAGGGCCGCCAGTAACAGGATCGTGACCCCGTCGAGTTCCTGGTCGATCCGCGCGCCGAAGGGGCTGGCCAGCCCTTCGCGCCGCGCCAGCCAGCCGTCGCAGCCGTCCAGCGCGAAGGCCGCGAGCGCGAGCGCGACGATCGTCCAGGCGGCCATCGCGTCGGTCACCGCCGGCAGGATCAGGAAGCCGCCCAGATTGGCCACCAGAACGGCGCGCAAGGCGGTCAGCCGGTTGGCCCGGCCCAGCCGCGGATGCGGCAGGTGCGCGGACAGCCAGCGGCCGGCCAGCAGGAAGAGGGCGGCGAAGAATGTTCCGGCGGCGGCCATGTGCACCAACCGCGCATCCGGGTCGAGCATGGCCATGAGCCCGAAGGACAGCAGGAGACTGGCGATCAGGCCGACCGCGGCGACCCCCAACGCCTCGCGTTTCAAATCCGAAAGGCTCGGGCTATGGTCTCGCGGGCTGGGCATCCTGCCGCCTCATTTCTATGGGAACGCGGGCCGAGCGATGGTGTCGAGGAAACGGGAGCCGACATGAACGAGCCGAGCGCGCACGCCTTCTGGACGGTGGCGCCGGGGCAGGGCGAGATCCGCACGGAACACTTGGCCGACCTGGGTCAGGATATGGTGCGGGTCGAGACGGATTTCAGCGCGATCAGCCGCGGCACCGAATCGCTGGTGTGGAACGGTGCCGTGCCGGAAAGCCAATATCACGCCATGCGGGCGCCCTTCCAGGCCGGCAATTTCCCCGGGCCGGTGAAATACGGCTACGGCGCCGTCGGCGGCGTGGTGGAAGGGCCGGCGGATCTGGTCGGCAGCCGCGTCTTCTGCCTGCATCCGCACCAGACGCTGTTCCAGGTCCCGGCGGAGTCCGTCGCCGCACTGCCGGACGATCTGCCGAGCGAGCGCGCTGTGCTGGCCGCCAACATGGAAACCGCTGTCAACGCCTGCTGGGACGCCGCCCCGGTGCTGGGGGAGCGGATCGCCGTGATCGGCGCCGGCGTGGTCGGCTGCCTCGTCGCCCATCTGATGGCGCAGGTTCCGGGCACGCGGGTCGCGCTGGTCGACGTGCTGGAGGAGAAGCGCGCGGTCGCGGAGGCGCTTGGCCTCGATTTCCGCATGCCGAAGGAGGTGCGCCGCGCGGAGGCTGCCTGCGATCTCGTCGTCCATGCGAGCGGCAATCCCGACGGCCTCGACCAGGCGCTTCGGCTGGCCGGGCTGGAGGCGCGGATCATCGAGTTGTCCTGGTACGGCGACCGCAGCGTGGCCCTGCCGCTGGGAGAGGCCTTCCATTCCCGGCGCCTGCGCCTCATCTCCTCGCAGGTCGGGCACCTGCCGGTCCACCGTCAGCCGCGCTGGAGCAACCGGGCGCGGATGGCGCTCGCGCTCGATCTGCTGCGCGACCCGGTCTATGACGCGCTGATCACCGGCGAGGATCGGTTCGAGGATCTGCCGCGCGTGATGGGTCGTATTGCCCAGGACCCGACCGTGCTGTGTCACCGGCTGCGCTACGATGGCGGCCGGTGACCGACCGCCATTTCTGGAAGCGAGGATTGCAATGTACGCCGTCACCGTCCGCGACCACATGATGATCGCCCACAGTTTCCGGGGCGAGACCTTCGGGCCCGCGCAGGCCCTGCATGGCGCCACCTATGTGGTCGATGTCGAGTTCCGGCGGCCGGATCTCGACGCCGACAATGTGGTCGTCGACATCGGCCGGGCGAGCGCGGCGCTGAAGGAGATTCTGGCCCATTTCAACTACCGCAATCTCGACGAGATGGAGGAACTCCAGGGCATCAACACGACCACCGAGTTCATGGCCCGCGCCGTCTTCGAGGCGATGGCGGCCCGCATCGCCGCCGGCGATCTGGGCGAGGGCGCGGCTGGGCTCTCCGCCCTCAAGGTGACGCTGGGCGAGAGCCATGTCGCCTGGGCGAGTTACGAGGGATCGTTGCCGGCCGGGGAGGACGGCGCCGCCCAGGCATGAGCGTCCCCGTCACCTTCTTCGTGCCGGGTTCGATCGACCGGCGGACCGGCGGCTCGATCTACGATCGGCGCATGGTGGAGGGTCTCCGCGCCGCGGGCCGGAAAGTGGATGTCGTCGAGCTCGACGGCGACTGGCCGCGGCCGGACCCGGACGATCTGCAGACGCTGGAAGATGGGCTCGCCGCCTTGCCGGACGGCGCCGTCGCCGTCGTCGACGGCCTTGTCCATGGCGCCGCGCCGGCGGTGGCCGAGCGGCAGGGGCCGCGCCTTGCCCTCGTCGCGCTGGTCCATCATCCGCTCGCCGAGGAGGGCGGGCTCGCCGCGGCGGAGGAATCGCGGCTGCGCAAATCGGAGGGACGCGCGCTCGCGGCCGCGCGCGGCATTCTCGTCACCAGCCGGTTTACCGAGCGTCGACTCGCGGCGTTCGACCGGGCGCTGCCTCCGGTGGCGGTGGTGGAACCCGGTGTCGACCGGGCACCCTGCGCGAAGGGCGGCGGCGGGGCGGGGCCGGTCCGCCTGCTTTGCGTCGCCAATCTGATCCCGCGCAAGGGCCACCATGATCTGATCACGGCGCTCGCCCGGCTTCCGACGCACGACTGGGTGCTCGACTGCGTCGGCGATGCGGCGGCCGATCCGGCCCATGCCCACGCCCTGGCGGCGTCGGTCGCCGCCGAGGGCCTCGGCGATCGCATCCGCTTTCACGGTGCGGTCGCGGAGAAGGCGCTGGCGCGGTTCTATGAAGGGTGCGATCTGTTCGTGCTGCCGTCGCGCTACGAGGGGTTCGGCATGGTGGTGACGGAAGCGCTGGCGCGCGGATTGCCGGTGGTGACGACGACCGGCGGCGCGCTCGCCGAGACGCTGCCGGCCGGCGCTGGCATCGCCGTCCCGCCGGGCGATCCGGCGGCGCTTGCCGCGGCGCTGGAAGAGGCGATCGGGAGCGGGACGCGGCGGGCCACGCTGGCGGCTGAGGCGGCGCGCGTCCGTGAAGGCCTGCCCGATTGGGCGGCGCAGGCACAGCGTTTCGGCGCGGCCCTCGACAGGCTGGCCGGGCAGGAGGCAACGGGATGAGCGGGTTCGATGCGGATTGGCTTGCATTGCGCGCGCCGGCGGACGAGGCGGCGCGGGATGCGGCGGGGCTGACGCCGGCCCTGATCGCCGCCCTGCCCGGGAGGGAGGGCGCGCCGCTTCGCGTCCTCGACCTCGGGGCCGGCGGGGGCAATAATCTGCACTATCTGGCGCCACGTCTGGAACGGCCGCAGCGCTGGACGCTGATCGACAGCGACCGCGCGCTGCTGACGGAGGCGCGCCGTGCCGTGCCGCAGGATTCGACTGTCGCCACCCGCGAACTCGATTTGGCTGGCGGGGTGGAGGAACTGCCGCTCGACGATTGCGACCTGGTGACGGCGAGCGCGCTGTTCGACCTGGTCTCGCTGGAGTGGATCGAGGCTTTCGCCGGCGCCTGCACCGCCGCCGCGGTGCCGGTCGGGCTCTTCGCGCTCACCTTCGACGGGCGGCTCGGCTGGCAGCCGGAGGACGCGGCCGACGCGGATGTCGCCTCGCTGTTCCAGCAGCATATGGGCCACGACAAGGGATTCGGGCCAGCGCTCGGGCCGAAGGCCCCGGATGCGCTCGCGGCCGCGTTCGAGCGCGCGGGCTACGATGTGGAGACCGCGGACAGCGCCTGGCGGCTCGACGCCGACGACGGCGCGCTGCAGGAGGCGCTGCTCGACGGCTACGCGGCCGCCGCGTCCGAAATGGCGCCGGCCCGCGCCGCCGAGATCGAGGATTGGGCCGCGCGCCGGCGCGCCTTCGTCGCCCAGGCGCGGAGCGACCATCGCGTCGGCCATCGCGACCTGCTGGTGACGCGGCCGACCGCTGGTTCCTAGGGCGGCCACTCCAGATCCGCGACGACCGGCAGATGGTCGGAGGCGAAAGGGGCCGGGTCGGCGCCGAAGGCGGCGATCCGGGCCAGCGCGTGCTGCGGCCGCACCAGGATGCGATCGAGGGCGAGCATCGGGCGTCCCGCCGGGAAACTGAGCGGCTGGGCGTGTCCGCGGAACTCGCGGCGCAGGATGCGGTCGGCGGGGCCCCAGGGGATGAAGGCGTTGAAGTCGCCCAGCAAGGCGAACGGCATGCCTTCATGACCGCCGCACTGTTCGAGAATCCGCATGAGCTGCAGGCGGCGGGCGCGCGGGCGCAGGCCGAGATGGGTCGCCACCACGTGCAGCGGGTGGCCGTCGGCCTCGATGTCGGCGCAGATCGCGCCGCGCGGCTCGTTGCGCCGATGCCGCAGGTCAAGAAGATGGCTGCGCCGTACCGGCAGGCGGGTCAGCAGCAGGTTCGCCTGGTAGTTGCCGGTGACCCGCCGGATCGGCTGGGTGACCACATGGTAGCCGATGCGCTCCGCGAAGCTTTCCGCGTCGCCGGCGCCGAGCCCCTTGCGCTGCGGCATGAATTCCTGGATCGCCAGGATGTCGGCGTCGATCGCCGCGATCACGTCGGCGATGCGCGCGACGTCGCGCCGGCTGTCGGCGCCGACGAACTTGTGGATATTGTAGGTGGCGAGCCGCAGGCGCATCAGCCGCCCCCCGCGTCCGACCCGGCCTGGGCGAGGTCGAGATCGAACAGCACGTCCGCACCCATCGCATGGTGGCGTGCCGGCGGGCGCAGCGCCTCGCCAAGCGCCGCCACGCCCGGCAGGTCGAGGCCGCGCCGCCCCTTGCCCGTGATCAGCGGGGCGACGGCGACATGCAGCCGGTCGAGCGCGCCGGCGGCCAGGAAGCCGGAGACGAGCCGTCCGCCGCCTTCCACCAGCACCCGGCGACAGCCGCGCGCGGCGAGTGCTTCCAGCATGGCAGCGGGTGCGATCCGTCCGCCGGGCTCCCGTGGCAGGGCGATGCTTTCCATCCCGTCGCGGGGGGCAACGCCCTCGCCAATGATCCTGAGCGCGCCGGGGCCGTCCGGGCGGAACATCCGCTCCGTCCCCGTCAGCCGGCCGTCGGGGTCGAGGGCGACGCGCAGCGGGTCGGGGCCCGGCACGTGCCGCACCGTCAGTTGCGGGTCGTCACTGACCACGGTCGGCCAGCCGACCAGCACCGCATCGACCAGCGCGCGCAGTCGATGCAGATGGATCAGGCTCTCCGGCCCGGTCACATAGTGGGAGGCGCCGCTCTCGGTCGCGATATGGCCGTCGAGGCTCTGGCCGAGCTGTCCGATCGTGACGCGCTCCGCCAGCAGCGGGGTGTAGAGCGCGATCATCGCCGTACCGTCCGCATCCTCCGGCTCGAGGGGCGCGACCGCCTCTCCATTGGCCCGGGCGAGAAACGCCTGCCAGAGCCGCGCCGTCCGTGGCGCGTCGGGATCGAACAGCGTGTTCACTTGGGCCCGTCGCCCAACCGCTCCAGCGGAAAGGCCGCGATCTCGCGGAGCGCCTCGGTCAAGCGGTCGGCCATGTGTTCGACCGTCCGTTTGCCGCGATCGGCGTCGGCCGCGGCCGCGTCGCCCATCGCGCCGGCGGGGTTCAGATCCTGCGCGGCCCAGGCGAAGCCGGCCGCCCCTTCGGCGCGGAAGGTGTCGTTCTCCGCCGCCATTTGCCGGGCCAGGCTGTCGAAGCGCGCGGCCTCGTGCATCGCCACCCGGTCGGGCGCGATCGCCAGCATCAGTGAGGTCTCGACCTCCCCGCCGTGATAGCCGAAGGCGAGCTCGTCGGCGGGAAACAGCCCCTCTGGCGCGCCGAAACGATAGCTCATGATCCGGGCCGCCAGCATGGCGCGCCGCTTGCGCAGCCTTTGCGCCACAATGTCGACGATCTGCGGCTGGCCGCCATGGCTGTTGACGATCGCGATCTTGCGCAATCCGGCGTCGGCCACCGCTTCGCCCAGCGCCGTCCAGGCGGCGATCAGCACTTCGGCCTGATGGCTCAACGTACCGGGGAAGTCGCTGTGCTCCAGACTGTCGCCGACCGACTGGGTGGGCAGCACGAGGACCGAGACGTCCCCGCCGAGACGTGCCGGCAGCCGCTCGATCAGCGCCTCCAGGATGATCGTGTCGGTGCCGAGCGGCAGATGCGGCCCATGCTGCTCGACCGCGCCGACCGGCAGCAGGGCTACCGTGCGCGTCGGGTCCAGATCGGCGAATTCCGTCGTCTTCAGGTCGGCCCAGTATCTCAGGCTTTGCGGCACTGTCGTTCCTCATATGCCCGCAGCGAAGACCCAAGATGGGCCCTTGCGGCGCCTCAAGTCAAAGTCGGCGATTGCAGCCGAGCGTGACAGGCCTATCTGGAAGGGCATGACGGACAAAGTCGAACCAACCCGCCGCCGACTGCTGAAGGGGGTGGGCGCCCTGGGGGCGCTCGGCCTCGTCGGGCCGGCGCCGGCGATCGCGGCGACCGGCGATGCGATCCGTACCCGCCCGATCCCGTCGAGCGGGGTGCGCATTCCCGCCATCGGCATGGGCACCTGGATCACCTTCAATGTCGGCGAGGACGAGGGTCTGCGCCGCGACCGGGCGGCCGTGCTGCAGACGTTCTTCGACGAGGGCGGCGGCATGGTCGACAGCTCGCCCATGTACGGCTCGTCCGAAGCGGTCGTCGGCTGGTGCCTGGAGCGGGTGGAGGGCACCTCGTCCCTTTTCTCGGCCACCAAGATCTGGACGCCGGTCTTCGGCGACGGCGCCGCCCAGATGGGCGAGAGCGAGGCGCTCTGGGGCCTCGATCGCTTCGATCTGATGCAGGTGCACAATCTGGTCGATTGGGAGGAGCATCTGGCGATGCTCAAGGAGCAGCGCGCGGCCGGCCGCGTGCGCCATATCGGCGTCACCACGTCGCACGGCCGGCGGCACGGGGAGCTGGAGCGGGTCATGCGCTCCGAGCCGCTCGACTTCGTGCAGCTCACCTACAACATCCTCGACCGCGAGGCGGAGGAGCGCCTGCTGCCGCTCGCCGCGGACCGCGGGATCGCGGTGATCGCGAACCGGCCCTATCGGCGCAAGGCGCTGATCCACGAATTCCAGGGCAAGCCGCTGCCGAATTGGGCCGCGGACGAGGCCGGGGCGCGCAATTGGCCGGAATTTCTGCTGAAGTTCATCATCTCCCACCCGGCCGTCACCTGCGCCATTCCCGCCACCACGCGGGTCGAGCACATGGCAGAGAACATGGGCGCGCTGCATGGGCCCCTGCCCGACGCGAAGACCCGCCGCCGGATGGTGGACTACGTCGAGAACCTCTAGGATCGACGGATGTTTCCCTATACCCCGGATGTGCTGACCGCCGTCTTCGCCGGCTACAATGCGGCCTACTGGCCGCTGCCGGCGGCAGCCCTCGGCCTGATGCTGGGCCTGCTGCTGCTCGCCGTGCTGCCGCAGCCGGGCGGCGCGCGGATCATGGGCGCGGTGCTCGCCGCCGCCTGGGCCTGGATCGCGGGCGCATGGCATTTCGACGCCTTCGCGGCGATCAACTTCGCCGCCCCGATCTACGGCGCCTTCTTCCTCCTCCAGGCGGCCCTGCTGCTCTGGCTCATGGCGGCGCGCGGCTCGCTCGATTTCGCGCGCGGTGTCGACCGCTGGCGGGTGATCGGGGCGGGCCTCGCGCTCTACGCGCTCGCCGGCTATCCCGCGATGACGGTTCTGGCCGGCGGGGAGACGGGCGGCGTTCGGCTCGCCGGCATGGCGCCGGGGCCGACCGCGCTGCTGACCCTCGCATTGCTGCTGATGGCGAAAGGGCGGGTGCCCCTCACGCTGGCCGTGATCCCGCTGCTCTGGTGCCTCGTCGCCGGCGCGACCGCGTCGCTCATGCTCGTGCCTGAGGATCTTCCGCTGCCGGTCCTGGGCGGCGCCGCGTTCGTGATGATCTTCCTCAAGAACCGGCGGTCCGCCGTCGCGGATTGATCTGCATCATGGTCGGCATGGCCGGGCCCGCGCAGGGTACCTGGAGAGCGCCCCTGAAAGGGCATCAGGATCGAGGGGGAACGCCATGCTGATCGATGGGATCGCACCGGCCGGGGTGATCGATGATCCGCTCGATCATCTGCGCGCGGAGCATGAGCGCCAGCGTGCCGTCTGCGACCGGCTGGAACATCTGCTGGAATCGATGGAGGTGGCGGCGCTTCAGCCGGAAGCGAAAGGCATCCTCGATTTTCTGGAGGTCGATCTGCGCCACCATATCGCCGATGAGGAGCGCGATCTCTTCCCACGCCTGGCCGAACGGGCGCGACCGGAAGACAAGCTGCGGCCGTTGCTGCGGCAACTCAGCCGCGAGCATGAGATGGATGAGGATCTGGTCGACTTCCTGCGCGCGGACCTGCAGGTTCTGGCGCGCGGCCGCGATCTGGCCAATCCGACCCGGCTGCTGATCAATCTGCGCGAGTTCGCCGTCACCCAGCGCCGTCATCTCGATTGGGAGGACGAGACGGTGCTGCCGCTCGCGGAGGCTCGGCTGACGCCCGAGGATCGTCACGCCATGGCGGAGTCGATGCGTCGCCGGCGGGCCTGAGAGACTGTCGCTCGCGCGAGCGCGGGGAGCCGTTAGCAAATCTCATGTACCCCCCGAAAAAACTTCATCGCCCGAGCCTCTTTTCCCCATCGGTGCCGCGTTCTAGAGTGGCTCCCGGAACGGGTGCGGGGTGTCGGACGGCCCGTCGTTAGGCCTCGGACTCACGGGCCTGCCGGCAGGACGCCGTGCCCGTGCCACCGTCAATGGATCGACCGATGCGGCCCCGACGCGGGACGGGCCGCGCGGCTCATGAAGTGCGAGGGAGCCCGATGCGGTACGAAGCGCCTACTTCCCTGGAGGATGCGGTCAGTCTGCTGGCCGACGAAAGCGGCGTGGCGAAGGTGCTCGCCGGCGGTACGGATCTGCTGGTCGCCATCCGCTCCGGCCGGCTGGAGCCGGATCTGGTCGTCGACCTGAAGCGGATCGAGGAGATGACGACGATCGAGCCGGAGGATGGCGGCTTTCGCGTCGGCGCCGCCGTGCCGAGCGCCGCCATGGGCGCGCATGAGGGGCTCGCCGCCATGTGGCCCGGCGTCGTGGAGGCGGCGGGTCTGATCGGCTCTACCCAAATCCAGAGCCGGGCGACGATCGCCGGCAATCTCTGCAACGGCTCTCCGGCGGCCGACAGCGTGCCGGCGATGGCGGCCGCGCGCGCCAAGGCCTCGATCGTCGGTCCGAACGGCCGGCGCGACGTGCCGGTGGAAGATGTGCCCGTCGGGCCCGGCAAGCTGTCGCTCGAGAAGGGGGAGATCGTCGCCTCCATCCTGCTGCCGAAGCAGGCGGAGCGTTCGGCCGACGCCTATCTGCGCTTCATCCCGCGTACCGAGATGGACATCGCCGTCGTCGGTGTCGGCGTCAATCTGACGGTGGGACCGGACGGCACCATCGGGGATGCGCGCGTCGTCCTCGGCGCGGTCGGCCCGCGCGTCATCGTCGCCGACAAGGCGGCCGAGGCGCTGATCGGCACCAAGGGCGACAGGGGCGCGATGGAGGCGCTCTCCCAGGCCGTCTCGGCCGCCTGCACGCCGATCGACGACAAGCGCGGCACGCGCGAATACCGAATCCAGGTGGCGGGCACGCTCGCCAAGCGAACCGTCGCAATCGCGCTCGAAAGGGCGAAAGGATAAGACCGACCATGTCGAAGATGCATGTAACCACCACGATCAACGGCGACGAGACCGAGTTCCTGTGCGACCCGCAGGAGACGCTTCTCGACGTGCTGCGCGACAAGCTGGGCATGACCGGCTCGAAGGAAGGCTGCGGTACCGGCGACTGCGGTGCCTGCACGGTCAATGTCGACGGCCGGATCGTCTGCGCCTGCCTGATGCTGGGCGCGGAGGCCGAGGGTCGCCGGATCGAGACGATCGAGGGCATGGCCGTCGGCGAGATGCTGCACCCGCTGCAGCGCAAGTTCCTGGAGCATGCCGCCCTTCAATGCGGCATCTGCACGCCGGGCATCCTGGTCGCCGCCAAGGCGCTCTTGGAAGAGAATCCGGAGCCGAGCGAGACCGAGGTGCGCTACTGGCTCGCCGGCAATCTGTGCCGCTGCACCGGCTACGACAAGATCGTGCGCGCCGTGATGGATGCGGCCGAGGAGATGAGGGGGCGCAACTATGCCGCTTGAGACCGATTTCCCCCAGGGCTACGAGAAGCGCGATTTCCGCGTCGTCGGTGAACGCCCGGTCCGCCCGGACGGCATCGACAAGGTGACGGGCCGCGCACGCTTCGGCGCGGACACGGTGGCGCCGGGCATGCTGCATGGCAAGATCCTGCGCAGCCCGCACGCCCACGCGAAGATCGTCAAGATCGACACATCCAAGGCCGAGGCGCTGGATGGCGTGAAGGCCGTCGTCACCCGCGAGGATTTCCCGCTGCACGAGGCCGTCGAGCAGGATGGCGAGCTGCGCAACATCCTGACCAACGTGATGGCGCGCGAGAAGGCGCTCTATGACGGCCATGCGGTCGCCGCCGTCGCGGCCACCGACGCGTTGACGGCGAAGAAAGCGCTCAAGCTGATCGAGGTCGAGTACGAGGTGCTGCCGCACGTCATCGACGAGGACAAGGCGATGGCGTCCGACGCGCCGATCCTGCACGAGGATCTCGGCCATGAGTACGGCCAGGGCAAGCCGTCCAACGTCGCCGGCCGCACCGAGATCGGCCATGGCGACGTCGACGACGGCTTCGACGGGGCCGACGTCATTGTGGAACGATCGTTCAAGACCGGGGCGGCGCACCAGGGCTATATCGAGCCGCATGCCTGTCTCGCCAATATCGGCGCCGACGGGCGGGGCGAACTCTGGTGCTGCACGCAGGGCCATTTCATGGTCCGCGACACGGTGACCCAGATCCTGGGCATGGACGTCTCCAACCTGCGGGTGACGGCGAGCGAGATCGGTGGCGGCTTCGGTGGTAAGACGACCGTCTTCATCGAGCCGGTGGCGGTCGCGCTGTCGCGCAAGGCCGGCAAGCCGGTCAAGATCGTGATGGACCGGGATGAGGTCTTCCGGGCGACCGGCCCGACGGCGTCGGCCAGCCTGTGGGTCAAGATCGGCGCCAAGAAGGACGGCACCATCACGGCCGCCGATGCCGTGCTGAAGTACCAGGGCGGCGCCTTCCCGGGCAGCCCGGTCGACATGGGCGCGATGGCGGCGTTCGCCTGCTACGACCTGCCGGCCGTGCGGGCCGTCGGCTACGACATCGTCACCAACCGCCCGAAGCAGGCGGCCTACCGCGCGCCGGGCGCGCCGATGGCGGCCTTCGCGGTGGAGAGCGTCGTCAGCGAGGTGGCGGACGAGATCGGCATGGACCCGATCGAGTTTCGCCTGAAGAACGCGGCACGCGATCACAGCAAGAGCAGCTACGGGCCGACCTATACCGAGATCGGCCTGGTCGAGACGCTGGAGGCGGCGAAGAAGACCGAGCACTACAACAGTCCCCTCGGCCCAAACCAGGGTCGCGGCGTCGCCTGCGGCTTCTGGTTCAATTTCGGCGGCCAGACGGCGGTCTCGCTCAACGTCAATCTGGACGGCACGGCGGCGCTCTCCGTCGGCACGCCGGATATCGGCGGCAGCCGGGCCTCGATGTGCGCGATGGCGGCGGAAGAACTCGGCATCGACTATGACGATGTCTATGCGATCATCGCGGACACCGCCTCGCTCGGCTACAACGACGTGACCGACGGCAGCCGCGCCACCTTCGCCAGCGGGCTGGCCACCATCCAGGCGGCCCGCCAGGTGAAGGAGCGGATGTGCGCCCGCGCCGCCAAGATCTGGGGCATTCCGGAGGACGCGGTGAAGTGGGAAGGCGGTGCCGCGGTGCCGTCCGGCCCCAATGCCGGCGACCACGAGCCGCTCCGTTTCAAGGACATCGCCGCGATGGCGGGGGAGACCGGCGGGCCGATCGCCGGCCACCACGAGATTTCGGCCGAGGGGGCGGGGCCCAGCTTCGCGACCCATCTCGTCGATGCCGAGATCGACCGCGAGACGGGACGCATCGACATCCTGCGCTACACCGTCGTCCAGGATGCCGGCAAGGCGGTGCATCCGGCCTATGTCGAGGGTCAGTTCCAGGGCGGTGCCGTGCAGGGCATCGGCTGGGCGCTCAACGAGGAGTACATCTACAACGATGACGGCGTGCTCGAGAATCCGGGTTTCCTGGACTATCGCGTGCCCGTCGCCTCCGATCTTCCGATGATCGAGACGGTGATCGTCGAGAAGCCCAACCCCGGCCACCCCTACGGCGTGCGCGGGGTCGGCGAGACCTCGATCGTGCCGCCGATGGGAGCGATCGCCAACGCGGTCTCGGCCGCCGCCAAGGTGCGGGCGACCGAGATCCCGATGTCGCCGCCGCGCATGCTGAAGCTGTTGCGCGAGCACGAGAAGGCGGCGAAGGCGGCGGAGTAGGGGCGAGCGCCTCTCCCCCTTCCCTCGTGGGAGAGGGTCGGGGAGAGGGGGCGGTTGCCACGGATGCCGGAGCGGGTTGCGGGCACCCCCTCCCGACCTCCCCCATGAATGGGGGAGGGGTTCGAAAGTTCGTTGAGACGAGGAGCCATGGTCCAAGTCACCCTCTGGGGCAGCCTGCGCGACTACACCGACGGGCGGAACGAGCTCGAGGTGGAGGGCTCGAATATCTATCAGGTGCTGCAGAATCTGGGTGAGGCGGAGCCCAATCTGAAGCCGATCCTGCAGAAGGGCGTCACCGTCTCGCTCGACGGCCAGATCTACCGCCAGAACCTGATGCAGGAGGTGAAGCCCGACTCCGAGGTCTTCATCCTGCCGAAGATGGCTGGCGGTTAGCGCTCAGCGGAACAGCATGACGGGCACCCGACAGGAGCGCAGCATCTCCGCCGTGGTCGAGCCGATGATCAACGTGCGGATGCGCGAGTGCCCGTAGGCGCCCATCACCAGCAGGTCGGCGCCGCCCGCGTCCACGATCTCGGCGATCGCGCCTTCCGGCTGGCCGGAGACGATGTCGATCTCGGTTTCGATCCCCGAATGCCGCAGATGATAGGCGGCCTCGTCGAGCGCGCGCCGGATCGCCGACGTCTCCGTCCCCACCGACAGCAGCCGAACGCCCAAGCCCTGGAACAGCGGGCTGCGCGCGACGTAGTCGGCCGCCTTGCGGCTGCTGGGACCGCCGTCGAAGGCGATCAGCACCCGTTCGATCGGCTTGAAGGCGCGCGCGGCGACGAATAGCGGCCGATGGCTCGCGCGCGCGATCCGCTCCAGGTTGGAGCCGAGATGGCCGGTCGCGAAATCCGCGGCCTCGCCGCGCTTGCCGATGACGATCATGTCGGCGTCGGCTTCGACGTCTGCCAGCGTCTCCAGCAGGTCGCCGGTACGCAGGCGTGTCGCGACGTCCTCCACCCCGGCCTCGCGCAGGATCGCCGCCGCATCCTCCAGGATCGCGCGGCCGCGCTTCTGGGCGAGCTTGGCGCGCTCCTCGTCATGGGCGGCGAGTTCGGCCAGCAGGCTGGAGCGGGCGCCGAGCTTGATCGCCCCGCTCCTGTCCGCCGGGGTCGATTGCGTCTCGCGCCGGCCGAGGACGTGCAGCAGCGTCGTGCGCGCCCCGAGGCGGGTGGCGAGCCAGGCCGCGTGCTCGCACACGCTGGCGGCGTAGATCGAGCCGTCGATCAGGGCGATCAGGTTTGGTTTGGTCGGCGCGTTCACGGGGGACAGTCTCCTCAATGACCCATCAGGCGGTCGAGGGCGTCGGGCTCGTCATGGACGGCGAGCTTGTCGACGATGGTCTCGCTGGCTTCGTTCATGCCGACGATCTCGACGCTCGCCCCTTCGCGCCGGAACTTCAACACCGCCATGTCGAGCGCGGCGACGCTGGAGATGTCCCAGATGTGGGCGCGGCTGACGTCGATGACGACGCGGTCCAGCGCCTCCTTGTGGTCGAAGGCGTCGGCGAAGGCGTTGGCGGACGCGAAGAAGATCTGCCCTTCGACCCGGTAGGTGCGCTCGCGCCCGTCCTCGGAGAGCTCGGAGGTGATGCGCAGCAGCTGCGCGATCTTCCAGGCGAAGAACAGACCCGAGAGCAGCACCCCCACCAGCACGCCGATCGCCAGATTGTGGGTCGCGACGACGCCCACCACGGTCGCAAGCATGACGATGGAGGAGCTGCGTGGGTGGCGGGCCAGGTCCTTGATCGAGGACCAGCTGAAGGTGCCGATCGACACCATGATCATGATCGCGACCAGGGCCGCCATCGGGATCTGCTTCACCCAGTCGCCCAGCATGACGATCATGAACAGCAGGAAGACGCCCGCGCTGAAGCAGGAAAGCCGCCCGCGGCCGCCCGATTTCACGTTGATGATCGACTGGCCGATCATCGCGCAACCCGCCATGCCGCCGATGAAGCCGGTCGCCGTGTTGGCGAGGCCCTGGCCGACGCATTCCTGGTTCTTGTCGCTGGGGCGGTCGGTCAGCTCGTCGACGATGGTCGCCGTCATCAGCGATTCCAGGAGGCCGACCGCCGCCACGCCGGCGGCATAGGGGAAGATGATCTGCAGCGTCTCGAGGGTGAGCGGAATGTCGGGCAGGAGGAAGATCGGCAGCGTGTCAGGCAACGCGCCCATGTCCCCCACGGTGCGCAGCTCGAACCCGAAGCCGATGGAGAGCGCCGTCAGCGCCAGGATGCAGATGAGCGGCGAAGGCACCGCCTTCGTCACGTAGGGGAAGAGATAGATGATGGCGAGGCCGGCGGCGACCATGACGTAGGTCAGGTGCGGCACGCCGATCAGTTCCGGCAATTGCGCCAGCAGGATCAGGATCGCCAGCGCGTTGACGAAGCCCGTCATGACCGAACGCGAGACGAAGCGCATCAGATCGCCAAGCCGCAGCAGCCCGGCCGCGATCTGCAGCAGCCCCGCCAACACGGTCGCGGCCAGCAGATACTGCAGCCCGTGCTCCTTGACCAGCGTTACCATGAGGACCGCCGTCGCCGCCGTCGCGGCCGAGATCATGCCCGGTCGGCCGCCGGCGATCGCGGTGATGACCGCGATCGAGAAGGAGGCGTAAAGCCCGACCTTCGGGTCGACGCCGGCGATGATCGAGAAGGCGATCGCCTCCGGAATGAGGGCGAGCGCGACCACCAGTCCCGCCAGCACGTCGCCACGAATATTGCCGAACCACTGATCGCGATAGGCCAAAAGCGAAAGCATGCGTGGAAACCAATAGAACAGGTCACAGGGCCGCCGTCCGAACGGCGCCCTGTCTCGAATTCGTCGAATGCGCGGGAGGCGTACCGAGGCGGAGCCGCCCCGGACGGAACGCGTATGCGCGCGAGGGCTAGCGCATCCTATGCTGCACCGCAACATAAATCGGGCTGCGCACGAAAAATCCCCGGGCCGTGAGGCCCGGGGATCGCTTCGCAGCAGGCGTGAAGGCCTTGGCTTACTGCCAGCCGCTGATCGCCTTCACTTCCAGATAGTCCTCGATGCCCCAGCGGCCGCCCTCGCGGCCGTTGCCGGACATCTTGTAGCCGCCGAACGGGCTGCCGCCGGGACGGGACGCACCATTCATCTGCACCATGCCGGCGCGCAGCTTCTTCGAGACGCGGCGCATGCGCTCCACATCGTCGGTCTGCAGGTAGGAGGTGAGGCCGTAGGGCGTGTCGTTGGCGATCTCGATCGCTTCCTCCTCGCTGTCGAACGGCATGATGGACAGCACCGGGCCGAAGATCTCCTCGCGCGCGATGGTCATCTGGTTGTTCACGTCGGCGAAGACCGTCGGGCGCGCGTAGTAGCCGCGGTTGAAGCCCTCCGGCCGGCCGACGCCGCCGGCGACCAGCTTAGCGCCCTCGTCGATGCCGACCTGGATCAGGTTCTGCACCTTCTCGAACTGCTGGGCGGAGGAGAGCGGGCCGATATGGTTGCCGTCCTCGGCCGGATCGCCGACCTGGCACTTGCCGGCCGTCTCGACCGCGACGCCGACCGCGTCCTCATAGACCGAGCGCTCGACCAGCATGCGGGTCGGCGCGTTGCAGCTCTGGCCGGAATTGTTGAAGCAGTGGATGGCGCCGCGCTTCACCGCCTTGGCGACGTCGGTGTCGGCGAAGATCAGGTTCGGGCCCTTGCCGCCGAGCTCCAGCGTGACGCGCTTCACCGTGTCGGCGGCGGCCTTGCTGATGGCCGTGCCCGCGCGGGTCGAGCCGGTGAAGGAGATCATGTCGATGTCCGGATGGCTCGACATGGCGGAGCCGACGCCGGCGCCGTCGCCGTTCACCAGATTGAAGACGCCCGGCGGGAAGCCCGCCTCGTCGATCATCTCGGCGAACAGCATGGCGTTGAGCGGCGCGATCTCGGAGGGCTTGAGCACCACCGTGCAGCCGGCGCCGAGCGCGGGGATCACCTTCAGCGTGATCTGGTTCATCGGCCAGTTCCACGGCGTAATCAGGCCGCAGACGCCGATCGGCTCATGGCTGATATGCTCTTCCGTCACGTCGGGATAGAGCGGATGCTCGAACTGGAAGTTCTTCAGATCCTTGATGAAGGCCTTCATGTGGCCGAGGCCGGCGGCGGCCTGCGCCTGGGTCGCGAGCTTGATCGGTGCGCCCATCTCCTTCGAGATCGTCTCGGCCATCTCGCCCCAACGGCGCTTGTAGATCTCGTAGAGCTTCTCGAGGAGCGCGATCCGTTCCTCGACCGGCGTCTCGGCCCAGGGACCGAAGGCGCGGCGCGCGGCTCCGACCGCCTTGTCCAAATCCGCCTTGCCGCCCAGCGAGATGGTGGCGAAGGGCTGCTCGTCCGCCGGGTTGATCACCTCGAGATCGTTCGAGGCGGCGGGCGCCACCCAGGCGCCGTCGATATAGAAGTCGGTCTTGCGCACGTTTGCTTCTCCCGTTCGCTTGCGTGATGCGCGGCGCCGAGGACCGGCGCGGTGCGGAACTCTTCCGCCCCGAGATATCGGTCATCGCGGCCCGCTTCGCAACCGGTCGGCGGGATTGCGTACTGAGGAAGGGAGAGGGGGAGGGGCCGCCCGGAGTTCGTATGGCGGCAGGCGGCCCCTCCAGCGCCCGAAAGTCCCGGACCGCGGTTAGGGGGGACACGGTCCGGGACGGTTTCGGGGCTAGGCTAGCGCGCGCGGCGGGGAGCGGCGCGGTGTTCCTCGACCAGATGGTCGGCGATGCGCCTTTCGAGCGCGCGCAGGGCGTCCTCGTCGGTCGGATCGGCGGCGTTCTCCAGCCGCTCGGCATAATCTTCCAGCGCGTCGCGATAGCTCTGCGCCGGGGTGCTGCCGGCGCCGGTCGCGGGCGGTTCCGTTCGGTGCTGCTGTTCGCTCATTCCGTGGCCTTCCCTGTTCGCGGCGGCGCGCCCCTTCGGTTGTTCCCCTGGGGACGTTCTCCGGGCCCGCTCGGTATCCGGACGGGACGGCCCTCCGTCGGGACGGGACGTCCGGGGGGCTTCGCGGCAATTTCCCTCACCCTATCGGAGAGGGAATGCGGGCGGAATCACATAGGTTACGGTTCCCGAAATTTTTCCACCCCCCTGCAATTGCGCGGTTGCGGGGGCGATTCTATACTTCACCGAAAATCGCGAACCGGGGAGTTGTCATGGATACGCTGAGTGGCAAGGACGCGCCTCCCCGGGTCGAACTCCCGAACCCTCTTGAGAGCAAGCTCGCGCTCTACCTTCCGCTCGGGGCGTCCGAACGCGCGCTGTTGTCGGATATCGGCGGCGCCACGCTGCGCTTCCAGCGCGCGGCGGCGATCGCCAACGAGGGGGTGGAGCAGACCCACGTCTATGTCGTGAAATCCGGCTGGTGCAGTTGCGCCCGGCACCTGAGCGATGGGCGCCGGCAGATCACCCGCTTCGCCCTGCCCGGGGATTTCCTGTGCTTCGATTCCATCGTGGCGGCGACCTCGGTCCAGGACATCGTGGCGATCACCGAGGTGACGCTCCTGCAGTTGAAGGTGGAGACGCTGGGAGAGATCGCGGCCCGCGCCCCGCGGCTCGCCGTGGCGATTCTCTGGGCGGCGGCGCAGGACGAATCCGCGCTGGCCGAGCGGTTGACGAGCCTCGGTCGGCGCTACGCGCTGGAACGGCTGTCGCATCTCTTCGTCGAGACCTACTGCCGCCTCAACGCGCTCGGGCTCGCCTCGGATCAGCGGCTCTTCTTCCCTGTGACGAAGGAGCAGCTGGCCGACGCCATGGGCCTCACCACCATCCATATCTATCGCACGCTGCGCCGGTTGACCGAGGATGGGCTGATCGCGCTGGAGGGCTCCTGGCTCACCATCCACGATCTCGAGGGGTTGAGCGACGTGGCCAAGTTCGACAGCCGCTACATCCAGCGGAGCCGGATGCCGGACGATACCAAGCGGATGCTGGAACAGGCCTTCTAGCCGCGCGTCCGCGTGCCCGCCAGGTGTGCTGCGAAGACGCGAACGAAACTCAGAATCATTTGCAAATATAGGCGCATCCTGTAGAACCGGAGGCCTGCGGCGGCGCCCCTGTGCGCCGGGCATCGGATGGTTTCGGAGGGACGGGTCATGCGGATCGGGGGCGGCCAGTGGGGCACGGCGCTTCTGCTCGCGATGGCGCTGCATGTCGGCGCCACCCTGCTGCTGCTCTCCTCCAACCCGAGGCCGGGCGCGGCCGATGTCGGCGTCGGCGGGGTGCAGGTCTCGCTCGGGCCCTCCGGCGGCACGGCAGGCGCGGCCGGCGGGGCCGCGTCGGCGAAGCAGGCGACC
>MRWG01000172.1_pt1 | contig 111764 bp, 94 predicted proteins | sample 1013341 | NCBI WGS metagenome assembly MRWG01 (sample SAMN06117577, study PRJNA244670) | biofilm metagenome | biome: Water; feature: Cathode Biofilm; material: Biofilm; isolation source: microbial consortium enriched at the cathode of a solar microbial fuel cell | place: USA: District of Columbia ...
TGTTGTTCACCGCATCCAGGGTCACCGTGAACTCGCCATTGGTCAAGGGACTCTCGCTGGCGGTGGGGCCACTGGCCGTTATCGTCGCAGTAAAAACGTCGTCATTATTTATCGTTACCGTAGCTGTATCAGTAATATCCACTACTGCTCCATTCAGATTGTCCATGAAAATGGTCAAAGTTTCATCTAATTCCACAGTAGTATCTGTGGTGGGAAGAACGTCAAATGTCTGTGTTTCTCCAGGGGTCCCAGAAAAATTAAGGGTAAAACTTGTTAGTGGGGTATAATCACTGTCAGCAGTTGTCGCTGTACCATCACTGGTGTTTACATCCACTGAGAATGCACCTCCTGTAGTAATATCCAAAGTCGCTGTAAGCGTTATGGCACCATCATCTTCATTGCCACTAACATCTTCAATGGTTATGGCCTGACCAAAGCTTATCCCAATTCCAAAAAGTACAAAAGCGATAAACAGAATCACCCCTTTACCATAGCCTGCAAAGGGTTGTGTTGAGGTTTTTTTTTGGGAGGTTACCATTACCTGATCAATGCGTTTCAGTTTCGTTCGTAAATGCCACGTTTAGGTTGGTTGATTGGGAAACTCAATATTACAAAAAAGGCATTTAACCCCCATGCCCAATCGGTTCAAATCTGTGTTTAATCGGATAAACTGCCACTCTTGTTTAGGAAACTGTGGCGGAACTGGTTTCGGCCTCCGGACTGATCTTTTTTACCAAGCCTTGCAGTACTTTGCCCGGGCCTACCTCCACAAAGGTTTTTGCCCCGTCTTTTACCATCTGTTGCACGCTTTGCGTCCATTTTACGGGTGCCGTCAGTTGTAAAATCAGGTTTTTTTTGATCTCATCGGCATTCGATACTGCGGTAGTGGTCACATTTTGGTAAATGGGACAGCTTGGCACGCTGAATTCGGTGGCTTCAATGGCCGCGGCCAATTCTTCCCGGGCAGGTTCCATCAAAGGGGAATGAAACGCACCGCCCACAGGTAACAATAACGCTCTTCTGGCTCCGGCTTCTTTCATTTTTTCACAGGCAATGTTCACGGCATCCACTTCTCCGGAAATCACCAATTGACCGGGACAGTTGTAATTGGCGGGAACCACCACGCCTTCCACCTCTTCGCAGAGTTTTTCCACAATGGCATCCTCCAATCCCAAAACGGCTGCCATGGTACTGGGTTGTATTTCGCAGGCTTTTTGCATGGCAAGTGCCCGTTGGGAAACCAATTTGAGTCCATCCTCAAAATTGAGGGTACCATTGGCCACCAAGGCTGAAAATTCACCTAAGGAGTGTCCCGCGACCATATCGGGCTTAAAACTGTCACCCAACACCTTACTTAAAATCACAGAATGCAGGAAAATGGCCGGTTGGGTCACTTTGGTCTGCTTTAAATCTTCGGGAGTGCCCTCAAACATGATATCCGTAATGGAAAAGCCCAAAATTTCATTGGCCTGTTCAAACAGTTCCTGTGCTTGGGGGTGGTTTTCGTAGAGATCTAATCCCATCCCCACAAATTGTGCGCCTTGTCCTGGAAAAATATATGCGTTCATAGTAGTCGAGTTTTTTTGAGTGGTTCAAAAATAGGGATTATTTGGACTATTGGGTTATTGGTAGGATATACTTTATTATTCCTTAAACCAACTGGAATAGGTTACATAGTTGTTGGCGATGCGGTCTATCTCCCCAGAGCTCAATTCTGGACTGATATCCTTGATTTTTTTGGCGGGCATGCCTGCATAAATGCTTCCAGATTCCACACGGGTGCCTTTGGTAACCACGGCCCCTGCGGCTATGATGGAATTGCTCTCCACCACACAATCGTCCATAATAATACTGCCCATACCCACCAAAACGTTGTCCTTGATGGTACAACCGTGCACAATAGCGTTATGGCCAATGGAAACGTTGTTTCCGATATTGGTGGGCGATTTTTGATAGGTACAATGGATCACGGCGCCGTCCTGCACATTGACCTTATTTCCCATTGTAATGTAATGCACATCGCCACGGATTACGGCATTGAACCATACGCTGCATTGGTCGCCCATGGTTACTTCGCCCACAATGGTGGCGTTTTCGGCGATAAAGCAATCTTTTCCTATTTCTGGGGATTTGCCCCTTACGGATTTGGGTATCATTTGAATTCTTTTATTGAAAATACGACAAAAGTTCGGCCTTTTTGGATGCGGAAACGGACAGTTCCTTCCCATTGGAGAGGATTACACTGCCGCCTTTGCCTTTTTTGTACTTGACCACTTCGGCCACATTTACCAAATAGGATTTATGGATGCGGGCAAAGGCATGTGCTTGAAGGGCTTCCTCAAAATATTTTAAGGTCTTGCTCACCAGTATTTTTTTGTGCTCCAAATAAATTTCGGTGTAATTATCATCGGCTTTGCAGAAGAAAATATCCCCCACTTCCAAAACCTGAAACCCATCTTGCTGCGGCAAGGTTATTCTTCCCTCTGCCTTCATAGGGGTGATTTTCAACACCTGCCCTTCCAGGGCATTTTCCTTTTCCTTTATCGTCCTCACATATTCCACCGCCTTTACCAGTTCATCAATATTGATGGGCTTCATCAGATAATATGCGGCATGGTGGTTAAGGGCATCCATGGCATATTGGTTGTAGGCCGTCACAAAAATGGTTTCGAAAGTGCGGTCGGGAACCTTGTCCAGCAGGTCAAAGGCATTGCCAAACGGCATTTCCACATCCAAAAATACCAAATCGGGTTGGTGCTTCTGAATCAGGGCTATCCCTTCCTCTATGTTGGCCGCTTCACCCAACAGTTTTACCCCTTTGCAATATTTGCCGAGATAATTCCGAAGGATTTCCCGGCTATTGGCCTCATCCTCCACTATGATTGCCTGTAGTTCCATCAGTCCTTTTTTAGCTTTAAGATCACTTGGGTCCCTGTTTGGTCTTCGTTCAAGTTTGTAATGGACACATCCACTTTGTTTTTGTACATATCGTTAAGGATTTGGATGCGTTTTTTGATATTCCCCATCCCCTTCGATTTTTGTTTCTTTTGATTTTGGGTCTTCAGCTCCGCGGACTTTTTTCTACCGATGCCATTATCGGCAATGCTTATTTCCAACACATTGGGCGTAAGTTGTTTGAGGGCTATTTTCAGAAAGCCTTTTTCTTCCTTGTACCGCAATCCGTGCCAAATGGCATTTTCAATATAGGGTTGCAACAGCATCGGTGGTATTTGAAAGGCTTCGACATCCACTTGTTGATCCACCTCAATTTCATAATCGAACTTATCCGAAAAACGGGAATGCTCCAATTTCACATAGAGTTCCAAAAGCTCCAATTCTTTTGAAAGGGGAATAAAATCCTCCTCAGAATTTTCCAGCACACTGCGCATCAATACGGAAAACTCACTCAAAAACCGATTGGCGCTCCGTTCATCGTTCTTGGCAATATAGTTGTTCACGGAATTGAGCGCATTGAAGATGAAATGTGGGTTCATTTGGGTGCGCAAAGATTTCAACGCCAAGAGATTGTTGGCCAGCTTCTGTTGTTTGCTGCTCCGGTAGTATAAAAATGCGGTGAGTGCGGTGAGCAACATTCCAAAAATCAAGGAGTAGATAATCCATTTTTGCCGTTTGCTGGTCTCCTCAAAGAGTTGTTGCTCGGTTACGGCCAAACTATATTTGCTTTGGGAGAGTTCCCGCTCTTGTTCCAGACTTGAAATTCGGTTTTGGGTGTTGGCAATCTCCCTGTTGAATCGGGCGGCTCGTGAAATTTCCTGTTCTTTTCGTACATATAAGCTGTCCACCACGGCCACATAATCTTGATAGGACTCCAATGCCTTTGAAAAATCGCCTTTATTGCGATAGACTTCGGACAATTTTCGGGTAGCATCCTTTTGCACCAGCAAATCGTCCTCTTCATCGGCTTCCACAATACTCTTTTCCAAATAGGGTATGGCCTCATCCAACTTATCTTGGGCAATATAGGCACTCCCAATTTTGTAGTTGATGCGTTGGGACGTAATGGTGTCTGAGCCCGAAAACCCACGACGCTCCGTACTTACCTTGGCTTGGGGCAGTTGCCGCAGCTCGTTCAGGCTTTTTTTGCGCATTTGGATTTCATCTTCATACCGGTTTTTCTGATTGTAGAAATCCGCCACACGCTCACTTTCCTGAATCAAGCGTTCCGGTGCCACCTCTCTTGAAAGATCTAAGGAATTTTGATAAAAGCCCTCAGCCTCAACAATTTTGTTTTCACTGGCATAGGCATCGGCTATTTTTGAGTTTAAATCGATGACTTTGGGGGATATTTGGTTCTTTTCGGCCACTTGGAGCCCTTCTTGATAAAAATCCTGGGCCTTTCTTGGATTGGACATGCCTTTATGGGCATCGCCAAGGGCTTCATACAATTCTACCCGTTTATAGGGAACCATATTTTTTGTATCCAGCAATGGCGATAATGTAGCCTCTGCATTTTCAAATTCCCCGTTCAGCACATAGGTCTTGCCCAGTAGGAGTTTTGTGTTGTTGGATGAACGGGCCGCAAGGGCATCCTTGAAATTGGCAATGGCAAGATCATATTGATTGTGGTGCATGTAGACTTCCCCCAAAGTACTCAGGGAAGCGGAGAGTTCAGTTTTGTTGCCCAATGCCTCCAAAGGCTCCATGGAACGGGCAATAAATTCGATGCTCTTTTCCAAATCCGTCTTCTTGTAGACATTGGCGGAGTCCAAAAAACGCTGATGGTCCCTAATACTTCTTGATCTGGAACTTTCTTCTTTCTTGATGGATTCTGCCTGATTGGCAGTGGAGCGCTTGCTCTTCTCCTGCGCAACGCCTGAGTATGCCAAAATCAAAAAAAAGAATGCTATGTATTTTCCTTTAGCCATGTATTCCTTTACTACGTAGTAAACTTACTCCATCCCAAGCGTATTAAAAAATGGCATTGACCTAAAAAAGAAGCGAAAGCATCCCTTTTTTACGCTTTTACAAAACCAAATGTGCCATTCCCTCATTGGAAGTGTCCTTTCCCTCATTTTGGATTTTTATTGGAAAATGTTGCTCCTACTTTTAGGGCATCATTCTAAAAAAATTGAATCATGAACTATTTGAAACATCTATTCGGAACAGTACTTTTTTTAACCGTTGCAGGAACCTCATACGGGTGTAACCTGAAGGCCAAAGAACCTACGAACAACACTGTGATTGCAAAATCCATCGCTGAAAAACCGGCAAAGCAATATGTAAAGATTGCCTTGCTATTGGACACCAGTAACAGTATGGACGGGCTTATCAACCAAGCCAAGGCCCAACTATGGGATATTGTAAATGAATTTACCCATGCCAAATGTGGAAATGACAGCAGACCTTTGTTGCAGATTGCACTTTATGAATACGGAAACGACAATCTATCCTCCAGGGAAGGCTACATAAGACAGGTCATTGGTTTTAGTAACGATTTGGATGAGATTTCCGAGAAATTGTTTTCCCTGACCACTAATGGCGGTGAGGAATATTGTGGTGAGGTCATTCAAACCTCCTTGAAACAGTTGGATTGGGGTAAAAATGCCGATGACCTTAAAATGATTTTTATTGCAGGGAACGAACCCTTTACCCAAGGTAAGCTCAACTATAAGGATGCGGCATATAATGCCAAGGAGAAGGACGTTATTGTCAACACCATTTTCTGCGGGAACTACGAGCAGGGCATTTCAACCATGTGGAAAAATGGGGCTACATTGACCGGGGGCGATTATATGGCCATTGACCACAACAGACAGGTAGTGCATATTGCCACCCCTTATGACGATGTCATTATCCGTTTGAACGCTAAATTAAACAACACCTATGTTTCCTATGGAAGTCTGGGCAGAGAAAAAAAGGCAATGCAAAGTGCCCAGGATAGCAACGCTGCCGAAATGGAAGCTGCTGTGGCGGTAAAACGCTCAGTGAGCAAAAGTTCGCGGTTGTACAAGAATTCGCAATGGGATTTGGTGGATGCTGTTGAAGATGATGAGGAAATCCTATCAGAATTGGTAGCGGAAGATCTTCCCCAAGAACTTCAAGGGAAATCTGAAAGCGAAATCAAAAGCTATGTGAAGGCGAAAAAAGACGAGCGGGAAAAAATTCAAAAGGAAATCCAAGAGCTAAATGCCAAACGTGAGGTCTACATTGCCGAGCATCAAAAAGAAGAAAAAGGGGAATTGGAAAATGCCCTGTTGACTGCCATTAAAACACAGGCTTCCAAGAAAAATTATAAGTGGGATTAAACTTTTGATAAAAATGTCAGTTCGAGCGCAGTCGAGAACCTTTAAGACATCTCGACTGCGCTCGATGTGACATCGAACATGCCACTAGTTATTGGCAGCCGGGCAATAACAATCGTATCGCTTGCCTTGATCGCTCTGTCCAAATTCATACCCCAAAGTAATTTGATGGAATCCTCCATTGTCAAAGCGGATATCGCCAGATTGGTAGGAATAGTTATAGGAGAACAAAAATCGGTTCACATTCACGCCAATGATCGGAGTAAACAACTGCAATCGCTGTTCCCCAAAACCACCATTGGTCTGAAATTGGGCACCATCAAAACTTCTTCGGTACGACAACCCGGCCCAAACGGTCCCAAAACTTACATCTTTATAGACCTTGGCATTCAAGTCGATGGTCTTTTCCTTGGTAAAATCGGTCATTTGAAACAAGATGGAAGGCTCTATCCGGGTGCTATTTCCAAAAACATAGCCCACGGAAAGCAAGTATCTCCGTAAATTATCAAATTCTGCTGCGGTATAGAGGTCACGCCCGCTTCCCAAAATATTCAAGATGGCGGCATGGGCATAGAACTCAAAAAGATTGTACGATGCACCCAAGTCCACATTAAAGTAACTTGTGGTATTCTTTACCCCGGTAATCACGGGATCGGGTATTACCGATTGAAACTCGGTTTCATCCAAACTGCTCAATATTACCCCGGCACTCAATCCAAAGGACAACTGGTTCAGGGTCCTAAAATCCCCTGCTAATTGCAAATGGTGGGCATAGGTGGCCTTAAACCCCGTTTGGGAATGGTAGCCGTTGGCATCGTTGAAAATAATCCCCCCGACACCGCTACGCGACCCCACTCTGGAATTAATATTGAATGTTTGCAAACTGGGAGCCTCGTCCACATTGAACCACTGTTTTCGTGCGGTAAGGCGTATTTTGGTTCCCTCGGCAATTCCTGCCATGGAAGGGTAGACCAAATAGTAGTTGTCCGCCAAATAATCAAAATAAACCGGGATACCTTCTTGAGCTTTGGCTGCTAGCCCAAAAAACAGGGTGATGACGATTGAGGTTAGGTAACGTCTCATGTGACGATTTTGGGCTAAAATTGAGGTTTGAATATAATTAAACACTTAAATAACGGTTCATGGGACACATTATTATATTATTTTGCAACGCAAGCTAACTATTGGTATTTTTGCAGGAAAGATTCGCCATGAAAGAATACAACATCACCATAATTGCCACCAACAACCCAAAGATCATAAAACTGGAGGCCAACCACTTTTTGGTAAAGGGCAATTATGAGTATAAAAATATAGATGAGGCCAAAAATTCACCGTTGGCCCAACAACTGTTCTACCTTCCGTTTATAAAGACGGTTTATATCTCAGGAAACTTCATTGCGTTGGAGCGTTATGATATTGTGGAGTGGGATGATGTAAAGGATGAAGTGGCCCAGCAATTGGTGGAATACCTCAATGCCGGAGAGCCAGTGGTCCATGAGGAACTGAGCCAGAAAAAGGAACCCATTACGGTATATGCCGAGGTAACCCCCAACCCCGCAGCCATGAAATTTGTCTGCAACAAGCGCATTGTGCCCACCACGTTCGAGTTCAAAAACATTGATGAGGCCAAAGATTCCCCCTTGGCCCAGGAGCTATTTCAGTTTCCTTTTGTAAAAGAGGTGTTTTTTGATGAGAATTATGTTTCCGTCTCAAAATACGAAGTTGCCGATTGGGAGGAAATCACCATGCAACTGCGTGAGTTTATCCGGGATTTTTTGGGCGATGGCAAGGAAGTCATTTCTGCTGAGGCCATAGAAAAAACCAAAGAAAGCACCGGTAAAGGTGCTGCCCAAACCCAGTATGATGACACTTCACAACAGATCATCGATATTCTGGAGGAATACGTAAAACCGGCTGTGGCCAGTGATGGTGGAAACATCATGTTCCAATCCTATGAAGAAGAAAGCCGAACGGTAAGTGTTATCCTTCAGGGTGCCTGTAGCGGTTGCCCTTCTTCCACCTTTACCCTCAAAAATGGTATTGAGACCATGCTGAAGAATATGATGGGTGACAAAATCCGGGAAGTTGTTGCGCTCAATGGCTGATTTTTAAGTCTTTCTTATCACTATTGTGGTCAATTTTTGTTAAATTGAATAAATTTAAAAATCACTACCATGGCAGTTTTAAAAGTAATTGAAGTATTAGCAAATTCCGATAAAAGCTGGGAAGATGCAACCAAAAATGCATTGGCCCAAGCGACTAAATCGGTGAAGAATATTCGTTCCGTCTACATCAACGAGCAAAGTGCTACGGTAACGGACGGAAAAATTGACAACTACAGAGTCAATGTCAAAATTACCTTTGAGGTGCAATAACCCAAGGGCAATGTACAAGATAGCGCCCGTAATGGGCGCTTTTTTTATGTTCAAAAAAAATCTATGCTGAAAAGAATCATAATTATATTGGTTTTGCCCCTTTTCTTTTTTGGTTGTAAGCAAAAATCCGACAACGTGACCCACAAACATACCAACGCCCTCATCAACGAGACCAGTCCATATCTTTTACAACATGCCCATAATCCCGTAAACTGGGAAGCATGGCATCCCGAAGTCTTGGAACGTGCCCAAAAAGAGGACAAACCTTTGCTCATAAGCATCGGTTATGCCGCCTGCCATTGGTGCCATGTCATGGAAAAGGAATGTTTTGAGGATGAGGAAGTGGCCCAAATGATGAACGAGAACTTTATCAACATCAAAATAGATCGGGAGGAACGACCCGATGTGGACCAAATCTACATGGACGCCATCCAAATGATGTCCGGCAACGGCGGTTGGCCCCTCAACATTGTGGCGCTGCCCGATGGAAGACCGTTTTGGGGCGCCACCTATGTTCCCAAAGAGAATTGGGTGAAATCCCTTCAGCAATTGACCGAACTCTACAAAAATGACCGATCAAGGGTCACCCAATATGCCGCCGACCTGGCCAAGGGCATCCATGCCATCAATCTGGTTGAAAATTCCGCAGATTCGGATGTATACAATCTGGATCAACTGGACGCAGCAGTTGCCAATTGGTCCCTGCATTTTGACTCTTTCTTGGGCGGATACAAACGTGCTCCAAAATTTATGATGCCCAACAATTGGGATTTTCTGTTGCACTACGCCACCATGAACGACAAACCGGAACTCATGGAACAGGTGAACACCACCCTTAGAAGAATGGCCTATGGAGGTGTTTATGATCATGTGGGTGGAGGATTTTCAAGATATGCGGTGGACACCACCTGGCATGTGCCCCATTTTGAAAAAATGCTCTATGACAACGGACAATTGACGAGTTTGTACGCCAAAGCCTATGCAGTGACCAAAAATGAGATGTACAAGGAAGTGGTTGATGAGACCATTGCATTTGTGCAGGAAGAACTTTGGGATGAAAATGGGGGCTTTTATTCCTCATTGGATGCCGATAGCCTTAACGAGCAGGGCGAATTGGAAGAAGGGGCCTATTATGTCTGGACCAAAGAAGAACTGACCCAATTGCTGGGAGGTGACTATGATCTCTTCCAAGCGTATTTCAACATCAATTCCTATGGTTTATGGGAAGACGGAAATTATGTCTTGATCAAGGACAAATCTGATGAAGAAATTGCTGAAAAATTCAATATTTCGGTTTCCGAATTGAAATCCAAAATGGAAAATGCCCTGAGCATCTTAAAAGCAGAACGGGCCAAACGTTCCAAACCCCGATTGGATGATAAAATACTCACCTCTTGGAACGGATTGATGTTAAAAGGGCTTGTGGATGCCTATCGCTATTTGGGCAAAGACGAATATTTGGACATGGCGCTGAAAAATGCACGGTTTATTGAAGCGGAAATGATCAAAGATGACCATTCGCTCTTCAGGAACCATAAAGAAGGGAAAAGCAGCATCAATGCCTTTTTGGAAGATTATGCGGCTGTGATTGAGGCATATTTGGCCCTTTACGAAGTCACTTTTGATGAAAAATGGCTCGATCATTCCAAAAAACTGCTGGACTATTCCAAGGTGCATTTTATGGATAAGGAGTCGGGGATGTTCTTCTTTACTTCGGACGAGGACCATTCCTTGATCCGTAGAAGTATTGAAACCAGTGATAATGTTATCTCGGCCTCCAATTCCATCATGGCCAAAAATCTGCTCAAATTCCATAAACTATATCCAAAAGAAGGGTATGGCGACATTGCCAAACAGATGGTCATCAATGTACAAAAGGACTTTGACCGGAGTGCCCAAGGTTTTGCCAATTGGTTGCACGTGGTTTTGTACGAAAACCAAAATTTTTATGAAATAGCCTTGGTGGGCGAAAACTACAAATCCCTGGGCAAAGAAGTAGCCAAGACGTATTTGCCCAACAGCATTTTGGTCGGGTCCAAGCAAGAGGGCAACCTTGAACTATTGGAAAATAGATATGTGGATGGGGAAACCTATGCCTATGTCTGTATTGAGGGGACCTGCAAATTGCCCGTGACCACTTCCAAAGAAGTCTTACAACAAATCCAATCCTTCAACTAAAAGGTTAACATTTGTTTAAAAAGGGCATTCTTGACTATTAAAGGATTTTCATTTAAGTTACCACAAAACATTACATTTTTATGGAAGAAATAAAAAATTACCAAGAGTATATCGATAAAGGTGTTGAATGGGCCATAGGGGTTTTACCCAATCTTGTTCTGGCCATTGTCATTTTTTTCCTTGGTCTATGGATCATACGGTTTATCAATAAGCTCATAAAACGCTTTTTTGAGAAAAAAGATTATGATGAAACCTTGGAAACCTTTTTGCAGAGCTTTTTCAGTATAGCTCTAAAAGTGGTACTCTTTGTGCTTGTAGTGACCCAGCTTGGGGTAAAAACCTCATCCTTGGTTGCCATTGTGGGTGCTGCTGGTTTGGCCATTGGTTTGGCCCTACAGGGTTCTTTGGCCAATTTTGCGGGAGGGGTGCTTATCCTCATTTTTAAACCTTTTAAGGTTGGGGATTGGATATCTGCCCAAGGTGTGGACGGAACCGTTAAGGAAATTTCCATCTTCAACACCAAATTGAACACTTTTGGCAATCAAGTGGCCATTATTCCCAACGGTCAGTTGTCCAACGGCAACATTGTCAACTACAACATGGAAAATATTCGGCGGGATAAATTTGATGTGGGTATTGGCTATGGTTCAAACATTAAGGAAGCTAAAGATATTCTATTACAGATATGTGCGGATAATCCAGACATCCTTACAGAGCCGGCTCCAGAGGTTTATGTGGGCGCATTGGGCGATAGTTCCGTAAACTTGACTTTACGTTTTTGGGCCACCAACGAAGTATTCTGGCCAGCGCATTTTTATGTGATCGAACAGTCAAAATTGCGTTTTGATGCTGCAGGAATTGAGATTCCATTCCCACAACGGGTCATGCATCAAGCTCCAACCGATTAAACTTTCTTTTTGGACTGAATGACGAAATCCTTTAAATAATAAGGTTCAAAATACGCTACATTCTCAAACTGGCCCTTTTTGTACTTTTCAAAGGCAATTGGGGCCATTTCTTTTGCTGATGGCACTATGGAAGCATCAAAATGAAAATAGGGAAACCCCAAAATCTCTTTGCACTTTTCGGCTCCACTGCCCACCACATATACGTTATATTCAGAAACGTAATCCGCAAAGGAATTCTCGTCAATGACCTCTGCACGGGTTTCCCTGATTTCTTGATACTGATGATCAAACACTGCGGAATAGACCTCCATACGCCGGGCATCCAAAACAGGGATGACCAACTCTCCCTCACCCAATTGTACCTGATGGGCCATACTTTCCAAAGTTGGAACAGAAATCAAAGGCAGATCTAACGAAAAACATAAGCCCTTGGCAGCGGAAACTCCTATCCGTAATCCGGTATACGAGCCTGGTCCTTTACTGATTGCCACTGCATTCAAGTCTGAAAATGACAAAGAAGCCTCCTGCAAGGCTTCTTTGATAAATAGGTGCAATTGTTCCGAATGCGAATAGCTCATCGCATTGTTTTCTTTCAGGGAAATCACCTCATTTCCTTTGGAAATGCTTACCGAACAATTGGTCGTTGCTGTTTCTAAATTGAGTAATATGGCCATGGCGGGCACAAAGATACTAGTTTAAGGAAATAGGAAGTCCAAAGTAGAACTCCAATATCTTTAAACGGAAAATGTAATCGTACTTGGTACGGATCACATCGGCCTGCGCATTGTCTACCCTGGCTTGTGCCTGACTAAAATCAAAGGCATTCATTAAACCAACATCATAGCGTTCCTTGGCGTATTCGTAGGCCAATCTCCGTGCTTCCAATGTTTTTTCTGCAGCTTCATAGGCTTTTTCGAAGGTACTCACATCCACATAGGCTTGTTGAATGTTGGTCTCCAAATCCAGTTTGGTCTGCTCAAATTGCAATTTGGCCCTCTCCAAACTGATTTGGGAACGCTTTACATTGTTCCTTGTGCTCCATCCGTTAAAAATGGGGATATTCAATTGTGCTCCATAGGAGATACCATCAAATATCCAAAGTTGGTCAGTGAAATTAGGCGTATATGGAACTCCATTTCCACCAGGGATCTGGGTTACATCTGAATACCGTGTTCCATATTGAAAAAATGCGGAAACGGTAGGATAATAGGCTCCCCTCGCAATTTTCAGGTCTTCTTTGGCCAATTCCACGTTGGATTCCGAAAATTTGATGTCGTTTCTGAAGCTCAATGCCTTGTCAAAAATCACCTTTGCGGAGTTGTCCAAGATATCAGAAGGTGGAATCAGAAACTCCTCTTCAGCGATGTCAAAATTCTCATAATCGGTGATCTGCAGCAATTGTGCCAGGTTCACTCTGGATATCAACACCATTCCCTCACCATTTACAATCTGTTGTTGCTGAGTGGCGGCCGTGGCCTCGATTTCCAATAGATCTCCCCGTGGCACCACTCCGGATTCCACCAATTCCTTGGTCCGTTTCAGATCTTGTTCCGTGACCGCATATTGCGCCCTAAATGTTTTCAGCTGTTCTTTATTGGAAAGCACCTGCAAATAGGCATTGGCCACACTCAATCGGATGTCATCCTTTAAATCGTCCAAACGATATTGATTGGCAATGGCATTGATCTTGGCCCGATTTATCTGATGAATATTCCGCAAACCATCAAACAGGGTTACGTTGGAACTAAGTCCCATGTTAACGTTTAAGGCCGTTTGGTTTGTAGGCAAGTTGTTCGTTGGATTAATGGAGAAACCTGTATTGCTCGATACGCTTGAGTTTCCATTAAGGCCAGGCAATAGATTCCCCAAAGCATCCGATTTGTCAATCTTGGCATTTTCCAAATCCAGTTCGTATTGTTCTATGGTCAAATTGTTCTCCACTGCATATTCCACACATTCCTGTAGGGTCCATTTGCGCATTTGCGCATGGGAAAGAACTATGGTGAACAGCAATAGTAAGGTCGTTATACTACTTTTCATTCGTTTCTTGATTTGTCGTTTTTTGATTTCAGTTACTGATTGGTTCATTAGCTATTGGAATCTCCTTCACTTTTCTTCTCGAGCCTGTTCCACACCTTGATCTTGTCATCTTCATCCAAACCGGAAAGAATCTCCACATCAATACCGTCACTGATCCCCAGCTCAACATCTCTTTTTTCAAACTCATTCTCACCCACTTGTACCTCAACATAGGGTTCATCGCTATCCTTGTCAAATTGTAAAAGGGCTTCTTTGATGGACAGGACATCTTGCTTTTCTTCAAGGACTATGGAGGCATTGGCGCTATATCCGGCTCTCACATTGGTACTATCGTTTACTACAAGGTCTCCTTCAATTTTAAACTGCACTGCGCCTTCTTCTTCAACACCTTTGGGCGCAATGAATTTTAATTTGGCCGGAAACGTCACCTTATCCAATGCACCCATGCTGATGACCAAGGGCATCCCAATTTTCAGCTTACCTACCTCTGCTTCATCCACTTCACCTTCAAAGATCATTTTGTTCATATCCGCAATGGTGGCAATGGTGGTACCGTCATTGAAGTTGTTACTCTGAATTACCTGATCTCCTTCCTCAACGGGAATCTCCAATAGGGTTCCACTTACCGTGGCCCTGATATTGGTGTTTGCACTGGAAGACCCACCTGCGGAACCTTTGCGAATGATTTGGTAATCTGCTCGGGCATTCTCCAATTCTTGTACGGCTTGATCATAGGTAAGCTTTAAATTATTGAAGTCTTGACTTGAAATGACTCCCTTATCAAACAAAGCTTTGTTTCTGTCGTACTCAATTTTGGTGTTGTTCAGGGCCAATTCTGCATTTCGAACCCTTCCTGCTGCTTGGTTCAGGGACTGCTCATTGGGCACTACTTTAATGACCGCTATTAAGTCCCCTGCATTGACATCGGCTCCTTCTTCCAAATAAATTTTCTCGATGATTCCCGAAATTTGAGGTTTGATCTCTATTTCTTCCTCTGGAATTACTTTGCCCGTTACCACTACTTTATTGGTAATGTCCTTTTTTTCAACGGTTTCGGTTTCGTAAAGTTTAAGTGGAGTACTGTTCTTCTTTAAAAAGTATACCACTGCGGCCAACAACACAACGACTCCAATTGTTATCAGGCCATATTTTACGTACTTGTTCATTATTTAAATTTTGATTGTTGTTTATTTATCATTTATTCTTCTCTCAACGCTTCTATGGGACGTATACGAACTGCCCTATTTGCCGGTATCAATCCAATTAACACACTCAGTCCCACCATTAAGATGAAAGACACCAAAAATTGTGGAATGCTGATCATTGGATTCAATAAGGGCACATTTTCCTTGCCTTCCTCTCCCAAAAAGCCATTGATCATCGCCAAAAAGCCAATGGCTATGGTAAAACCAATCAGCCCGGCAAAAACGGTAATTACAATGGATTCCAAAATAATCTGTCGGCGTACAATCTTGGGTGTGGCACCCAATGCCCTGCGCACCCCAATTTCCTTGGTGCGCTCCTTAACGGTGATCAATAGGATGTTACTGATGGCAATAACCCCGGCCATCAATGTGAAAAAGCCGATAAAGAATGAGACTCCTTTCAACACTGAGGTGAAGGTGGTCACATTGTTAAATATTTCCGACATATCAAAACTGCCGATGGCCCTATCATCATCCGGATGGATATCGTATTTGGTCTTCAATAATTTTTTGATTTTTTGCTCCACTACGGGCACTTTAACACCCTCTTTTACAGCAATGGCCATCCATCCCAATCGGTCACCGGAACCAAATGCCTTTTGAAAGGTGGTAAAGGGAATAAAAACTGCATTTTCCCCATCGATATTGACATTGTCATTGGGTCTATAAATCCCAACCACCGTAAAGAAAACTCCATTGATACGAACATCCGAGCCAATGGCATTTTCTCCTTTGTCAAAGAGGAGTTCATAGGTTTCCTCACCAATAACGCAGACCTTTTTTGAGGCCTCAATATCGGTATGGTTCAAAAATCGACCTTCCACCAACTTCTTTTTGGTGACCTCATCAATAACGGGGTAATCCCCATATACCGATGAACCACTGGTTTGCCCGTTCCTATAAACGGTTGTAATACCTTGATGGGATCCCAATTCTATCCGTGGGGCCAATACCTCAATCTCGGGAATCTGTTCTTTGATGATCTCCGCATCTTCCAAATGGAATTGGATTCTTCTACCCCTTTCAAAACCTTTGTAGGGTTCTGAGGTGCTTTGGCTCCATACAAAAAGACTATTGGAGGCCGTTCCTGCAAATACATTTTGGAACATATTGGACATGCCATTGGAACTTCCCAGCAACAAAATCAATATAATCATGGCAATGACAACCCCCAACATGGTCAAAATGGTCCGAAAAACATTTTTGCCCAGGGTATTGAACACTTCACTCCATAAGTCTCTGTCAAATAACCACATGCTATTTATCGCTTAATGCTACTATTGGTTTTACGTTCGCTGCCTTTATTGAGGGTATCAGCCCCGCCAAAACCCCGGACACCACCAAAATAATGGTTGCCGTAAGCACGGTTGAGATACTTACTGATGGATTGGAAAATGCCGGCGTATCAATATTTGGGCCGATGGCCGCCAATATCAAGGAGGCGAACAACATTCCCAAAAAACCGGCCAAAACAGTGGTAAACACGGATTCCAACAATACCAGTTTTATGATTTGCCACGGCTTGGCTCCCAAGGCCTTCCGCACACCTATCTCTTTGGTCCGTTCCTTGATGATAAATACCATGATGTTACCGATACCCACCACTCCGGCCAACAGGATCAATGCGCCTACAATAATGCTCATCATGCCCATTCCCGATGTAAAATTGGAAATATCCGAAAAGAACTGTGCGTAATTGAACACGCGGACTGCCGCTTGGTCGTCAGGGGCCACTTTATGCCTTCTTTTGAGCAGGTTTTCTATCCGTTCCGAAAAATTTAAGGCCTCTGTCAAGTCAAAATTGGGATTATAGGTCAATGAAATTTGATTGACTTCATCGGTTTGTCCATAAATCCGTTGCATGGTGGTGATGGGTGCAAAAATGGTCCTTTCGGCATTGTCGTCCCTACCATCTTCCTCAAAAATGCCCACCACCTTAAAAGGCAGCCCATTGACCTCTAAAAAACTGCCCAAAGCTGAATCTTTTTTATAAAGATCCTCTACTATTCTTTTACCTATTACGGCCACCTTGGCACTTTTGTACAGATCGTTATCGTTTATATACCTGCCCTCGGTAATTTTGGTCTTGTCAATAAAAAGATGTTCTGGATTGACTGCCCGGATAGTGTAGCTCCCAGTTTCGGATTTGTATCGTGTGGAAGCCCCCTTGTTCATTATTGGGGTGATGTATTCCACATCTTTTGGAAAGCTTTTGCTTATATATTCAACATCATCGTTACGAAGCTGAATCCTCCGATCAGCCTCAAAACCGGCATAGGCTATAGAGGTGGATCCTGTACGGATAATGATGGAATTATTGGCATCATCGGCAAATTGTCCGGTAAATCCATTCTTCATGCCATTTACCGAGCCCAACAACATCACCAAGATAAAGATGGCCCAGGCCACTGAGAACCCTGTTAAAAAGGTACGCAGTTTATTGTTCTTGATGCTGTGGAAAATTTCCTGCCAAATGTCCCGATCAAACATACTGTCCTGCCCTTACTTGTTCTATTTTCTTGTCCTCCACAATAATACCGTCCTTCAGGTGCACAATACGTTTGCACATGTGGGCAATGTCCTCTTCGTGGGTCACTACCAAGATCGTATTGCCATCATCATTGATTTTTTGGATCAAATCCATGACCTCATACGATGTTGTACTGTCCAAAGCCCCTGTAGGTTCATCCGCCAAGAGCACTTTGGGTTCCGCGGCCATGGCACGCGCAATGGCCACCCGCTGCTTTTGCCCTCCGGACAATTCGCTGGGCAAATGGTTGGCCCAAGGTTTAAGGCCTACCCTATCCAAATATTGCATGGCCTTCTCCTGGCGTTCTTTGCGGGGTACTTTTTGATAGTATAGTGGAAGCGCGACGTTCTCCAGGGCACTCTTGTAATTGATCAGGTTAAAGGATTGGAAGACAAAGCCCAAAAATTTGTTTCTATACTCGGCCGCTTTGGTCTCACTCAAGTTCTTGATCGGTACACCATCCAAGGTATATTCTCCTGAATCTGCTCCGTCCAACATTCCCAATATGTTCAACAAGGTTGATTTTCCCGATCCCGAAGATCCCATTATGGCCACAAGTTCTCCATCTTCTACTGTAAAGTTTATCCCTTTTAAAACATGGAGGGAATTGCTTCCCATTTTATAGGATTTGTGAAGATCTTTGATTTCTATCATGGTTGGTACTATTAGCTATCCAATATTTAACTTCTGCATGTAAGACATACAAGTTGTTAAAATGTTACAAGATATTGTTGAAATTTTTTGTTAAATGATTACTAATTGGCAGGTTCTTCTTCAATGGCGTTCCAGACTTTCACCTTATCGTCTGGGTTTACACCTGATTTAACCTCAACGTAAATGCCATCGCTAACGCCAAGTTCCACGTCCCTGCGCTCAAACTTCTGATCGGAAGTTTCCACCTCCACAAAAGGGTCTTTGGTGTCATCATCAAATTGGATCAAGGCTTCTTTTACGGCCAAAACGCTATCGGCCCGAGCCAAAATAATGGAGGCATTGGCACTGAGGCCCGCTCTAATGAAGGTAGTATCGTGCTTGGTAAGTGTTCCTTTTATCTCAAACTGGATAGCTCCATTCTCTTCTTTTCCCTTTGGAGCGATATAATCCAAAACGGCATCAAAGACTTTGTTCTCAATGGCACCCACCGTAATTTCCAAAGGTAGATCTTCCTTTATTTTCCCCACTTCGGATTCGTCCACCTTGCCCTCAAAGATCATTTTATCCACATCGGCAATGGCGGCAATAGTGGTTCCTTCGTTAAAATTATTGGCTTCAATAACTTGGTTTCCCACCTCAACAGGCACTTCCAAGACCATTCCGCTCACGGTGGCCCTGATCATGGTATTGGCGGCATTGCTCAAACCGCTTGTGGTCCCTGTCTGGACAATATCATACCGTTTATTGGCTGCGCCATAAGCCTGTTTTGCCTGATCGTAGGTGACTTGCGCCCGTTCCAAATCGGTTTTGGAAACCACACCCTTACTGAAAAGCGTCAATTGGCGCTCATAATTTCTTTTTTGATCATCCAGATTGATCTTGGCCTCATCAATGGCATTTTTGGCATCGTTCAATGCGGATAGGTTGGGCACCACTTTTATTTTGGCCAAAAGGTCACCGGATTTCACATAATCGCCACCCTCAACAAAGATTTCCTCAATCACACCCGAAATGTTGGGCTTGATCAATACTTCTTCCAAAGGAAGGATGCTCCCCGTAGCCACTGCTTTTTTCACAATGGTTTGTTTGGAAGGCTTCTCGGTTTCATATACCACGGGGTCCTCAGCATTTTTTGAGTACAAATAGTACATGGAGCCCCCGAATACGATGACTATGAGCAACAGGATTATGATGGTTACTGATTTTTTCATGTTTGTCTATATAATTTTGATTGATTGATTTTATTCTGTTCGTAATGCTTCAATGGGACGGACCCTGATGGCGCTCTGGGCCGGGATAAATCCTGCCAAAAGCCCGGATATCATCAGAATGAGCAATGCCCCGCTCACCACTCCCACACTTACGCTGGGGTTCATGAACATATCCACAGGCCCCACACTGTCCAATAAGGAGTTGATTCCATATATCACCAAGGAACCGAAAATAATCCCCACCATCCCGGAAATGATCGTCAAAAAAATGGATTCCATAAGTATCTGTTTTTTGATGGACCATGGCTGTTCACCCAAGGCCCTGCGTATGCCAATTTCCTTGGTACGTTCCTTGACCACAATGAGCATGATGTTACTGACCCCAATGATTCCCGAGAGCAATACCATGATTCCCACAATGTAGGCCACTCCTTTCAGGGCCCCAAAAAGACTTTCCACTCGATTGTACTGCTCATACAGGTCAAAATAGCCTATGGCTCGTGTGTCCTCGGGATGCACCTTGTGCCTTTCCTTCATCACTTTAATGATCTTGTCCTTTAGTTGGGAGATGGAGCTTCCGTCTTTGGCCGTGATCGCCATCCACCCAACATTCTCACCTCTATTGAACGCTTGGGAAAATGCTGTGAAGGGCACAAAAATTTCCTTTTGTCCTTCTTCCCCTCCTCCACTATCGTTCTTTTTATAGGTCCCTATGACCATGAAATTGACCCCTTGAATCTTAATATAGGTTCCCAAAACTTCTTCATCCTTATCATAAAGGTCATTTTTGACCCCTTGGCCAATGATGGCCACTTTTCGCTTATCCTGAATGTCGTTGAAATTCAAAAATCGGCCGGATGTGACCGTCATGGGATCCTGATTGATAATTTCCGGATAATCCCCATACACATTATATGCCCCTGTACGAATACCGCGAACCACATTGTTTGTTCCCCGAAATCCCCCCAATTGGTTTCTGGGCGAGATATACCTCATATTGGGAACGTTATCCTGTATGGCCTGCACATCGCTGATCTTGAATTCAAAGCTTCTGCCCTTGGGCAGTCCTTCATAGGGTTTGGTGGTGGCCCTTGTCCACATGAACATGGTGTTGGTGGCAATGTCGCCAAAATCCTGTTTTATACCGTTTTCCAAACCTTTTCCCGCTGCTAACAGAACAATCAGGATAAAGATGCCCCAACATACCCCAAAAGCCGTGAATATGGTACGCCACACATTGCTGGTGAGCACTTCCAAAATTTCCCGCCATCTATCTCTATTGAACATGGTATCCCCTTTTCTTTTTCTTATTCATCACGTAATGACTCAATGACCTGCACTTTGGCGGCTCTCCACGCAGGCACAAATCCGGCCAAGGTTCCTGCCAAGATCAAGACCAATACCGTTGAAAAGGCCACATTAAAGTTCACGGACGGGTTCAACACATAATCCACCTCTATATGGGGGCCCACCAATTCCAATAAAGCCATACTGAAAATGAGTCCCGTAAAACCGGAAATGGCGGTCACAAAAATGGACTCGTGCAAAATCATGGCAATAATGGACCACGGTTTGGCCCCCAATGCCTTTCTGATCCCTATTTCCCTGGTGCGTTCTTTGACCACGATCAGCATAATATTGCTCACTCCCACCACTCCGGCAATAATGGTGCAAATGCCCACAAACCAGAAAAACAATTTAATATTGTTGGTCAGCCCGTAATAGCGTTTGGCCTCTTCCAAGGCACTCCAAACCTCTATGGCTCCTGTATCATCTGGAGCGATGGTATGTGCCTGTTGCAAATATTCCCTAAGATTATTCTTGAAGGTGATGGACTGTGCCACGGCCTCATCAAAATTTTCTACGGGTGGAAGCGTGTAGGACATATTATTGATGCGGTCCCCTCCATTGAAGACGCGTTGGGCCGTTGTAATGGGAATGTAAATGCGTTCCTCTTCCCGTTCTTCCATTTCCTTGAACACCCCAATGATCTTAAAGGGAATCCCAGAAATATCGATAAACTCCCCAATGGGGGAATCCACCTCATTAAAAACATCCTTTTTGATCTTATTTCCGATAATGGCCACTTTTCCTGTGGACACCTCATCTTGATAGTTGATAAATCGGCCTTCTACCATAGAGGCATTGTCAATAAACTGAAAGTCCGGGCCCACGCCCTGAACCCCATAAATCAAGGCCTCTTTACCATAGTTTACACTAACTCCCCCAACATATATTCGTGCGGATTCATATTCTATGGTTTTATTGAACATGGCACTGGCCTTTTCAAAGTTCTCGTTCGCCAACTGAATCCGTCTGCCGGGATTGAGTCCTTTATATTCCTTTGAGGTAACACCGGGCCACACCCAGACACTGGTAGAGGCGTCTTGTTTAAATTCCTGCTCAATACCGTTTCGCATACCTTGGCCAAAGCCCAATAAAATAACGAGAATGAATATTCCGGAGGCAACGGATAGTCCGGTCAAAAAAGTGCGTAGTTTGTTCTTGCGGATGGTATCAAATATTTCTTGCCATCGTTCAATATCGAACATAGGTTGATTTTTTGATTGATGAAGTACGCTTTCGTACACATATAGGACTGCACTACATCCAATTTGTTACACTTTTGGGAAAGAAATTTTCCTCAAAATTTTACCCGCGCATCCTACGATAAATAAAATAGAATAGGCCTCCCACCAAGACATAGGGTATGGCCATAAGGTACACAATACCATTGTTGATACCTTCCGCGGTACTTCCGTCTGCCTCACTTTCCACTACTGCCCGGCACATGGCACATTGGGCTTCCATGGTAAACGGAAAAACCAAGAGCAATACAACTATCCAGAAAAGTTTAGTTTTCATAGGTTATCCTATTAATAATAGGGTGAAATCATAACGTAAACGATGACCCCGGTCACCGCCACGTACAGCCATATGGGAAAGGTGTACTTGGCCCACATTCTATGGCTTTCAAAATCATCAAGATACACTTTTGAATAGGTAATCAAGACCAATGGAATTACCGATATGGAAAGTACGATATGGGTCATCAAAATAAAGTAATAGACATACTTTATATTTCCCTCACCTCCATATAGGGTGGTTTCGGAAGTCATGTGATATGCCACATACATGACCAAGAACAAGGCCGATAAAAAAATACAGGTGGTCATCAACTTTTGGTGCAACGCCCTTCTGCCATTCTTGATGGCAATGACAGCAACCACCAACAAAATGGCCGTGATACCGTTTATTGTTGCATAAATGGGCGGTAAAAAGCTCAAAGGTTCTGTATTGGGTATTTTGTAGGCAAACAACAATGCCACAACCAAAGGGATTGCCACGGATATGGCCGTGATCCACTTATTAAATTTCTTCTCTCTAATAGAAGCTTCTTCCATTATTCCGCCAGTAATTTCTTAATGTCCTCTTTTAGTATGGTTATCTGCTGCGCCTCGCCATCAGCGTTTACCCCTTGTTTTTCGGTTATGGTTCCCCGGTAGTAAATCAATGGGTTGCCATGCTCATCTTCACGGGAACGAATATACCCATTTTTATCGATCAGAGCGAACATTCCCGAGTGTTCAAAGCCTCCTGGGGCACTCTCATCTTCTTGGGCAAAGATATAGAAGCCCTCTTGCGCCAAACGATATATTTTGTCCTGATCGCCCGTCATTAAATGCCAATCCTTATCGGTAATGCCGTATTTTTCCGCATATTTTTTAAGCACCGATGGGGTATCATATCTGGGGTTGATGGTAAAGGATGCCACACCAAAATCCTCATTATCCTTAAACGTCTCCTGTAGCTCCACCAAATTCTGCGTCATAATGGGGCAAATGGTGGGGCAGGTGGTAAAGAAGAACTCAACTACATATACTTTTCCAAGGTAATCCTCATTGGTGACCAAGGTGCTGTCCTGGTTCAAAAATGAGAAAGCGGGCACTTTTCGCTTTTGCCCCTGGTTTACCACAAAACCTACGCTTTGTTGTTGTGCGCCAACGCTCATGCGGTCATTCTCCACAACGGTTCCGCTCTTGACCCTTTTGGTTATTTCATAGACTGCAAAAATCCCGAAAATCAGAATGATGGCTGACACCCAAATATAGGTGCCTTTTTTCTTGTTATTTGCTCCTGTCGGCATTGTTCTTTTTTAAGGCGAGGCGATATTCTGCCAAAATTATTTTGACATCGTCCTCCATTTTATTGTTCAGTTCTGCTACGGATGCCGTGTTGAACCCATATTTGGTCCCTTCATCTTCATCATCCTTTCTTCCCCTTAGGTTTCCGTCCTTATCAATAATAAAAACATAGGGGGTGGAAAAATTGCCATCCAGATCTAAATCTGTATTCAACCCTTTGAAAAAGGATTCTATTTGATTTTTATTTCCATAGACAAAATTCCATTTGTTGCTATTGGATAGATCATCGAGTTCTTCTTTCAAGGCTTCCACTTTGTTCTCATTTCCTTCTTGCACCACCATCAGCATTTGAAAATCATGGAACTCACTAAACCGTTTGTAGATTTTTTGGTTTAGATTGAAGGCATTGCCCTTTTTACCATCAATATCGTTCCCCAAAAAACCCAATATGGTAATCTTTCCCCTTAAAGTGGCAGAAGGATCCATTTTGGAAACATCAGGGACATTCTCGGTTAGAATGGGCAATTTTCCAAAGTTGTTGACCCCTGAGGCAAAAAACAAATAGGCCACCAAAGGGAAGATGAACAGAATTACTAAAACGAGGGTTTTTTTCATAGCATTCTAAACCTTACAAAAATAAAAAAAGACGGTTGGAAAACCGTCTTTTATTCTTGTTAATACTTTCCTAGAAGTTCCAGGCCATGAAGCCATCCTTGAAGACGTTATAAATGTAGTCTGCTTCAAAGAGCAAAATGAATATCAAATAACAGACCAAGAAAATGGGTGTCCAGACAATTGCCCTCCTCAAAGAACTTTTTTCATCTCTCAAGTGCATGAAGTCCCAAGCAATGTAATAGGCCTTTACCAAGGTTAGTATAATGAAAATCCAGTTAAGGAGCTTCATCCCAATAAAGTAATTGTGGGTCAAAACCCGTGGTTTTGTAATACCTAGTGCAACTTCAATTGCCGTTACAATGGTAAGGAAAATCAATACGCCCCATATCTTTTGGGTGTTCGACTTAAACTTTAGCAGTCCTCTAAAAATTTCAAGTTTATGATCGTGTGCCATTATATCATCAATATTTTATACCAAATAAAAGAATGTAAATACGAATACCCATACCAAATCCACAAAGTGCCAGTACAGACCAACTTTCTCCACCATTTCATAATGTCCCCTGCGCTCATAGGTGCCCAAAATGACATTGAAAAAGATAATCACATTGATCACTACTCCAGAAAATACGTGGAATCCGTGGAATCCAGTAATGAAGAAAAAGAAATCTGCAAAGAGTCTACTACCATACTCATTGTGGATGAGGTTTGCGCCTTCCACCACTTGTGTGGCATCCAATAGTTTGGTCAAGGATTCTTGTCTGTTCAATAGGGTTTTCTCACCTTCTTCGTTGATGGTTTCAGTACGGATAAGAATATTTGGAGTGGCCTTAAAGCCTTCTACCACTTCATTCAAGGAAAACGAAGTTTTGTATCCTTCCTGCTCAAACCAAATCCCTTCGCTCTTCAAATGTTTTACCCGGTCTTCAGGTAAAGTCGTGGCAAAATCGGCCAAGGCTACCCTTTCACCGGTCTCTGCATTGACAAACTGGAGAATTCGACCTCCCTTGGTCTCTACCGCTCCGTAATCTCCTTTGATAAAGGTTGCCCATTCCCATGCTTGTGATCCAACGAAAATGGCACCACCAATAATGGTAAGGAACATATACAGAATAACGCTCTTTTGTTTCATTTTATGCCCGGCATCCACGGCAAGTACCATGGTCACGGAGGACATGATCAGAATAAAGGTCATAAACGCCACATAGTACATGGGATAGTTTCCATGGAAAAAGGGCACGTGGGTAAACACCTCATCGGCAATGGGCCAAGTCTCTATAAACTTGAACCGGGAAAAGCCGTAAGACACCAAAAACCCAGAAAAGGTCAAGGCATCCGAGACTATAAAAAACCACATCATCATTTTTCCATAGCTTGCGCCCAGAGGTCTATTTCCCCCTCCCCAAACGCTGTCTTCTGTACCGGTAGTCACCGTCGTATCCATATAAAAGGTCGTTTTATTAAAACTTTCACAAATTTACACCTTTTGACGTATTCAAAAAGATAAAGTTGAATGAAAACTGATTGAACAAAGATTTATTTCACGAAATACATAAATAGTATTAAATACACCCAAAGAAAATCCAAAAAATGCCAAAACGTGGCACCCAATTCCATCCCCAACATATCGCCTGGCATATATTTTCCGCGCAGTTGCTGCACCAGTACCACCAAAAGAGTTATCAATCCGGCCACAACGTGGGCGATGTGCACCGCTGCTATCAAAAAAACATAGGACATTTTAATGCTGCTGGTGGGGCCGGTAAAATAATATCCGTTTTCCAGCATTTGGGAAAACCCATTGAACTGGAGCACTATAAAGGATATCCCCAAAACCAAGGTGGCCAACAAAAAGATGGTGCCCATTTTCTGGTCATTTCTACTGACAAATTTTTTGGCCACAAAATAGGTGACACTGCTTAAAATAATGATTGCCGTACTGATAAAAAAGGCCTGAGGCAGTTCCAAATCACTGATCCAGTCATCGCGTTTGCTGCTCACAATATAGGCGCTGGTCCAACCGGCAAACCCCATGATAAGGCTTACGATGCCAAACCATAGCATCATTTTCTTTGCCCTTCTATTCTTCTCCTCCGCTGTTCCTTGGGTTAAATCCATTTCAATTAAATAAATTTATCTACTACGTAAATTATTTGAATCAATGATATATAGGTGACACTGGCCAACATCAACCGTCTTGCGGTGCTATTGTCCCGTTTCTCATATAGTCTAAAAGCAAAAAAGAGCATCACCAGCCCGGCCAACAACACCAATATGGCCGCTGTGACGGACAGGCTCAACCTTCCCGTAATGCCAAAGACCGGCATAATGGAGATAACGATCATCCAAATGGTGTACAATATGATCTGCATGATGGTGCCTTTATCTTTTTTTCCAGTGGGCAACATTTTAAAACCTGCCTTCTTGTAATCCTCGTCCAGCATCCAGCCCAAAGCCCAAAAATGAGGGAATTGCCAAAAAAACTGAATCATAAAAAGGGTTCCGGGTTCAATACCAAAGTCATCCGTGGCGGCCACCCATCCCAACATAAAAGGAATGGCCCCGGGGAAAGCACCCACAAAAACCGCCAAAGGGGTTTTCGTCTTCAATGGCGTGTATACACTGGTATACAGAAATATGGAAATTGCCCCGAACATAGCGGTCTTTGGACTCAAGGCAAATAAGGCCACCACACCAAGGACGGTTAAAATTATGGCAATGGTCAATGCTGTTTTCACAGACATACGGCCTGAAGGAATGGGGCGATTTTTGGTGCGGTTCATCAAGGCGTCCAAGTCCTTTTCAATAATTTGATTAAAGGCATTGGAGGCTCCAACCATACAATATCCGCCAAACGTCAACAACAATAAGGATACAGCATTAATTTGATAGGCGCCCAGAAAATATCCGGCTATGGATGAAAAAACAACACTGACTGCCAGCTTGGCCTTTGTAATCTCCTTGAAATCGGAAAAAATCAAGGAAAGGGAAGTATTTTTAACGGAACCTACGGCAGATTTCATCCACAAACATAATTGGCTGGCAAAGATAACGCCAGCTTGTATCTTTTCCAACCAAATACAAGGTTTTATGACAGTTATGAAAAACCTTGGTCTAGAAAAAAAGCCCTGACGTTTCCATCAGGGCTTTCTCTATTCCCGCCTCGACAGGAATATTGGGTATTTTATTACTGAAGCTTAAATGTAATTGGAATACTGAAAGGTACTTTTACAGCTCTACCTCTTTGTTTTCCGGGAGTCATTTTAGGCAATTTTTTGATGATACGCATTGCCTCGGCTTCCAAGTTCTTGTCTGGTCCACGCATTCTAATGTTTCCGATGCTTCCATCTTTTTGGATGACAAAAATTACGTTCACCCTACCTTGAACGCCCATTTCTTGGGCAATTTCTGGATATTGGAAGTTTTTACGAATGTGCTTCTGCATCATTTCCTGGAAACATGCTTTCTTGTCGCTGGCTCCTTCGCAACCAGGGAAAACGGGTACATCCTCAATAACAGCAAATGGAACTGAAATATCTTCTTCTACCTCTTCAACTACCACTTCTTCAATTTCAACAACCTCTTCTTCTTGGCTGGTTTCGGTAGACTCGATTACGGTTTCCTCAACTTCTTCTTCATCTTCAACAACCTCAATTACCTCAGGCGCAGCAGGTGGCGGTGGTGGCGGTGGAGTCTTTATTTGTTCGGTCATTGGCACTTCTTCGTCCAATTGGTCCTCAACGTTCAGGGCAATGTCATAATCATTTGCCTTGTCATATTTTTTCCATTCCATGGCTCCATACACCAATGCCAAAACAGCAGCCAGCCCTACAACAAAATAGAGCGAACTGTTTCTTCCTACATCTGCTTTTGGATTCTTTTTTAGTTCCATCTTTTTGAATTTAGTGTTCGCTAATTTAATTATTAATTCGCTAAATAAGCAATTAAAATTTCCATTTTAACGGCCTTTCCTTGGAAAAAAGCCATCGAATAAGGCCAATTCCTACAAATGCTCCCAAAATATTTGCAAAAACATCGCCCAGTTCCGCCATGCGATCAACGGTCATGGTATACTGTAAAACCTCAATAAGTATGCCATAGACAATTGCCCCCAACAAAACATAAATAGTTGTCTTTCCCATTTTCAGATTGCCCCGGGTGCGTTCCCTTACAAAAAAACATCCCAAAAACGCAAAGACTGTATAAAATACAAAATGGGTCATTTTATCGGCGTAGGGAATATCCAGTTTTCCGGTATCCAAATCCACCTCGGAAAAAGAAAATAAGCTGAGCATTGTTATGAGCAACACCCAGCCTATAAATAATAAGGTATAACTATTTTTTTTAAGCACCTATCAATGCCTTGTAATCCTCATCGCTCATTAAATCGTCCACCTCCGAAGCATCGCTCATTTTTATCTTGATCATCCAGCCTTCGCCATAAGGGTCGGTATTCACCTTTTCCGGTTCATCTTCCAAAGATTCATTGAACTCGATAATTTCTCCACTGAGGGGCAAAAAAAGATCGGAAACGGTCTTAACGGCCTCCACGGTTCCAAAAACCTCTTCTTTATCCAAGGTCTCATCCAAAGTTTCCACCTCTACATAAACAATGTCACCCAACTCTCCCTGGGCAAAATCCGTGATTCCTACTGTGGCAATATCGCCATCTATCTTGACCCACTCATGGTCCTTTGTGTACTTAAGTTCAGCTGGTATGTTCATTTGTCAAAATTTGTAATTCGTCGATGGACAAATGTAACGGATTGCGGGTTGTATTCAAACAAACCTTTCAATTAAATCAGGGAAAAATCAAATCCCTTCTTAACTAGTTTCCGAAGTTGTACCGTATAGTGAACCCCGTATTGATAGTGGTTTGGGGAAATGCTGTGGAGACCGCAAATTTGGAAAAGGAGTGGTCGTAGAAGAAAAGTGCGTTCAAGCTTTTGCTCAGGGCATAATCTGCAGTAAACTTGACGGACATCAGTTTTTGGCCCGATGTAATCTGGTTGTTGTCAATATCCAGATTTCGTATAATGGTGATATTATCCCGTAGGGATAGATCGGCCTTTAAGTTCAAATCTCCCTTCAATCTAGTTTTTTCCCCACCAATATTGGTCACAAATTTTACATCCTTGAAGCGGTACCCCAATCCGAGTGTATATTCCTTACCATTGATCTCAGTGAGTAGGTTGTTATCAAAACTGAGGGATAGGGTCCTATCGGTACGAACCTCAGCCAAGAAGCTAAAGGAGTTGGTCATTTCAAAATCCACACGCATCAATGGATTGAACTGGTCCGTCAATACCACATTATTGATGATGTTATCCGGTAATACATCCCCTGTTTCGGGATCTGTGGTGGTATTCCGTTTTTCCAAATTCGTCTGGAAGGAGTTGATGCTATAGGCTGCTCTATATCCATGGCTCAGTGAAAAACGCTTGAATTTTTTTCTGAACCACTTGTTCTTCATCAATCCCGTGTATTTGATGTTCCAATTGGGGATGGGAATTTGCCTGAAGGCATCTAAGTTTACCCGATTCACATCCTGACCGGTGTACGCGGCAAAGAACGCTGGAAGCAGCACCTCTTGTTGGGTTTTTCCATAACGCTCGGGAAAGCCATCTTCATCCAAGGTGCCCGGGCTCTCTCCCCTATCGGAAACCAATCTATTGGCAATGGTGATCCTGTTTTGTTTGAAGGTTTCAAAAGTTTCGGAATCAAACTCATCACTCTTATTGAACACTGTTCCGATCATCAAGGTGGAAATACTAAAATTTCCAAAGGTATTGCCCAACAAGGTCTCATACTCCAATTGGCCTCCACCCAAATCATTCACCCTAAAGTTTTCTTGATAGCTATTGGTCAATTGACGGTCTGCCGTTAAGTCTATGGTGATATCCTGAGTGGGTTGGGCCGTGGCTGTTATGTTCAGTTGTTTGGTTGAATTCTGCATAAATTGCGAATTGAACTCCGGAAAAGTGGTCAACCAACCGTTTCGGGCTGCTTCGTAACGTACATCAGCCTGACTTCCAAAGACAAATCCCAAGCTTGGACGGGCTGTTCCGATAAACCCGATGGATTGGGTATATCCCGGGAGTACTTTACCTCGATTTTCACTATAATTCACATTCACCCGTTTCACCATGGTCAGAACATCTACCAAGGTGTTGAAGCCCTTGCTGGTCTTTTTGGGTGCGTTTTCATCCGTATCGCTTGCCGGATTGCCCGCTTTATCCCTACGCACTGCGGCTTGGGTTGCGGTGACCTTGCCATCCCGCTTCTTCAATCCCAAGAAATCGTAAAAGCGTTGCATGCTCAAATTGGCGGTCAAATTGTGGGTACTGGCATTTTGCACGGTATTGATTTGGGCATTGGGATCGTTAAGCGCCTCTTGAACCACTTCTGCCAAGGCATCACCACCGCGTTGCCAATCAAAATTACTGGTATAGGTGTATTGGGCATTGATGAAATCCAAGAACGGAAACTTACTGAACGGCAATTCGTAGTTCAACTGCATTTGTTGGGCATGTCTGTTGGGCTCCCCAATATCAAAGAAACCATCCCATAAATCCAATGCTTCGTTGATACCTGAATCGGGGTTATCATCCACATTAAAATAATTACGAACGATATTGTTGTTGGACGCCGTCAAATTCAAACGAAGGGATTTACTGAGACTATAATTTAAGGTATACTGCCAATTGAACAGATAATTGCGTTGTTGCAACAAAGGCAATTCCAACAAATCTGCATTATTGTCATTTGTAACCGAGCGAAATCTTTGTTGATTGAAAGAACGGATATAGTTTGCATTTAGGGACAGGCTTGTGGGCAGCGCATTAAAATTCAAATCCTTCAGCCATTTCCAATATTTGCTCATAAAAAGTGAATCCTTCTTGGCAAAAGGCGCAACGGGTGCAGGTTTAAAATTATGGTTATAGACAAATCCGGTGTTCACATTCTGATCACGGAGGTCCGCAACTTCAAAATCCCTGTGATTGGTCTCATTATAGGAGTAATTGAACGTAAAGTTTTCAACGTCAAAGAAGTTGGCTTCAGCTTCCTCCCCTCTATTTTTTCGTACTCCAATTAAGTTGATACTGGTACGCTTGGTATAATCCTCTGCCCTTTTCCTTGTTTCTTCAGCTTCTTCAGGAGTATTCGCTGCGGCTACAAGATCTTCCAATTTGAGGTCATCGTAGACAGGATCAAATTCGGGTGTGATCAAGGTTTCAGAAATTCCGTAGTTGAACGGCAACTGAAGGTTCCATTTCTTCGGAAACAATTGTCCTACGTTGACATTGGTGACCACATCATAGGAAACGGCATCCTCCCTAGATCGCTCATTGGGCATTTGGTCTATGGAACCAAACCCCGAGGTGCTCTTGCTTCCAGTTGCCGAAACATTGGCAAAGTCGGCCATGTTGGCATCCATGGCTGCAATGGCTGCCCATCCCCCGTTGTTGTCCAATCCGGCCAACCGAAGTTCGTTGAACCATACTTCCCCTCGGGCGGGCAAGTCGTCAATGTTCTTGATCCCCACCATCATTCCCCGGATACTTCCCAAGGAAGGGTTACCCCGTATTCCAATTCGGATCCTGCCCAAAGTCCTTGGTGCAAATTCATCAACGGGAATCACTTCGCCATCCACTATTTCGTAGTAGTTGATTTGATTCAGGGTCTGTTCGGCAATACCTCTTGATTTTACTTTGTTTAGGTCATCCAAAGCAATATCGATTTGGTTGACATCCGGCCAAATCTGATCCGCCGAGGTCACATTGAAAGGTGTAAACTGTAACGGCAATTCTATCTGATAGAAGTTTTCCGAAAAATCCGTCCCTATCCGAAGAAAACCGACCAAAGGGGTATCATCATCCGAATAATCCCCATTCATAATTTTTTCTGCGTGCATGAACATCTTAATCCGTTCATACTGGCGCACGTCAATGTTCACATTTTTAAAGACTCCACGGGAATCCTCAGATTCCAAGTTGTCCACCACAAAGGACAAGGATTGTTCATTCTGGCGGATAATGGTGTTATTGTTGTTCAACTGCTCCCGAACCACACCCGGAGGCAACACATAGGGTATGGGCTGTCTTCCAAAATTCTCTTCAATGTTCACCGTATTCACATCGGTTACGGTACCATCATCCGAAGGATCATTGTCCACATCGGGCTGGAGTGATCTGGCATAGGTACGCCAATCGCCCCGAACCAAATCCAAAGTGGCAAATCGCAGTACCACATCATCCGAGAATCCGGTGAGGTACATCCTCATAAAGCTGATGGACCTGAAATCGGTTATGCCACCCACTGCATCGGTAAAATCACTTAACGGAATTTTATACTGGATCCATCTTCGGTTGAGTTGGGTCCCATTGGGCAATGAGGGGGTCTGCCCTTCACGGATATCCGTCACATACTTATCATCAATGGTGGTATTGGGCTTGATCTGGATACGATACTCATAATAACTGTTTACCGTGTTCATCGTCAAATCCCGGTCAATATCCTCTACATCGGGCAAGGTGGTAGATCCCCGGTTGGTGTTGGTCACGGCAACGGGCGAGTTTCCATCCGTGTTGTTGAAATTCGAATACCGCTGCAAAATGCTGCCCTCCCTATTCAAATAATATTGGTAGTTATCCAAAGCAGGGTCTTCTGCCGGACCATTATAAATAGATTGCTCGGCAGCATCGTCCAAACCATCCAAACCTACATCCTGTAAAGTCCTATTGGCCTCATCGGCATCAAAGGCATATACCAAGGATTGGGTAGAGGGAACCTGTCCCCAAATGGTAGGTCTTGGCACTTCAGTGTTGGTACTCGCCGGCAATCCGTTTTCATACTGCTTACGACCATCCCGTAGAATGTCTTCGGAAATGTTACCCAAATTGAATACAAGCTCTCCGGCATTGGCATTCGTGGTCTGCCCGTCCACATAAGGATCAAGCACCCAAAATTGCACGAATTCCACGTTGGACTGTTCAAAATTGGTGCTGCTGAGGGGACGCATGATTCCTGCCCATTTATCGTCTGGGGTTTCCGCATCAAAACTAGGGTTGGCGTTATAGGGCCCTTTTTGGTTGGGATAATACACAATATCCAAAGTGCTCTGCACCTGGGTCTGCCCTTGGGCGATATCCGTCTCGGTGAACACCTCATCAATGAACACCCTTCGGGTGGAATTCAATGAAATATCATTATCCGATAAGCCCGAAGGTCTTTGATTGGTGTAAAAAATGGGGTCGATGGTATACCACGCCATTTTTGCCCGTTCGTAACCTACGTCAATATCCGTTCGATCTTCCAAAAACTCAACGGGTGGACTCGCCAAGGTCCATCCCAAGGAAGAGCGGATATCTATCAAAGCCTGTGCGCCTTCAAAATCATCCAAATAGGTTGTGGTTTCGCCTTGGAAATCGGCATTTTTGGGAGAGTTGGGCTTTAAAAATGCCACTTCACCCCTCAAAGATAGGTTGGAAGGAACATCGGTATCAATGTTCGGTAATTTGTTGGCCAATCGGGTCAAAAACGGAATTTCGGTACTGAAGTTTCCGTTCAGACCAAAAATGGTATTGTTCACGGGTTCTATCCCATAGTTGGATTTTTGGGTCAGGGGTCGCTCATTCAGATTGAGAAGCGTTCCACCCAACACAAAATTCTCATTAAACTTATGTTCGACATTGATTCCCGTAAATCTTCTTGTCTGTTGCCCAAAAACGGCATTGTTTTCCACCGAAATATTGATGGGCGTATTGGAAGCTTGCAAACTGGGGTCCAAAATCTGCACGGTTCCCGCTTGATAGTTCACCGTGTAATCAATCCCCTCTTGAAGTTGACGGCCACCCGCCGTTACCCTTACTGAACCTCTTGGCACATTAAAGGCCCCAATTGGAATACCGTTGTTTCCTTGGGATTTGTACCGTCCTTTTATTTGGAACCGATTCTTTTCGGCATCTTGCAAAGAAGCGGCCTTGGTTTTGGCGTACATGTTTCGGAACACATAGCGCTGCTGATTGACATTATAGCCTTGATCGTTCTCCACATCATAGGTTCCACCACCCAATTCATCGAACAAATATTCCCCAAAAGGTTCCACCTTGGTGAAGATAATTCGCCCGGATTGTGGATCTACGGTAATGCCGGGCACATAATCAAAGAAGCCATCACCACCGGGTTGCACATCATTGTAGACATTAAGGCGGTCCAAGTTGAAGACATTGATCAAAATACGGTCCTCCAACCCAGATGGCCAACCTGCATTGGGATCTACCGGCGTAATATAGTTCCTCGGCGTGGGATCGGAATAGAGAATGTTCAGTTTAAAATCCTCTTCGCTCAACTGAAATGCTCCAGTAGAGTAAATATTTTTCATCATCAAATCCCAAATGGGATCATCCACATTGGTGATGTTACTCTTCAATAATTTTAGGATCAAGGTATTGTTCTCAATAATGGGATTAACACCCCCAGAAACCGTAGTGGCATCCACGCCGCCATTGGCAAACTCCCCAACTTGGTAGACTTCTCCATTATACGTATACTGGAAAGCAACTCCCAACACCTCATCATTGCTCAACCGTTGATTCAGCGAAATATACCCCAATTGGGAATCGAATTGGTAATCACGTCCCTGTTCCAGTTTTCGGGCATTTTCCAAAATGGCATAATCAAAACCTTGGTTGACTTGGTACCCCGGAACATTGAACCCGGCTTCCACTGTTGCAATATCCCGGATAGATGGGGTCAATGCCCCAGAACCAATCTGGTTGGGGTTATAATCGTTGGCAGCATTTTGCGGAAGTCCCGTTGCAATTGCGGTTGGGTTAAAGAATCCTGCTGGATCTCCATTATTGTTCCCTATTCGGGTCTTATCCGACAATGCTTCCCCCAAATCCTGGATGGCCACCACGTTCCTCACGTTCAAGGTCTGTTGGTTACGGTTGGTCACCCAAACCTCCAATCGGGTAATCTGTATTTGACTTCTGATAAAAGGGTAGTTTTGTAAGGCATCATCATAATTGTCCCTAAAGTAGTGTGCCAAGAAAAAGTGTTTGTCCTCATCATAGTCCAATGCAGTGAGCGCAAACTCGTTCAAGGTTCCCCCGCCTTGGGCCACAACGGTATTGTTTTGGGACCGTTGCTCGGAAAAGACGGCGGTGACCGTGGTTTTTCCAAATTGCAATTGTGTTTTTACCCCAAAGAGACTTTGTGCCCCTGTAATCAGGGAACTGTTCAACGGCATGTTCACATTACCGACCTCTATTTTTCGAAGAATATCGTCCTCAGTAGGTGTGTACTCCAACTTGACCAAATTTTGGAAATCAAACGTGGCCTCCGTATCATAATTGGCGGTCACTTGGAGTCGCTCCCCCACTTTTCCCAATAAACTTAAGCTGATGCGTTGGTCAAAATCGAACGAAAGATTGGTTCGGTTTCGAGGTGACAACGCTGGATTATCATTTTTTTGCCACAGAACACCCAAATCCATGGCCACGGAACCCTGGGGAATCACTTCTATGGTATTTCCGCCAAAAATGGACTCAAAGAAGTTGCTGTTCACATAAAAATTGGGCAACAGGTTCTTTCTGGCCTCTTCACTACCTTCCTTCCGGCCAGTAAAGGCATCGATTTTTTCTTTGAAATAGGATTTCATCTGCTCCTTTTCCACCAACTCATAATACTGTTCCGGGGTAAGGATAAGTGGATAGCTCACATCGAAATCGCCAATGCTCTCTGTGTAGATGTATTGGTCGGTATCGGGGTCGTAGGTATATTTGGAAATGATGCTATCGGGGTTCTCCAATATCAAGCGTCCAAGCGCTACGCCCGTTTGCACAGAATCTTGAGCCTGCTCATTGGTGTCCTGCCCTCTCATGGTGGTCACGGTCACGAAACAAGCAAACAAGAAAATGTACTTAAAACTTGATGGTTTAAGTATTGGTTTTGCCCCTCTTTTCAAACTAGTTACAAATTTTTCAGCGCCAGTTTTATAGTGTTCTCAACGCTTAGTGAAGGGTCTTGCGAAAGCACCTTGTCAACCGCCTTTTCAGATTGTCTTCTGGTGAAACCAAGAACCTCTAAAGCAGATAACGCTTCTTCTTTACTTGTATTGTTTGATTGAGGGGAAACTTCTCCCATATCGTAGACTTTCAAAATCTTGTCCTTCAGGTCCAAGATTACACGCTGGGCCGTCTTGGCCCCTATCCCCTTGATTGCCTGAATGGAAGGCACATCGCCATTGGCAATGGCATCCCGTACTTCAGTGGGCGAAAGTGAGGACAACATGGTCCTTGCAATGCTGGAGCCAACCCCTGAAACCGAAATCAGCAACCTGAATATCTCCCGTTCCGATTTCTCTGCAAAACCGAACAGGGTATGCGAATCTTCCTTGACCAAAAGATGGGTGTACAAATGAATGTTCTCCTCGTCTTTCAACAAGGAAAAGGTATGCAGGGAAATATGAAGAAAGTATCCCACCCCATTGCATTCCACAATGGCATAGGTGGGATTCTTTTCTACTAGTTTTCCTCTTAGGTGGTTGATCATTACTCTAGCCTAAGCTTCTTTTAATATCAAATTAGGATTCCATCCGTGCCTTTCTTCGTTTTTCCCGTTCTTGGGCATCGATTACCGCCACGGCCACCATGTTCACCATTTCATCCACACTGGCGCCCAGCTGTATGATATGGGCCGCTCTGGGCAAACCTACCATAATGGGGCCTATGGAATCTGCTTCGTGCAATCCTTTGAGCAATTTATAGGTAATGTTGGCCGATTCCAAATTAGGGAAAATCAATGTGTTTACTTTCTTCCCAGAAATTTTTGAAAACGGGAAATTGTTGTTGCACAATTCCTGGCTCAATGCAAAATCAGTCTGAATTTCACCATCTACAACCAATTCGGGATTTTTCTCATGAAGGATCTTTACGGCTTCCCTTACCTTTTGGGCATGTGGGTGACCGGACGATCCAAAATTGGCATAGGACAACATGGCCATAACTGGATTGAAACCAAAGGTTTTGGCCACATTGGCGGTCATTTGGGCTATTTCAGCCAGTTCTTCTGCATTGGGATCAATATTGATGGAGGTATCCGCCAAAAAGAGGGGACCTCTTTCCGTAATCATAATGTTTACCGTGGAGGCATTTTTCACCCCTTTGGCACGGCCCAAAACCTCAAAAACAGGTCGTAATACTCTTGGGTATGCTCTTGAATACCCAGAAATCATTCCATCGGCATCCCCTTCTTTAAGCATCATGGCCCCAAAATAGTTTCGCTTGCCCATATTTACGCGGGCACTGTATTTGGTCTCTCCTTTCCGCTTTCTGGTCTCCCAAAGTTTTAAGGCGTATTTGGTCCGCAGTTCGCTGGTCTCATCCGCCCTGGGATCTATAATGGGCACCTCGGCATCAAAGTCAAGCTCTTCCTTTAATTTCTCAATGGTTTCCTTATGCCCTAAGAGTATGGGGATGGCAATGCCTTCGTCATGCACAATTTGAGCTGCTTTCAACACGTCCAACAACTCAGCTTCTGCAAAAACAATACGTTTTGGGTTGAGCTTGGCCCTATTGTGCATCAATCGAACCACTTTATTGTCGTTGCCCGATCTTTGGTAGAGTTCCTCCTCGTACTTTTCCCAATCCTGAATGGGAAATTTGGCCACACCACTTTCCATGGCGGCCTTCGCCACCGCAGGTGGAATCTTGGTGATCAACCGTGGGTCGAATGGTTTTGGGATGATATACTCTTTTCCAAAGGCCAATCGGGTGGTATCGTAGGCTATGTTCACCTGCTCGGGAACAGACTCCCGGGTCAGGTCGGCCAATGCCCTCACAGCAGCCATTTTCATTTCCTCATTAATCTTGGTGGCCCTTACATCCAGTGCTCCCCTAAAAATAAAGGGAAAACCCAGTACATTGTTCACCTGGTTGGGATGGTCGGAACGCCCTGTGGCCATAATGACATCTTTCCGGGTCTTGCAGGCCAAATTGTAGTCGATTTCCGGGTTTGGATTGGCCATGGCGAACACAATGGGGTTCTCTGCCATGGATTTGAGCATTTTCGGCGTCACGATATCGGCAATGGAAAGCCCGATGAACACATCGGCATCTTTCATGGCCTCTTCCAAGGTGTCGATCTTCCTATCGGTGGCGAACTCTTTCTTTTCCCCACTCAGGTTTTCCCGGTCACTTCGGATAACCCCTTTGCTATCCAACATGACAATATTTTCGGCCCTGGCCCCAAAGGCCTTGTATAATTTGGTACAGGAAACTGCGGCAGCACCTGCTCCACTGACCACGATCTTGACTTCTTCAATCTTTTGATCGGTCAATTCCAAAGCGTTCAACAAAGCGGCGGCGGAAATAATGGCCGTTCCGTGTTGGTCGTCGTGCATTACGGGAATGTCCAATTCCTCTTTCAGGCGGCGTTCAATCTCGAAGGCTTCCGGGGCTTTGATGTCCTCCAGATTGATTCCTCCAAAAGTTGGCGCTATGGTCTTGACCGTTTCGATGAATTTTTCAACATCCTCCGTATCCAGTTCAATATCGATTCCATCGATATCCGCAAAAATCTTGAACAAGAGGCTCTTTCCCTCCATGACCGGCTTGGAAGCCTCTGGGCCAATGTTGCCCAGTCCCAAAACTGCGGTTCCATTTGAAATTATGGCCACAATATTTCCTTTGGCCGTGTATTTATAGACATCGTCCTTGTTCTTTGCAATCTCCAGACAGGGTTCGGCTACCCCCGGAGAGTAGGCCAATGCCAAGTCTCTTTGCGTGGAATACGGTTTGGTCGGTACTATCTTTATCTTTCCTGGCTGTGGCTTAGCGTGATAAAGCAACGCTTCCCTTCTTTGTTTTTCCTTACTCATATAGTAGTTAATGAAAGGGTAAAGGTAGGGGATTCATTGGTTTTTAGGCAATACCATAGACACCAATTTTGATATTAAAGTTAAATGTGAAACAATAATGTCCGACCCCTATTGCTTTTCTACATTTTATGGTATTTCTGTATCCAATTCAGAATCTCTTTTGTCTTTTGGAAGGTTAAGACGCATGGCCAGTACTCCCGCAATGATGAAGAATACCCCTCCAAACAAAATGGCATTTATGGCGCTGTTGTTCATCCAATTCTTGATGATGGGACCAAAACTCACGGTTTGAATCAGCATGGGAATTACAATCATCATATTTACAATCCCCATGTAAACGCCTCTACGTTCCTCAGGAATCACTTTGGACACCATGGCGTAGGGAATCCCCATCATAGCGGCCCAACCTATTCCGAACAAGACCATGGGTGCCAGCAACAACCATTTGTCCGTAATAAAAGGCATCATCAGCATGGCCGCACCGGTCAGGAACAAACAGAGTACATATACCAATTTTGAACCAATCCGTGAAGCAATGGGCACCAAGGCCAAGGCCACCAACATGGTCACAAAATTGTAGGTTCCGTTCATTAAACCGGCATGACCCAATGCCTGTTCAGCCAAGGATTGAACCTGCTCCGCGAAAGACATATCTTCTGCACTGATCTGGGCTCCTTCCCTAAAGGACGACATTATGGATTCAAATCGTGCATTGTCCTCATTGGTTATGCCAAAAAGGCTACTTCGCAACATGGGTGGCATAAACTGCCAATAGACAAACAGGGCATACCATTGAAACAAATAGACTGCCGCCAATTTCCATAAAAATCCGGGCATCACCCCAATGGCTTCAGCAGCTTCCAACAAGGGGTTTAAAGTATCCCCCAGTTTTTTAATGGTGGGGTTGCCAGTATTTTTTTTGATAACTCGGTAGAGCATATACAACCATAAAAAGGCAAAAATCAATACAATGATGACCCAGAGATTGATATTGTCCCATAATTGTGGATACAAACCACCAACCAGATATCCCAATAGAAGTGGAGCGGAAAAAATAACAAAGAGCACGCTCAATATTTGTACGATGGGTGCCGGCGTGTTTTCATTGAGTCTTTTGATTTCCTCAAGCTCTTCAGGTACGGGTGGAATTTCCGGTGTTTTCCAAACGGACCACATTACGGTTCCAATGGAGGCCAAAGCTCCTAAAAAGAAAGAGTAATATACCCAAGTGGGTATGGATGATACACTCTCTGTGGAGGTATCAAAAAGCCCACCAGCCTCAGCCGGGACACTAAACCAATGTTGAAATATAAAGAGCGATAGATTGGCCAGCGTAATCCCGGCCCCAACGAAAAGACTCTGCATCTGGTAGCCAAAGGTCAATTGACTATCTGGAAGCTTATCCCCCACAAAAGCACGATACGGTTCCATGGCCGTGTTGTTGCCCGCATCCAAAATCCATAAAAGTCCCACAGCAAACCACAATTCTGGACTGAACGGAAAGGCAAAAAGGCACAAACTGGCCAAAATGGCACCGATTAAAAAGAAAGGTTTACGCCGTCCTCCCCATTTGGGCGACCAAGTTTTATCAGAAATGGCCCCAATGATAGGTTGAATGAGCAGACCCGTCACAGGACCGGCCAAATTTAACAGGGGGAGCTCATCATGATGGGCGCCTAAAAACGAAAAAATTGGGCTTACAGCGGTTTGTTGTAGCCCAAAACTGAATTGGATCCCAAAGAATCCAACGTTCATATTCCAGATTTGCCAAAAGCCCAATCTGGGTTTAGTGATCTTCATTATTGTGTGAGTTTAGTTAGTTGTCGATATAGAGACGGAATAAATACGAATTCCGCAAAAAATATGCCTTTAAGATACTATTTTTTAGTATTGACCAACAAAATTATTGCCCAATGCCTCTTATCAAGGCGGTTTTATTCTTTGATAAAATCAATATTTCGCTTGAGACCGGACAATTTGGTCCGTTTTACCGCTGATTTCTGGAACACTTTTTTGAAGACATCCTCGGTGATTTCCTCCCAGTCCTTTTTGGTAAACGACAACAGTTCAGGATTTGGGCTGAACAAGGGTTCGTTATGGGGTTTTGAAAAGCGGTTCCAAGGGCACACATCTTGGCACACATCACATCCGAACATCCACTCATCAAACTTTCCATGGAATTCTGTGGGAATCTCATTTTTCAACTCAATGGTAAAATAGGAAATACATTTACTGCCATCCACCACATACGGTTCCACAATAGCTTCGGTGGGGCAGGCATCAATACAAGCCGTGCAGGTGCCGCAATGGTCCGTGACGGGAGCATCGTACTCCAAATCCAAATCCAAAATGAGTTCTGCGATAAAATAAAAAGAGCCTACCTGCTGGGTAAGGAGGTTGCTGTGTTTGCCCATCCATCCCAGACCACTTTTGGCCGCCCAAGCTTTGTCCAAAACAGGGGCGGAGTCCACAAAGGCCCTACCATATACTTCCCCAATCTCCTCTTGGATAAAGTGCAGTAAACTTTTGAGTTTGTCCTTTATCACAAAGTGATAATCCATTCCATAGGCATATTTGGAAATTTTGTAGGAATCTGGGTTCTGTTGTTCGGAGGGATAATAATTCAGCAATAATGAAACCACGGATTTGGCCCCATCCACCAATTTGGTGGGATCTAACCGCTTGTCGAAATGGTTTTCCATGTACTGCATCTCCCCATGCCTATTTTGGTTGAGCCATTTCTCCAATCGAGGTGCTTCCTCTTCCAGGAATTGGGCCTTGGAAATGCCACAAGACAAAAAACCGAGGCGCTTGGCTTCGGTTTTAATCATGTTGGTATGCTTTTGTTTAGAACCCATCTGTCATGCTGAGCGCAGTCGAAGCGCTTACTTGTCTAAAGGTTGATATTTTGAGTGTGTTGCGTTTCTGCATTCCGATAAAATCTTCAACATATTGTAATCACCATTTATCAAAGCTAGCTTTTTTGCCCTAGTCCACCCTTTGATTTTTTTCTCAAAATAAATAGCCTGCAAAACATCATTGAACCCTTGTTGAAATTTCAACGCAACAGGCCTTTTTTTATAGGTGTAGCAGTTTTTGTTAAAACCCGATTGATGTTGTTGCAAGCGTAGCTCAATATTATTTGTTATTCCTGTGTAAAAGGAGTTATCCGTACACTTTAAAATATAGACATAATAGGTAAACACAAAATAAATTTAAGCATTTGCCCCAATAAAGGGCTTCGACTGCGCTCAGCCTGACATTGAAAATAAAAAACCGAGGCACTTGGCTTCGGTTTTTATTAGTTCCGTGTTTTTACTACGGCTGTACATTTCCCTTCCTAAGTGAGGAACTAAGTTACCATTTCAAATCTAATTTGCAGTTTTTGGACCAATCACAGAGCCGATTTCCATTATTGAGGTTACCGGAAACCCGGCTTTTTCCGCATGCTCCTTAATCAAATCTGTATCGTTGGATTGGTAAACACAGAATACTTTATCACCAGTAACATAGCTGTTTACCCACACAATTCCTTTCATTTTTTCCAAAACCGAACAGGATTTCTGGGAAATTCCCTTTAAGTCGGCTTCGGTAAATTCACCAGCTTTTGGGATATCCCTTTCTATGAGGAATGATTTCATTTCCTTGTCAGATGAAGTTTCTTGTGCACTTGCGGATACTAAACTGAAAACGGTCACCAATACTAGTACGCCTTTTGTCTTTAACTGTTTCATACTTCTTGTTTTTTAGTTATGACCCAAATCTATTGTGAATCAACAAGTAACACTTTAACAGAAAGACCTGATTTTATTACTTTTAAATCATCCCTTTAGTTTTTTTAAATAGGATAATGGTGCAATGCCAAATTGTTCTTGGAAACATTTGGTATAATACGAAGGACTGGCAAAGCCGACATCAAAAGAGGTTTGGGTCACATTTCGCTCTGTTTTGAGCAAATCCAAAGATTTGAGCAGCCGATGCTCACGTATCAATTCATTCGGTGATTTCCCAATTATTTGAGTGCATTTACGATATAATTTGGATTTACTTACCGCCATTTCAAGGCAAAAATCCTTTATGCCCCAGTTCGGGTTTTTCAAGTTGTCATACAGTAAATCCATTATGGTTTGAAGAAAGGTTTCTTCCTCTAGTTGAAGACTTTTAAAAAGCCCATCATTGTATGATTCCTTGGTGTGGTTCTTGTAAATTTCGTCAATCATCGATGCTGCCATTATTTGATTTCCCCCTGCGATACTGCATAAATATTGGGCCATTTTTATGGTTTCACCAAAAACCACTTTACTGTTGTCCACAGGCATGCCTGCCTGAACACCCTGTCTTAAATCAATCAGTTCCCCGGCAACATGCAACTCTTTTTGGATAGCCTTGGCGCACCCCACCGCTTGCGTAACCGATAAAAAGGATGTTATGAACCCATTCTCTGTAGACTCCACTTCCCTTCCTTCATATTTTTGAAGATTTTCCCTAAATATCTCATGAAATAGAGATATTAATTTCCCCGCCTTTTCCTTTCCCAACCCTTCTTGAAGCAACACTATGTTTTTGATCTGGGAAACCAAAATAATCCGAAATGCAGGATCATTAAAAATTTTGAGGTTGGGGTCGTCATTATCATAATACCCTTCAGGGTCGGTTATTCTGCCCAAGAAGGCTTCAACCACATTGCTATTGACCTTTACAATCTCATGTGGAATCAACCCATGGGCACGGTTATGCATTTCTATCACTGCTTCCTTGGTCGGTGCATCAATGAGGCAAAAAGCGGAATCCCGGTCCTCATCCACCCAATAGGTCATGCATCTACATCCATATTCATCCTGGATCAATACATCTTCCCTGTGTGCTTTTGCGGCATGCTTGGCTTCAATACCAGGTACGATATGTCGGTCCATGTAAATGGGCATAATTCTGTTTTATATTTTAAAAGAACACATAAATCTTCTCTTAAAATATAAAAATCGAATCAAAAAATATCAAAATAGATTCAAAATGAAGGGATTAGAACAACCCTCCTTGGGTTCCGCCCTTTATTCTCCCCAAATGTTTATAGGCCAATTCCGTCACTTCACGGCCCCGCGGGGTGCGCATGATAAATCCTTGCTGAATCAGAAAGGGCTCATAGACCTCCTCAATGGTTTCTGCGCTTTCGGAAACGGCAGTGGCCAAAGTGGTGATGCCCACTGGACCACCTTTGAACTTATCAATAATAGTGGTCAAAATTCTATTGTCCATTTCATCCAGACCGTAGGCATCCACATTCAAGGCCTTTAGGCCAAATTGCGAAATTTCTATATCGATGTTCCCATTTCCCTTGATCTGGGCAAAATCCCTCACCCTGCGCAGCAAAGCATTACAGATTCTTGGGGTGCCCCTACTTCGCCCTGCAATTTCTATGGCAGCATCCTGACTGATGGGCACTTTTAAAATTTCGGCACTTCGTTCCACAATGGTGGATAGCAGTTCGGTATTGTAATATTCCAACCGACTTTGGATACCAAATCTGGCCCGCATGGGAGCGGTGAGCAATCCCGATCGGGTGGTGGCCCCAATCAACGTAAAAGGACTTAGATTGATCTGCACGGTTCGGGCGTTGGGTCCCGATTCAATCATAATGTCAATCTTGTAATCCTCCATGGCCGAGTAGAGATACTCTTCCACAATGGGGCTGAGCCGATGGATTTCATCAATGAACAGAACATCCCGTTCCTCCAGATTGGTCAATAGTCCGGCCAAGTCACCGGGCTTGTCCAAGACAGGGCCTGAGGTCACTTTGATGCCGACCCCAAGTTCATTGGCCAAAATATGGGCCAAGGTGGTCTTTCCCAATCCGGGAGGGCCATGAAAAAGGGTGTGGTCCAAGGCTTCTCCCCGCAAATTGGCAGCCTCCACAAAAACCTTCAAGTTTTCCAACACCTGGGCCTGACCTGTAAAATCGTCAAATGTAATGGGCCTGAGCGCTCTTTCGATATCCAGCTCTTCTTGGGAAAAATTCTCGGCAGTTGGGTCTAAATTTTCATTCATTGCTTAACAAATATAGTTGAAAACCCCATCAGCTTGAAACCATTTTCCTTAAAATGATCTTGTGTGCACATCTTAAAAATCTAAGTCTTACCTTAGTTATATCAAAAACACTCGATCATACACAATTGTACCAGTGGCCAATTCAAATGTCACATCGAGCCTGCCTTTGTCGGCAGACAGGCGCAGTCGAGATGTCTTTGTCTGCCTTTCGACTGCGCTCAAGAGGACAAAGACAAAAATATTGACACAAACTATCAAGCCATTGGTACAATTAAGGATATACAACTAAAACATAATTGTTCACCCCAACAAAAAAACCATCATGGTCAGCATCGATTATTCGCTGGGAATTTTACAATACATCCCATTTTTCTATGTCATTTGGTCCGATGACCTGCTATCTGCCTCTGAAATTTCTGTTGTTGCAAACACTATCGACCAAGATGCCTCCTTGGACCCCAATGAAAAGGAACAGCTCTTGTTTTGGCTCAATCGCGAAAATCCTCCTACGGACGATGAGATAAAAACTTGGAAACAGACCATTGCAACCTCTGGGGTTAAACTAATTGAAAGTGATACGTATCCCTTGACATCGCTCAGCCAGCGTTTGGCCAATTTACAATCCAATGGTTTTGGCTTCAATGACCACCTAAAACACATCGAAATCAATTTAGGGATTCAACCCAACCATTACAATCATTTGTTTGAGGTTGAAGTTGTGCATGAAAAAACATCTGACCAGTATGATGCCAACGTTTTGGATAAGCTTTTGAAAGGCCCTCATGTGTTGGTGGTTGACGAATTTCGAAACTTTTTGGACCAGCCCATCTTTACATGGGACATCCGAAGAAACAAAGGGGAATTCCGGACCAAGGTTTTGGAGCAAGTGCAGGTTTTGGCCAAAAAGGGCTATGGGGCCATGGCCTATCCTCCTGAATATGGCGGCACGGGAAACATGCCTGCCTATGCGGCCATTTTTGAGCACTTGATGTTTGTTGAAGGCAGCCTTGCGGTAAAATTCGGGGTGCAGTTTGGACTTTTTGGGGGAAGCATTCAAAAATTGGGCACCAAAAGACACCACGACCAGTATCTATCCGATGCGGGCAAAACAAATCTATTAGGTTGTTTCGCCATGACGGAAACGGGACATGGTTCCAATGTAAGGGGCATCAAAACCACAGCTACGTATGATGCATCTACGGATTCCATCATTGTCCATACCCCTGGCAAAAATGACAACAAAGAGTATATCGGAAATGCGTTGCATTCCAAAATGGCCACTGTTTTTGCCCAATTGATCGTCAATGGAAAAAATGAAGGGGTACATGCCGTTTTGGTTCCTCTCCGAAATGAAAAACATGAATTGCTTGAAGGCATCACCATAGAAGACAACGGGTACAAACTCGGCCTGAATGGTGTGGACAATGGAAAAATTTGGTTCAATACGGTTTCGGTTCCGCGGGAGAATCTTTTGGACAAATATGGTGAAATCAAACCGGATGGCACTTATTTTTCGTCCATAAAAAATCCCAGTAAACGCTTTTTTACGATGCTGGGCACCTTGGTGGGCGGACGAATCTGCGTGGCCCGAGGCGCTTTGGGAGGGGCCAAGATGAGCTTGGCCATTGCGGTAAAGTATGCCCTGAACCGAAGACAATTCAATGACAGCATTAAGGTTCAGGAGGATTTGATCATGGACTATCCCACACACCAACTGCGATTGACGCCCAGAGTGGCCAGTGCCTACGTGTACCATGTTACCTTGGAGGAAATGATGAAGCGCTACAGTGATGAATCGCAACCTGACAAACGGGAGGTTGAAACCCAAGTGGCGGGGTTGAAATCGGTGATCACTTGGTTTGCGAACGAGACCATTCAAGAGTGCCGCGAAGCTTGTGGCGGGAAAGGGTACTTATTGGAAAATAGAATTGCCGACCTAAAGGGCGATGTGGATATTTTCACCACTTTTGAGGGAGACAATACCGTTTTATTACAGCTTGCTGCCAAAGGTGTCCTGTCCGATTTTAAGGCGGAGTTCAACAGTGCGGGGTTTGCCTCTGTGCTCAAATTGTTGCAAACCCAACTTTCGGATACCTTAACGACCATCAACCCCCTTTATTCCAACAAGGTGGATGCGGAGCATTTGTACAATCCAAAGTTCCACAAACACGCGTTTAATTACCGAACCCGTAGACTGACGTACACCTTGGCGATGCGCATCCGCAATTACATTAAAAAGGGTGTGCCTTCTTATCAAGCTTTTTTAAAGGTGCAGACCCATTTGTTGGCACTGGGAAAAGCATACAGTGTGGAACTGGCGTATTCAATATTCACTGAATTTTGCGCAGGTGTTTCTGATGAAGAATACAAAAGTTTATTGGAAAAGGTGGGAGCGCTTTATGCATTACATCAAATTTATTCAGATGCCCGATGGTATTTGGAACAGGGTTATATAGGCGGAACCAAATCCAAGGCTATTCGGCAACGGGTGGAGCGCTTGTCCACGGAACTACGCCCTCATATTGAGGTTCTGGTGGATGGGTTTGGCATTCCGGAGCATTGTTTGACCGCACCGATTGCAAAATAAGGTCAATCGTCCTTTTTAATCAATTGGGCGGTATCCAAAAATTCCAAAATCGTGACTTTGGGTGTGCCGTGAAGATAAACCCTAGATCTTCCTTTTGCACTCAGTTCAAAATCGCCATGGGCATAAATGTGGGCTGTTGGGTCATCTTCCAGGGTTGCTTTAACCGTTCCTGCCTCCATAGTCTCACCTTTGTATTTGGAATTCCCGATCAAACGTAACTGAATTCTGTTGGATGTCCCTTCCAGTGTAAGGGAGGCATCTCCATCCAAATCCACCAAACTGGTTTCATTAACGGCATACACATAGGCATCGGCCCTGTTTCCAATGGTAATGTTCAGGGAGTCAACATCCACATTAAAATCACCATGGCTGGTATCCTCTAAATTGATGTCCATTACGGATGCACTGGCCTTAATGTCCAATCTGGTATTGTTGAACCCATCCACAAAGAGTTCATCGCTTTGAATAACATCCATGGAACGTATGCTTCCATCTTTAAGGGTAATCGCTCTGATATCGGTGTAGTTTACGGTAATGTCGAACTGCTTTTTGGCGGTGACATCATAATACGAACTGATGACCAAAGTGCCATCCTGCACCTCAAATTTAAGGATGTCGATAAGGTTATCATCAGCCACAATCCCATAGCCTGGACCGAAGGATTTTTTGAGCACAATATCCAAGTTATCATTGAGGATAACGGCGTTGAAGGCGGGTAACTCCTCATTGACCTCGGTTACAATCCGGCTTCCTTTTATTCTAGGTTTCCGTTGCGACAAGGCGATTATGGGAACTATAAGCAGTAGTACGACAAGTATTTTTTTCACGGTTGTTTTTTTGGGGAATGGTGTTCTAAAGATATTACAAATATGCATACTCCCCCATTTCTCCATCAAATCGATTTAAGTTGAGGTGCTTTTGCCAACCTTTCGACTGCGCTCAAGGTGACAAAACTTTGATTTAATTTCACTCCGAAATTCCCAAAAACAAAAAAGCCCATCCTAAAGGATGGGCGGTATATATCTCTTAACAGACACTCATTAATGATTGAGTTCTTCTTCGTTTTCTTGTAAGGGTACATTCTGCGGCACAAAATCCTGATCGGCAATGATGTACTCACCATTTTCGTAGGTCTTACTGTAATCGTAAGCCCATCGGTATACGTGTGGAATTTCACCGGGCCAGTTGCCATGGATGTGCTCTTGTGGCGCTGTCCATTCCAATGTGTTGGAACTCCAAGGGTTCTGTGGCCCCCTCTTTCCGTAGAAAATACTGGAGATAAAGTTGTATACAAAAACCAACTGGGCCAATCCTGCGATGATGGCAAATACCGTCATCAAGACCTGAACGTTTGTCAATTCATCAAACATGGGGAAGGCCGTGTTTTGGTAGTAACGTCTTGGTACTCCCGCCATACCCACAAAGTGCATGGGGAAGAATACTCCGTAAGCACAAACTGCCGTGATCCAGAAATGGACGTACCCCAAGTTCTTGTTCATCATTCTACCTTGGAACATTTTTGGGAACCAATGGTACACCCCTGCAAAAAGTCCGTATAAGGCCGAGATACCCATTACCAAGTGGAAGTGGGCCACTACAAAATAGGTGTCGTGCACGTTGATGTCCAAGGTACTGTCACCCAAAATAATCCCTGTTAGACCTCCTGAGATAAAGGTAGATACCAAACCAATGGAGAATAACATTCCAGGATTCAATTGCAGGTTACCTTTCCACAGCGTGGTGATATAGTTGAAGGCCTTTACCGCGGATGGGATGGCGATCAACAGTGTTGTAAATGTAAATACAGAGCCCAAGAATGGGTTCATCCCGGAGATGAACATGTGGTGTCCCCATACAATAGTGGACAGGAACGCAATGGCCAAAATGGAGGCTACCATCGCCCGATAACCAAAGATGGGTTTCCGTGCATTGGTGGACATTACTTCGGAAGTAATACCCAATGCCGGTAATAATACGATGTATACTTCGGGGTGACCCAAGAACCAGAACAAGTGCTCATATAGTACGGGTGACCCTCCTTGGTAATGCAATACTTCACCTTGGATAAAGATATCGGAAAGGAAGAAAGATGTTCCAAAACTTCTGTCCATGATCAGCAACAAGGCTGCTGAAAGCAAAACAGGGAATGAAATCACACCGATAATAGCGGTTACAAAAAAGGCCCAAATGGTCAATGGTAAACGTGTCATTGACATTCCTTTTGTCCTTAGGTTGATCACCGTTACGATGTAGTTCAATGAACCCAATAAGGATGAAGCGATGAATATGGCCATGGAAACCAACCAAAGCGTCATACCAGCCCCAGAACCGGGCTGTGCCATGGGCAATGCACTCAAAGGTGGATAGATGGTCCATCCAGCTGCTGCAGGTCCTGCTTCAACAAAAAGGGAAATCACCATGATTACGGATGATACGAAGAACATCCAATAGGAAAGCATGTTCAAAAAGCCTGATGCCATATCCCTGGCGCCAATCTGCAATGGAATCAACAGGTTACTGAAGGTACCACTCAAACCTGCTGTCAATACAAAGAACACCATAATGGTTCCGTGAATGGTTACCAATGCCAGATAAATATCAGCATCCATAACCCCATCAGGAGCCCACTTTCCAAGCAAGGCTTCAAAAATGGGGAACGATTCCCCTGGCCAAGCCAATTGCATTCTAAAGAGCAATGACATAGCAATACCAATGAATCCCATGATAAGACCCGTAATGAGATACTGCTTGGATATCATCTTGTGATCCTGACTGAAGATATACTTGGTAACAAAGGTCTCCTTATGATGATGCCCGTGATCGTCGTGTCCGTGTTCGTGTGCAGTAGCTGACATAATCTTCTTCTAAATTTTGTTTTGGTTCTTTTCCTAGCCTATATTATTCAGCAGGTGCAATTGTTTCCTTGAATGATACCTGCTCTTCCATCCATTTATTAAATTCCTCCTCGGTCTCCACTATAATCTTCATTTGCATATTGTAGTGCGACTTTCCACAAATTTTGTTACAGAGGAGGACATAATCAAACTCCCAAGGTTCGGAGTTTGGTCTTCCTTCCGCTGCCCATTCGGCCCTTAGGGCATTGGTTCTTTTTACTTTGTCCACCACATCAGGGTTTAACCGCATTTCTTCTGTTGTGATTGTTGGTGTGAACGAAAACTGTGTGATCATTCCGGGAACACAGTTCATCTGCGCTCTAAAGTGGGGCATGTATGCAGAGTGCAATACATCTTGTGACCGCATTTTAAAGTTGACCTTTCTGCCCACAGGAAGGTGAAGTTCCTTTACGATGATATCGTCCGCGGCGTTGGGGTCTGATTCGTCCAAGCCCAATACATTGGCTCGGTCAATATCAATTAAACGAACGCTGGCGTCACCTAAAACATTGTCATCTCCACCATAGCGCGCGGTCCAGTTAAACTGTTGGGCATAGAGTTCCACGACCAACGGGTCATCCTCGTCATTTACATCCATGATATTGGTCCAGGTATATAGTCCCCAAAGGATCAATCCTGCCAAAACAATTACAGGAATAATGGTCCAGATAAATTCCAATCGGTCATTATCAGCAAAGAAAAGTGCTTTTTTTCCTTTCTCGCCCCTGTACTTATAGGCAAAGTAGTGCAACAAGGCTTGGGTAATGGTCTGAACAAAAAAGATAATGGCAAAAGAAACCCACATCAATTGGTCATAATCCCCACCGTGAGCCGATGAAGCTTCGGGAAGCAACATCTTGGAATATTTTGCAAAACTAAATATGGTGATTCCGTAGATAAAAATCAGGAAACCAAACATAAGATAGCCATTGTTCTTATTGTCATTGTCAGTTGCTATCTCAGCGTGCTCTGTTTTGAGTTGGGACAATTCAAAAATCTTGGTCATTTGCCAAATTGCAATCGCCACCAGTACTAAAACAGTCAAAGTTAATAATGCAGTCATCGTGTATCTATCTAAGACTTAAATCGTTTAATAATGAAAATGTCTACTTTCTTCAATAAATGGGTTGCGTTTTGGCAACAACGGAGCCTTGGTCAGTGTATTGAACACCCAGAATACAAATAATCCTCCAAAGAACAATATTCCACCTATTTCGGGTAATCCTATATGCCATTGGTCTCCCACGGTAGCCGGCATTACCATAATGTAAACATCCAAATAATGGCCCAACAAGACCACTATACCGGCCATGATAACAAACCAGTTCACCCTCTTGTAATCGCTATTCATCAACACCAGCAATGGGAAAACAAAGTTCATGACCAACATGCCAAAAAATGGCAATTTGTAGTCTTGGAAACGCGCTACGTAGTAGGTAACTTCCTCTGGTATGTCCGCGTACCATATCAACATAAACTGGGCAAACCACAGGTAGGTCCAGAAAATACTGATACCGAACATGAACTTGGCCAAATCGTGGATGTGGCTGTCGTTCACCACTTCCAAATAGCCTCTGGATTTTAGGTAGATGCTCACCATGGCAATTACGGTAATACCCGAAACAAACATGCTGGCAAACACATACCATCCGAATAGGGTGCTGAACCAGTGTGGGTCTAAGCTCATGATCCAATCCCAGGACATCATGGACTCGGTCACTAGGTAAAATACCAAGAACGCGGCAGACCATCTAAAATTCTTTACAAAGTTTGAGTTGTCATCAGATTCATCTTGTGCCAAGGACAGTTTTCTTGAATATTCACGGTAGAAAATCCAACCGCCCAAGAAAATAGCGGCACGAATGAGGAAGAAAGTGGGGTTCAAGTACCCGGCTTTTCCTTGAAGCAATTCATCATGTGCCACAACTTCAGCATCCATCCAAACAAACATATGGTTCATGTGCAATACGGAAAGCACCAATATTACAAAAACGATTATCCCTCCGGGAACCAAATAGGCCGTGATTCCTTCCATGACCCTGAACAAGAGTGGTGACCAACCGGCTTGGGCGGCACGTTGAATGGCATAAAAGGCCAATACCCCCAAGGCAATCATAAAGAAGAAAAATGCAGCTACATACAATGCGGCCCATGGTCTGTTCTGTAATTGATGCAACAAATGCTCGTCATGTGCGGCATCGTGACCTTCATCATGGGCGGCTTCTGTGCTATGGGCAGCAGCTTCACCGTGTCCTTGTGACCCTCCATGTTCTTCAACGGCTTCTGCATGACCTCCGCCATGTCCATCGCCGTGGGCGGATGCCACAATGGCCTTTGCCTCTTCCACTGTTGATGGTGCGGATACAAAACCTATTGCCAAGAAAATAAGCCCAAGCCCCATGGCTATGAAAGATCCTATTTTTAATCTGTTTGAAAAGGTATACATAGTTTCTTCTTATCCAATTATTTTGTTAGGTCCTCCTTTAATTTCATCACATATTCGGATACCTGCCACATCTCTTTTTCATTTGCGAACTGAGATGCGTAGGATCCCATGGAATTCAATCCGTAGTAAATGGCATGGTATGTCGTGCCCACGGTAATGTTACGTGCCACATCATCATAGCTGGGAACACCCAATATTTTTTCACGTTTTACCAAATTGCCCTGTCCATCTCCCTTGGGTCCATGGCAAACAGCACAGTAAATGGCGTACAATTCTGCGCCTTTGACCAAGTTTTCCTCCATGTCCAATGAATCCAAAGGACTGGTGTTCAACCGTGCCAATTCTTTTCCTTCTGGAGTGTTTTCAAACTCATAGGGCATATATCCCCTGGAGATGGTTCCTTCAACGGGAAGCATGGCTGCTGTTCCATCGGGGAACAACCCATTGTCCACACCTTGATAGGTTTCATAGCCCACGGGTTCGTACATGTTTGGCATATATTGGTAGTTGGGACTGTTTTTATCGGCGCAAGCTGCAACCAACAGTACCAAGACCAAGACAACACTTATTTTACCTAAATGCTTCATAGTTTTAAGACTCCTTTTCTGTAACATTTATTTCCACCGCACCTGTTTCCCACAACAAATCGGTCAGTTCCTTTTCGTTATCGTGCACTCCAATTTCCATCAAAAAATGGTCATCGGTAGTACGCTTATCCGGATTTTCCGCTTTCTTAAAGGGCCACATTCTACTTCTTAGGTAAAAGGTGATCACCATTAAGTGGGCCGCGAAGAAAACCGTCATCTCGAACATGATCGGCACAAAGGCGGGCATATTCTCCAAATAGCTAAAGCTTGGCTTACCTCCTATATCTTGAGGCCAATCCTCGATCATGATGTAGTTCATCATCACTATGGCAACGATCAATCCCAAACATCCATACATAAAAGAGGTGATGGCGATACGGGTATCTGCCAATCCCATGGCCTTGTCCAGCCCGTGAACGGGAAATGGAGTGTACACTTCCTCTATATGATGGTGCTCTGCCCTCACTTTCTTTACGGCATGCATCAACACATCGTCATCATTGTAAAGCGCCTGAATAACTTTTGATGCCATAACTATTTCTTATCGTTTAATTTTTTTGCCTGACCTGCCCAATCATCACGTTGTGCCCTTCCGGGGAAGGAACCGGTGATGGAATCCAACAAGTCGTATTCTTTTTCGGTCATTTTACTTACCTGTGCGAAAGTAAAGATGCCTATCTGGTTCAAGGTCTGTTCCATTTGCGGACCGATGCCTTTTACTTTTTTCAAGTCGTCCGGAGTTTCTTTTGATGCATCAAAAGTTCCGATGGAATCCAACAGTGTGGCCACTTGTTTTTCATCCATTTTCTCCTTTGGAGCTTCGGCCACTTTTTTGGCACCGCCTTTTGCCGGCATTTCATACAATGGCTTACCGGCTTCGCGAAGTTTCTTGTACTTCTCACCTGATGCCTTCAAGATGGATTTTACCTCTGCCTGCGCAATTACAGGGAAGGTTCTGGAATACAACAGGAACAACACAAAGAAGAATCCTATGGTTCCAATAAAGATTCCGATATCCACAAAGGTTGGGGAGAACATGGTCCATGAAGATGGCAAATAATCCCTGTGCAATGAGGTAACGATGATCACAAAACGCTCAAACCACATTCCTATGTTCACAACGATAGAGATGAAGAAAGAGAACATGATACTGGTACGCAATTTTTTGAACCACATGAACTGCGGTGAGAACACATTACAGGTCATCATGGACCAGTAGGCCCACCAGTAAGGTCCCGTGGCCCTGTTCAAGAAGGCATATTGTTCGTACTCAACACCGGAATACCACGCAATGAACAACTCCGTGATATAGGCACATCCCACGATGGAACCTGTGATCATGATAACGATGTTCATCAACTCAATATGCTGAACGGTGATATATGCTTCAAGGTTGCACACTTTACGCATAATGATCAAAAGCGTGTTCACCATGGCAAATCCGGAGAAAATTGCACCCGCAACAAAGTACGGTGGGAAGATGGTGGTGTGCCATCCTGGAATCACCGACGTGGCAAAGTCAAAGGATACAATGGTGTGTACGGAAAGTACCAAAGGTGTTGCCAAACCGGCCAAAACCAAGGAAACTTCCTCAAAACGTTGCCAGTCTTTGGCTCTACCTGTCCAACCGAAGCTCAACAGGCTATAAATTTTCTTTTGGAACGGTTTTACGGCCCTGTCACGGATCATGGCGAAATCGGGCAGCAGCCCTGTCCACCAGAATACCAACGATACAGAAAGGTAGGTTGAAATCGCAAATACGTCCCAAAGCAAGGGTGAGTTAAAGTTCACCCAAAGCGACCCAAATTGGTTTGGAATGGGAAGTACCCAATAGCCCAACCAAGGGCGACCCATGTGAATCACTGGGAACAAACCTGCCTGGATAACGGAAAAGATGGTCATCGCTTCAGCGGAACGGTTGATTGCCATTCTCCATTTCTGTCTGAAGAGCAACAATACAGCCGAAATCAGGGTCCCTGCGTGACCAATACCTACCCACCAAACAAAGTTGGTAATATCCCAGGCCCAGTTAACGGTTCGGTTTAGACCCCAAACCCCAATACCTGTGGAAATGGTATAAATAATACATCCTAAACCCCAAAGGAATGCTACCAAAGCAATGGAGAATACAATCCACCATTGTTTGTTGGCTTTTCCCTCTACCGGAGCTGCAATATCAACGGACACATCGTGGTATCCTTTATCTCCAAGTACTAAGGGCTTTCGAATAGGTGCTTCGTAATGCGACGCCATAATTTATCTTCTAGTTACTTCTTATTATTGATTAAGCCTCGTCGGTGTTTCTTACCTTAACATGATAGAACACATTGGGTTTCGTCCCTACATGCTCCAACAAGTGGTACATTCTATCATCTTCCTTCAATTGGGCAATCTTGCTCTCTTTATCATTGATGTCACCAAATACCATGGCTCCACTGCTACATGCTGCTGAGCACGCTGTTTGGAACTCCCCGTCCTTAATGACCCTGCCGTCCCTTTTGGCATCCAAAATGGTTTTTTGGGTCATTTGGATACACATGGAGCATTTTTCCATTACCCCTCTGGATCGTACATTGACGTCTGGGTTGATGACCATCTTGCCCAAATCATTGTTCATGTTGAAGTTGAACTCATCATTGTCGCTGTACAAGAACCAGTTGAATCGACGTACTTTATATGGACAGTTGTTGGCACAGTATCTTGTACCTACACAACGGTTATAAGCCATATGGTTTTGACCTTGTCTACTGTGCGATGTTGCCGCAACGGGACAAACGGTTTCACAAGGTGCATGGTTACAATGCTGACACATTACAGGTTGGAATGCCACCTGGGGATTGGCCGATGGGTCTTCCATTTCGCGGAATCCTCCCAAAGAGCCTTTATCGCCCCAAAGACCTTCCATTCCTTCTTTCTTCTCATTATCCTGCTCAAAGGTCTCCTCGGAAGAGTAGTATCTATCGATACGCAACCAGTGCATATCACGTGAGCGACGGATTTCCTCTTTTCCAACCACGGGAACGTTGTTTTCGGCGTGACATGCAATTACACAAGCCCCACATCCGGTACAAGCGTTCAAATCGATGGACAAATTAAAGTGATGCCCAATGGAACGATCAAAACTGTCCCAAAGGTCTGCATCTGGGGAAGTCACTGGGATTTCCTGATGGTTCAACGACACATGCGGCATGTGGTTCCATTCGGCATGGTCTTTTGTATTGAAGATTTCCAAGGTGGTTTCCTTGATGATATCTCCCCTACCCATCAATGTTTTATGTTGCTGTACACAGGCAAATTCATGTTCCCCTGCTGCTTTTTCAACAGTCACGGATTGAACATCCGAGAAATCCTTGTACAGTGTATACGCATTTACCCCTGTGGCCATTTCATCCTGCATTCCGGCCTTCTTTCCATAACCAAAAGAAAGTCCCACAGTACCCACGGCCTGACCGGGTTGAACGATTACAGGAACGTTATCCAATACCTTTCCATCAACGGTCAACTTTGCATAGCTTCCATTCACCCCGCCATTGGCCACAGTGAAATTTTCGAAGCCCCATTTTTCGGCATCTGCTTTGGAAACGGTCACGTAGTTATCCCAAGAAACCCTAGAAATGGGATCGGGGAATTCTTGCAACCATGGGTTATTGCCTTGTCGGCCATCTCCCATACCTACTTTGGAATACAATACCATTTCCGTGCCCGTGCTGGTTGAATTCACCAAAGAACGGATGGCAGAAGCTATTGGAACAATGCTGGGCTCAACCTCTTCCCCCTCTTCTGCACTGGATACAACCGTAGGTTGTTCCTCATCCTCGGAAGGAGCAGGTGCTGCAAAAACACCATCCTGAAGCGCTTGGTTCCAAGACTCTCCCTGAAGGATATCGGCATTCCATGTTTCCTTTATATAATCGTAGTACGTTTTTTCGCTACCCATCCAAGTCAATAGGGCTGTTTGAAACTGTTTGGTATCAAACAACTCACGGATGGCGGGTTGCATCAAACTATATTGTCCCTTTTTAAATTGTGCATCGCCCCAAGATTCCAAATAATGGGATGCCGCAGCAACGTATTGTGATGATTGTGCGGTTTCATCATTATTGAAGGCAAAAGCCACAGAAAGATCTACATTTTCAAGTCCTGAAACAAACTCTTCGGAATTGGGAAGCGTGTACACAGGATTCACACCAGCCATGATCAAAGCTCCAACGCGACCAGCATTCATATCAGCAACCAACTTGGTCACTTTTGCGATATCACCTTGACGTACATATTTTGGGTTTTCGGCATCAAATGCTTCGCTGGCCAACAATTTGTTAATGGCCAATACTACGGTTTGTGCATGAACATCATTCAATCCCGTTACCACAACGGCCTTGCTTCCAGCCTTTTTGATTTGGGCCGCTACATAATCAACCGCTTCATCCACATCGGATGTTCCCCCACCTACGCTACTGCCATTCAACTTGCCATACAATTTGGCCAAGGCAATCTTTTGTTGGGTTGGCGTCATGGGATAACGTTTATCGGCATTCGCTCCGGTCAATGACATATTGGACTCCAACTGGATGTGCTTGGACATTTTTCCATGCTTGGGCACACGTCCTTTGGCATATCCACTATCATAGCCTCCTCCTTGCCAATCTCCCAAGAAATCAGCACCGAAAGAAACAATCAAATCCGCTTTCTCAAAATCGTAATCGGCCAAAGCTCGCTCACCATAAGCAGCATTATAGGCATTTAAGGCAGCATCTTCAGAAATGGCGTCGTAAACCACGTGGCTTACATTTTCACCATATTCCGCTTTGAACTCGGCAATTAATTTATCCGTTGATGGACTGGCAAAGGTTTGGGTCAAAAGCACCACTTGTTTGTTGCCGCCTTTTAAACTGCCCAACTTGGCCTTTACCGTAGCATCCAACACTTTCCATTCAATGGGTTCACCATTGGCCATTGGCCCTTGAACCCTCTTGCTATCGTACAAGGTCAACACGGACGCCTGGACACGGGCATTGGCCCCGCCATTGATTTTGGCATCGGTATTGTTTTCTATTTTGATGGGCCTACCCTCACGGGTCTTTACCAAAATACTGGCAAAGTCAAATCCATCAGCAATGGTAGTGGCATAATAGTTTGCCACACCGGGAACGATGCGATCTGGTTGGACCACATACGGAATGGATTTACGCACCGGACCTTCACACGCTGCAATGGTTGCTGCTGCCGTACTGAATCCAACATATTTCAAGAAATCCCTTCTATTGGTGCTTGAGGCCGACAGATTCTCCTTGTCGCCCAAGAACTCATCCACAGGAATCTCTTCGGTAAATTCGTTATTTTTTAGCGCCTCAACAATGGAATCGTTCGGATTTAACTCCGCCTCGCTTTTCCAATATTTTTTGTTTGATGCCATACGATATATCTGAGATTATCTTCTTTTAATTCTTAATAGTGACACTTACCACATTCTATTCCACCCATCATGGCAACAGTCAATTCCTCAACCCCATACTTTTTGGATAGTTCTTCATGAATGTTAGCGTAGTATTCATTGCCCGCAACCTTAACATTGGTTTCCCTGTGGCAATTTACACACCAACCCATGGTCAATGGGGCAAACTGCTCCACAACTTCCATTTCTTCAATGGGACCGTGGCAGGTCTGACATTCAATTCCCGCTACAGAAACGTGCTGTGAGTGGTTGAAATAGGCAAAATCAGGAAGGTTGTGAATCCTAACCCATTCCACAGGCTGGCTTTCGCCCGTATATTGTTGGTTCTCCTCGTCCCATCCCACGGCTTTGTACAATTTCTTGATTTCGGCGGTATAGAATTCGTTGGTATGTCCAGCGGCTATATCTTCTGCTGATGGCCCTTCTGGGTTTCCGGTGTATTCATAAATGGACTTGTGACAGTTCATACAAACATTCAAGGAAGGAATACCCGAAGTTTTGGAAACTCTAGCCGAAGAGTGGCAATATTTACATTCAATCTTGTTATCGCCTGCGTGGATCTTATGTGAAAAATGTATCGGCTGTACGGGAGCGTATCCTTGGTCAACCCCAACTTGCATCATCCATCCATAGGCAAAATAGGCACTGGCCAACAAAAGGAAGATGACACTCACCAAAACCAAGAATTGGTTCTGCGCAAAGGCCTTCCACAACGGAAGTCGCTTCTCCGCTTTTTCTTTTTCCAGAACAACGCCATTGGCCTCAGCAATACGGCGCAAGGTCTTGTTCACCAAAATGAGCATAATGACCAATAGGCCAAAAACCAAAGCGAGTGCCCCCAGGATTATTTCATTGGATATTCCGCCAGAAGATGATTGGGCACCATCCGTACCCCCGGTAGGAGCTGCTGCTTGTGCGGGTGCGGGTGGCGGAGCCGCTGTATACGCCAAAATATCGTCAATATCTTGATCGGAAAGTGTTGGAAAAGGCGTCATCGCCGCCTGATTGTACTCTGCATAAATTTTGTTGGCATAGGCATCCCCGGAAGCAATCATTCCCGGACTGTTCTTAATCCATGTGTAGAGCCACTCTTTGTCCAAACCTTCATCATCAGCCAGACGTTGTTCCACATTGGCCAAGGCAGGCCCGGTCATTTTACGGTCCAAAGCGTGACATGCGGCACAGTTTTGATTGAAAAGCTGTTTTCCTTTTGCAGGGTCACCCCCAGCGGTATCGGCGGCAGCCTGTTCGGTAGTAACCTCCGCAGCCGCGTCGGCAGCTTCCTCCTGCGCATAAAATGAAGTGGAAAAAAGTAAAAGAGAAAAACCTAAAACTTTAGAAAATAGATGGCGGTATAAAACCTTTTTCATATTATCGAAATTTCTGTCGAAACCTTTGGTACGATTATTTCTATTGATATTGAGAACAATAGCTTTTCATCCACCAAAATTGGTGACAAAAGTACGACATAGAGTCATTTTTTGAAATGTTAAGGTATTGATAACATCTAATTTATAAAGATTCTAAATAATAGGCAATTCACTGGTTTAGAACTTAAAGAATTACATTTGTGATAAATAAAATGAAATAATATCGGAATCTCATGAAAACTCCCGTATTTGTTGTATTTCTGACAGGCTTGGCCTTTCAACTTTCAGCACAGGAAGGCACGGTTGCCATACAACAGGATCCCAAAATAGACCAACTGGTAAAGCTGTATACCGAGGTCAATTCCAAAGCGGAATTTTACCAAATCCAGGTTGGTTTTGGCACTTATCAAAGGGCACAAGATTTAAAGGACCAGGTTGATATTGATTTCCCCGGATGGTATTCCAAAATTGAATTTGAATCCCCTACCTACAGGGTAAGATTGGGCAAGTTCAGAACAAAACTGGAAGCGGAACGGAAGTATCTGGAGGTCCGGAAAAAATACCCTGATGCCATGCTTTTAAAACCTGAAGCAGATTCCAAATAATAAAAAATCCCGCTTTTGCGGGATTTTTTATGTTCAATCAATATCTCTTTGATTTCAATTACAGCTTTTTCTTCACTGCTACTTCCTGGAAGGCTTCTACGATATCTCCTTCCCTGATGTCGTTGTAATTTTTGACCTGTAGTCCACAGTCGTATCCTTTGGATACTTCCTTCACATCATCCTTAAATCGTTTTAAGGAGGCCAACTCCCCGGTATAGATGACCACACCATCACGAATAAGTCGTATCTGGGAATTTCTGAAAACCTTACCACTGGTTACCATACAACCTGCAATGGTTCCAATCTTGGAAATCTTGAAGGTTTCCCTGATTTCAGCAGTACCGGTAATTTCCTCTTTTATTTCAGGAGAAAGCATACCTTCCATGGCATCCTTCAGGTCATTGATGGCATCATAGATAATGGAGTACATTCTGATATCAATTTCCTCCTTGTCCGCAATGGTACGGGCATTGCCCATTGGCCTAACATTAAAGCCAATGATGATTGCATCAGACGCACTGGCCAACAACACATCGGATTCCGTAATGGCTCCCACTCCTTTATGAATAATGTTCACCTGGATTTCATCCGTGGACAATTTCTGGAAGGAATCTGTCAAGGCCTCCACAGAACCATCCACATCACCTTTAAGAATAATGTTCAACTCTTGGAAATCACCCAAAGCGATTCTTCGGCCAATTTCATCCAGCGTAATATGTCGTTGTGTGCGAACGGATTGTTCCCGTTGCAATTGGGAACGTTTAGCAGCAATTTGTTTTGCCTCACGTTCGTCTTCAAGCACGTTGAATCGATCACCCGCCTGAGGTGCGCCATCCAATCCCAATATTGAAATTGGTGTGGAAGGACCAGCACTCTGTACATTCTTACCGCGTTCATCCTGCATGGCCTTAACTTTACCACTACAGGTTCCCGCCAATACATAATCTCCAATTTTCAGGGTACCACTTTGCACCAATATTGTGGAGACATAACCTCGCCCTTTGTCCAAAAAGGCTTCCACTACGGTACCTGCGGCCAATCTATCAGGGTTTGCCTGCAATTCAAGTAATTCTGCCTCAAGCAACACTTTTTCAAGCAATTCCTTTACGCCTTGACCGGTTTTGGCCGAAATATCATGGGATTGGATCTTACCACCCCAATCTTCCACCAAAAGGTTCATTTGGGCAAGACCTTCTTTGATCTTATCTGGATTGGCTGTTTGTTTATCCACTTTGTTAATGGCAAAAACAATGGGAACTCCTGCCGCCTGGGCATGACTGATGGCTTCCTTGGTCTGTGGCATAATATCATCATCCGCTGCAATAACAACAATGGCTATATCGGTAACTTGTGCACCACGGGCCCGCATTGCGGTAAAAGCCTCGTGACCTGGAGTATCTAGGAAGGTGATTTTTTGTCCATCCTCCAAACTAACGCCATAGGCTCCGATGTGCTGGGTAATCCCACCGCTTTCACCTGCAATCACATTTTCCTTCCGGATATAATCCAGCAAAGAGGTCTTACCGTGGTCAACGTGTCCCATAACCGTAACGATGGGCGCCCTTGGTTTCAAATCTTCTGGGACATCCTCTTCTTCGTGTATGGTTTCTTCTATTTCTGCGGTAATGAATTCCACTTCATAGCCAAACTCATCGGCAACTATGGAAAGGGTCTCGGCATCCAAACGTTGGTTCATGGTAACCATGATCCCCAAGGACATGCACGCCGATATAATTTGTGTGGTGGACACATTCATCAAGGTAGCCAATTCGTTCACGGTCACAAACTCGGTGACCTTGAGGATTTTGCTTTCCAGCTCCTGTTGTTCCAGATCCTTTTCGGTCTGTTGGCGGTGCTGGTCCCTTTTTTCCCTTCGGTATTTGGCCCCTTTGCCCTTACTGGATTTTCCTTGGAGTTTTTCCAAGGTTTCCCGTACCTGTTTTTGTACTTCTTCCTCAGTAGGCTCTACCTTGGGTGCCGAAGTTCGCTGCCCTCTTCTTCCCTGGCCGCTCGCCCCTCTGCTGGGACGTCCGTTTCCAGATTGGGGACCATTTTTAACGATACGCCTTCTGCGCTTTTTCCGATCAGAACTGCTATCGGAAGATGACGCACTGGGCTTTTGTTGTTCTTCCTTCTTTTTCTTCGGCTTATTGAATTGGGAAAGGTCAATTTTATCACCGGTAATCTTGGGTCCGCTCAGCTTTTTATACTGGGTCTTTATGGTACCGGATTCTTCAGAACCCTCCTCCTTTTCAGGTTGTTCTTCGGCTTTTGGCTGTTTGACCTCCTCTACTTTTTCGGGTTTGGGCTCGGCTTTTGGGGTTTTAGGCTCTTCGGCCTTAGGTTCCTCCGCCTTTTGTTCAGGTTGTTCAGGTTCCTCAGCTTTTGGAGTTTCCGGCTTTTTGTCCAGATCGATCTTACCTACCGTTTTTGGTCCCGAAAGCTCTGCTTTGGCTTTGATTACTTGTTGTTCGGCATTCTTTTTTTCCCTGGCCAGTCTACGCTCCTCCTGCTCCTGTTCCATTTGGATTCTGATAGCCTCCTTTTCCTTCCGCTTTTCCTCGCTGACTTCTTTGGAAGCTACCTTTTTGCTTTTATCCGTTTGAAACTCATCCAACAGGACTTGATACACTTCATCTGTGATCTTTGTGGTAGGGCGGGCCTCTACCTCATGTCCTACGGATGTGAGATAATCCACTGCCCGATCTAGTGAAATGTTCAATTCCCTGAGAACTTTATTAAGTCGTATTGTTGGGTTTCCTGCCATAAATTGTCTTACTTGCCCTAAATTTCGCTGCTAATATATAGTTTAATCTTCAAACTCTTCCTTGAGGATGCGAACGACTTCTTGGACAGTTTCCTCTTCCAAATCGGTTCGCTTCACCAAGTCACTTACATCTTGTTCCAAAACGCTACGTGCGGTATCCAATCCTATTTTCTTGAATTCCTCGATCACCCAGCTTTCTATTTCATCCGAAAACTCGGTCAATTCCACATCTTCCTCAACGCCTTCACGGAACACATCTATCTCATAACCAGTTAATTGGCCGGCCAATCGAATATTGTGCCCACCTCTGCCTATAGCCTTGGAAACTTCCTCTGGCTTTAGGTAAACCTGGGCTGTTTTTTTCTCGTCGTTCAACTTAACGGACGATACCCTTGCCGGGCTCAATGCCCGTGTCACCATCAATTGCGGATTGTTGGTCCAGTTGATGACATCAATATTTTCATTGCCCAATTCACGGACAATTCCATGGATACGTGACCCTTTCATTCCCACACAGGCCCCTACGGGATCAATTCTATCATCGTAGGAGTCCACTGCCACTTTTGCTTTTTCACCAGGAATACGGACGGCCTTCTTGATGGTAATCAAACCATCAAACACCTCTGGAATTTCCTGAAAGAACAATTGTTCCAAGAAAACAGGTGAAGTCCTGGACATAATGATCGTGGGCTTGTTTCCTTTCAGCTCCACACTCTCAATGATCCCCCTAACATTGTCACCCTTACGGAAAAAGTCAGATGGAATCTGTTTTTCCTTGGGCAGGATGATCTCATTCCCCTCATCGTCCAACAAAATAATGGCTTTGTGGCGAATGTGGTGCACCTCAGCAGTATAAATTTCACCTTCCAAGTCCTTAAATTGCTTGTAGATGGTGGTATTGTCATGCTCATGGATTTTGGATATCAGGTTTTGGCGCAATGCCAAAATGGCCCTTCTGCCCAAATCAATCAATTTCACCTCTTCGGAAACATCCTCACCCACCTCAAAGTCGGGCTCAATTTTCCTGGCCTCTGACAATGAGATTTCTTCATTGGGTTCCTCAACCTGTCCATCTTCCACAACAACCCGGTTTCTCCAAATCTCCAAATCCCCTTTATCTGGGTTGATGATGATATCAAAGTTATCATCGGAACCAAATTTTTTCTTGAGTGCATTTCGGAACACATCTTCCAAAATGGCCATAAGGGTCACCCTGTCAATAAACTTATCGTCCTTAAACTCCGAAAAGGATTCGATGAGCGCTAGGTTTTCCATTTTTCAACTACAATTAAAATTTTAATATAACTTTTGCTTCTTGTATGTCAGAAAATGCAATTTCCTGCTTCTTCTGTACGGTAACTTTTCCTTTACCCACTGGTTTGGGCTCACGTGCCTTCCACTCCAAGGTAATACTATTTTCCGAGGCCTGGATCAAGGTCCCTTCCAATTTCTCGGCCTCTGTCCTAACCTTTAATTTTCTTCCAATGTTCTTGTTGTACTGACGGGGCAACAGCAATGGCGAGGTGGCTCCGGCCGAGGTTACTTCCAATGAAAAATCCTCGTCCTCACGGTCCAAATTGTGCTCAATGGCCCTACTGATGTCCATACAGTCCTGCAGGTTGACACCTGTATCCCCATCCAAAACCACTTTGATGCTGTTATCGCCACCCACTGTAAAATCAATCAGAAACAAGGATGGATGCACTTCCAATGCCTTGTCCAACAACGACTTTACTTTCTCCTTAAACATAAGAAATATCCTTTACTATGTTTTTAAAAGATTCCGCTTTTCAGCAGAATTAGTTCAACATTTGATTTTTTGCCAAAAAGGCCCAAAAAATAAAGTTTCACTAATAAAAGAGGGGACCTAAGTCCCCTCATGAATACTTTTTATATCCGTTCAGTGGCGCAAATATACGATAATTAATACTGTTTGTGCAACCTAACCCCCAACAAAACACATTTTGCATCAGTATTTTAACAAAAACCCACATGGTTCAATTCCTGATAGAGGCCACAGACAGACCGTTCACGGGAAATTTGCCTAGATTGCCCCTGTAGGAAACACTAGGAATCAGGGGGTAAACATCCCTAATTACCCATTTCACAACAATTATTTTCTACTGGGCCCATCAAAACTAGTTTTGTAAAGTAAATCAACATGAATTATGGGCACAACCTCGTCCTTCAAGGTGGAAATAAAGCAATCTTTGAATGGTCTCATGGTACTTTTGGGATTTTTCCTGATGGGAACTTCACTCACTTTTTCCCAAACCACGATTTGGAGCGAAAACTTCAACAGCTATTCAAATGGAACAGAGAACGGAACAGCATCCGGACCTTCTGCCACTAGTTGGACCACAACCTTAACGGGTGATGTTTGGGTACAGGGCAACCGTATTGAAGCCAACAATTTGGGCACCGAAGGGGTTTGGCAGACCAATGCCATAAACATCTACGGATATACCAGTGTACGTTTTAGCTTGGATGTCGCCACCATGTCCAACACCAGCCAATTTGAACAAGGCCAAGATTATTTAATAGGCGAATATCGTATTGATGGGGCCGGACCTTGGACAGAGTTTGAAAACGCTTCAGGAGATTCCAGCCCATCTGATCCTTTAGATCCATCTTATACGGTAAACCTACCTTCTGCAGGGTCAACCCTTGAAATCAGAATACGTTTTTACAACACTGCGGGCAACGAATATTATTACATAGACAATATTTTGGTTGAAGGCACCCTTCCCTTTTGTTCGGGAGAGGTGGACTTTGAGTTTTATGACAGTGTCCCTGGCGGCAACTCTGTGGACAATATCCCAACAACTGGCGCATTGGGAACTGGAACATACACCAGTTTTGATGTGGATGCCCTTCAAAACCAAGAAGACCCCGGTGATACGGACAGCTTCAGTATTCGATATGATGGGTATATCCAGATCAATACCGCTGGATCATATACCTTTTACACCTCTTCGGATGATGGATCTAAACTCTACATTGATGGAAACCAAATTGTCAGCAATGACGGGCTTCATGGTACACAAGAAAGATCTGGAACAACAACCTTGACCACGGGCCTACATGATATTCGGGTCCTTTTCTTTGAAAATGGAGGAGGCGAAAATTTACGGGTGCAATACCAAGGGCCTTCCATCTCCAAACAGGACATTCCCTTTTCCGTACTCTATTCCAATTGCAGTGCTCCCGTAGCCGACTTGGATGGCGATGGCATTGAAGACAGTGTGGATGTTGATGATGACAACGATGGCATCCTGGATACCGATGAATGTGGAGGATTGGGAGGCAACTATGTGCTGACGGCAACAAACCTTAGGCATTTTAGTAATGACAGCAACGCAGAAGGAAGTCCCGGCACTACCTTTGCGGCCAATCCCATAACTTATCCCGGTAATAGCTCAAGATTATTGCTCGAATTTCCAGAAGCAATTCCGGTTGGAACTGATGTCAGTGTTTTTCTCGGAGCTGACCCGGCGGTAACTGACACAGACATTCAAATACAACGTACCAACTCATCAGGAACCTCCAGTAGCTGGTTGGCATCTGCCAATAACACCACTCCTGGTTCCATACGGGAAGTAACCTTCACGGTTTCAGGAAGTAGTTTGCAATACATCCGCATCGAAGCATGGCAGACTGGGGCAAGAGTATACGGTGCCACCTACGGTGGCTCTGTGGATTGTACAACCGTGGACACCGACAGTGATGGCGTTCCCAATTACCAAGATTTGGACAGTGATGGCGATGGCATACCCGACAATGTGGAAGCCCAAACCTCACTGGGATATACGGCACCGTCCGGTAACGATTCAGACAATGACGGTCTGGACGATGCTTACGAAACCAGTGGCATTGCGTATGTGGATACCGATGGTGATGGCACTCCCGACTTTATGGACACCGACAGTGACGATGATGGCACAAGCGACACCAGTGAAGCGGCATTGACCCTTTCTGGAACCGATAGTGATGGAGATGGCCTGGACAATAGTATAGACACTACCACGGGTTATGACGATCCGGGAGGTACTATTGACAATCCGTTGAATGCCAATGGAGGGTCACTCATACTGCCAGATTCTGACAGTGATGTGGCCTCTGGGGGCGACCTTGATTTTAGGGACGACGTGGTCAATGCCGATCAACCGCCTTCAATTACCGCGAGCGGAGATCAGATATTCTGTCCCGGCAATGCCATTGCCATTGCGGAAAGTGTATCCATCACAGACCCAGACGACACCACTTTGGATGCCGTTTACATCCAAATTACATCAAACTACGATAACCCAGGGGACCTTTTGACCTTAACAGGAACCCATCCCAACATCACATCGAGCTGGGACGTTTCCGAAGGAAGATTGACCTTGACAGGCCCAACAACCTTGGCCGAATTTGAAACGGCAATTGCCGCAGTTGAATTCCAAACCACAGCAACAGTGACTTCTGGGGACACCCGATCATTTTCAATTGTTTTGAACGAGGCCAACTACCTCGCCTCCACAGGTCATTATTATGAATATGTGCCCTCATTGGGCATTACTTGGACCAACGCACGTGATGCTGCCGCATTGCGAACTTTTTATGGACTGCAAGGCTATTTGGCCACCATTTCCGTACAAGATGAGTCCGACCTTTTGGGATCTCAGGCCCCCGGAGCAGGTTGGATCGGTGCCAGTGATGCCGCCTTGGAAGGCGATTGGTACTGGGTAACCGGGCCCGAGGCCGGGACATTGTTCTGGCGGGGAACTGCTGCAGGCACGGCCTTTGGTTACGAATTTTGGAACGGCGGTGAGCCCAACCAAAGTGGCGATGAAGATTACGCACACATTACCGCACCGGGGGTAGGTTTGCCGGGGTCATGGAACGACCTTTCAAACACCGGTGCAGCCAGTGGAGATTATCAACCTAAAGGATATTTGGTGGAATACGGAGGTATGCCGGGAGACCCATCCTATCCAGACCTAGCGGCCACCACAACCCTTACGGTTGACCCAACAGCACCTACGGCCAGTGCTCCCGCACCCGTGACCGTGTATTGTACTGCGGATATTCCAGCTGCTGATGTTTCCGTTATCACCGATGAAGCGGACAATTGCGACCCAAGTCCTTCGGTTACTTTTATCAGTGATGTAAGTGATGGGGGCAGCAATCCTGAAATCATTACCCGCACCTATAGGGTCACCGACGCCGCGGGCAATACCTTGGATGTGGAGCAGACCATCACCGTAAGCCCATTTACCATATCAACACAGCCCAGCAATCAAAACATTGTAGTGGGCAACAACGGAATTTTTTCAGTGACCACAAATGGCGCGGACACCTATCAATGGGAAGTGAGTACCAATGGCGGCAGTTCTTTTGCGCCCTTGGTCGACGGAGCCGATTATTCCGGCACCCAAACCGCCAACCTTACGGTGACCAGTCCGGACATGGATAAAAATGGCTATATCTATCGCGTACAGGTTTCCAATTCAGGGTCCACCTGTGGTGATTTAACCTCCAATGAAGCCACCTTGAACCTCACCATTGGAACCGTGATCACCAACCGAAGAATTACCTACAGGGTAAATAAAAATTGACTTTAACAAACAACCCAACCAATACCTAAAGGAAGCCCTGCAGATTTGCAGGGCTTTTTTTGGCCCACCTCTTATTTAATGTGGTTGCTGTTTTCACTTTGAATTTATGGTACATTTGAGGGGAAGTGTATTTACATAAAAAACAGCCCATTATGTTGGTTGCAAGCCATTTTGGGTGTATATGGATGTGTTTTGTAGCCATCCAACTAAATTAGTAATAAGCAAAAACCAAGTCAAACCAATAGATAAAGTCATTATGTCACAAATCTCCACAATCATTCATATTGAAAAAAAATACATCTTTCTTCTGCCATTTTCATTAATCATGCTTTTAAGTGCTTGTAATACTAAAAAACAGAATGTAAAGAACAATGATTTATCAACAGAAGAAAATCTTTATTTGGGGCAAGAACCACCTGGATTAATGCCTGAGCCTTTCGCTCCTGGAATGGTAACATCAGAAGATTGGGAGGTTAGTGGTGTCTTTACACCTGACCTGAAAGAATTTTATTTTATTCGATTGGATGCAAACAGGGAAAAACAGGAAATGGTGGCTTTTAAAAACAAGGATGGCCAATGGCATGAAACAGTGATAGCTCCCCGCAGAGGACAGCCTTTTTTCTCTTCAGATGGTAAGACCATGTATTTGAGCAGCCAATACAGGAAACGTACAGAAACTGGTGACTGGTCAGAAATGGAAGCCCTTTCTTCTCCCTTTGATGAGTTACCAACTATGCGTCTTTCCGTGTCGGACAATGGGACGTATTTTTTTGATGAGTTTAAACCGGATTTTACAGGTGATATTTGGTATTCGCGATTGATCGATGGAAAACACGAAGAACCAAAACGCCTTACCCATACCATCAATAACGGTAAAAGCTTCCACCCGTTTATCGCTCCAGATGAGTCCTACCTTATATTTGATAGTGAAAGAGAGGGTGGATATGGGGATTCCGACATTTATATCAGCTTTCGTGAGCAGGACGGTTCATGGGGCAATCCCATTAATTTAGGGGACAAAATAAATACGCAAGCTTGGGAAGCTTGTGCCAGTGTGACACCAGATGGAAAATACCTTTTTTTCAATAGAACCGTGGGCCCCGTCAAGTATGAAAATGATGATTATGAAAATGTAGATATCTTTTGGGTGGACGCTCAAGTGATTGAAAACCTAAAGCACAAATGAAATGTCCAACCCAAACCTTGACTTTTGCGCATAAAAAACCCCGTAAATTACGGGGTTAAAGGGTTTCCTGTTGGCCTACAAGGACTCGAACCTTGAACGACTGAACCAAAATCAGCTGTGTTACCAATTACACCATAGGCCAGTACCACATTTGAGCGTGCAAATTTATAACAAACTTTGGTTTCGACAAATATTTTGACAAGATTACACGCTATTTTTACATCCTTTGCTGTTAAAGCTTTTTCAAAAAGGGTCAACCTTCTCTCTGATATTTACTAAATTCGCCCCAACTTGGTTAACAACCATCTCTATGTTTGCAAAAGACTTCAAAAAATGGGACACCATCCTTGGGTGGGTTTCCTTCGCCATAGCATTTATTGTATACGCTATAACCGTTGAACCCACCGGAAGTTTTTGGGATGCCGGGGAATACATTTCAACCTCTGCAAAACTGCAAGTAGGGCACCCTCCGGGAGCTCCCCTATTACAGATGATCGGTGCCTTTTTTGCCATGTTCGCTTTTGGGGACCCCTCAAAAATTGCACTCATGGTCAATGCCGTATCCGTGGTTTCCAGTGCCTTTGCCGTTCTCTTCACGTTTTGGACCATCACCAATTTGGTTCAAAAAATGATTGCCAAGGACAAAACCATTACCAATAGCAAGGCCATTGCCATCTTGGGCAGCGGTCTGGTCGGTGCGTTGGCCTTTACCTTTTCAGACAGTTTTTGGTTCAACGCCGTGGAAACCGAAGTGTATGCCATGGCCAGTCTCATCATGGCACTTTTGCTTTGGTTGGGCCTTAAATGGACAGACAATCTGGACGACCCAAGGGGACATCGCTGGCTTTTGCTCATCTGCTTTTTGGTGGGACTAACCTTTGGAATCCAGTTTATGGGCTTTTTGGCCATTCCATCCATTGGACTGTTGTACTACTTCAAAAAGTATAAAAACACCACCGTAAAGAATTTTCTTTTGGCCAACATTGTTGTAATTGCATTTTTAATATTGGTCTATAAGTTCTCACTCACCTATGTTTTGGAACTTTTTGGTTGGAGCGAGGTGTTTTTCATCAATGAAATTGGACTGCCCTTCAATTCAGGGACCATCATTATGGGGCTGCTTTTTATTGCCGCCTTTTATTTTGGGCTTCGCTACACCCGAAAAAACAACTACTACTCGGCCAATACCATTGTGCTTTGTATGATGTTTGTTTTCCTTGGTTTCTCTTCCTGGTTGATGCTGCCCATCCGCGCCAATGCCAAAACCGTGGTCAATGAAAACAACCCAGCAGATGCCCGGGCTCTTTTGGCCTATTACAACAGGGAACAATATCCCGGGGTGGAAAGTCCGGTCTATGGCGCCTATTATTCAGATACGTTTGCCCCTGCCGGGGAGGATAAGGATGACAGCCCCAAATATGAAAAAGATCTGAAGCTTGGGAAATATGTCATCGTAAACCACTATAAAGATGCCATTCAAGGTCCCAATAAAAAGCATGTGGGCGTTCTTCCCCGAATGTGGAGCGACCAACATGCCGAAAACTATATGCGCTATTTTGGCCCCTTGGACTTCCGTATAAAATCAGAATATATTTCCAACAATGAGCTGAGGGATGCCGTTAACCAATTTAAGACCGCCTACTCCCAAGGTGAGTTGAATACCGACCAATATATTCGGTTTTTGCGTGAATTTGGGGAGTATATTGAGGTGGAACCTCCAACAGTTTGGCAAAACATAAAATACCTCTTTGAATTCCAATTTGGGTATATGTACATGCGGTACTTTATGTGGAATTTTGTAGGCAGACAGAACGATGTCCAAGGAAGATATGACGAAAACGGACATTGGCTGAGCGGCATTGGTTTTATGGACAGCCTTAGATTGGGCAGCCAGAAAAACCTTCCCAGCGATTGGGAAAACAACAAAGGAAGAAATACCTATTTCTTCCTGCCCCTGCTCTTGGGGATCATTGGTATTGTTTTCCAGATTTCCAAGAACCCCAAACACTTTTGGGTGCTGTTCGTCTTTTTCATGTTCACCGGGCTCGCCATTCAATTTTATACCAACCCCTATATCTTTCAGCCCCGGGAACGGGATTATTCGCTGGTGGGGTCCTTTTACATTTTCTGCATTTGGATCGGTATTGGGGTATATGGATTGTTCGATGAGTTCAAAAAACTCATTGCGCCCAAGATAGCTGCCCCGGTCATCGCCACCCTATGTTTGTTGGCCGTACCACTATTGATGGGCTTCCAGAACTGGGATGATCATGACCGATCAGATCGGTATACGGCTCCAGCAACCGCAAAGGCCTATTTGGATTCCTGTCAAGAAGATGCAGGTGCCATTTTGTTCACCATTGGCGACAACGACACCTTCCCTTTATGGTACGTTCAGGAAATTGAGCAGTACCGAACCGATGTCCGAATAGTCAATACCAGTCTCTTTGCAACGGATTGGTACATTGACCAAATGAAACGAAAGGCTTACGAAAGTGACCCGATTCCCTCACAACTCACCCACGACAAATACCGATACGGTACCCGGGATGCCATTTATTACCGAGGCATTACGGACAGTCGGTGGAGCATCCAAGATTTTATGAACTGGGTGGGAAGCGATAAACCCCAGACCAAGTTTGGACATCTTTTGGAAAGCCAAGGGGCCGATATAAGTCAATACCCCCAAAGCACCTTGGACATTATTTATTACCCCACCAACAAGATCCGTATTCCAGTCAATAAAAAGAATGTGCTGGAAAGTGGATTGGTCAAGGAAAAGGATTCCGCTTTGATCGTGGATTATATCGATATTGACCTTCCGCAGAGCGTATTGCCCAAAAACAGGATATTGATGTTGGATCTTATTGCCAACAACGACTGGAAACGTCCTATCTATTTTTCAGGAGGAAGTTTTGACAGTGCCGAATATATTTGGATGAAAGACTACCTTCAATTGGACGGTCTGGCCTATAAATTGGTCCCCATTAAGACAGAAAATCAGAATTCCTTTGAAATGGGCCGTATTGATAGTGATTTGATGTACGAGATTGTCAAGGATTGGGATTGGGGCAATTCCGGAAGTGAGGACATCTATCACGATCCCCAAACCCGTTCACAAGGATTGTCGTTCCGAAGTAATTTGGCCCGCCTGATGGAGCAGCTGATCAACGAAAACAAAATTGACAAGGCCAAGGATGTCATCAATATTGCCATGACCAACATGCCCGTGGATTACTATGGATTTTACGCCTTTGTGGAACCCTTTGTTGATGGCTATTACAAAGTGGGCGAGACGGAAAAGGCCCGTGCTCTATTTGAAAAACTTAAAAAAGTGTACCAAGAGCATTTGGAATATTATGCCAATGCCCCTTTGGATGAGCAATATGAAAAAATAGACGATATTTTATCCGATATGCAGGCCTATCGCAGGAATATTGATATTCTTATTGAAAATCAAGACCAAGACTTGGCGGAGTCAGAAACGATTATTTTCAATGAGTATATTGATAAGTTCTCACAATTTGTGGGAGAAGAGGAAGAAGAGGCATTGGAAGAACCCATTCTTGAACCCAACCCTGATCTGGAAGATTCCATTCCTTTGGATACCATGGAAGCGGTTCAGGACGGAGCCCAGATAGAACCATAAAAAAAGCGAGGTGGGAACCCTCGCTTTAAATATATTCGTTCAAGATGCCGATCAGTGTATTGGCGTCCTGTTCGCCGCTCTGTCGCCAGACCATTTCGCCTTTTTTATAAATCATTAATGTGGGCAATCCCTTGATCCGAAGTGCTTGGGAAAGCTCTTTGTTCTTGTCCACATCAATCTTTATTACTTTTCCCTTATCGCCAAGAGCTGCTGCTACGTCGCGCAAAACAGGGTGCATGGAGGTGGATTGTTCGTTCCACTCTGCATAAAAATCCAACAATACCGGGACTTTTAAATCTATGAGTTCACCAAACTTAGACATGTATTCTCTGGTTTACAGCCAAAAGTAAGAAAAAATGTGAATGTTTTTATAGCAAGACAGTGCTTTACCTATACTGGAAGCAAAAATTTAAGTCTAGCATTTTTTTCTCAGGATTAAAAATCATCTTGGAAAACGGCTTCGTTACTTTCGTTGGTAAGTTGAACAAAGTCAATCGAGCCTGTTCCTTCAAACACATACGCCAGTCCCATAATATCTCCCAAATCTTCCAGGTAGTGTTCGGTATAAGCCTCTTGTCCGTTCAAAAAGATAGTGGCTTTTTTATCCCTCACCTGTATTTCCAAATCGTTCCAATCGTAAAGGTCGGTTCCCAATTTTGAAAGATTGTTGTCCTTTCCAGATTTGTAGATCTCACCTAACTTGTAGCTGGCACCCGTTTCACAACCAGTTCTGGCAAGTGCAACCGAGAATATATGCTCTGTGGTAATTATAATCACATTCACCCACGGACAATTGGATTCCATTACCCGGTCGAGTTTTATTTTTGTTTTGAAGCCAAAGTTATTGGAAGAAACCCCATAATCATCACTATGTGAAATACGTGACATAAAATAACGAGACGTATCCAGTTTTCGCTTTTTCAGCAGTTCCATGGGCAGATGCAATCTTCCCTCTGCTATAAATGTCTCGCCTTTAAAATCAATAAACCTATCGTCAGCCTCACTGTAATAGACATGGGGCTCCCAACCATCGCTGATAATATGCACGGCTTGGGTGGCAACAACATCAGTGTTGGCAATCAATCTGGCACGGTGGTAACCGCTTTCGTAATAGGTGGAAGCGTAAACCTTTTTTTTAGGGTCAATTTTTTCCTTACGCCACCCATTCCATGATTGTTGGATAAAAAAACTATCGGCCTCAACATGGCTAAGGTCATATTCGAATATAAAAGTATTTGGGACGCCTTTAGCAACCGTTTTGTCCGCACTAAAGCTCACGGGGCCATCAATTTTTACGGTAGAAGCTCCACTTTTTCCAAAGGAAAATACAGCAACCACCATAATGATCACCGCAACTGATGCGGCCAAATAAAGTGGCAATCGGTTTTTTTGCGGACCCTTTTCCTCTTCAATCTTCGCTTTTTGATGTTGAATTTTAAAATCTTGCCAGTTTTTATATCCAAGCACCTCAACAAGGGCATTCAAGGTTGCGACTTGTGGCTGGGTTTTATAATTGCCTTTCCATACTCGTTTCAATGTGGACAGACTAATGTAATACCCCGTGTTTTCCTCAATATATAAAGAAAGTTGCTCCAAATCCTTTTGGGTATAGCCATGCCCATTGCCAAAGGAAAACTTCTCTTCCAGCAATTTTTTGCAGAACTCGATATGGTCGTTTTTAATCCCTGCCATTTAATGGTTCAAGATATTAATATTAGCCCAAAATCGTTCGCTTTTTAGCAGATGACCGAATTTTGAACTCGATTTGGATGGCTTTTGCTTGCCCATCAAGCTTGGTTTAGAGGTAGTTTTGGTTTCAATCAAAAAGCAATTACAATGAAATCATTAAAAGCCGTTACTTCGCAAATCATCCTATTCACCTTTTCGTTTGCCGTATTTGGACAAGCTTATCAGGATCTTGACAAACCGAATAGTTGGGAAATCCATAATAGAAAAGTCTCATTCGATAATGGGGTTATTCATTTGGATAATAATCCTGGGGATGGCATTTTATGGTTAAAAGGCTCCGACTTCCAAAATGGAACGATTGAACTCGACATCAAGGGGAAAAATCAGCCCGGAGCAAGCTTTGTGGGAGTGGCGTTTAACGGAAAGAACCATTCGATTTACGATGCCATATACTTTAGACCGTTCAATTTCAGCAATCCCGACAAAAAGGAGCACATGGTTCAATACATTGCCATGCCCCATTTAAATTGGAAAAGATTACGAGATGGTCATCCCGGAAAGTACGAAACTTCCATTGCCCCCGCTCCAAACCCTAATAATTGGTTCCATGTGAAGTTGAAAATCAATTATCCGAGGGTAGAAGTATATGTAAACCATTCAGAAACCCCAACATTTACCGTAAATGAACAAATCAATGTAAGTGGGCACGGAAAAATAGGACTTTGGGTAGGTGAAAACAGCGAAGGATGGTTCAAGAACATTTCCATCAAAGAAAACAATATGGATCCTTTTACCCATATATTAGTGGATGTAGGCCATGACCAAGTGTTCTGGAACGACCCAAAATCCATGAACATTGAAAATGAGAAAATTGGAAGGGTTTATATGATGACCGAAGAATTATATAAGACCTCGAAAGAAATCAATGCTGTAGTAGACTATGCAAAGGAGGAAATAAATTCCGACATTTTAACAGACAAGGATATTCTATTCATTCATATTCCCAAAAAAGGTTATACAGAAAATGAGGTCAAGGCCATACACGAATTTATTGATAAAGGCGGAAGTCTTTTTATAGTTATGGACAGCGACTATTGGTCATCATTAGGCGAGACCAATGTAAATGAGATAATTGCGCCCTACGGCATTCAGTACGGAGATGCGATACCCGACAAATTACCTGGAGGGCACACCATAAAAGGAGAAATACACGACAACCCTTTAAAAATATCCTACCACGAAGCCAGAAAGGTTTTGGGCGGCAAACCTTTTTGCTATGGCGATGAATTGGGGAAAGGTTATCCTTTCGGAACCTATACAACGACCAAGAAAGGTGGAAAAATAGTGGTAATGGGCGAAGCTATGGTCTCCCTTTATATGAGCAGTTGGGAAGGCGTGGACGATTACCAATGCCAAGAATTTATGCAAGATGTGTTCAACTGGCTTAAATAGTGCCCAATAATACTTTTTTGACCATTGTACACCCACATTCCAAAAGCAGTTAATTTACAATTTTTATGATTTTAAGTCACTGAAATTCAGTATATTTAATAAAGAGTTTAAAAAATTGGATATGGGAATCAAAAATTATATAGAACCAAAAGTAAAACAAATACCAAAAGAAATACCGCTTAAAGTGAGTGATTATATGACTCGGGACTTAATCACCTTCAGGCCAGACCAATCTATAGAGGAGGTCATCGAAGCTTTGATACGGCATAAAATTTCAGGAGGCCCGGTCGTTAACGAAAACAACGAATTGATAGGAATTATTTCAGAAGGGGACTGTATAAAGCACATTAGTGACAGTAGGTATTACAATTTGCCTATGGAGCACAGCAAGGTAGAACTTCGAATGATTAAAAATGTAGAGACCATAGATGGCAATATGAACATCTTTGATGCGGCAAAAATGTTCCTCGAAGTCAGAAGACGCCGTTTCCCTATTTTGGAAGACGGAAAACTTGTTGGTCAAATATCCCAAAAAGACATCCTAAAAGCTACGATGGGAATAAAGGGCCAAAACTGGAAAAAATTGTAAACCGTCAAACACTTCCTGTAAACCCGAAAATCGGATTTACGCCGCCATCCCCTTTTTCTTCAAGGTAATCACCGAAATCTCGGGCCAGATTCCAAATCGGCCTGGGTAGCCGATAAATCCGAACCCGCGGTTTACATTGATGAACTGATCTAACTCCTTATAAATGCCCGCCCAATATTTGTAGCGCCACTTAACAGGGCTCCATTTAACCCAGCCAGGAATCTCAACCCCAAACTGCATGCCGTGGGTATGCCCGCTCAAGGTCAGGTGAAAATGGTAATCATCATGCAGCACCACATCTTCCCAATGCGAGGGGTCATGGCTCAACAATATTTTAAAATCGTCCTTATGGATCCCTTCCTTGGCCTTTTCAAGATCGCCCGCTTTTTTAAAGCCTCCCCGACCCCAGTTTTCCACACCGAGCAAGGCAATTTTCTGACCATCTTTTTCCAAATAGCGGTTGGAATTTAGCATAAGATCAAAGCCCATCTCCTGTTGCAGGGTTTTAAGGTCTTCCAAATTTTGGTGCTTGGCCTCCTCCGTTTCCCAAGTGGCATAATCGCCATAATCATGGTTCCCCAAAATGCTGAACACCCCATCCTTGGCCTCCAAACGGGAAAAAACCTCTTTCCATGGTTTAAGTTCCTCTGAACGATTGTTGACGATGTCCCCAGTAAAGAAAATCACATCACTTTGTTGTTCGTTGACCAGATTAACCCCGTATTCAACCTTTTTATAATCATCAAAACTACCGCTGTGCACATCGGAAATCTGCGTGATCCGATAATTGTGGAAGGCATCGGGCAGGTCATCAAACTCCAGCTCGTACTTCAATACCTGATAATTGTATTTTCCGCGGTACATGCCATACAACAAAGCCCCAAAAGGCAATGCCGCCAAGCCCAGGGCAATACCACTTACAAAAGTTCTTCGCGAAGGGAAATAGCCTCCATCAGGATTGGAAACCCCTGCCACTTTATTGTAACCAAAGCCTATCAATCGCACAATGTCTTCCAACAAAAGGAAGAACCCCAACACCAAGGCCAACAAAAAGAAAGCGGCAAAAATGCTTCCGGCAATAGCTGCGGTGCCCTTGAACCCGTCTCCGGGGTCATAGGTGATTACTTTAACGGTCAAAAAAACCAGGGCACCCAAAAACAATGCAATGTAGGTCCAGTGCATCAATGGACTTTTGAACAACGTGCGGAATGCTTGAAAACCATAAACGGCCAGCACAACATACAGGATTGCCAAAACAATAAATCGGGACATACAATTTTTTTACAAAATTAGTGCTAATATGCTATTATGCAGGACTTTTTAGTATTATTTAACGGCTTCCACAACAGATTTCAAGATAGCTACGTCTGAAATTGCAACTTGATCTTCCACCAAATGTTTTGCTGAATTCATGCTGATTTTCCCTTCCAATTTCATCGAATTCCCAAAGGAAGTACCCGAACAATGGATGGCAACTAGTCCGCCATCCTTAAACTTTGCTGCATTATTGGGATTGATGCCGCCACCTGCCATGATCGTCATGGAAGTCTGTTTTTGCCATTCCTTCAGTGCTTCAATTCCTTTTTCTGCGGATGGATGCCCTCCCGAGGTTAAAATGGTATCCACACCAATGTTTTCCAATTCATGTATTGCCTTGGTAGGCTCAGCCACCCAATCAAATGCCCGGTGAAACGTAAAATGAAAAGGCTTGGCCAGGCCTACCAATTCTTGGGTGCGTTTCACACCCACCGAAAAATCATGTGTCAAAATTCCAGTGACAATACCATCGACACCCAACTCCCTACAGGTCAATATATCAGCTTTCATCACCTCAAATTCTGCACTGGAATAGGTAAAATGTCCACTTCGTGGACGAACAAGGACATGCACAGGAATATCCAACTCCTTTTTTACCAATTTTATCAGGCCCATTGAAGGGGTTATCCCCCCGACCCCAAGCTCGGAACAAAGTTCAATCCGATCTGCTCCAGCGCTCTGTGCATTTAATGCCGATTCGAGGGAATTGGCACAAACTTCTACAAGCATATTGCTATATTTATCACCCTTAAAAGTAAACATCCCTTTCCATGAAGCGACGCAAATTTCTCAAAAATTCCAGCCTTACCACGGTTGGAATTGTATCGGCCTCAGCCCTAGCCTCCTGCAAGACAGAAAACAAACCACAAGAAACCGTTATGGCATCAACAAAACCCATTAAACCCATTGTGGTCTGTACATGGAATTTTGGCAATGCCACCAGCAAGGCCTGGGATGTGCTGAGGAAAGGGGGAAACGCCTTGGATGCCGTAGAACAAGGGGTGATGGTGGAAGAAGCTGATGAGACCAACGAAACCGTGGGCAAGGGTGGTCGCCCAGACCGCGATGGCAACGTCACTTTGGATGCCTGCATCATGGATAAGGATGGCAATTGCGGTTCCGTGGTATACCTTCAGAACATTGTGCATCCCGTTTCGGTGGCCCGAAAAGTAATGGAAGAGACCCCCCATATCCTTTTGGCGGGCAAGGGCGCTGAAAAATTCGCCTACGAACAAGGCTTTAAAAAAGAGGATCTATTGACCGAAAGTACTCGCAAACAATACCAAGAGTGGCTAAAAACTTCCAAATACGAGACCACCATCAACATAGAAAACCACGATACCATTGGCATGCTGGCCATTGATGAAAACGGGGACATTGCCGGGGCATGTACCACCAGTGGGATGGCCTACAAAGTGGCGGGTCGTGTTGGGGACTCCCCCATTATTGGTGCCGGATTATATGTGGACAATGAAGTGGGCGGTGCTACTGCTACCGGTGTGGGCGAGGAAGTCATCCGTACTGTGGGGAGTTTTTTGATTGTGGAATTGATGCGGCAAGGCAAAAGTCCGCAAGAAGCCTGTGAAGAAGGCGTAAAACGCATCATGAAGAAAAATGAGGGCCGTGAAGATTTCCAAATCGGGTTTTTGGCCATCAACAAAAATGGGGAAACGGGCGGGTATTGTGTCCATCCCGGATTTACGTATCGGGAATATAGCGAAAATGGACACGAGAACCGGGAAGTGAAGAGTTTTTACAATTAGACTCTAGACCGCTACGCTGATAGATGCTAGACCCAAGACCGTTGCACTGATGGACAAAAGAACCAAGACGTCTTTATTCTTGGCTCTTTATTCTAGGTTCTTTTGAACAGCAATTCGTACTTTTAGTCCCCTTCATTGTTTATTGAACATTGTTAACTGACAACCGAATACCATGTCTGAACAAAAACGACTTTTCCTGCTAGACGCCTACGCCTTGATTTTCCGTGGGTATTATGCCTTGATAAAGAATCCACGAATCAATTCCAAAGGAATGGACACCTCCGCCATAATGGGGTTTGTGAATTCCCTTTTTGATGTCATCAAACGGGAACAACCCGACCATTTGGCCGTCGCCTTTGACAAGGGGGGCAGTGTGGAACGCACCGAGCTTTTTGAAGCGTACAAGGCCAACAGGGATGAGACCCCGGATGCCATCCGGATTGCCGTTCCCTATATTCAACAGATTTTAAACGCCATGAAAATCCCCATTGTGGAATTGGAAGGCTACGAGGCCGATGACCTTATCGGGACGATAGCCAAACAAGCGGAAAAAGAGAATTATAAGGTCTTTATGGTGACTCCCGATAAAGATTTTGGGCAATTGGTGAGCGAAAATATTTTTATGTACCGCCCCGCCCGAATGGGCAACGGAATAGAAATTTGGGGGATTCCTGAAGTTCAAAAACGCTTTGGTGTGGAACGCCCAGAGCAGGTTATTGACTACTTGGGCATGATGGGCGATGCCAGCGATAATATTCCCGGCCTACCTGGTGTGGGCGACAAGACCGCCAAAAAATTTCTGGAGCAATTTGGCTCATTGGAAGGTCTCTTGAGCAATACGGATCAGCTCAAGGGGAAAATGAAGGAAAAGGTGGAGGAAAATGCCGAATTGGGGCGACTTTCACGCCAATTGGCCGAGATCAAAACCGATTGCGAGGTCACTTTCCATGCCGAGGATTATGAAATGTGCCCTCCCGATGCCGAAGAAGTACAAAAAATCTTTGAAGAACTCGAATTCCGAAGGTTGAAGGAACAGTTCATCAAAATATTTTCAGGTGAGGCGGAAGCCACCACCCAAGTGACCAGTACCGAAACGGCCAAACAAGAGGCCAAAGTGGCCGGAAGCGGTCAGTTTACCCTTTTTGGGGGCGACCCTACCGAGGCTGCGGCGACGATCAAGGATGTAAGCGGCAGAAAGACCATTGCCGATGTCACTCACTTTTACCAAATGATTCAGAATGGTTTGGGCATGGAACTGTTCTTGGAAAATTTGATGAAGCAAACCTCGGTCTGTTTTGATACCGAGACCACGTCCATCAATCCCCTGGAAGCTGAACTGGTGGGCATTGCCTTTAGCTGGGGTGTTGGAAAGGGCTTTTATGTTCCTTTTCCCGAAGGGAAAAATGATGCCATGCCGCTGATTGAAAAATTGCGGCCCTTCTTTGAATCCGAAGAGATCGAAAAAATCGGGCAGAACTTAAAGTACGATATCAAGGTAATGCTCAACTACGGGGTGGAGGTCAAGGGCAAACTCTTTGATACCATGTTGGCCCATTACCTCATCAACCCCGATATGCGCCACGGCATGGACGTTCTTGCCGAAACCTACCTTAACTATACCCCGGTTTCCATCACGGAACTTATCGGCAAAAAGGGAAAGAACCAATTGAACATGCGGCAGGTGCCTTTGGACAAACAGACCGAATATGCGGTGGAGGATGCCGATGTCACTTATCAATTGGCGCAAAAGTTCAGGCCAGAGTTAAAAGAAGCAAAAACCGATAAACTTTTTGAGGAAATTGAAGTGCCACTGCTCCGTGTTTTGGCCGACATGGAACGGGAGGGCATCAACCTGAATGAGGATTATTTGAAGGAGCTCTCCATCCAACTGGATAAGGATATCAAAGATCTGGAGCAAAAAATTTATACGAATGCCGGGGAGGAATTCAACATAGCTTCGCCCAAACAGTTAGGCGACATCCTCTTTGGAAAGTTGAACTTGGTTGACAAGCCCAAAAAGACCAAAACAGGACAGTATTCCACTTCGGAGGATGTGCTTTCCTATTTGGCCAAGGATCATGAAATCATAAGAAATGTATTGGATTACCGCGGATTGACCAAACTAAAGAGCACCTATGTGGATGCCCTGCCCAACGAGGTGCAAAAACACAGTGGTCGGGTGCACACAGACTATATGCAGACCGTGGCCGCCACAGGTCGATTGAGTAGCAATAATCCCAATCTGCAGAACATCCCCATCCGAACCGAACGGGGCAGACAGGTGCGGAAAGCCTTTATCCCACGGGATGAAAACTACGTTTTGCTGGCGGCGGATTACTCCCAGATAGAACTGCGCATTATTGCGGCATTGAGCGAGGAGGACACCATGATCTCCGCTTTTAAAAATGGGGAGGACATTCACGCTTCCACGGCATCCAAAGTATTTAATGTGCCGATTGACGAAGTGACCCGCGAGCAACGGAGCAATGCCAAAACGGTGAACTTTGGAATCATTTACGGGGTGTCGGCCTTTGGGTTGAGCAACCAAACGGATTTAAGCCGTACTGAAGCCAAGGAACTCATCGATACGTATTACAAAACTTACCCGAAATTGCGCAACTACATCAGCGAGCAGATTGATTTTGCCCGCGAGCACGGCTATGTGCAGACCATTTTGGGGCGTCGCCGCTATTTAAAGGACATCAATGCAGGCAACCAGGTGGTGCGTGGCGCTGCGGAACGCAACGCGGTTAATGCGCCCATTCAGGGAAGTGCCGCGGACATCATCAAAATTGCGATGATCAACATCCATAAAAAGCTTTCCGAAGGAAAATACAAGACCAAAATGCTGTTGCAGGTACATGATGAATTGGTGTTTGATTGCTACAAACCGGAACTGGAGGAAATGAAGGAACTCATTAAATCCGAAATGGAAAACGCCTATAAACTTTCTGTGCCGTTGGATGTGGAAGTGGGTATTGGGGAGAATTGGTTGGAGGCGCATTGATGTTTGATTATTGATAAATAAATCCTCAGATACCACAGACAGCCTCCAAATTGATTCATTTTTGATGTATATTTGCACCAATTAATGGTTGTTATGGCAAGACAGAGCATTTCCCTTACAGAACCCAATGATGAATGGTTAAAATCCCAAGTGGACAGCAAAGAATATTCCAGCAAAAGCGAATTGGTAAACGACCTTATCCGGCAGGCACGGAACCAACAGGCACAATTCGACTGGATACGGGGCAAACTCACCAAGGCCGAAAACAGCGGGTTCACTACGGATAGCAAGGATGAGATTTTAAAGCAATCCAAATCCTCTTTGGGTGGCCCAGTATAGATTAAGCAACGAGGCCAAGGAAGATTTGATTCGCATTCACCACTATGGCGTTGTAAAATTTGGCATGGCACAGGCCGACACCTATTTTCATGCTTTTTTTGAACATTTTGATCGAATTGCCCAAAACCCCTTTTCCTTTGAAACCGTAGATCATATCAAAAAAGGGTATAGGCGTTGTGTCTGTGGTTCGGACAGTATATTTTTTAGATTGAACGATGATATTGTTGAAATCATGGCCATTGTGGGAAGGCAGGATTGGGGCAACATCCTCTAAATACATGAAATTCCTAGTGATCAACCATCTTTAATCCATGGACATTAAACTCGCCAAAACCCTATTTTAGTATCACATGAACTGGATCGTATTGATTATTGCCGGATTGTTTGAAGTTGCGTTTGCCTTCTGTCTGGGAAAAGCAAAAGAGACCACCGGGACCGAAATGTACCTATGGTACGCCGGGTTTCTGGTGACGCTTACCCTGAGCATGGCCCTTTTGATAAAGGCCACCCAAACTTTGCCCATAGGCACGGCCTATGCCGTTTGGACAGGAATAGGTGCGGTTGGGACCGTTCTGGTCGGGATTTTTGCATTCAATGAACCGACCACTTTTTTGCGATTGTTCTTCCTATCGACCTTGGTCATCTCCATTGTGGGGCTTAAAATTGTAACGCATTAAAAGAGACCGCTTAACGGATTATTTTTCAATTTTTTCATTGGTTGGGACAGCACTTTTGCAGACAATTTGCCCCCAAAAAATTCCTTCAAAACCAATCCAACTATTTTATACCTTCAATTAAAAATTCAATAGGTATATAATGATTCATCCCGATACGGAATTACGCTTTATCAGCAGTGAAATGGGTTATGGCGTGGTGGCCACCCAATTCATTCCCGCCGGCACCATTACATGGGTGCTGGACAAGTTGGACCGCGAGTTCACTTCCATGGAAGTACAGCAAATGGACCCAACGTACCAGACAATTTTGGAAACCTATTGTTTCCGGAACAACATGGGCAACTATGTCCTCTGCTGGGACCATAGCCGCTTTGTCAACCACAGTTTCAACTCCAATTGCATGAGCACGGCCTACGATTTTGAAATTGCCATTCGCAATATCTATCCCGGAGAGCAATTGACCGACGATTATGGCTACCTGAACATCTCCGAGCCCTTTATGGCTGTTGACGAGGGCACCTCCAGAAAAATTGTGTATCCAGACGATTTGCTGAAATATCACGGTGTCTGGGACAACAAAGTCAAAAAGGTCTTTGGCAACATCACCAAATTGCAACAACCCCTACGCCCCCTTTTTAAGAAAGAATTATGGGAGAAAATTGAGGGTATTGCAAAGGGCAAAGAGGAACTGGATTCCATCCTCACCAATTTTTATGACCAGAATAGCGCTTGATTAACGTCAAAACAAACCCAAATAACAAAAAAGGCACCTCTTCAGGTGCCTTTTCCATTCCAATTCATAGCTATATTAATTCCCGAAACTGTTCGCCAATCGGGGTCTTGGGCTTCTGTTTCCTTTGAAAAGGTCCAAAAATGGTTTAAAGTGACTGCTCCATTTAAACGGAACAAAGTCGAACCACAATTTCACCTCCGGTGCTTCATTTCCTTCAATTTGAAGCCCATTTTCAATGCTAAAATCCAAACGGCCAAAATGATCAGCCGATTCTTGCACACCGTCCCAATATCGAAACTGGCTTCCTTCTTTTGCCAAATAGAATCGTAGGGCAGTATACTTTCCTTCAGGTAGCGACACCACATTCTTGGAGCGCAAAAACTGTCCAGATGAAATGCCCTTGAGAGTCACTGCACTTTGGCCTGGGAAATTGGTAACAATATGTTCATTGCCCTCAGCATCAATAGCTGAAAACTTGGTGATGCTCAACATCATCTTAGAAACATGTAGCTCTGTTGCGGCTTCATTTTTCAAGATCAATTCCTTGACCGGCTTTCCTTGGTTCTCCATTTGATTTAAAAGATCAAATGAAAAAGGAACGGTCTGCCACATATTCGGATATATTCTTTTTCTTTCCATAACACTGTATATTTAATTATACACTGCAAAGTTGCGGCTGATTTTCTGCCTGTACGTCCATAAAATTCACCAGTTTCTATGCTATATTGTCCTAAATATGAATTTTAAGGTTTTTTTAGGTTAAAATTTTACAAAACAATCTTTCATGATTTATGTGAAAACCTTATGGAATTCAAGTCCACTAAAAACTGTAACTTTTCACTTTTTCAGGCACTTTCATGAAGATCAACTATATCTTTTTACTACTGGCCTTGCTTGCCGAGATCATTGGGACCATTGGCGGTTTTGGGTCTTCGGTCTTTTTTGTGCCTCTGGGCAATTTTTATTTTGATTTTTATTCCGTGCTGGGCATGACGGCCATTTTTCACTTGTCCAGTAACGTCAGTAAGATCTTCCTCTTTAAAAAAGGGTTGGACAAAAAGCTACTACTGTACATTGGTGCACCTTCGGTACTGTTTGTGATTATGGGCGCATTTCTGTCAAAAATTGTGGATGGTCTCCTGCTAACCATATTTTTAGGAGTGTTTTTGGTGGTCTTTAGCCTTTTTTTCTTGATTAAAAGTAAAATTGTGGTGCTGCCGAATAAAAAGAATGCCATTATTGGAGGTACACTATCCGGATTTTCTGCTGGATTATTGGGAACGGGAGGTGCTATTCGGGGATTGACCATGGCTGCTTTCAATCTGGAGAAGAATGCCTTTATTGCCACTTCGGCCTTTATTGATTTTTTGATTGATTTTTCCCGAACCTTTGTCTACTACGATAATGGGTATATCGGCAAACAAGAGTTGACCTATCTCCCTTTCCTGTTTGCCATTGGTTTGGTGGGCACTTATTTGGGCAAACGAATCCTGCACTATATCCCCCAGGAACGGTTCCGGAAACTGAGCTTGCTTTTTGTTCTGCTCATTGGGTTGGCCACCATTGTACAACTGACCATAAAACATTGGGATCAACTCGCTTCGTAATTTTCCCCAATCTGGTCCAAAACGCGTAAAAAAGTTACAAATTCAGCGGCCTCCATATTTTTCACGGCCAGTTTTCGTAGTTGAAGTGCTTTGGGCATAACCAAATCAATCACCTCCTGCCCCTCTGGGGTCAGTTCCAGCTTGAACCGTTTTTGGTCGCCATCAAAACGGGCTTTGCTTACCCACCCCTTGCGTTCCAATCCGCCGATTACCCGAGATGTGGTGGCCCGGTTACGGAAGTTGCTCTGTACAATATCGCGTTGACTGGCTTCGTCACCCAGCTCATAAATTCTGTGCAGGATTACCCATTGCTCAATGGTCATCTCCACATTCAGCTCTTCAAAAGCACGCAAATAGGCATTTTGGATTTTTCGAAGCACCAAGTCCAAGTGCAATCCTATCCCCTGTATTTCATCTATGTGATTGAGCATTTCTAAACGGTTCCCACAAAAATAGGGATTCATTTTGGATGGGATTCTGTTGCACCCAGCCCAACTATGCCAATTTTAACCTAAAATTTTGTTCAGAAATACACAACATGATCCAAAAAAAGTTATTTTTGTTGCATTAGCAACAATATTTAACGCGACACATAAAAATATACTGACATGGAAACAGCAGCAATTCCAAAATCATCCAACAAAGCACAAGATTTTATGCCCATCAATGGCACGGACTATATTGAGCTATATGTTGGCAACTCTAAACAGGCAGCCCATTTCTACAAGACCGCATTTGGGTTTCAATCCTTGGCCTATGCCGGACTGGAAACCGGTTTAAAAGACCGTGAAAGCTATGTGGTGGCACAGGATAAGATTCGCTTGGTGCTCACCTCTCCCCTAAAGAGTGGCACCGAAATCGGCAAGCATATCGACAAACATGGTGATGGTGTAAAAGTAGTGGCCCTCTGGGTGGATGATGCCACCTATGCGTACAACGCCGCCATGGAAAGAGGTGCCAAATCCTATATGGAACCCAAAGTGGAAAAGGATGCAACCGGAAAAGTGGTTCGCTCTGGTATCTACACCTACGGTGAGACCGTCCATATTTTTGTGGAACGAAAAGATTACAACGGCACTTTTCTCCCAAGTTTTAAAAAATGGGTGACCCCAGATTACAATCCAACCCCCACCGGACTTAAATATGTGGACCACATGGTTGGTAATGTGGGTTGGAACAAAATGAACCACTGGGTGAATTTTTATGAAGATGTTTTGGGTTTTAAAAACATCCTTTCGTTTGATGATAAGGACATTTCCACCGAATACACGGCTTTGATGAGCAAAGTGATGAGCAACGGCAACGGACGTATCAAATTCCCGATCAATGAACCTGCAGAAGGCAAGAAAAAATCCCAAGTAGAGGAGTATCTTGATTTTTACGAAGGTGAAGGCGTTCAACACATTGCTGTGGCCACGGATGATATTATCAAAACCGTTCGTGACCTTAGAAGCCGTGGGATTGAGTTCCTTCGTGTGCCAGATACCTACTATGAAGCCGTTACGGACCGTGTTGGCGAGATTGATGAGGACATCGCTCCCCTAAAAGAGCTGGGCATTTTGGTAGATCGCGATGACGAGGGCTATTTGCTGCAGATTTTTACCCGGCCTGTGGAGCCCAGACCCACCATGTTCTTCGAAATCATACAAAGAAAAGGCGCACAATCATTTGGAAAAGGTAACTTTAAGGCACTGTTCGAAGCCATTGAGCGCGAGCAAGAGCTTCGCGGCACTTTGCACTGACATGTGGTTCAAAGTTTTTGAGCTTGAACTTGATTCTTGAATTTGAACTTAAATGTAACACCATGCCTATTTATCACAGACTCGGGAAAATTCCGCAAAAAAGGCACACCCAATTTGAAAAACCGGGTGGAGGGCTGTATTATGAGCAGCTTTTTGGCACCATCGGTTTTGATGGCATGTCGTCCTTGCTGTACCATATCCATCGCCCTACGCAAGTGAAGGAAATTGGAAAAGCCTTGGATGTTAGCCCCAAAGTTGCGGTGGAGAAGAACATCACCAGCAGAAAATTGATTGGTTTTGATGTAAAGCCCAAAGATGATTTTTTGGATGCCCGTGAGCCCCTTTTGGTGAACAGTGATGTCCACATTGGTCTTGCAGCGCCACTAAAGTCGATTACATCATATTTCTATAAAAATGCCGATGCGGATGAAATGCTTTTTATCCACAAAGGTTCTGGAACCCTAAAAACCTTTTTGGGTAACATCCCGTTTGAATATGGAGACTACCTCATCATTCCTCGGGGGATGATCTATCAGATTGAATTTGATACCGAGGACAACCGCATCCTGTATGCCGAGTCCTTTCATCCCATATATACCCCAAAACGGTATCGAAATTGGTTTGGACAATTGTTGGAACATTCTCCCTTCTGCGAGCGCGATTACAAATTGCCCCAAGATTTGGAGGCCCACGATGAAAAAGGCGAGTTTTTGATGAAAATCAAAAAACAGGGCATGTTGCACCAGCTCGTTTACGCCACACATCCTTTTGATGTTGTGGGTTGGGACGGTTACAACTTCCCCTACGGATTTTCCATCCACAATTTTGAGCCGATTACGGGACGTGTGCACCAACCGCCACCCGTGCACCAAACCTTTGAAACAGGTGCTTTTGTGGTTTGTTCGTTCTGTCCAAGGTTGTACGATTATCATCCCAAGGCCATTCCCGCTCCTTATAACCATTCCAACATAGATTCTGACGAAGTGCTGTATTATGTGGATGGTGATTTTATGAGCCGCACAGGAATTGGACAAGGGTACATTTCCCTGCATCCAGCCGGAATTCCGCATGGACCCCACCCTGGAACCTACGAGGCCAGTATCGGTAAAAAAGGAACCGAGGAGTTGGCCGTGATGATTGACACCTTCAAACCCCTGAAAATTACCGAAAACGCTCTCAAGATTGATGATGGAACCTATTATAAATCTTGGGTGGAGTAAAAATTGAATCAGTGTCATTTCGAGCGCAGTCGAGAAATCTTTGTAATAGGATTTCTCAATCGCTCTCGACTGCGCTCGAGCTGACAAAAAAGATTCCTGCCTTCGCAGGAATGAAAAAAACACAATATATGATCATAAACATACCTGAAAATTCAGATTTTTCAATTCACAATATCCCTTTCGGAATTTTTTCAACAACAGATAGAAGTCCGCGCGTAGGAGTGGCCGTGGGAGACCATATTTTGGACCTGGCTGCCGTGGCCGAATTGGATGTTTTTGAGTTCAACACTGCGGTGTTGGAAAAGGATACGCTAAATGATTTTATTTCCCTCGGAAAAGAGATTACCACCCGAGTACGGAAAAAAATTCAATATTGGCTTAAGGACGATACTTCCGATCTGGCCGGAAAACCAGAACTTTTCGTGAAACAATCCGATGCCCGGATGCACATGCCCATCCATGTTGGGGATTACACCGATTTTTATTCGAGCATAGAACACGCCACCAATGTTGGCAAAATGTTCCGCGATCCGGAAAATGCCCTTTTGCCCAACTGGAAGCACATTCCCGTCGGCTATCACGGCAGGGCCAGTTCCATTATCGTAAGCGGACAGCCCATCCATCGACCTAAGGGACAAACCTTGCCCAAAGATGCCGATACTCCCGTTTTTGGCCCTACGCAACGCTTGGATTTTGAACTTGAAATGGGATTTGTCTGTGGAAAGGACACCAATTTGGGGGAATCCGTTTCCACTGCCAAAGCTGAGGATTACATTTTTGGTTTGGTCTTGTTCAATGATTGGTCGGCCCGCGACATTCAAAAATGGGAATATGTGCCATTGGGACCCTTCTTGGCAAAAAACTTTGCTTCATCCATGTCTCCTTGGATTGTGACCTTGGAGGCTTTGGAACCTTTCCGGGTGGCCGGTCCCAAACAAGAACCAAAGGTTCTTCCGTATTTGGAATATCCGGGCAACAAAAATTACGATATTGATTTGGAAGTGTCCATCACCCCAGACGGAAGTGAGGAAACCACCGTTTGCCACAGCAATTTCAAACATATGTACTGGAACATGGCCCAACAACTGGCCCACCATACCGTCAATGGCTGCAACATTCATGTGGGTGATGTGATGGCCTCCGGAACCATTTCAGGAAAGGATGAAAACAGTTATGGCTCCATGCTGGAATTGGCGTGGATGGGCACCAAACCTGTGAAAATGAAAGATGGCACCGAACGGAAATTTATTCATGATGGGGATACGGTTACGCTTCGGGGTTACGCTAAAAATGGCGATATTCGGGTTGGATTTGGAGAAGTTTCGACCAAAGTATTGCCAGCGAACTAAAATCGGTAGCTGAGCGTAGTCGAAGCTACCGAATCTAACATTGTGAATTCGAATTAGCTCAATCACCTAAGCTAACAGTAAGATAGATTCCTGCCTTCGCAGGAATGACAAAAACTAACTTAATGATCAAAACCATAGACCCAAGCCAAGTATCCCAACCCGAACTTCATAGTATTCTATTGACAGCAGTGGCGCCACGGCCCATCTGTTTTGCCAGTACGGTGGACAAGGAAGGGAACGTTAACCTGAGTCCTTTCAGCTTTTTTAATGTGTTCAGTTCCAATCCGCCGGTGATGATTTTTTCGCCTTCACGAAGTGGCCGGGACAATACCCTAAAACATACCCATGAAAATATCGTGGAAGTACCCGAAGTGGTCATCAACATTGTCAACCATGACATGGTGGAACAGATGTCGCTCTCTAGTACGGCGTATGACAAAGGGATAAACGAATTTGTAAAGGCGGGGTTTACCCAAGTCCCCAGTGAAAAGGTGAAACCACCCCGCGTGGGCGAAGCTCCGGTTTCATTTGAGTGCTCCGTAATGGAAGTCATTGAGTTGGCCCAAACCCCAGGAGCGGGGAATTTGATCATCGTGAAAGTAGAGCTTATTCATGTGAACGATGACTATTTTACCAATGGCATCCTCGATACGGAAAAATTGGATTTGGTAGGCCGTATGGGTGGGAGTTGGTATATCCGTGCCATAAAAGATGCCCTGTTTGAAGTCCCAAAACCCCTCCGCACCCATGGTATTGGGGTGGATGCCTTGCCGAAGGGGATTCGGGAGAGTGAGGTACTTACAGGAAACAACTTGGGTCGATTGGGAAATTTGGAACGCATACCTGCTACAAAGGAAATTAAGGTGATTATTGAAAAGGAAGGTCTGCAAAACGCTTCCAAGACCGAATTGCACACCTTGGCGAAACAGCTTTTGGAAGAGGGTGACACCATAAAAGCGATGGCTTTGTTGCTATATGGGGAGAGTTTATGACATTGAAATTGTGATTTCATTGCATGTCCATATTTGCTAAATATAGACACATTTTGTATTTTTGATGAATTAATGATGAATTTGAAATGAACATAAGTTTCACAAAAAAACAGGAAGAATACATCGCCCAACAAGTCGCGACCGGGGAATATCAAAACAATAGCGAGGTTATTCGAGACGCCTTACGTTTGCACAAAATTTACAGGGATAAAGTCATTGATGACCTTAGAAAGGAAATAGAAAAGGGCTGGAACGGGCCGGACAGTGCCAGAACAATGGAAGATATCATTGCCTCAAAGAAAAATGCATGATAAATGGTTACGTTCTATCACAAGAAGCGGACAATGACATTGAAGATATTTTCGAATACGGCGAACACCAGTTTGGCACCTCTCAAGCCATTGAATACTTAATTGGCCTGAACAATCATTTCAATGCAATTGCCACTAACCCTCATATCGGGAAGGAAAGAAAAGAAATTAAGGATGGGCTGTTTAGTTTTCCTTATATCTCCCATATCATATTCTATCGCAAGATGAGTGGATATGTGCGTATAGTGCGAGTGCTATACGGAGGAAGGGATTTGATAAAATTCTTAACCTGAAGTTAAATGAAAAAAGATATCCAATCCATTTTCAAACCCCATTTGATGCCCAAAGAGGTATATAAAGGTGGTAAAAACATCCCTCCTTCGGATAAAAAAATCTATAAGCTCTCCTCCAATGAGAATCCATTGGGGGCTTCGCCCAAAGCCGTGAAAGCTATGAAGGCTGCCATTGGTAAAATCGACCTTTATCCCGATCAAACGGATATGCGGTTGCGGGAAGCCTTGGTCCAAGATTTTGATGGACAGTTGACCGCCAACCAGTTTATCTGTGGCAATAGCGGCTCGGAAGTTATTGATATGATTCTGCGGGCCTTTATTAACGAAGGGGATGAGGTCATCTATTCCAATCCTTGTTTTTTGCCCTATTCGGTTTTTTCCCGTTGGTATGGTGCCGAACAAATTGATGTTCCCCTCCTCCAACCCAACTATGATTTGGATGTGGAAGGCATCTTAAATGCCATTACGGAGCGGACCAAAATCATCTTTTTGACCAGTCCCAACAATCCCACGGGCACGTATATTCCAAAACCGGTTTTGGATGATTTTTTAAATCGAATACCAAAAAATATAGTGGTGGTCTTGGATGAGGTCTACCGCCATTTTGCCGATGCCGATGATTATGTCACCGCCCTACCCTATGTGTTGGAAGGACATAATGTGATCGGCCTCAACAGTTTTTCCAAAACCTACGGTTTGGCTGGACAACGCATCGGGTATGGCTACACCACGGAAACGATTGCAAATTACATCCGCTTGATTCAAAAGCCCTTTTTGCTTCCGCTGACTTCCATTGAAGCTGCCATTGGTGCCTTGAACGACACAGATTTTATTGCCGAAACCGTAAAAACCGTTTTGGAAGGCAGGAAATACCTCGCCAAAGCATTTGATGAATTGGGAATCCGCTATTGGCCAAGTCAGGCCAACTTTTTTATCATTGACCCACCCTTACCCGAAATGGAATTCACGGACAAAATGATGGAAGAAGGCATCATGGTACGGCCGGTTTCCCAATTTGGTGCTCCTGGAAAGGTGCGCATTACGGTAGGTAATCAAGAGGCGAATGAGGCCCTTATAAAAGCATTGCGTAGGCTAATGCCTTAACTTGACTATCTTCTTTCGAAAATCAGGGTTACCTCACCAAAATCTTCATCATCTCCTTCAACGATCAACCTATCTTGGGTTACGGTTACCGTGGCTTCCACTTCGCCATCCTCGTCGTTTGTAGTCAAGGTGTTGCCATTCAACGCATAGGTGCCAGAGGTGGTTTCCACACCGTCACATGTGATGGAAAAACTATCCTCATTAGCTTCAAAATATATTCCAGTGGTTGCCGTGGAATATCCGCCGTCAGCCGTAAAAGTTACGGTAGAGGCAAAACAATCCAATTCATCCAACAAGTTTTCAGAAGCCGTGCCATCTTCATTAAGGTCGACCCCAGCAGCCATATTAAACTCAACGGCATCCCAGGTACCCACTATGGATGCACTGACAGAACCATCTCCATCATCAGAAGAACAAGAGGAAATAAGGATAGCTGCCAATAAGAGTGTAAAAAAATTCTTTTTCATGAGGTTTGTTTTAGTGATACACCTCCAAAACGTTCAAAAAAACGACGTAGTATTTTTACTACCCGAATTTCACAGTACAAACCGATACGTGGCCTTCAACAGAAAAATGTTCTGGGGTTTTTGTCCAAAAATATTATCTCCCAAACTGGGCAAGAGTCCGTTGGATGGGTCGCCATCCCGGGACACATCTTGGGACCACACCAGAAATATCTCCGAACCGGGGATGTACTCCCACCGAATCACCAGATTGGACCGAAATTGCACAAAGGAGAAATCCGGATCATCAAAACTAAAGTCTTCCGTGCCGTTCATGTCCTCGTCCACAGCGAACACTCCATCGGCCAATGAAACTTGATCGGCGCCGTAGGCCATAAACCTATCTTCAAATCGCTTTTCCGTAGGGTTGGTGATGTGCTTAAAATTGGAATAGCGCCCCCTTGAAATAAAAGGCTGGCCCCAATACTGAATGGTTAAATTGGGATTTATGGTATAATTTAAACGAACCGACATGCTCAAGGTACGCTGGTCAATCTCCCCGTTCAGATATCGTGGTGAACCATTGACATCATCAAAATTATCAATGAACTGAAGTTTATCATGGTTGATGTTCAGTGAAGGAAATACCGAAACCCGAAGGGCATTTATGGGCTGATAGGTTACGCCCCCTTCCATATAATAGGACTTATAGGAGTTGTCCAAGGCTTTTCTGCCGTTATGGAAAAAGGAAAAACGGATTTTTTTCCGATTATCCGTTTCCGTATTGTTCCAAAAGCTTACCCAAGGGGATAGTCTCAATCTAGGTCCGCCTCGCAAGGCAAAGTTAGAGTACTCAATCGGAGCATAATTGAATCCAATATTGGTAAACCAATTTCCTTTCCAGTTTTGCCAGCTATTGGTGTTGAACTGCATATAGTTGTGATTGCCCCCGAAATCCCATGCCGTCCAATGGTTGTAATTAATGCCCACTTGCCGAAAAGTATTATCGGGTTTTAGGGTTTGGTATCCTATCCATGTGTAATGCCGAATGTCATCGGATTGTCGTTGAAACCCAATGTCGTTGAGTTCAAGCTCGGGGGAACGCCAGGTTGCACCACTTTCAAATCGAAAATTACCATTTCCAAGTTTCCCAATTTGAAGATTGCCCCCGGTACCCGTTAAAGCGGTTCTGGTGGAATCCAACTCCAGATAATCGGCATCCACGCGCTGGAACAAATGGGTAATGGATTCTTGGGTATTTTTGATGGCCTCTTCACTGCCCTGCACATGACTGAAGGTGACATTTCCTTCCAAATACCAGTCCCTGTTGTTCCATTGGTGTTTAAAATCCACCCCACCTGTAAAGGCCGACTTGTGGAGGAAATTCAATTCTTGGGGCAGTTGCTCCCTATTGGTGGCCGTGAAAATTCCACCGACATATGAATTTCGGTCATTGAAATCTTTCTGCAACCTTCCCACAAAATAATTGGTCAACGGTTCCACCATCTCTTTTCGGGGCTCTCCGTTATCCGAGACGATGGTGGCCGTCCGTTGGGCCGTTACACTTTCCAATACGCCAATGGCCCAGCCGTTTTTAGTCTTTCCGCTGAACTTGGCCGCACCAATGATGGGTGTATTGTCCGGTTGGTCCACAAATTCACCATCATCGGTATCGGGGTACCCCTGCGGGCTCCTTCCAATTCGCCTTGAATAAAAAATATTGTCCGAACCGAAGGTATTCCCTGCTTCGGATTGCGACACATTGAAATCGAAAATGTTCTTGTTCTCCACAAAAAATGGACGTCGCTCCTGAAAGAAAATCTGAAATCCATCCAACGCAATGGCAGAAGGGTCTGCATCCACCTGTCCAAAATCGGGGTTAACGGTCAAGTCCAAGGTAAGATCATTGGTAATTCCAATTTTGGCATCCAATCCTACGGTAATATTACTGTCATTGCCATCTTCAAAAGGGTTTCCCTCCTCTGGCTCAAAAGTTTCGGTCTTGGCCACGGTATAAGGTTGTATTTCCAATTGTTTTTGCGGCTCAATATTCTTGAGTCCGTGCAACTCCCCAAATTCACTGGTCCATCCGGCCACATCACGAGGAAGGCGTTGCCAAACCGAGCGTTCCTCATTTCTAAAATAGCGCCTCATGATTTGCAGGCCCCAAACTTGGTCTTCCGCGCGTCCAAATTTAATCTGGCTGAGGGGTATTCGCATTTCAGCGGTCCAACCTTCGTCATCGGTATGGGTCTTCACATACCAAATGGGATTCCAACTGTCATCCTCATTATTCCCATTATTGGAACCCAGCACATCGCCCTTAACCCCAGCTGCGGTGACAATGAACCCAAATGATGTACGCTTATCGTGATAACTGTCTATGAAGATGCCTATCCAATCTCCGTCAAAGCCATCACGTCTGGACAAGCGTTTTACAATTTTCTCCGGTTCGGTATCAAAACATCGCATCCCTACATAAAGTGATTTTTCATCATACAGTATTTTAAAAGCCGATTGCTGGGCGGGCGGTGTATTTTCATCAGGGCGTTGTTCAATGAAATCATCACCCCAGTCTACCAAATCCCAAGCGGAATCATTCAAAAGCCCATCAATAACAGGGGCCGTTTCGGAACCCAAGGACTGGGTCATGTATATTTTTTTGGGCACTACGTTGGTGGAATCCTGGGCCTTCGCTAAAAGAGAAAAAAAGATACAGATGAGGAAAAGGCAGAGTTGCTTCACTGGTTTGTGTTGATTTGATTGATGTAACTGATAGACCTGCAAAAATTTAAACTGTTACATTTACAGACTTTTTTAAGCTTTTTTTAACAGAAGAACCAAAGGTTGACCTCTTAATTTGAACTCCTCAAACCAGAAATGAAAAAAGAGAAAAAATATTCCCAATCAACCATTTGTAATTCAATCTAATAATTGTACATTTGCAGCCCGTTTATCGGGATAGGTTATTAAATCAATATTTTTAGAGAAGTGGACACATTAAGTTATAAGACTATTTCCGCCAATAAAGCTACCGTTGACAAGCAGTGGTTATTGGTTGATGCTGAAGGACAGACCTTGGGAAGATTGGCGTCTAAAGTAGCTAAGTTGCTTAGAGGAAAACACAAGGCCAATTTTACTCCCCACGTAGATTGTGGTGACAATGTAGTGGTCATTAATGCCGAAAAAATAAATCTATCCGGCAATAAATGGGACGATAAGGAATATATCCGATACACAGGGTATCCAGGCGGACAGCGTTCTGCTACTGCCAAAGAGGTTTTGGCGAAGCATCCAGAGCGTATTATTGAAACCTCCATCAAAGGGATGTTGCCCAAGAACAAATTGGGTGCAGACCTTTTTAGGAACCTTAAGGTATATGCCGGTGCTGAACACGGTCAAGAAGCACAAAAACCAAAAGCAATAAACTTAAACGACTACAAATAAATGGAAGTGGTTCATAAGATAGGTAGAAGAAAAACTGCCGTGGCAAGGGTATATGTTTCCGAAGGAAAAGGGAACATCACCATCAACAAAAGAGACTTGAATGAGTACTTTACCACTGGTACATTGCAATATAAGGTAAAACAACCTTTTACCTTGACCGAGACTGAGGACACCTACGATGTGAAGGTAAATGTTTATGGAGGTGGAATCACTGGTCAGGCAGAAGCCATTCGCTTGGCATTGTCCAGGGCAATGTGCGAAATTGATGCTGAGAACAGGGCTGTTCTTAAACCAGAAGGTCTATTGACCAGGGATCCAAGAATGGTGGAAAGAAAGAAATTCGGTCAGAAGAAAGCCCGTAAGAAATTCCAGTTCTCCAAACGTTAATATTTCGGTGTCTTTGGCACCTTTGTATATAAAAGTTCATTGAAAACCCTGAAAAATACTGTTTCAGGGTTAAATTTTTAACCAAGTTGTCGTTGTTCCAAAAAGGAAAAAAATCGACTTTTTGGAATTTAGTTTAGCATCTAAATGGATAGGGCGAGCTTATGCGACCACCAATCCATTGCTACTCCAACGGAACGTAAACTAATTACAAAAAATGGCAAGTAAAATTGAAGTAAAAGACTTACTGGAAGCAGGTGTACATTTTGGACACCTAACACGAAAGTGGAACCCCAACATGGCGCCCTACATCTACATGGAGCGTAACGGTATCCACGTAATCAACCTTTACAAAACGGTAGCAAAACTTGAGGAAGCCAATGAAGCCCTCAAAAAAATCGCTGCCTCTGGAAGAAAAATCCTTTTTGTAGCCACAAAAAAACAAGCCAAGGATATTGTTGCAGACAAAGTATCCAAGGTAAACATGCCGTACATCACCGAAAGATGGCCTGGTGGTATGTTGACCAACTTTGTCACTATCCGTAAGGCAGTTAAGAAAATGGCCGCTATTGACCGTATGAAAAAAGACGGTACGTTCAACACACTTTCCAAAAAGGAACGGTTGCAAGTTGACCGTTTGCGTGCAAAATTGGACAAAAACTTGGGGTCTATCGCCGATATGACCCGCTTGCCCGGTGCCATCTTTATTGTGGACACCATGCGTGAGCACATCGCGGTAAAAGAAGCCCAAAAATTGAACATTCCAATTTTTGCCATGGTCGATACCAATTCAGACCCAAGGCCCATTGATTTTGTGATTCCCGCCAATGATGACGCCGGTAAATCCATCGAAGCCATCTTGACTGAAGTCACCAATGCTGTTGCCGAAGGTTTGGCCGAGCGAAAAAACGACAAACAGAACGACAAGGAGGAAGAAGAGGATGAAGTAGTTGCAAAAAAAGTTGTTGCCGATGACTCTGAGGAGGATGAAGTAGTTGAGAAAAAAGCAACGAAAAAAGCTAAGCCCGCTCCTAAAAAAGAAGAGAAAACTGAAGCAAAGAAGGAAGAGAAAGCTGTAGAAAAGAAAGAGGAAAAAGCAGAAAAACCTGCTGAGCCTGCAAAAAAAGAGGAAGCTGCCAAAGCAGACGACCTGACCAAAGTTGAGGGCATTGGTCCTAAGGCCGCCGAAGCTATTGTGAACAGCGGCATTGGAACTTACGCTGAATTGGCAAAAGCGGACCCTGAGAAAATCAAGGAAATCTTGACCGAGGCCAGTTCCAATTTGGCCCATTTAGACCCAACTTCTTGGCCAAAACAGGCAAAAATGGCTGCTGATGGCAAGTGGGATGAATTAAAAGAATGGCAAGACAACGCCAAAGGTGGGGTTGAAGCCTAAGATTGATTTAACATTGTCCTAAAACAAAACACTTTAATAGTGTTTTACTTTACATAAATTTTAAAAAAAGAAAAAATGGCAAAGATTACCGCCGCAGAAGTAAATAAATTAAGAAAGACCACCGGAGCTGGAATGATGGATTGCAAAAAAGCTTTGGTTGAAGCTGATGGTGATTTTGATAAAGCAATAGAAATCCTTAGAAAAAAAGGACAAAAAGTAGCTGCCAAGAGAGCTGATAGGGATTCCTCAGAAGGTGCTGCCATTGCAAAAGTGAATTCAGACAGCACAACAGGTGTCATCATTTCATTGAACTGTGAGACCGACTTTGTAGCTAAGAATGAGACCTTTGTGAAATTGGCTACTGATTTGGCAGATTTGGCCCTTGGATTTGATAGCAAGGATGATTTTCTTGCCGCTTCTTTCAATGGCATGACCGTTGCCGATAAATTGACCGAGCAAACCGGTGTCATCGGTGAAAAAATAGAGATTGGTAGCTTTGAGAAATTGAGTGCTCCCTTTGTTGGATCATACATTCATGCGGGTAACAAGATTGCTACTTTGGTCGGATTGTCTGCCAATGTGGACGGTGCCGCCGAAGCAGCCAAGGACGTTGCCATGCAAGCTGCCGCAATGAACCCGGTTGCCTTGAATGAAGAAGGTGTTGATCAATCTGTCATCGACAAAGAGATTGAAATCGCAAAAGACCAATTGCGTCAAGAAGGAAAACCTGAGGAAATGTTGGACAACATTGCCAAAGGTAAATTGAAGCGTTTCTTCAAGGACAACACTTTGGTGAACCAAGATTTCATCAAGGACAGTAAGCAGAGCGTTGCCCAATACGTTAAATCCGTGAATGCCGATTTGACCGTTACCGGTTTTTCAAGGGTAGCTTTGGGCTAATTGCCCCCATAACACAAAATCAAAAAAACCGCTCCAAAAAAGGAGCGGTTTTTTTGTGCGCTGTTCAAAAGCAATCAACCTACATGTTCTTCATTTCCCATAAATAATTTTGATTATTTTTGTCCGAACTTCAAGAAGCCTTTAATGCAATACAAAAGAATCCTGTTAAAACTTAGTGGTGAAGCCCTAATGGGCGAACAGCAATATGGCATTGATGCCAAACGATTGGCGGAATATGCCGAAGACATTAAATCTGTAGTGGAAAAAGGAGTTGAAGTGGCCATTGTAATTGGAGGCGGCAATATTTTTAGGGGACTTTCCGGAAGCAGTCAGGGAATGGATCGAGTACAGGGAGACCACATGGGTATGTTGGCCACCGTAATCAATGGTTTGGCACTACAAAGTGCCTTGGAGCATCTAGGTGTAGAGACCCGACTGCAATCTGCCATCAAAATCAACGAAGTGGCTGAGCCTTTTATCCGAAGAAGGGCTGTCCGTCACCTAGAGAAAGGAAGAGTCGTGATTTTTGGAGGGGGTACCGGAAACCCATATTTTACCACGGATTCAGCCGCAGTTTTGCGAGCTATTGAAATTGGTGCAGATGTCATCCTAAAAGGCACTAGGGTCGATGGAATCTATACCTCCGATCCAGAAAAGGACAAAAATGCGACCAAATTTGATTCCCTCTCCTTTAAAGAGGTACTTTCAAAAGGGCTTAAGGTCATGGACACCACGGCCTTTACCCTAAGTCAGGAAAACGAACTGCCCATTGTTGTTTTTGATATGAACACACGCGGCAATCTTATGAAAATAATTTCCGGTGAAAATATCGGAACAGTGGTCAATATTTAGATTGGCACAGGCTTTGATTTTGGATATTAAAATTTAAACATATGGACGAAGAGGTTAAATTTATTTTGGACAGCACTAAAGAAAGTATGGATGCGAGCATTTCCCACTTGGAAACAGCTTTGGTAAAAATCCGTGCCGGTAAAGCAAGTCCAATGATGCTTTCCACGGTAATGGTAGAGTATTACGGTTCCCAGACCCCCCTTTCACAAGTGTCCAACATTAATACCCCAGATGCAAGGACCATCTCCGTGCAGCCTTGGGAGAAAAGTCTTCTGGGCGAAATTGAAACGGCCATTATGAACGCCAATTTGGGCTTCAACCCCATGAACAATGGTGAAATGGTTATCATCAATGTGCCACCATTGACCGAGGAGCGTAGAATACAATTGGTAAAACAGGCCAAAGCTGAAGCCGAAGATGCCAAAGTAAGTGTTCGAAGTGCACGACAGGATGCCAACAAAGAACTCAAGGCTTTGGATATTTCCGAAGATTTGTTGAGCAATGCCGAAGTGGATGTACAGGAGCTCACCGATTCATACAGCAAAAAAATAGATTCCATCCTGGCCAATAAGGAAGCGGAAATCATGAAGGTATAAAACCCCATATTGATTGTTGCGTTTCCTAGGAACACAGCCGATCATTTTCTACCTTTGCGCCCAACAAAACCCAAATGGTAGCAAAGCTCACTAAAGGATTTTGGCCAAAGGTCGCACGTATTATTCTCCGCAATAGGATTCTGATTCTTATTGCCATTGCCGGGTTCACTGTTTTTTTGGCCTTACAGTGGAAAAACATGCAATTTTCCAATACCGAGGCCAACATCCTTCCTGACGACCATCCTGCCTCCATTGAATACAATGCCTTTACCAGAGTATTTGGAGAAGAGGGCAATGCCATTGTGATCGCCATTCGCGATTCGGCACTGTTCACGCCCACAAACTTTAACCGTTGGAACAAGCTGAGCAAGCAATTGGAAGCCTTTCCCGAAATTGATTTTGTGGTATCCACGGACAATCTTCGGGTTTTGGTCAAGGACAATGAGGAGCAAGCTTTTGTCATGGAGCCTTTCATCAAAGATCCCCCGAAGACCAAAAAAGAGGTGGATACACTCATAAACCATCTGTTCAACGAGCTCCCTTTTTATGACAACTTGGTCTACAATCCAAAAAGCGGTACCATACAGACCATTGCCTATTTGGATAAGGACATTATGAACACCGAAGTTCGCAATCAGTTTATCCTTAACGACCTTGGTGATCTGGTTGAAGGTTTTGAGGAAGAAACGCAGTTGGATGTCCATGTCTCTGGAATGCCCTACATCCGAACCTGGAACACCAAATCCATTGTGGATGAAATTGGAATTTTTATCGTGGCCGCCCTAGTGGTCACCTCCTTGATCTTCTTCTTTTTCTTTAGAAGTTTCAGGGCCACCTTCATTTCCATGTGTGTAGTGATCATTGGAGTGATGTGGGCCTTCGGTTTCTTGGGGTTGTTGCAGTATGAAATAACCATTCTAACTGCTCTTATTCCTCCACTGATCATTGTTATTGGAATTCCCAATTGCATTTTTCTCATCAATAAGTATCAGCAAGAAGTCAATAAACACGGCAATCAGGCCCTTTCACTGCAACGGGTCATCTCCAAGATTGGGAACGCCACCTTGATGACCAATATCACCACGGCCTCTGGATTTGCCACCTTTATTATTTTGGACAGTGACCTGCTCAAAGAATTTGGTATTGTGGCCTCCATCAACATTGTGGGGATTTTTGTTCTTTCCCTATTGATCATTCCCATCATCTATAGTTTTATGCCGCTTCCCAAAACCAAGCACTTAAAACACCTCAACAAAAAGTGGATCGACTTTTTTGTGAGTAGGATGGAAAATATTGTCCGAAATCATAGGATAGCCGTTTATATCGTTACCGTTGCAGTACTGGTGTTGAGCATTATTGGCATTTACCAGATTAAAATTACGGGGAGCCGGATTGAAGATCTTCCCAAAAACACCCATTTTTTTAAGGATATCCGCTTTTTTGAACAAGAGTTTGACGGCATTATGCCCATGGAAATCGTGGTGGATACCGAACGAAAAAACGGGGTCATTAAACCCGCCACCCTAAAACGAATGGATCAGTTGGGAACCGTCATCGATGAAATCCCAGAGCTTTCTAGGCCGTTATCCGTTGTGGATTTGATCAAATATTCCAAACAGGCCTTTTACAACGGCATTCCAAAATACTATCAACTCCCCACATCACAAGAGAACACATTTATCATGGATGTGGCCCGAAAGTCATCCAGTGATGGTGATCTTCTAAAAAGTTTTGTGGACAGCACGGGGCAAACTGCCCGTTTGACCACCTATATGCGCGATGTGAAAATAGACCGCATGGAAGAAATTGAAAAAGACGTGCAACAGGCCATCGACAAGTTTTTTCCTTCGGAACGGTTCAAGGTTTTTATGACCGGAAAGGCCTTGTTGTTTTTAAAAGGCACCAAATATTTGGTCAAAAATTTACTGCTCTCCCTGGCTTTGGCCATTGGATTGATTTCCCTTTTTATGGCCTATTTGTTCCGCTCGTTCCGAATGGTCATCATCTCATTGGTCCCCAACTTGCTCCCATTGGTGATTACAGCCGGTGTAATGGGGTACTTGGGCGTGCCCATAAAGCCATCCACCATTTTGGTATTTAGTATTGCCTTTGGTATTTCGGTGGACGACACCATCCACTTTTTAGCAAAATACCGACAGGAACTGGCCACCCATAAATGGCACATTAAACGTTCTGTATATGCCGCTTTACGAGAGACCGGAGTGAGTATGTTCTACACCTCCATTGTGCTTTTCTTTGGATTCTCGGTCTTTATCATCTCCAGTTTTGGTGGCACCAAGGCTTTGGGGGGATTGGTATCGGCCACTTTGCTCTTTGCCATGCTCTCCAATCTTATTTTATTGCCTTCCCTACTCCTCTCGTTGGAAAGAAGCATCGCCAATAAACAGGTACTCAAAAAACCGCAAATCGATATTTTGCCAAAAGAAGAGGTCAATATCAAGGACAAATAATCCGTGAAACTACCATAAATATGGTGATTCCATTGCTCTCGTTTTTTATCAAAAACCTATCTTTACCGCCTAAATTACGATAGCTTGACAATGAAATCTTATTCCATAAAAGAATTGCTGGAAAAGCAGCCCTTAGGAGAACCTGTTGAAGTAAATGGATGGGTAAAAACATTTAGGAGCAACCGATTTATAGCCTTGAACGACGGTTCAACCATACATAACATACAGTGCGTTGTGGATTTTGAGAATTTGGATGACACCGTTCTGAAACAAATCACCACTGGCGCCGCCCTAAAAATATCCGGCACCCTCGAAGAAAGTCAAGGAAAGGGACAAAGCGTGGAGATCCAGACTTCGGATATCTTTGTGCACGGTACCGCTGACCCGGAAACTTATCCCATTCAGCCCAAAAAGCACTCCTTGGAATTTTTGCGCGAAAAGGCCCATTTACGGGTTCGCACAAATACATTTTCAGCGGTAATGCGCGTGCGTTCCGCATTGTCCTTTGCCATTCACAGTTACTTTCAGCAAAATGGATTTTATTATATGCATGCCCCTATCATCACGGGTTCCGATGCCGAAGGTGCTGGTGAGATGTTCAGGGTGACCACATTGGATGATAAAAATCCTCCAGTTGATGAACAGGGCAACGTGGATTATTCCGAAGATTTCTTTGGCAAGGAGACCAACCTTACCGTTTCCGGTCAGTTGGAGGCCGAGACCTATGCCATGGGCTTGGGCAAAGTGTACACCTTTGGCCCCACGTTTCGAGCAGAGAACTCCAACACATCACGGCACTTGGCCGAATTTTGGATGATCGAGCCCGAAATGGCCTTTTATGATCTGGATGCCAACATGGATCTGGCTGAAGATTTTATTAAATGGATCATTCGATATGTGTTGGACAACTGCACAGATGATCTTGAATTTTTGGAAAAACGCCTTTTGGATGAGGAAAAAACCAAACCCCAAAATGAGCGTTCGGAAATGAGCCTGACCGACAAGTTAAGGTTTGTCGTTGAGAACAATTTTAAGCGGGTTTCGTATACCGAGGCCATCGATATTTTACGGAACAGCAAACCCAACAAAAAGAAAAAATTCCAGTACCTTATCAATGAATGGGGTGCCGACCTGCAGAGCGAGCACGAACGCTTTTTGGTGGAAAAACACTTTAAATGTCCTGTAATCCTATTTGATTATCCGGCCAATATCAAGGCATTTTACATGCGCTTGAACGAGGATGGAAAAACGGTGCGCGCCATGGATGTCCTCTTCCCGGGCATTGGTGAGATTGTGGGAGGCTCCCAGCGTGAGGAACGTTTGGATGTGCTTCAGCAAAAAATAAAGGAGCTGGACATTGATGAAAAAGAGCTCTGGTGGTACTTGGACCTAAGACGGTTCGGTACCGCGGTCCATAGTGGGTTTGGACTTGGCTTTGAGCGAATGGTCCAGTTTGCCACCGGTATGGGCAATATTAGGGACGTAATCCCTTACCCCAGGACGCCGCAAAACGCGGAGTTTTAATTGGAATTCTTACATTTATAAGAAGGACGGTTGTAAATCGATCTGTATGCTGAAACAACATCTACAGTTTAAGCTTTCACAAAAACTGTCTCCACAGCAGATCCAGCTCATGAAGCTCATTCAATTGCCCACGCAGGCTTTTGAACAGCGACTGAAGCAGGAGTTGGAAGACAACCCTGCACTGGAAAGTGGAAAGGCGGAAAGCGAGACCATGGAGGATTCCTATGAGGATACCTTTGATGATTCTGTGGACAATGAGACCATTTCGGCAGAGGATATCAATATTGATGATTATCTGAGTGATGACGAAGTCCCTGATTATAGGACCCAGACCAACAACTACAGTCCTGATGATGATGAAAAGAGCATTCCATACGCTGCCGGAATATCCTTTAACCAATATTTGATCAACCAACTCAACACAGTGTATCTGGATGATGAGCAATGGGCCATTGCCGAGTTTTTGGTGGGTAGTGTGGATGAAAGCGGCTACATCCGAAGACCCATTTCGGATATTATGGACGATTTGGCCTTTACCCAAAACATCTATGTTGAGGAGGAAAAGATTGAATCTGTGCTCAAGGTGGTCCAAGAGTTGGATCCTCCCGGTGTCGGTGCGAGATCATTGGATGAATGTTTGATCATCCAATTAAAAAGGAAGGAACGGAAACCTGCCGTTGAGCTGGCCATAAACATTTTGGAGAAGTCTTTTGATCAGTTCACCAAAAAGCACTATACCAAGCTAATCCAAAAGCACCATATTAGTGAAGAGGAGCTTAAGGAGGCCATTTCAGAAATAGAAAAACTGAATCCCAAACCCGGGGGTTCCTATTCGGGCAATAACCGAATCGTTGAGCATATTGTCCCTGATTTTTCCATTAAAATTGTAGATGGGGAGCTCGAACTCACCCTAAATGGGAGAAATGCCCCTGAACTGCATATTTCAAAGGAATACAGCAATATGCTGGAGGGGTACAAAAATGCCAAGGAAAAGTCCAAATCGCAAAAGGACACCGTTCTCTTTATCAAACAAAAACTGGATGCCGCCAAATGGTTCATTGATGCCATAAAACAGCGCCAACAGACACTGTTCATTACCATGAACACCATTATGAACTATCAGCGGGAGTACTTTATGACCGGGGATGAGCGAAAATTACGCCCCATGATCTTAAAGGATATTGCCGACAAAATTGATATGGATGTCTCCACCGTATCGCGGGTGGCCAACAGCAAATATGTGGACACTCCTTATGGCACAAAACTCATAAAAGACTACTTTTCAGAATCCATGAAAAATGAGCAAGGTGAGGATGTATCCACAAAGGAGATCAAGAAAATATTGGAAACAGTAATTAAGGACGAAGAAAAGCGAAAACCTTTGACGGATGATAGGCTGGCAAAAATTCTCAAGGAACGCGGCTACCCCATAGCCCGGAGAACCGTGGCCAAGTACAGGGAGCAATTGGGAATTCCTGTGGCCAGGCTAAGAAAGGAGATCTAATGCGCCATTTCTTCAACATTGTATCTTACCTCTTCCACCCCTTGTTCATTCCCATTGGAGGCACCATCCTCTATTTTATAGTGGCCCCTTATAGCACCCTTGAGATGCAAAGTGGCAATATTCTGCCCATTTTTATTTTGACCGTGATCATCCCCATTATCTTTTTTCTGATCTTGAAGAACCTTGGGGTGATACATTCCATTTTTTTGCCCACCTTGGAAGAACGCAAATATCCCCTTTACATCAGCTGTATTTTATTTTTGATGATATTGTACAAAGTCATCCCAAATAATTACGTAAACGAGCTGTTTTACTTTTTTACAGGGCTTTTAACGGCCACTGCTACCGCACTTATTCTCCTTTTCCTAAAATTCAAGACCAGTATGCACCTATTGGGCATGGGCAGTATTTTAATGTTTATGATCGGGCTCAGCATTCATTTTGAGGTCAACATTACGCTCGCCATAAGCATCTTTACCCTTTTTACAGGTTTGGTAACAACATCAAGATTGTACCTTAAAGCCCACAGCAAGTCCGAATTATTCATCGGGTTCCTTATTGGGTGCTGCTCCCAATTGATTATTTTGAAGTATTGGTTATAGGATATAAAAGATTACGCCGATACGTAGGACATTCAGATCAAAAGTTTCTCCTGTCTGTATTGCGGCACCTTCTTTTAATAGCGGATTTAGACTATAATAGGCATGTACGTTCCAGGTATTATAGCCAAAGCTGAGGATAAGGCCGTACTGAAATTTTTGAATATCGGTATTTGAGAACACCATGTTCCCGTTATCGGTCACAGTACGTGATCTTCCTGAAAAGACATAGCCTAATTTGGCTCCGGCATAAATTCTCCAAAACCTGTATTCTTCGGCAGTGGAGGTTCTCCATCTAAGTTCAAGGGGAACTTCAAGGGAATGGGTTTCGAATTTACTCCTGTTGAATTCTGATGTGCTGCGTACCTCGTAAGTAATATCGTCACCGGTCTCGGCAGCAACAATACTGCTGTAATAGGAGTTGACCGCATAGCCCAAGCCAAGCCCCACACCAAAGTTTCTTCTGGCATTCAAGGGAATATCCTTGATAAAGCCTGCCTGTAGATTATAGGACAAATTTCGTTGAACGGCCTCTGAAGGTTTATTCAGTAACAAATTATACCCAAAACCAATATAGAATTGGTCTTCGAGATATTTGGAAAACTGCTCCCCTTCTAGTTTCAAGCTATCAGATTGGGCTCTGATTTGTGTTGAAAACAGTATAAAAAGAAGAATAACCAAGTACCGTTCCACGCTATATAACATCTATTTTATTAAACAAAAAACGCCCCAAATAGTACTATTTGGAGCGTTTCCCACTAAATCTAAGCTATTGCCTACTGTAGATTGTTAAAAGCATCCCCTTCATAGGTCGTATAGTTGACCTTTAAGGCGTTTACTTCCCTTAGTTGTTGCTTAATATCGGTAATTAAACCCATACTGGCATTCTTATCAACCTTAAGTGCAGTAGTCAATACGTTTTGAAGTTCTTGAGGTTTTTTTGCTCGCTCAGCCAAAATGTATGAACCTACTTCGTCCACACTGGCAAACTTATCGTTCAACTGAATCCTTGGTTCTGTCCCGAACACCTTTTGGTATTCTTGGGTTGGTTTTCCAACATAGATATAGATTACACGATCTTTCTTCTCCAATTTCTTAATTTCACTTGCATTGGGAAGTGTGTTTTCAACCAACAACGAACTATCTTTCATAGTGGTCACTGTCATAAAAAAGAACAGCAACATAAATACAATATCCGGCAGCGAAGCTGTAGATACCGCTGGCAAATCACCATCCTTCTTTTTTGTAAACTTAGCCATACTAAATTTTAGTTTTAATTGGTTGTTGTTTCAGCCTCTGAGAGCTTTTGGGGAAACATATCTTGAATACGCTTCACCTTATCTTTTAGATCGTCCCTTACCGATGAAGGTGTTTCTGGGTTCAAGTACTCTGCTTCCATTTTTGTAAAATCCCTACCATATAGTCTTTGGGCTTCACGATTACGAAGGTCGTTATAGGCACCTACCAATTCGTTCTGAACGGTAATGTAGGTACTGTACTTGGTTTCCCTATCGTTCTTCAAAGAAATAATGGCCTTTGAAGGATTATCCGAAGACTCTGGATTCTTTTTTCCTTTGCAATAGTTGCACGATCCATCTGCATTGTTCTCAAGAAATGACACAGCAGCTTCCCTCAAATTCTTGAGGTCCATTAGATTATCTTCTACAAGCAATTGTCCATTCCTATTGATGTTGACCGTAAAAATGTTCTTCTGCTTAATGATTACGTCTTCTTCTGGCGGTTCAATGGGTGGTAACATACGGTCCAATCCTGCATCAGTTTCTATGGTTGTGGTAACCAAGAAAAAGATAAGCAGCAAGAACGCAATGTCCGCCATGGAACCGGCATTTACTTCCGGAGCTCCTTTTCTTCTAGGCATAATTCAACTTTTTTACTTAACAAACATTTTCTTCAAACCTGGCAAAACCATAAGAAGCACGGCAATGACCGTAAGGATGAAGAAAACGTTCAATCCCATTCCTATGTTTTTTACAGTACCTACAGTTGTTCTAAGATCTGAGGAGGTTTTGTCCTCAAAAACCTTAACTACGGCCTCTGCCTCCTCTGTTGAGGAAAGTCCATAGGATATAGCAACTATAATGGCCAATCCACCAAGGCCAAAAAGGGCCTTCTTAATACTTCCGGGTGTGGTGAACAGTTTGGTGAGCCCAAAAAACAATGCAGCCACAACCGCAATGGCCAACAAGATGTACATGATCACGAACATGAAGTTCATGGCACCACTGTTGATGGCATCTGGATCATCAGCTGATGGCAAAGAGAACCAAAGAACGGCTGCTATCAACCCGATGACTATGAGTATTATTTTAATTATCTTATTCATGATTCTCGATAGTTTTTAATTCGTAATTACTTTTTGTGAGCTGCCAACATATCAATCAAGGCAATGGAAGAATCTTCCATATCGTTTACGATACTATCGATTTTAGCAATGATATAGTTATAGAAAATCTGAAGGATAATGGCAACGATCAAACCAAATACCGTTGTCAATAACGCCACCTGAATATCACCAGCGATCAAAGAGGCACTCAAGTTACCCACCGCAGCAATTTTCTGGAAGGCCTGGATCATACCGATTACCGTACCCATGAACCCAAGCATGGGCGCAATGGCGATAAACAAAGACAACCAGGAAACGTTTTTCTCCAACTGTCCCATTTGCACACCTCCGTAGGCAACAACAGCTTTTTCAGCGGACTCCAATCCTTCTCCAGCTCTATCCAAACCTTGGTAGTAAATGGAAGCAACGGGTCCTTTGGTATTTCTACAAACTTCTTTTGCGGCTTCAACACCACCGGAAGCCAAGGCATCTTCTACCTGTTGCTTCAATTTGGCGGTATTGGTGGTTGCCAAATTCAAATAAATTATTCTTTCAATGGCAACTGCCAATCCCAAGATCAAACATAGAAGTACAATTCCCATAAAGGCAGGGCCTCCTTGGATAAACTGTTCTTTCAATACTTGGGTGAAACCTTTGCTGGCTTCAGCTTCTTCTTGCAACATTGCTGCAGATGCAGTGGTAGTTCCCAAAACAAACATTCCGGCAGCAGCCAGAGTAAAGGATACTTTTTTCATTTTTCTTAAACTTAAATTTAGTTAGTTAATAATGTTAAAGATATAAAATTTTTGTAATTGAAAAATTAAAATACCTAGCAGAGAGGAAGGGATTCGAACCCTCGATACACTTTTGGTGTATACACACTTTCCAGGCGTGCGCCTTCGACCACTCGGCCACCTCTCTATT
>MRWG01000382.1_pt1 | contig 110985 bp, 97 predicted proteins | sample 1013341 | NCBI WGS metagenome assembly MRWG01 (sample SAMN06117577, study PRJNA244670) | biofilm metagenome | biome: Water; feature: Cathode Biofilm; material: Biofilm; isolation source: microbial consortium enriched at the cathode of a solar microbial fuel cell | place: USA: District of Columbia ...
AGTTCGGCGAAACCGCCGATCTTGCGCGGGCGGATGGCGAAGAGGCCGGCACCGTCTTCTTCGTCATCGGCACGCGCTTCATGTTCTGAGCGTTCTTTGGCTGCCCGACGGGCCCCGATACCAGATCGGTGTCGGGGCCCACAGTCGGTTCAATCGCTGATTGCCCGACTTTCCAGCAGATATGGTTCAACTGGAGGCAATTGTGTCAAGAATCTCAAAATCTGATTTCTTGTTCAACTCGACGGTCACCGTATTCGCCATTCTTGTTTCAAGTACGGCGGCGTTTGCGAATTTCGATGATCAGCTAGGGGAACCACTTAGCGGCCATGCATATGGACATCATGTAGAAAACATTGGATCGCCCGCTTCCACCGATATGGCGGAGCGGCGAATCGAAATAAGTATAGGAGATTATTTCTTTTCGATAAATGCTATCAATATAAAAAACGGTGAGATTATAGAATTCTATCTAAAAAATACTGGTGAAAATGTTCATGAATTTAATATTGGCACAGATATTGTGCATCGGGCGCATCAGGAGGAACTTCTTAAATTGGTTCGGGAAGGGGTCGTTACCCGCACCGATGTTCATGATCACGCCAAGCATGTTCATGGTCGATCTGGCCCCGGTCCGCATCACAAAGAGCCTTCGAGTGTACTTCTGGAACCAGGAGACACAGCCGAAATCGTTTGGCGTTTCAATACGAATACAGAGCTATCCTTCGCCTGCAACATGCCGGGGCATTTCGAACGGGGCATGGTCGGTGCTATTAGGATCGATGACTAATCATCACGTGACCGCGCTCACGCCACAGTCGACCGGTAAATCATATTGAGTACTTAATCTTCCAGTTACTCGAGAGATGACATGGGCGACAAGGTAGACAGCGCAAGTGATGAGCGGGTGGTGAATAACGCCATGCGTCATCAGTATCGGAAGCTGACCGATGAAGAAAAACAGGACATGGTGGAACTGAAGGACCTGGGGGCCGCCTTCCTCGCCAAATGCGAGGCCATGGGCGTGAGCCGGGAACTATCCATCGCCAAGACCAAGGCCGAGGAAGCGGTTATGTGGGCGGTCAAACACGTTACCGCCTGACGGTTGGGGTTTCCGGCTCCCCATAAAGAGCCGGTGGAGCGGACGCCGCAGAGGGGGCCGCGTTGGGTAACACCGGGGCGGCCCTTTCCGTTTGGGCGGCACCTGACCCCAGGGCGATTACCTGCCCACCCCCATGTGTTCCAATAGCACCACGCGAAACGGCGGCATCCGCCATCAGAACCGCACCGCGTGATTACCTGTAGACCCCCTGCATCTAATACGTCTGGCATCCGCCATAGCGCGCTTTCCCAGTTTTCTGCGGGCTTGGCTATGGCGGATGGCGGATGGCGGATAGGTGTTTCAAAACTTATCCAGTAGCACCCTACAGGTAATCCCGGATTGATTACCTGTAGGGGGTCTTGCGTGAAGGTTTCAAAAAACATATGCCATCCGCCATAGATCGGCATAACCCATTGAGCCATAAGGGGAAATGACTATGGCGGATGGTTTATCTTATCCGCCATCATCCGCCATAGGCCATGAAGTGTTGGCAATCAGGGCAAATCCGGCCATCTTCAGCGCATGGCTAGAGGCGGATTTACAGTCAACGTATCCAGTGACTTGCGACGGCTTCAGCGGCGGATCGGGGCCTATGGTGACCAGGTCCCATTCGCGGCGGCTGGTGCGCTGAATGATACGGCATTCGGAGTACGGCACAGGATGGTGAACAAGTCCTGGCCCCGTGCCGTGGTGGTACGCAACAAGCGGTTCCTGGGTGTGGCCATGCGGGTGGATAAGGCGAACAAGTCTACCCTCACCGCCGTCATCTATGACCGCCTGAAGTCTCGCGCAATTTCAGACCAGGCCACAGGTGGAACACGGAAGGCCAGGGGCAGGAACCTGGCTATTCCTTCCACCTTTGTGGAGGGCAAGCGCGGAAGGCGTGGTGTCCCCAAGGCTTTGCGCCCCCGCACCCAGTTGGGAAGGAAGCGGACCTTTGTGGCCAAGGATGCCAACAGCGGACAGTTGATGATCCTTCGGCGGAAAGGCCGGGGCCGGTACCCCCTCCAGGTGCTCTATGTGCTGGAGAACACAGCCCACATCCCCAAGCGGTGGAGGCCCGAGGAAGATGCGATCATCACCCTGCGGCGGGACTTCGCGCGACATTTCGTGAAGCGATGGCGGCAGGCTATGAGGACCAGACGGTGACGGGGTGGCCCCCCGTCTTCGGGTCCTTTCAGGATCAATCCTTTGCGGGTAACGCGCGACCCCGGACAGCGTCTACTTTTGAAGGTTTCCGACATACCCCCCTAATATACTTCTGGAGCCGGTGAGACATGGCGACCAGCCGGGAAATGGCGGAACACCTGAATCTTTCCATAGGGCGATTTCGCCAGCTTCAGGCCGAGGGAGTGCTCCCCAAGGGGGAGGGCAAGGGCAAGGCCAAGGACTATGACCTGGATGAAGTCCGGGTCACTTACATCAACCACCTACGGGATGCGGCCCAAGGAAGGCTGGTGCCCTTGGACAGCAGCAAGGAACGCAAGGCGAAGGCGGATGCGGAAATGGCTGAACTTCGCCTGGCGGAAATGGCTGGGAGGCTGATACCCATGGAGGTTGTGGACGGGGTCATGGTGGATTATGTGGCCCGCCTTCGCACCCAGCTTTACACCTTCCCCCTGCGTCTGGCCCCGCTGGTGGCAGGCGAGAAGGACCACAAGGTCATTCGCGCCAAATTAACCAAGGGCATGGACCAATGCCTGGGTGAGCTAGACGTGGAAAAGATGGCTGATGAAATCGCTGCAATCGTCAGCCAGGGGTGACATCACCGGCAAAAGAACTCGGCGCTGATTGAAGACGCTGGCGCCGGCCGGAACGTCTGAGCGTATTGGCATGAGCTCGTGAACACCCATACATCCCCGGCGAACTCGCTGCCGAACCGGGCAAGCAAAGTACCGCGCGGGCTGAATATCAACGCCAAATAATGGACGCGGTGTCGGGCGATGATGTGCAGGAAGTTGTTGTGATGTCGTCAGCCCAGGTGGCCCAACGCCGGTGACCCGGAGCCCCCGGAACCACGGCCTCCGGTAAGCCCCCTGAACCCATATCGCTCATGTTCTCCGAGAGCGCCGTTGTCGAAGGCCAGCAACGACCCTGATCTTGAACCGAATCGCTCAAGCGGTGTTCGAGCGCGTTGGCGTCAGCGCATGAGCCGCCGCGCGCCCTGGCAGTGAGGTTCTCGCACGCTCATTACAAAGTCATTACAACAGCGAAATTTGTGGATGATTAGCTTGGCAGTCGTTCGTATAAAATATTGAATTTAATAAGATAAATGGTGAGCCCGACAGGATTCGAACCTGTGACCCGCTGATTAAAAGTCAGCTGCTCTACCAACTGAGCTACGGGCCCACCGTGGCTGTGCGGCGCGCCGGACAGCGGCGCGGAACCTAGGCCGCGGTCCGCCGGCGGTCAAGACGCGGCCGCGGTCAGAGCGGCGCGATGTCGCCTTGCGCCAGTTCGCGGCGGAACGCGGCGGCGAAATCCGCGAACGCGCCGGCGAGGATCGCCGTCCTCATTCCACGCATCAGTTCCTGATAGAAATGCAGGTTGTGCCAGGTCAGCAGCATGGCGGCGAGGATCTCCTTCGCCTTCACCAGGTGATGCAGATAGGCGCGGCTGTAGTCGCGGCAGGCGGGACAGCCGCAGGTCTCGTCGAGCGGGCGCGGATCGTCGCGATGGCGGCTGTTGCGGATGTTGACCGTGCCGCGGCGGGTGAAGGCCTGTCCGTTCCGGCCCGAGCGCGTCGGCGCGACGCAATCGAACATGTCGACGCCCCGTTCGACCCCGCCGACCAGGTCGTCGGGCTTGCCGACGCCCATGAGATAGCGCGGCCGGTCGGCGGGCAGCGCCGGCGCGGTACCGTCCAGCACGCGGAACATCTCCGCCTGCCCCTCGCCCACCGCCAGGCCGCCGATGGCGTAACCCTCGAAGCCAATCCGGGTGAGCGCCTCGACCGATTCCCGGCGCAGGTCTTCGAAGGTGCCGCCCTGGACGATACCGAATTGCCCGTAACCCTCGCGGCGGCGGAAGGCCGTGCGGCAGCGCTCGGCCCAGCGCATGGACAGGCGCATGGACCGGGCGGCCGCCTCGTGGGTTGCCGGGTACTCCGTGCACTCGTCGAAGGCCATGGTGATCGTGGCGTCCAGGAGATCCTGGATTTCCGTCGAGCCCTCCGGCGTGAGGCGGACCTTCGCGCCGTCGATATGGCTGGCGAAGGTGACGCCGTCTTCGTCCAGCTTGCGCAGCCCCGCCAGCGACATGACCTGGAAGCCGCCGGAGTCGGTCAGGATCGGTCCCGGCCAGTTCATGAAGCGGTGCAGCCCGCCCAGCGCGGCGACCCGCTCCGCGCCCGGCCGGAGCATCAGGTGGTAGGTGTTGCCCAGGATGATGGAGGCGCGGGTCGCCTTCACCGATTCGGGCAGCATCGCCTTGACCGTCCCCGCCGTGCCGACCGGCATGAAGACCGGCGTCTCGATAGGGCCATGGGCCGTCTCCAGCCGGCCCGCCCGGGCCCGGCCGTCCTGCGCCTCCAGCCGGAATCCGAAGGCGCTCACGGCTCGACCCGGTGCAGCAGGCAGGCGTCGCCGTATGAGTAGAAGCGGTAGTCGCGCCCGATCGCTTCGGCATAGGCCGCCTTCATGCGTTCGAGGCCGGAAAAGGCCGAAACCAGCATGAAGAGCGTGGAACGCGGCAGGTGGAAATTGGTCAGCAGCATGTCGGCGGTCCGGAATCGGTGCCCGGGGGTGATAAAGATGTCCGTCGCCCCTGAAAAGGCCCGTATGTCGCCCGCCGCATCGACCGCGCTCTCCAGCAGCCGGAGCGACGTCGTGCCGACGGCCACGATGCGCCCGCCCTCCGCGCGGCCCCGGTTCAGCGCCTCGGCGGTACTGTCGGCGATCTCACCGACCTCCGCGTGCATGCGGTGATCGGCGGTGTCGTCGGCCTTCACCGGCAGGAATGTGCCCGCGCCGACATGCAGGGTCAGCCGGTGGACGGCAATGTCCCGCGCGGCCAGTTCCGTGAACAGGGCCTCTGTCAGGTGCAGCCCGGCGGTCGGCGCGGCGACGGCGCCCGGCCTGTCGGCCATGACGGTCTGGTAATCGGAAAGATCGCGGGCATCGACCGGCCGCTTCGAGGCGATATAGGGCGGCAGCGGCATCTCACCGGCGGCGTGCAGCGCCTGAAGAAGGGCGTCGTCGGCCCGGTCGAAGCGCAGCACCACCTCCCCGCCGTCGCGTCTCTCCACCACCTCGGCGGACAGGGCGCCGCCGAAATCGATCCGGTCGCCGGGCCTGAATCGCTTCGCCGGGCGGGCGAAGGCGGCCCAGGTGCACCCGTCGATCCGCATGTGCAGCGTCGCCTGGACATTCGCTTCGCCGCGGCGGCCCTTCAGCCGCGCCGGAATCACGCGTGTGTCGTTGACCACCAGCATGTCGCCCGGGCGCAGCAGACCGGGCAGATCGGCGATGCGGAAATGCCCGAGACCCGCCGCGCGCACCTCCAGCAGGCGCGCGCTCTCGCGCGGTTCGGCGGGGCGCAGGGCGATGCGATCGGACGGGAGATCGAAATCGAAGAGGTCGACTTTCAAATGCTTCCCGTCCCGCCTCCTCTAGCGGCTTTCGATCTTGTTCGAGAGCCGTTTGGCCACGGCGGGCGAGAGGAACGGCTTCACGTCGCCGCCCAGCGTGCCGATCTCCTTGATCAGCTTGGAGGCGATGAACTGGTGGCTGTCGGAGGCCATCAGAAAGACCGTCTCGATGTCGGCGTTCAGCCGCAGGTTCATGCCGACCATCTGCATCTCGTACTCGAAGTCCGAAACGGCGCGCAGGCCGCGGATGATGGCGCGGGCGCCAACCTCCTCGGCGAAATGCATCAGCAGCCCCTCGAAGGGCCGCACCTCGACCTGGCCCTCGAAACCGGCGACCTCCTGCTCCACCATCTCGACGCGCTCCTCCAGCGTGAAGAGCGGCCCCTTGCCGGCGTTGATGGCGACGCCGATCACCAGCCGGTCCATCAGCCGCGCAGCGCGCCGGATGATGTCGAAATGGCCGAGGTGTATCGGATCGAATGTGCCGGGATAGAGCCCGACGATTTCACGGTTCATGCTGGTTTGCCCCTCCCCAAGAGCGCCGGCGATCAGGCGTCCTCCCCGCCTTCTGCATCGCCGTCCTCATCCTCGTTGTCGCCGTCGGCATCCTCGTCCGACAGGCGGGTGACAGAAACGACGCGCTCCCCCTCGCCGACGTCGAGCAGCGTCACGCCCTGGGTATTCCGCCCGGCGATCCTGATTTCGTCAACCCGGATACGGATCAGCTTGCCGCCATTGGTCACCAGCATGAGCTGATCGCTGTCCTCGACCGGTCCGGAGGTCACGACCTCGCCATTGCGCTCGCCCGTGACGATGTTGACGATGCCCTGCCCGCCCCGGTTGGTGACGCGGTACTCGTAGGCGGAGCTGCGTTTGCCGTAGCCGTTCTCGGTGATCGAGACGATGAACTGCTCGGCGGCGCCGAGCTCGGCCAGTCGCCCGGAATCCAGCGAGACTTCTTCCTCATCGCTTTCCACCGGCAGATCAGGTGCTTCCGGCTCGACGTTCTGACCGCGTCTGAGCATGTTGGCGTGCTTCAGATAGGCCCGCGCCTCCGGCGTGCTGGTGTCGACGTGCCGCAGGATGCTCATCGAGATCACCCGGTCGCCCCGGGCCAGCCGCACGCCGCGCACACCGGTGGAGTCCCGGCCCTTGAAGACGCGGACGTCGCCGACACGGAACCGGATGCACTTGCCGCCGGCCATCGCCACCAGGACGTCCTCGTCCTCGGTGCAGAGCCGCACGTTGACGATGTAGTCGCCCGGATCGAGCTTCATCGCGATCTTGCCGTTCGACATCACGTTGGCGAAGTCGGACAGCAGATTGCGCCGGACATTGCCCGAGCGCGTGGCGAACATCAGCTGGTAGTTCTCCCAACTTTCCTCTTCCTCGGGCAGCGGCAGCAGCGTCTGGATCACCTCGCCCTGCTCCAGCGGCAGCAGGTTCTGCATCGCCCGGCCGCGCGCATTGGGCTGCGCCATGGGAATGCGATAGGCCTTCATCTTGTAGACCTTGCCGGCCGAGGAGAAGAACAGCACCGGCGTGTGGGTGTTGACCACGTAGACCTTGGCCACGAAATCCTCGTCGCGCGTCGACATGCCCGCCCGGCCCTTGCCGCCGCGCCGCTGCACCCGGTAGGTGGAGAGCGGCACGCGCTTGATGTAGCCCTTGTGGCTGACGGTGACGACCATGTCCTCGCGCTGGATGAGCGCTTCGTCGTCCTGCTCGAACTCCAGATCCTCGATCGCCGTGCGCCGGTCGTTGGCGAACCGTTCGCGGGTCTCGAGCAGCTCGGCGCGCAGGATATCCATCAGCCGCGGCCGGCTGGACAGGATGTCGAGATAGTCGGCGATCTTCTCGCCCAGACCTTCCAGTTCGCTGCCGATCTCGTCCTTGCCGAGCGCGGTCAGGCGATGCAGGCGCAGGTCCAGGATGGCGCGCGCCTGGCCTTCGGAAAGGCGGTAACGGCCGTCGACCACCTTGTGGGTCGGGTCGTCGATCAGTTCGACCAGGGCGCGGACGTCCTCGGCCGGCCAGTCCCTGCCCATGATCTCCGCCCGGGCCGTCGACGGATCGGGCGCGGCGCGGATGATGCGGATCATCTCGTCGATATTGGCGACCGCGATGGCCAGTCCGACCAGTACGTGGGCGCGGTCGCGGGCCTTGCCCAGCAGATGACGCGTCCGCCGGGTGATGACCTGCTGACGGAACTGGACGAACGCGTCGATCATGTCGCGCAGGTTCATCACCTCGGGCCGCCCGCCCCGCAGCGCCAGGCTGTTGACGGCGAAGCTCGATTGCAGCGGCGAGAAGCGGTAGAGCTGATTGAGCACCACTTCGGGCGTCGCGTCGCGTTTCAGCTCGACCACCACGCGCACGCCGTCGCGGTCGGATTCGTCGCGCAGTTCCGCGATGCCCTCGATGCGCTTGGCCTTCACCGCCTCGGAAATGCGGATCAGCATGGCCGCCTTGTTGACCTGATAGGGGATTTCCGTGGCGACGATGGCGTAGCGGTCCTTGCGGATCTCCTCGATCTCGACCTTGCCGCGCACGATGACCGAGCCCTTGCCCGTCAGCAGGGCGGCGCGCAGGCCGGCCCGGCCGAGAATGATGCCGCCGGTCGGGAAATCGGGGCCCTGGACGTACTGCAGCAGGTCCTCGGCGGTCAGCGCCGGGTTCTCCGCCAGCGCCAGACAGGCGTCGATGACTTCGCCCAGGTTGTGCGGCGGGATGTTGGTGGCCATGCCGACGGCGATGCCGCCGGCCCCGTTGACCAGCAGGTTGGGAATGCGCGCCGGCAGGACCGACGGTTCCTCGGTGGTGTTGTCGTAGTTCTCGGTGAAGTCGACCGTGTCGAGGTCGATGTCCTCCAGCATCGCCTCGCCCGCCTTGTCGAGGCGGATCTCGGTGTAGCGCATGGCCGCCGGCGGATCGTTGTCCATGGAGCCGAAATTGCCCTGCCCGTCCAGCAGCGGCAGGCGCATGGAGAAGTCCTGCGCCATGCGGACCATCGCGTCGTAGATCGCGCTGTCGCCGTGCGGATGGTACTTGCCCATGACGTCGCCGACGACGCGGGCCGACTTGCGGTACGGCTTGTCGGAGGTGTAGCCGTTCTCGTTCATCGAGAACAGGATGCGCCGGTGCACCGGCTTCAGCCCGTCGCGCACGTCGGGCAGCGCGCGGCTGACGATGACGCTCATGGCGTAGTCCAGATAGGACTGCCGCATCTCGTCTTCGATGGAGATCGGAGAAATGTCGGTCGGCGGCTCCGGCGGAGCCGGTGGGGTCTCGTCGTTATCGGCCAATTGGATGCGTCTCCGTCCCTGTCCGGATCATGCGCGGGAGACGCCTTTCCGGCGCCTGCCGCAACGTCATCGCGACCATCACGAAACGTCAGGGAATCAGTTAGATAGATACTTTCTTTTCATAGCCCGAATGAGCGCGCGGGGCAAGCCGTGCGGGGCAAAAATGCCGCTTTCAGGCGGCGTCCTCAGCGCGTGTCCCGCCGGGAAGCTGCAGGGCGTCCATCAGCGCCCGCAACTCCTGTCTGGCCGCGACGTGCGACATGGTCACGTCGACGCCGGAATCGCTTTCCATGACGTCCAGCAGGGTGAGTCCGTCCAGGAAGAGTTCCCGGTAGATCACCCGCTCCGACAGGCCGGGCGCGACGCGATAGCCGACGCGGCTGGCCAGGCGGTCGAGCACGTCGCCGACACGGCGCTTGTTGCGGGCGTCGAGCTGGCTCAGCCGGTTGCGCAGCACCACCCAGTCGACGGAGCCGCGGTCGCGCAGCATGCGGCGCTTGCGCTCCTCCCAGACCGTCTCGGCGTAGCGGCTTGGACGGCGGATCTCGAAGCTCTGCGGGTCGACATCGGCCAGGTTGTCGAGGTCGACGAAACTGTCGTTCAGCGGCGTGACCAGCGTGTCGGCGAAATTGTGGGCCAGGCGGCTGAGCGGCGTGTCATGGCCGGGACAGTCGATGACCACGTAATCGCTGGCCGGGGCCAGTTCGCCCAGCACGCCGAGCAGCCGCTCCCGGTCGGCCGCGCCATCATCCGTGCTCTCCACGACCTCGAAGCGCGGCATTTCCAGGTCGAGCGCGAGCCGCGCGGCCGTGCCCCGGCGGTTGGCGAAATAGCGGCTGAGCGTACCCTGCCGCGCGTCGAGATCGATCGCGCCGACGGTGTGGCCGGCCTTCAGCAGGGAGACGATGATGTGCATGGCGGTGGTGGACTTGCCAGTACCGCCCTTCTCGTTGCCGACGACGATGGCATGTGCGGACGCGGACATGGGTGACGCGAATCCCTCCAGAAACGACACCCCCTCCTTCTATGCGTCCGGGCTTCAATCCGCCAGATGACGGATCGGCGCGTCCGGATAAAAGGCGTGATAGGCGAACGCGAAATCGACGCCATGGGCGACGTCGGCGCCGTCCCGGGTGACCGTCACATTGCCCACGTCGCGGCTTTCGGCGATGACATTGGCGTCGAGGGCGGAGAACTGCCCCGGCGTCCAGCGGATGACGGTGCCGTCGTCCAGCCGCACCTCGCCCCTCGTCCGCACCAGTTCCAGCGTCCAGGCCCCGCGCTCTCCCAGGGACACGACCCGCATGAGCGGCGGCACGCCGTCGGGCATCTCGCCCTGCCAGAAGTAAGGCTGGCCCAGCGTGTCGTAACCGACATAAGGGTTCTGGCCGTAGTTCCGGCGATAACGGCCGCCGGGCACCAGGACCTGGCCGTCCGGCGCGCGTTCGCGGAAGCGCGCGAAGGATTCGACCCGCGAGGGAATGACCTCCAGCCGCGCGCCGGTCAGTTCGCCGACGATCGCCTCCCCCACGAACTGCTGCCACCAGCTTTCGGTCTGGCGGTCCCACATCACCAGGTCGGAGTTGCGCAGCTTGCCCGTGGTGCCGAAATCCAGCACACGCCCGCCCAGTCGCCGGTCGAAGACGATGGCGGCGTTGCACAGCGGGCAGAAGGTGACGGCGACGGGGACGCCGGCAATCTCGTCATTGACGATCTCGTGCCACATCAGGACCGAGAGCGGATAGGCTTTCGCCTCGCCGTCGACGATCAGGCCCATCACAGGCTGCGCGTCCTCCAGCCCCTCGATCTCGCCGACCGGACGGAATTCCGGTTCGTCGATCGGTGGAATGCCGTCCTTCGGGGGGCCGCCCGACTTGATCTCGTCGAAATCGACCGACCGTTTCGAGAAGTCGGTGTCGGGCCATTCGGACTGCCAGTGGCGTATGTACTGCTCGTCTGTCTGGGCCGCCGCCTGGGCGAACGACCCGGCCACCAGCAGGACGGCGATGAACCAGCGCATGCGTGCCTCCCCTGTGCGTCGGGCGATGCTAGCGAGGGGCGCGGAACACCGGCGACACACAAGGCCGTGACGGTTTCCGTGACCGGCTCAGGAATCGGATTGGCGGACCGGCGCCCGTTGGCCTAGGACTCGAGAGCTTTCCTGGGGAGGAGAAGAATGGACGAGACGGCAATGAATTCGGTCGAGCGGCTGGCGGCCGCGGCCGACTACCGGGAAACCGAATGGCAGGGACTGCGGACGGCCTGGCGGTGCTTCGGCGAGGGCCGTCCCGTGGTCCTGCTGCACGGCGATTTCGGATCGTGGACGCATTTCGTCCGCAACATCGACGCCCTTTCGGCACGGTTCCGCGTGCTGGCCGCCGACATGCCGGGCTACGGACGCTCGGACACGCCGCCCGAACCGCACCTGCCGGACCGGTTGGCGGCGCCGCTGGCGGCGGGCGTCGACGAACTGCTCGGGCCGGACGCCGAACTGGATATCGTCGGCTTCTCCTATGGCGGCATCGTCGCCGGACATCTGGCGGCAATGCTGGGCTCCCGTGTCGGCCGTCTGCTACTCAGCGGACCGGGTGGTTTCGGCATGCGGAGCGGGCCGTCGCCCGGTGTCGATCTGAAGGGCGTGCGTGAAGGCATGTCGGAAGCCGAGATCGACGCCGTCCACCGCCACAATCTGGGCCGGCTGATGATCGCCGACCCCGCGTGCGTCGACGATCTGGCCGTCCGCATCCAGCGTGAGAACATCGCCGCCGCCCGCGTCCGCTGCGGCAGGATTCCCGAAACGACGGCGCTGCTGGACGCCCTGCCCCGGGTCCGGGCGCGCCTGTCGGGTATCTGGGGCGGCGCGGACGCCTTCTCCGATCCGGAACGCCTCGCCGGACAGGTGGCGGCGCTGCGCCGTTTCGACCCGGACATGGATTTCCAGGTCGTGCCGGGCGCCGGGCACTGGCTGTTCTACGAAGCGTCCGAAACGGCGAACCGGTGGCTGCTGCGGACGCTCGAAGGTTCTTCCGGCGTGTAATCGAACCGTCCACGCGTGACGAAACCGGCGGAATCCCGCATGCCGCAGCGCAACATCCGCGCAACAAGATTTCGCGCGGCGACCCCTGCAAGTAACCGCCGGGTCCATTCGGCGCCGGACGCGAAAGCATTCGTGCTTTGTTTGGGACTCTCCGTCGCGTGAGTTGAAAATTAACCCTGTTGTGCTGAATTCGGGAACCAGAAACCAGCGAGCTTACGCGAGGTCACCATGTCTGTTTTCGGTTCGGAACACTTCGACGACCATGAGGAAGTGGTCTTCTGCCGGGATGCGGAAACGGGACTGAACGCGATCATCGCGGTCCACGACACCACGCTCGGTGCGGGCCTGGGCGGTTGCCGTTTCTGGCCCTACGCCAGCGAAGACGAGGCCGTGGCGGACGTTCTGCGCCTTTCCCGCGGCATGACCTACAAGGCGGCCCTGGCGGGCACCGGCCGCGGCGGCGGCAAGTCGGTGATCATCGGCGATCCGGCAAAGCTGCGTTCGCCCCAACTGTTCCGGGCTCTGGGCCGTTTCGTCGAGAAGCTGGGGGGCAGCTACATCATCGCCGAGGACGTGGGCACGTCACCGGACGACATGGCCCATGTCCGCGAGAGCACGCGCCATGTCGCGGGCCTTGCCGGCCTGTCGGGCGATCCCTCCCCGGCCACGGCCCATGGCGTCTTCGTCGGCATCCGCGCCGCCCTCCAGCATCGCCGCGGCGATGACGACCTCGCCGGCGTTCGGGTCGCGGTGCAGGGCCTCGGCCATGTCGGCTGGGATCTCTGCCGTCAGCTGCACGAGGCGGGCGCGAAGCTGCTCGTCGCCGACATCCGCGACGGGGTCTGCGAACGCGCCACGAAGGCATTCGGCGCCGAGGCCGTCGCCGCCGACCGCATCCATGCCGTCGAAGCGGATGTCTTCGCACCCTGTGCGCTGGGCGCCACCATCAACGACCGGAGCATCCCGGAACTGAAGGCGGAAATCGTGGCGGGCTCCGCCAACAACCAGCTTGCCGAAGACCGCCACGGCGACATGCTGGCGGCGCGCGGCGTGCTCTACGCGCCCGACTATGTCATCAACGCCGGCGGCGTCATCAACATCACCCATGAAGGCCCCGACTACGACCGGGCGGCCGCGATGCGTCATGTCGCGACAATCCGGCAGACCCTGGCCGACCTCTTCGCCCGGGCCGAGGCCGAAGACGTCGCCACGCACCGCATGGCCGACCGCGTGGCCCGCGAGGTCATCGCGAAAGCCCGCGAAAAGGCACGCCTTCTGGCAGCCTAGACGACTCCGATTTCCCGCAGCTTCGCCCTGAGGTCGGGCGGCAGGTCATCGGCTCCGGAACCCTCGGCGAGGTCGGGCGGCGCGTCCTTCGCCTCCAGATAGCGCCAGCCCTGGTGGGGACGCCGGGCCCATGGCTCCGTGCGGATCAGTTGCGGATCGAAGACGAGGCCGCACTTCACGCCCACCTCCGTCTCGACCCTCTCCAGGCCCACAATGCGCTGCCGCACCCGGATGGCGCCCGCGATGATCCAGTAGATGGAGCCGCCGGCCAGCACCTCCGCGTCGCGCCGCGGCCGGTTGCGGGTGACGTGCCGCAGCGTCTCGCCGCGCGCCAGCCGCGCCTTTTGAAAGGCCTCGAGTTGTTCCACGCTCTCGACGCCGACGCAGAGTTTCAGCAGATGCACGACCGGTTCAGCCATCCAGCAGTCCAAGCACGGACCACCACAGCAGGTCCAGCGGCAGCAGCACCAGCAGCGTCACCGCCGCCAGCGCCAGCACCGCGCGTACGGCCTTCGCCATCGGCACGCCGGCGAGTTGCAGCGCCACCACGACCGGCGGCACCTGGTAGGGCAGGATGACGGTCGAATAGGCCAGCACCTGGGTCATCAGCACGGTCCGGACCGGCAGCCCCGTGGCGCCGGCGAGTTCGTCGGCCAGCGGCGTCCAGACCGCCGGCACGGTCGGCGCGGTACCCAGAAAGCTGGTGAGGATCTGCGCGCCGGTCAGCGTGGCGATGTTCGCCGCGCCCGCGCCCGGCGTCAGCCCGGCCACCGTGAGGAAGGCGGCGGCCATCCGGTCGGCGAAGCCCGTCGAGGTCACGACCGCGCCCAGCGAGAGAACACCGGCGATGTAGATGAGCGGCCGGATCTGCACGGCTTCTCCCAGCTTCTCGGTCGGGATCATGCCGATCCTCGGCAGCAGGCAGAGCACGCCGCCGCCCAGCGCCACCCATGCCGGCGAGACGCCATGGGCGAAGTCCGTCGCCCAGAGCGCCAGGGCACCGGCAAGGATCAGCGCGAGCCGCCATTCCTCGCGGCTGGGCGGCCCGAGTTCCTCGTCCGCCGCCGGATCGTCCGGCATGCGGTCGGGGAACAGCGTCCGCACGACGACCACGATGGCGATCGCCTTGCAGAGCCCGAGCACCGGGAAATGCAGCAGCAGGAACTCGCCATAGTTCAGCTTCAGGCCGTGGATGGTGTCGGCCGCACCGGCCAGAACGAGGTTCGGCACGTTGGCGGGCAGGATGCCGAAGCCGGGTATGACCGCGCCGAGGGCCGCCGCAATGGCGATCCCGTTGCCGCCGCGGCTGCCCGGCGCAAAACCGAAGACGGCGGCCAGGCTGACCGCGACCGGAATCAGCAGCACCGCCCGGCCCGTCGCCGAGGGCATGAGGAAGGACAGCGCGAGGGCGACGCCGACGATACCGACCAGCACGCCAGTGTAGGAAACCCCCATCCGTCGCGCCATCGAACGGGCCAGCCGCGCACCCAGACCCGTCTTGCCGACCGCCGTGCCCAGGATCATGCCGCCGAAGAGCAGCCAGAAGGCGCCGGCGGCGAAACCGGAAAAGACTGCAGGCGCCTCGGCGATCCCGAAGACCATGGCGATGAGGAAGAAGATCAGCGCCGTCACGTATTCCGGCAGCGCGCCCGTGGCCCAGAACCCGACGGCGGCCAGGGCCAGGGCGCCGCCCATGGCGGCCTGGGGCGGCATCACCGCCGCGGGCAGCATCAGTATCGCCGCCGCGCCCAGCAGGAACGGCAGGACCAGCAGGTGGTTGAGACGCGGTTTCACGCGCCGTTCAGCCGTCGCTGGAGCGCACCATGCGGCCGAGCGGCCGTCCGCCGAAGATGTGAACGTGGAAGTGGAAGACGATCTGCCCGGCGACCTCGCCGTTGTTGGTGGTCAGACGAAAACCCTCGCCGCCGACGCCGCAGATTTCCGCCGTCTCCTTCACGGCCTGCCAGAAGCCGGCCTGTTCCTCGGAAGTCGCCCTGGCCGTGAAATCGTTGAAATCGACATACTCGCCTTTCGGGACCACCAGAACATGGACCGGTGTCTTGGGCGCGATGTCGTCGAAGGCCAGCGCCCATTCGGTTTCGTGACGCTTCGAGCACGGCAGTTCGCCGCGCAGGATCTTCGCGAAGATATTGTCCCTGTCATAGGCCACGACCGCTTCCCTCCCGATATCCGCGAACCGGCCCGACTATTCCCCGCGGGCCGCCTTCTCGGCAAGCCCCGACACGCCCTCTCGCGCGGCCAGGGCTTCCAGCACCTCGCCGGGCGTGATTCCCAGATGCGACCACAGGACCACAAGGTGGAAAATCAGGTCCGCGCTTTCCCCGATGACCTTCTCACGCCCTTCCGAGACGGCGGCGAGTGCGGTTTCGACCCCTTCCTCGCCGACTTTCTGGGCGATCTTGCCGACGCCCTTCGCGTGCAGCTTCGCGACATAGGACGTCGATGGATCGGCACTCTTCCGTTCTTCGGCCACAGCATGAAGGCGATCGAGTATGTCGCTGTTCTGGCTCATTGGCCGGGCCCTTCCCTCACGCCGGTCAGTCCGTCAGATCCGACCAGAATTCCTTGACCTTGCCCAGGAACCCCTCCGATTCCGGATTGTTCGACTGGCTGTGCCCGTCGCCGGCCTTCTCGAATTCCTGCAGCAGTTCCTTCTGGCGTTTGGTCAGATTCACCGGCACCTCGACCTGGGTCTGGATATAGAGATCGCCGAAGACGCCGCCGCGGAGCTGCGGCATGCCCTTGCCCTTGAGCCGGAACTGCCGGCCGTTCTGGGTGCCGGCGGGAATGTTCACCTTGGCCCGGCCCCCATCGATGGTCGGCACCTCCACCGTGCCGCCGAGCGCGGCCGAGGTCATGGGAATCGGTACGCGGCAATGCAGATTGCGCCCCTCGCGGTCGAAGATCGGATGCGGCGCAATCGAAAGGAAGATGTAGAGATCGCCGGCCGGTCCGCCCCGGGCGCCGGCCGCGCCTTCGGCCGTCAGGCGGATCCGCGTGCCGTCCTCGACGCCGGCGGGAATGTTCACCGAGAGGGTCTTGTCCTCATGCATCACGCCGCGGCCGGAGCAGTCGTCGCACGGATCGGAAATGACCTGGCCCTGACCGCCGCACTGAGGGCAGGTCCGCTCGATCATGAAGAAGCCCTGCTGCATGCGGACCCGGCCGGCGCCCTGGCAGGCGGTGCATTGCACCGGCGATGTTCCCGGCTTGGCGCCTGAACCGGCGCAGCTGCCGCAGGCAACGGTCGTCGGCACGGTGATCTGCACCTGCTTGCCGATGAAGGCGTCGTCCAGCGTGATCTCGAGATTGTAGCGCAGGTCGTCGCCGCGGGCCGGGCCGCCCCGCGGGCCGCGGCGGCCGCCCATGAACTCGCCGAACAGGTCGTCGAAGATGTCGGAGAAGGAGTGCGCGAAGTCCGCGCCCGACTGCTGCCCGCCGAAGCCGCCGCCCTCGAACGCCGCGTGGCCGAACCGGTCATAGGCCGCGCGCTTCTCCGGATCGCGCAGCACGTCATAGGCTTCGGAGAGTTCCTTGAACTTCTGCTCGGCATCCTGATCGCCCGGATTGCGGTCCGGGTGATACTGCATCGCCTTCTTGCGGTAGGCGCGCTTCAGTTCGCTCGCGTCGATATCGCGGGCGACGCCGAGCATCTCGTAGTAGTCCGTCTTCGCCATCTAGTCGCCAGCCCCTCCCAGTGGTCCAGAATCGGGACGGCCCGCGAGGCGGGCCGTCCCTTTCGTCTGGAGTCGGTCAGGCCGACTTCTTCTTGTCGTCGTCGTCGTCGACTTCCTCGAAGTCCGCGTCGACGATGTCGTCATCCGCCTTGCCGGACTGGCCGCTCTCGCCGGCCTCACCCTCCGGCGCGGATTCACCGGCTTCGGCCTGCTGCTTGTAGAGCTGCTCGCCCAGCTTCATGGAGATCTGGGAGAGCGCCTGGACCTTCTGTTCGATGGCCTCGGCGTCGTCGCCTTCCAGAGCCGAACGCAGTTCCTCGACGGCCTTCTCCACATTGGCCTTCTCTTCGGCCGGGACCTTGTCGCCAAGATCGGACAGCGTCTGTTCCGTGGCGTGGATCAGGCTTTCGCCCTGGTTCCGCGCCTCGGCGACCTTGCGACGCTTCTCGTCCGCCTCACGGTTGGCCTCGGCGTCCTTGACCATCTGCTCGATGTCGTCGTCGGAGAGGCCGCCTGAAGCCTGGATACGGATCGCCTGCTCCTTGTTGGTCGCCTTGTCCTTGGCCGAGACGTTGACGATGCCGTTGGCGTCGATGTCGAAGGTGACCTCAATCTGCGGCACGCCACGGGGCGCCGACGGGATGCCGACTAGGTCGAACTGGCCCAGCATCTTGTTGTCGGCGGCCATCTCGCGCTCGCCCTGGAAGACCCGGATCGTCACCGCGGACTGGTTGTCCTCGGCGGTCGAGAAGACCTGGGACTTCTTGGTCGGGATCGTGGTGTTGCGGTCGATCAGCCGGGTGAACACGCCGCCCAGGGTCTCGATGCCCAGCGACAGCGGGGTCACATCCAGCAGCAGCACGTCCTTGACATCGCCCTGCAGCACGCCGGCCTGGATCGCTGCGCCGATCGCCACGACCTCGTCGGGGTTCACGCCGCGATGCGGCTCCCGCCCGAAGAACTCCTTCACCGTCTCGATGACCTTCGGCATGCGGGTCATGCCGCCGACCATGACGACCTCGTCGATGTCGCCGGCCTGCAGGCCCGCATCCTTCAGCGCCGCGCCGCAGGGACCGACGGTGCGCTTGACCAGTCCTTCGACCAGGCTTTCGAACTTGGCCCGGCTGAGCTTCATGGTCAGGTGCTTCGGCCCCGACTGGTCGGCGGTGATGTAGGGCAGGTTGATGTCGGTCTGGGTCGAGGACGACAGCTCGATCTTGGCCTTTTCCGCAGCCTCCTTGAGGCGCTGCAGGGCCAGCTTGTCGTTCCTGAGATCGATCGAGTTCTCCTTCTTGAACTCGTCGGCCAGGTAGTTGACGAGGGCCATGTCGAAGTCCTCGCCGCCCAGATAGGTGTCGCCGTTCGTCGAGCGCACCTCGAAGACGCCGTCGCCGATCTCGAGGATCGAGATGTCGAAGGTGCCGCCGCCCAGGTCATAGACCGCGATGGTCTTGCCGTCGCCGGACTTGTCCAGGCCATAGGCCAGCGCCGCCGCCGTCGGCTCGTTGATGATGCGCAGAACCTCCAGGCCGGCGATCTTGCCGGCATCCTTGGTGGCCTGACGCTGGGAATCGTTGAAATAGGCCGGGACGGTGATGACCGCCTTGTCGACCGTCTCGCCGAGATAGGATTCGGCGGTTTCCTTCATCTTCTGCAGGATGAAGGCGGAAATCTGCGACGGTGCGTACTGCTCGCCCCCCGCCTGGACCCAGGCGTCACCGCTGTCGGCCTTGACGATGTCATAGGGCGCGGTCTTCTGCATTTCCGCGACCACCGGATCGCCGTGCGGACGGCCGATCAGGCGCTTGATCGCGAACAGCGTATTGGACGGATTGGTCACCGCCTGCCGTTTCGCCGACTGGCCGACAAGACGTTCGCCATCCTCGGTGAACGCGACCATCGAGGGCGTGGTGCGCGCGCCCTCCACGTTCTCGATCACCTTGGCGTTCTTGCCCTCCATGACGGCCACGCAGGAGTTCGTGGTACCGAGATCGATCCCGATAACTTTAGACATTCATGCCTCTCATTTCTGGCCGATGCGCTTGGCCCATCAGGCGCCGCGCGCATCCCCTTACGGTTCGATTTGCAGGTTGTCGCGGGCGGTGTGACAAAAGCGACTCAAAACCACCCTATGGTCGCAACGGTATATAGGATCAGCCGCCACGGGCCGCAACCCGAGCACAGAGCGAGATAAATGCTCCGCATTGCCACTTTCAATATCGGTCTTGCCCGTCTGCGGGCGGGCGGCGTTCCCCTCGTGGACGCGGTTGCCCACGCCGGGCGCCGTCTGCCCCGCATTGTCGAGGCGCTGAGCGCCAACGCGCCCGGCATCGACATCTGGCTGATCCAGGAAGCCTATCACCACAGCGTGCGCGCCGCCCTCGGCGGGGTCAGCGGGTTCCGTCTGCATGCGGCGGCGGAGAGGAGCGCGGACACGGGGCTTTGCGTCCTGGTGCGCCGGGACTGGCCCTCGGACGGGCTGGCGGTGGTGCGGTTCCGGGCGCTGGACTGGGTCGAGACCGTCGTCGCGCGCAAGGGGGCCATGCGCATCGACGTGGAAACCCCGCTCGGCCCGGCGCGGGTGGGCAACCTGCACGCCAGCTATGACGGAAGAGGACGTGAAGGCATCCGGCGCAAGGCTCCCGGCCTGCGGGCCGAGGAAGTCGGGCAGGCGCTCGATCTGCTGGAAAGCAGCGGCGGTGGCCTGAAGCTGCTCGGCGGCGATTTCAACCTCAGCCTCGCCAGCGAGCCCGCAGGACATGGTGTCGCCACGGCGCGCGGCTGGCGCGACCTGCGCGAGACGGCCGACGCCCATGACGACGCCGGCGTGCGGACATGGTCGCTGGACAATCCGATCGCCGTCAGCGCGCCGGGCGGGCCCGCGCATGACATCGACCTGATCTTCATGAAGGACGCGGCGCCGTCGCTTCGGGTGGAAACCGCCCATATCCTGACCGAGCCGGCCGTTCCCCTGCCCTCTGGCCGCCATGTTCCCCTGTCCGATCACTACGCGTTGATGGCGACGCTGATACCGGCCTGAAACCACGGCGCTACCGCTCAAGGAATTCGATCAGGTCCCTGTAGGGCTGCGGGTCTCCGATGAAGAACAGGTGCCCGCCGTCATAGAGCTTCAGTTCGGCTTCTGGGATCCGCTCGGCCATGCGCCGCATCGTTTCCGGCAGCGCAATCTGGTCGTGCAGCCCGCCCGCCAGATGGACCGGCATGGGCAGGCCGGCCAGGGCCTCCCAGCAATCGTGCCCGGCGCGGGCCTGGATCTGGCCACGCGCGCCGCGCAGGAAACCCTCCTCGCCGGCGAACTCGGACTTGTCGGCACGCTTGCGCAGGACTTCGGCAGCGTCGGTGTCGAACCAGTCGTCCGTCACCCGGCTGTCGGAAAGTTTCATCATGCGCCGGAAGGCGGTCTCCTGATCGGCCTCGGGCAGCTCGTGCAGCGGATAGGACGCGCCGCCCGCGCCGCCGGGGGAGGTGCAGTAGAGCGCAAGACGGCTGATCTTCTGCGGATACCGCGCCGCCAGGTTCTGGGCGACCATGCCGCCGAAGGAAATGCCCAACACCGGACAGGGCGCGAGACCCAGATGATCCATCAGCGCCCCGGCGTCCTCGGCGTAGTTGGCCATTGTGTAGCCGTCCTCGGGCTTGGTCGTCTGCCCAAGTCCGCGCTGGTCGTAGCTGGTGACCCGGAAACGCTTCGTAAGCGGGCTGTCCATCGCATTGGGATGGCGGCGCAAATCGCCCCCGGTGCCGCTGATGACCAGCATGTCCGGCCCTTCGCCGGCCTGCTCGTAATGGATGTCCAGATCCCGGATCTTCGCAAAGGGCATCTTCCCTCCCCCTCCCCGTTGTTTCGATCAGGCCGCGTCCAGCCCCATCTGCCAGAAAGCGCTCTCCAGCCGCGTCGCCTGGGCGAACACGGTGGCCAGACGGTCGAAGCGGGCCTCGGTCAGCCTCTGTTCGCCAAGCCGGTCCAGATGGGCCAGCGCGCCCTGCATCACCTCCTGATACTCCTGGCCAGCATACATCTCGATCCAGGAGAGGTAGGGATTGCCTTCGCGTTTCGTCGCCGGATCGTCCGCCAGCCTGCGGCCGATCTCGCCATAGCCGATGACGCAGGGGCTGAGTGCGGCATGCAGGTCCAGCACGTCACCCTGCAGCCCGACTTCCAGCACATAGCGGGTATAGGCCATGGTGGCGACATCCTCGGGCGCGCGCTCCATTTCCTCGGGCGTGATGCCGAAACCGGCGCAGTAGTCCACGTGGAGCTTCATCTCGGTGTCGAGGATGCCGTTCATGACCTCGCCGGCCGCTCGCATCTCGGCCAGGCTATCGGACTTGTAGACGGCGAGCGCATAGGCCCGCGCGAAGTGGATCAGGAACAGATAGTCCTGAACCAGATAGTGGCGAAATGCGCGCTCGGGCAGCGTGCCGTCGGCCATGCCGCGGACGAAGCCGTGCTCGACATAGTCGCGCCAGTCGTCGCCGGCTGCGGCCTTCAACCGCTGGAACAGGCTCATCCGATCAGCAGGTTGCGCGTGGCGCGCGGCAGATGGAACTCGATACCGTCGAGTTCTTCGGTGAGCAGGATCTGACAGCCGAGACGGGACGTCTCCTGCAGATCGAAGGCGAGATCCAGCATGTCCTCCTCCTCCTCCTTCGGGTCTGGCAGGCGGTCGAACCACGGATCGGCGACGATGACGTGGCAGGTCGAACAGGCCATGCAGCCCTCGCAGGCCCCTTCGATGTCGATGTCGTTGGCATGCGCCACGTCGAGCACGGAATCGCCCGGCTTCGCCTCGACCGTCACCCGCCTGCCCTTCGCGTCGATGAAGTGAACCGTGATCATGTTCTCGCCTTCCGGATCGCCTCTGCCAGCGCGACGATGGCGATTTCGATATCAGCCTCGGTCGTCGGCCGGCCGATGCCGATCCTGATCGAGGAACGGATTTCCGCTTCCGTCAATCCGATCGCCGCCAGAACGTGGGAGGGCGCGGACAAGACCGACGAGCAGGCCGAGCCCGTCGATACGGCGATCTCCGGCGCTTCCCGGATGACGTCGTCGGCGTCGGCGCCATCAATGCGGAAATTGAGGTTGCCCGGCAGGCGCATGACCTCGCCGCCATTGAGGTGCACGCCTTCGGTGGTTTCCCTGAGCCCCGCCCAGAGCGTGTTGCGCAGGGTGGCGATGCGGCGGCGGTCGTCGGCCATGTTCCCGGCCGCGACGCGCGCAGCCGCGCCGAAGCCCACCGCCAGCGGCGTGGGCACCGTGCCCGACCGGCGGCCCTCCTGCTGCCCGCCTCCGTGGAGCAGCGGCGGCAGATCGGCCATGGCCCGCTCCGACAGGATCAGCGCGCCGATGCCTTTCGGCCCGTAGAACTTGTGCGCGGTGAGGCTCAGCATGTCGACGCCGAGACGTTCGAAGTCGACCGGTATGCGGCCCACGGCCTGGGCGGCGTCGCAATGCATCCACGCGCCAGCCTCCCGGCATTGCCGCGCGATTCCGGCGACGGGCTGGATCGCGCCGATCTCGTTGTTGGCGAGCATCACGGAAACCAGGCCGACATCGCCCTTCGCCAGTTCGGCGGCCACCTTGTCGGGCCCGACGCCGCCGCCGGCGTCGACAGCCAGTTCGGTGACGTCGAAGCCCTCCGCCGCCAGGGCGCGCGCGCTTTCCAGCACGCAGGGATGCTCGATCGCCGAGACGACAATGCGCCGCCGGCCTTCGGGCAGAACCCGTGCAGCACCCTTGAGCGCCCAGTTGTTGGCCTCGGTCGCGCCGCTGGTGAAGACAACCGCCTCGTCGGCGGCGTTGAGCAGCCGCGCGATCTCGGTGCGGGCGAGATCCACGGCGGCCTCCGCGTCCCAGCCGTGCTCGTGATGACGCGAATGGGGATTGCCCGGCCGTTCGGTGAACCAGGGCAGCATCTCCTGCAGCACGTCCGGATCGACCGGCGTGGTGGCGTGATGATCCAGATAGACGGGCCTTGTCATGCCGCCGTCTTCCGCCGCCAGAGCGCTTCCCAGGCCGCCAGCAGGGCGTCGATGTCGGCCTCCGTCGTGGTCCAGCCGGTGGAAATGCGGATGGCCTCGCCCGCCGCCTCTTCGTCGAAGCCCATCGCCCGGAGCACGTGGGAGGGCTGGACCTTGCCCGAGCTGCAAGCGGCCCCGGCGCTTGTCGCCACCCCGGCCAGATCGAGCGCCATGAGTTGGGTTTCCGCCGGCACGCCGGGCATCCGGACGCAGGTCGTGTTGGGCGCACGTTCGGCACTTCGGCCTATGATTTCAGCCGCTTCACAAACGTCGCTCAAGCGGCGCTCGAGCCTGTCCCGTAATGTTGCGAGACGCGCCGCTTCGCCGGCTTCCTGCGCCACGGCCTCGGCGGCCGCGCCGAAGCCCGCGATGCCAATCAGATTCTCGGTGCCCGCGCGCCGCCGCTTCTCCTGCCCGCCGCCGACTATCAGGGGATCCAGGTCCAGCCTCTCGCGCACCAGCAGCGCGCCGGCCCCCGCCGGTCCGCCCAGCTTGTGGGCGGAGAGGCTGATCAGGTCGCCGGCGCTTGCGATCGCGGTCATGTCGATCCGGCCCGGCGCCTGCACGGCGTCGATGTGAAGGAGCGCCCCACGGTCCCGGCATATCTCCGCGATCGCGGCCAGCGGCTGGATCACGCCGGTCTCGTTGTTCACCGCCACAACCGAGACGATGGCAAGGTCCGCCTCGTCCATCGCCCGGCCGAGTTCCGCCGGGTCGAGAAGGCCGTGACCGTCGACCGCGAGGATTTCGCCGCCCGCGCGCTCCACCGCCCGCAGGACGGAATCGTGGGAACTCGCCATGGCCAGCGGCGCCCGGCCGGAAGAGGCCAGCGCCCAGTTGTTCGCCTCGGTGCCGCTCGCCGTGAAATGCACCGCCGCGGCCGGAACCCCGACCATCGCCGCGACCTGCTCCCGCGCGCGCTCGATCACCGCCCGTGCGGCGCGGCCCGGTCCGTGGACGCTGGAAGGGTTGCCGGAAACCGCCATGGCGGATGCCATCGCCGACTGCGCTTCGGGACGAAGCGGCGCGGTGGCGTTGCAGTCCAGATAATGGAAATCAGTCCGCATATGCGGGGGTTTATCAGTCCTCGCCGCCGGAGACGACCCTGACCTTCGGTTCGCGCTCGGCAAGACGTCCTTCCAGCTCGGTCACGCGTTCGCGAAGCTGCTCCATCTCGTCCAGAATCTCGCTCATGCGCTGGTCGACCGGGTTGGTGACGCCTTCCAGGGGCATGCCATAGGCGGCAAAGGCGCGGCGCGCGTCTTTCGGGTCATCGACCAGCTTCGGCCTGGACTTGCCGACGATTTCCGCGGGGATGCCCACCACCGACACGCCCGGGGGCACTTCCTTGACCACGACTGCATTGGCGCCGACGCGGGCGCCCTTGCGCACCGTGATCGGACCCAGCACCTGCGCGCCGGAGCCCACGATCACGTCGTCCTCCAGCGTCGGATGCCGCTTCTGTCCTACCTGCGCGGCGGAATCGACCGACGGCGCGACGCCGCCCAGGGTGACGTCGTGATAGAGCGTGACGTTGTCGCCGATCTCCGCCGTCTCCCCGATCACGACGCCCATGCCGTGGTCGATGAAGAACCGCCGTCCGATCTTCGCGCCGGGATGTATCTCGATGCCCGTCAGAAACCGGCCGGTCTGGGAGATGAAGCGGCCGACGAAGTAGAGCCGCCGCCGCCAGAGCGCATTGGCGACGCGGTAGAACATGACGGCGTGGAAGCTGGGATAGCAGACCACGATCTCGAGCGCGGACTTCGCCGCCGGATCGCGTTCCTTGATCGCCGCAATGTCGTCTTTCAGAGCCCGCCACATGCCGGACCTCCCCCTTGTCGGGTGCCTGTCGGTCTGGCGGAATATATTTCACAGCCAGATTACGTCAATAAAGCCAAGGGCTACAAATACTGGCGCGAGACATAATGTTTCTATATGAAGGCGCGCTGGCGGCTTCGCGCCGGAACCCCCTCAAGCTGTACCGGAACAACATGCCCGAAGTCATCTTCAACGGACCCGACGGGCGACTTGAAGGCCGATATCATCACGTCGAGGACGAGACGGCCCCAATCGCACTGATCCTGCATCCCCACCCGCTGTATGGCGGAAACATGAACAATCGGCTGGTCTACAACCTGTTCCAGCTGTTCAAGGCGCGCGGATTCGCCGTGCTGCGGTTCAACTTCCGCGGCGTCGGCCGCAGCCAGGGCGAATTCGACCAGGGCGTGGGGGAGCTGTCCGACGCGGCCTCCGCGCTGGACTGGATGCAGCAGATCAAGCCCGACGCCGGCGCCTGCTGGATCGCGGGCTTCTCCTTCGGCGCCTGGATCGGCATGCAGCTCCTGATGCGCCGCCCGGAGGTCGAGGGCTTCATCTCCGTATCGCCGCCGGCGAACATGTTCGACTTTTCCTTCCTCGCGCCCTGTCCGTCGTCCGGGCTGATCATTCACGGCACGGACGATGACCTGGTGCCGGAGCCCGACGTGCGCAAGCTGGTGGACAAGCTGAAGTCCCAGAAGGGTATCGTCATCGACTACGAAAAGATCGCCGGCGCCTCGCACTTCTACGAGAACGAACTCGACGAGGTGGACGGGCTGGTCGGCAGATATGTCGATGGCCGCCGCTCGGAGGCAGAGCCCGTAGGCTGAACCAGCCGTCCCCCCGGCATCGGGCGGGGGACGCCTGTCGTCGAGGGCAGGCTGAGCGGCAGGCCGCGCAGGGAGCGCACCGCCAGAAAGGCGAAGGCCTGGGCCTCCAGCGCATCCCCGTTCCAGCCGACGGCCTCGACGGGCGCCACCGGCGCGCCGAGACGCTGCGCCAGTTCCGACATGATGTGCCTGTTGTGCCGCCCGCCGCCCGTGACCAGCCAGCGCACAGGCGGCGCCGGCATGTGAACCAGCGCCAGCGCCACCGACTCGACCGTGAAAGCGGCAAGCGTGGCGGCGCCATCGGTCAGGCTCATGCCATCAACGGACGCAGTGAAATCGTTCCGGTCCAGTGATTTGGGCGGCTTTCTTCCGAAATAGGAATGACCGAGCCAGGCGTCGAGGCGGCTTCGGTCGACCCGACCGCTGGCGGCGGTCTGCCCGTCCGCGTCGAAGCGTTCGCCGCTGCCGGCGGCCATCCAGTCGTCGATCAGCGCATTCGCCGGCCCGGTGTCGAAGGCCATGGGCGGCGCCTGCGGACCGATCCAGGTGACGTTGCCCACGCCGCCGAGGTTCAGGACCGCGAGCGGCTGCGTCAGCCCCTCGGCCAGCGCCACGTGATAGAGCGGCGCGAGCGGCGCGCCCTGCCCGCCCGCGGCCACGTCCGCGCTGCGGAAATCATGAACCACCGGGAGTCCCGTGGCCCCGGCCAGCGCCTCGGCGTCGCCGATCTGCACGGTGCGGTGGTTTTCGGGATCGTGAAAGGTGGTCTGGCCATGGAAGCCGATGACGTCGGTCCTGCCGCGCAGGTCGGGATGGGCGGACAGGAACGCCTCGACGGCCCGCGCATGGGCTTCGGTCACCGCCCGGACGGCGTCCGGTCCCGGGGCGGCGTCGCCCATGGCGGCAAGGATCCGGGCGCGTTCCCCGTCTTCGAAGGGATAGCTCTCGAATGGCCCCGTTTCCGCGATGCTCAGGCCGTCGCTGGCCAGCCAGGCGACGTCGACGCCATCGGCCGACGTGCCGCTCATCAGCCCGATCGCGCGGGTCGGGGATCCGGGTGTGCTTTGCCTCATTGAAGCAGTGTGCTACACGCCGCCGCCTGAATGCAAAGAACCAACTCGAAGACAGATGACCGACGCCCGATCCGATTTCCTCTCGACTCTCAGCGCCCGCGGCTTCGTGCACCAGTGCACGGACTGGGACGATCTCGATTCCAGGCTCTCGAAGGAAACGGTGACGGGCTATATCGGCTTCGATTGCACCGCCGACAGCCTGCACGTCGGCAGCCTGTTGCCGATCATGCTGCTGCGGTGGATGCAGAAGACCGGGCACAAGCCGATCGTGCTCATGGGCGGCGGCACCACCAGGGTGGGCGACCCGTCCGGCAAGGACAGCGCCCGGCAACTGCTGACCGACGACCAGATCGAACGCAACATGACCGGCATCCGCCGCGTGTTCGAAAAATTCCTGACCTTCGGTGACGGGCCGACCGACGCCATCATGGTCAACAACGCCGACTGGCTGGACAAGCTGGAATACATCCCCTTCCTGCGGGAAGTGGGGCGGCATTTCTCGGTCAACCGCATGCTGAGCTTCGATTCGGTGCGGCTGCGGCTGGAGCGCGAGCAGCCGCTTTCATTCCTCGAATTCAACTACATGATCCTCCAGGCCTATGACTTCCTGGAACTCGGCCGGCGGATGAACTGCCGCCTGCAGATGGGCGGTTCCGATCAGTGGGGCAATATCGTCAACGGCGTGGAGCTGGGCCGCCGCGTCGACGGCATGGACCTCTATGGCCTGACCTCGCCGCTGCTGACCACGGCCAGCGGCCAGAAGATGGGCAAGACCCACGAAGGCGCGATCTGGCTGAATGCGGACCGGCTCAGCCCCTATGACTACTGGCAGTTCTGGCGCAACACCGCCGACGCCGATGTCGCGCGCTTCCTGAAGCTGTTCACCGAACTGCCGCTGGACGAGATCGACCGCCTCGCCGCCCTCGAGGGCAACGAGATCAACGAGGCCAAGAAGGCGCTGGCCGATGCCGCGACGATGCTAGCCCACGGCGCCTCGGCCGCGGCCGAGGCGGCCGAGACCTCGCGGCGCGCCTTCGAGGCGCGCGAGAGCGCCGAAGGCCTGCCCACAGTCTCCCTGCCGCAATCGGAACTGCTGGCCGGCGTCGGCATTCTCGACGCCCTGGTCCGCGCCGGACTTGCGAAGTCCAACTCCGAAGCGCGCAAGCTGATCCAGAACGGCGGCGCCCGCCTGAACGACCGGCGCATCGACGATTTCCGCCTCAGCATTTCCCAAGCGGACCTCGTCAGCGACGGCGCGGCCAAGCTCTCGGCCGGCAAGAAGCGCCACGTCCTGCTGCGCGCCGGTTAGGGCGACTGCATGGAACCGGTGGGCGGAGGCGTCGACTCCACCGGATCGACGGGGGCGAGGAACATCCGGCGCAGGATGCCGGGGGCCAGCGCCGACAGCGCGTTGACCGCGACCTGTGGGTCGGATGCATTGCCCTCGACCACATAGGTAACGCCGAACAGGCCCTGGTCACCGCCCAGGATCTCGCCCAGCAGCGGTATCGCGCCCAGCACCTGCGAGATCGAATAGGCGGGAATCAGATTGCCCACGAAGCGGATCTGCTCGGTCTGCGGCGCGTAGTAGCCCTCCGCGGTCAGGCCGATCGACGGACCGACCATGCGCCCCTTGCGCACGTCCAAACGGCCTTCACGATAGGCGAACGGCAGTTCGGCAAGGCTGAATGACAGGCCGCGGCCCGACAGCGCCTCGGCAATGCCGGTGAAGGAAGCAAGACTCAGCAGTCGCGCAAAGCCGGGCGTCTCCCGCAGCGTGAAGTCGGATACCGTGGCGACGCCCGTGATGACGTCCGGCGCGGCCGCCACGCCGCCGATCGACAGGTCGCCGCCGCTGATCGCATCGGTCAGACCGGCCGCCGACAGCGCGAGTCCGGCATTGGCGGAGGCAAGGTCGAAGCGCCATCCGGAGCCGTCATGGTCGGCGGCGAAGGTCAAAGCCGCCTCGCCGTTCAGACGGCCCTCGGCACGGCCGACGGGCATGCCCTGCTCGATCCGCAGATCGCCGGTGAAGCTTTCGAGCGCGGTTTCCTGGCGGAGCCGCAGGCTGTCGACCGCGATGTCGATCGCCGCGCCCTCGAACGCGGTCAGGTCAGTGCCCTCCCTGTCATCGGCTTCCAGAAGCGGCTGGAGGTCGAGACTGGCGCCCCTGATCCGGGTTCGCCAGGCGCCGTCATCCATCTTCGCCAGGGAAAGCGCGAGGTCGTTGCCGCCGAGACGCGCGCGTTCCAGATCCGCGCGCAACAACTCGCCCGCGCCGGAAATCATCAAGCTGCCGGCGATATCGAGCCCGCCGCCGTGGAAGTCGAGATTGCGGATCGCGACGTTCCCGCCCGGTCCGGGGGCATGGACGAAACCGAGCCGTCCCGGCTCCCCGGCCGGCTTGCGCCAACCGATCTCGCCGATCTCAAGCGCCGCTTCGGTCAGGTCCGCCTCGACGACTCCCTCGACGGAATCCGCGCCCCGGAACGTCAGCCGCCCGCTCAGACCCAGCGGGCCCTGGAGCCGCCTGGCCTGGTCGAGTCCCTGCTCGGCCAGCAGCGCCGACTGCACCAGACCGGAAAAGGCGAGTTCGCGACGCCCGGCTTCGACCCCGAAATGCTCGATCCAGTTGATGTCCAGCCACGACGCCCCGGAACGGACCCGGCCGGCCAGTTCGGCGCCGCGGCGGTCGACGCTCAACGCCATCGATTCGGCGCTGAGAGCGAGATCACCGAGCAGTCCGTCTGCGACGACCCCGGTCAGATTGGCGTTCGCCACGAAGTCCGTGTCCTCCAGCGACACGCCGGCATGGATCGGAAGGTTCAGGCGGACCCGCGTCGCCGCCGTACCGCCGACCCCGAGCAGCGCACCGCCGCCTTCCACGCCGGCCGCGATCGGATCGTGCAGCACGGAGGCAACGGTCTCGGCAATGGTTCCGCGGGTGACGAACTCCGTGGTCAGAACCGGCGGCTTCGCCGCGAAGCTCTCGATGGCGACATGCCCGTCGGACAGGGCGAGATCGCCCAGTCGCCCCGATTCGAGGTTCAGTTCGAAGCTGTCGCCGGTGACCGTGAGTTCGCCCCTGCCCTGCGTCACCGGGTCGAAGGGCGGGTAGAGCGTGACCGTGGCGTCACGGAAGGCGATGTCGATGTCGAACGCCTCGCCGGGCGGTTGATCGAGGCTCCACATCTCGGCGGCGATGTCGAGGACGGCGACCACCCTTTCGGCGGTCGCGGTCCGCACATGCCCGGTGACCCAGTCGCGCACCGGTTCGGCGACGCCCAGCGGCCAGTAGTCCCCGATCAGGTCGCCCGGCACCTCAACGCCCGAGATCGTGAGAGCGAGATCCGGTCCGATGTCGCGCACGCGCACCCTTCCTTCGGCGCGGGCGACGAACGCGCCGGCGTCATAGACCAGACGCTGGATCTCCATCGACTGGGTCTCGATGTCGACGGCGCCTTCGATTTCCATGGCGGCGACCGGGACCGGCGCAGGCAGGTGCCCGGGCAGATCGAACTCCCCTTCCCCGCCATAGAGCCGGAGCGTCAGCGGTTCCGGGCCGGTCCGGGCGGAATAACCGAACCGGGCCTCTCCCGAGACAGGAAAGCGGACGCCCGCCAGCCAGTCCGGCGCTTCGAGTGCTGTCACCAGTTCCGGAGGCCGGACGGCTTCGAAGCGCACCAGGCCGCTCGCCTGCTCGCCTTCGGGTCGGTAGTCCAGTTCGATCCAGAGCGGCAGGATGAGGTCGCGGGCGCTGAGATCGACCGAGGCCTGGATGGTCAGGTGATCGCCGGCGGAGCGAATCCGGATCGTTTGCCCCTCCAGCCCGAAGACGCGGTCGCTGACCTGATCGACAATGCGCACCCGGGAGTCCACCAGCGATATGGAACGTACCCGCCGCAGCGCATCCTCCTCGGCCGCGCCCACGCCGAACAGTTCGGCGACAATCTGCGGCACGGGCCGTTGGGGGTGGCCGCCCTCCTCGGTGCTGCGGGTCAATCCCATGGCGAAGCCGCCGTCCTCCGTGCGGGTCAGGAGCAGGCTCACGCCCCGGGCCGTCACCTCGCGCGGCCGCAGATTGCCCTGCAACAGCGCGTCGCCCCAGAGCGAGAAGGCCATCTCCGGCACCAGCAGGACGCGCTGGTTGTTCTGGTTGACGAATGTCACGTTGTCGGCCGTCAGGTTGACCGTGCGCGCGGCGCCGTCCCAGGCGATCGCCGTTTCCCCCACCTCCAGCCGCCAGCCCTCTGGCAGCCCGCCGATGGACTCCTGCAGATAGGGCGTCAGAAAGCCGATCAGCACCGGGCCCTCCGACAGCCGCCAGGCGGCCAGCACCGCCAGTACGGCGGCAAAGGCGAATACGCCGCCGACGAAGTAGACCGGGATGAGAAAGCCGAGGCGCCAGCGGGAGCGCGTGGCTTGATTCTCGCCGTCGGCGGCCCCAGTCTCCCCCTCTTTCAACTGACCAGCGATCGCCGTGACCCCATTCCCCGACATGATCCGGAGTGCCCCTCTCCCGTCCGACGCCGAAGCGGCCGGGCGCGCCTGGGAGAGATGGCGCGCAGCCGCAAGGACCGCAACTGCCGAGAGCGATGATGGCCCGGTGGGGCCCGAAACGCACGACGGATTCCGCACCCTGCTGGACGGAGTCTTCGGATGCAGCCCCTATCTGACCGGGCTGGCGATGAAGGAAACCGACGTCGTGCTGTCGCTGGCCACACGGTCGCCGGAGGAGGTTTTCGCAACCATCCTCGACGAGCTGCGCGCGCCGGTGACCGCCGTCCAGTCGAATCGTGTCGCGGCGCCGGAACTGCGGCGCGCCAAACGCCGCGCGGCCCTGCTCATCGGGCTGGCCGACCTTAGCGGCGCATGGCGGCTGGAGCAGGTCACTTCGGCCCTCACGGATCTTGCGGATGCGGCGGTGCACCGCGGTCTTGGCGTGCTGCTCCGCCAGTCCGCCGAGAAGGGAGATATCGAGATCCCCGAAGGCGACGATCCGGCCGAGACGTGCGGCGTGGTCGCCATCGCCATGGGCAAGATGGGCGCCTTCGAACTCAACTATTCTTCCGACATCGATCTGATCGTGGTCTACGATCCCGAACGGATCCGCTACCGCGGCGCGCGCGACATCTCCGAGCACGCCTCGCGCCTCACCCGCTCTCTGGTGCAGCTCATGCAGGAGCGCACCGGCGACGGTTACGTCTTCCGCACCGACCTCCGGCTGCGCCCCGACCCCTCGGTTTCGCCGCTCGCCGTGTCGCTGGAAAACGCACTGACCTACTACGAGACCATGGCCCAGAACTGGGAAAGGGCGGCCATGATCAAGGCCCGGGCCGCCGCCGGCGACATCGCGCTGGGCGAGATGTTCCTGCACGAACTTTCCCCGTTCATCTGGCGCAAGAGCCTGGATTTCGCGGCGATCGCGGACATCCAGTCGATCAAGCGCCAGATTCACTCCAGCAAGGGGCATGACCGTATCGCCGTCGCTGGCCACGACATCAAGGTCGGGCGCGGCGGCATCCGCGAGATCGAGTTCTTCGCCCAGACACAGCAGCTCATCGCGGGCGGGCGCGACCCGCGGCTGAGGGTTCCCGCCACGGTCGCCGCGGTCGATGCGCTGGTGGAGACCGGGCGCGTGGAACCGGACACGGCGGAGGAACTGAAGGCGGCCTATGTTCACCTCAGATCGGTCGAGCATCGCCTGCAGATGCTCGACGACGCCCAGACCCAGAAGCTGCCGTCGGACGAGGCCGGCCTGCGGCGGTTGGCGCGGTTCTGCGGCTATGAGGACAGCGAAGGCTTCGCCGGCGCCCTGACCGGTCACATGCGCCGCGTCGCGGCGCACTATGCCGACCTCTTCGCCGAGGAGCCGAGCCTTGCGGCCGACCAGGGCAACCTGGTCTTCACCGGCACCGACGACGATCCGGGCACGGTCGAGTCCCTCGCCGACATGGGTTTCGGCTCGCCATCCAGCGTCATCAGCAGCGTGAAGAGCTGGCACAGCGGCCGCTACCGCGCCCTGCGGACCACCCGCGCCCGCCAGCTTCTGACGACCCTAGCCCCCACGATCCTGACGGCGCTGTCCAGGACATCCAACCCGGACGGCGCGCTGGCGAACTTCGACCGCTTCCTTTCCCGCCTGCCCGCGGGCGTGCAGTTCATGTCACTGTTGCACGCCAATCCCGGACTGCTGACCTTCATCGCCCGCATCATGGGCACCGCGCCGGCTCTGGCCGATACGCTCAGCCGCAATGCGGGTCTGCTCGACATCCTGCTGGATCCGGGCGACGAGGCCGTGGACGACCTGTCCGCCATCGTCGCGCATTGCGACCGCGAACTGTCGATGGCGGAGAACTACGAGGACGTGCTGGACGGTGTCCGGCGTTTCGCCAACGACCGGAAATTCGAGATCGGTGTCGGCCTGCTGAACGGCAGCCTCACGCCCGACGCGGTCGGCCGCGGTCTCACCCGTATCGCCGACACGTCGATCCGGGCCCTGTTGCCCCATGTCGCCGACGAGGTGGCCCGCCGCCATGGCCATGTTCCCGGCGCCGGCATGGCGGTGATCGCCATGGGCAAGCTGGGCGCCGAGGAACTGACCTTCGGTTCCGATCTGGATCTCGTCTTCGTCTACGACGACCGCGGTGAAGCGAAGCATTCCGACGGCCCGGCGGCGCTGCAGATCGGGCCCTATTTCTCCCGCCTCAGCCAGCGTTTCATTTCCGCGGTGAACACCATGACCTCGGAAGGTCAGCTCTACGAAATCGATATGCGCCTACGGCCATCGGGCAACAAGAGCGCCGTCGCTGTGCCGCTGTCGGCCTATTCCACCTACATGCAGAACGACGCATGGACCTGGGAAGTCATGGCGGCCACCCGTGCGCGGATCATCGCCGGGCCCGAGGACCTGGCCGAGAATCTGCTGACGACGCTGCGTGAGATCGTGCTGCGCCGCCGCGACGGCGAGGACCTGCGGCGGAGCGTGCTGGACATGCGCCGGCGGATCGCGAAACAGCACGGCACGCGGGATCCGTGGTCGGTCAAGCAGGTGCGGGGCGGCCTGGTCGACCTGGAGTTCCTGACCCAGTACCTGATCCTGGCCCACGCCAGCGACCGGCCCGCGGTCGTGCGGGGCCATGTGGGCGCCGCGATGGACCGCCTGCACGAGGCGGGTCTGCTGACAGATGCGCAGTACGAGGCGTTGAGCGAGGCCAACCGCGTCCTCAAGTCAACACAGATGCTGCTGCGGCTCTGCTTTCATCACGGCTTCAAGGAGGAGAACGCCTCCGAGGATTTCCGCCTGCTGGCGGCCGAGATCGTTGGCGGCGGTGATTTCGACGACGTCAGGGCGGCGGTCCGCAGAGCGGAGGCCGACGTATATCGGGCTTTCCAGGAGATACTTGGCGAGGAGAACGAGACCATGGCGACAGGAGACAGCGCATGAGTGGCAAACCGGAGGCGGGCGACAAGGCCCCCGACTTCACCATGGCGGCGGACGGCGGCCGCGAGATCAGCCTGAAGGAGCTTCAGGGCCGGAACGTGGTTCTGTATTTCTATCCGCGCGACGACACGCCGGGCTGCACCAAGGAGGCGATCGCCTTCACCGGCCTGGCCGATGAATTCGAGGCGGCCAATGCGGTCGTGATCGGGGTCTCGCGCGACACGGTCGCCAAGCACGAGAAGTTCAAGGCCAAGCACGATCTCGGCGTCATCCTCGCCGCCGACGAGGACGGTTCGGTCAGCGAGTCCTACGGTGTCTGGGTCGAGAAGAACATGTATGGCCGAAAGTCGATGGGGATCGAGCGCTCCACGTTCCTGATCGATCCCGCGGGCCATCTGTCGAAGGTCTGGCGCAAGGTCAAGGTGCCCGGACATGCCGAGGCGGTGCTGGAGGCCGTCCGGGGCGGATGAACGATGGCGCCAGTCTGACAGCGGCGGCCTGCGCCGTACTGAAGACTTCGGACGCGACATCGAAAGCCGGGGCCGCGCGATCGCTCGGGCGCCGCTGGCGGGCGGGTGAACTGGCCGGGATGGGCGGCGACATTCCGCCCGACCGACCTGGCCGGCCCGAGCGGCCCGAACTTCGCGCCCCCCGCGATATGCCGAAGCGCCGCAAGGCCGGCGCCGGGCACTCCCGTATCGCCTTGCTGCACGCCATCGCCCATATCGAACTCAACGCCATCGACCTCGCCGTCGACATGGTGGCCCGGTTCGCACCGGTCGTCGCAGATGACGCGTTCGTCGATGACTGGCTGGGGGTGGCCGATGACGAGGCGCGGCATTTCACCATACTCGCCGGCCGGCTGGCCGATCTCGGCGCCGCCTATGGCGACCTTCCGGCCCATGACGGGTTGTGGGAGGCGGCCTCGGGCACGGCGCACGATGCCTGCGCGCGGCTGGCTGTCGCCCACATGGTGCTGGAGGCGCGCGGCCTCGACGTGACGCCGGCGATGGTGGCGCGGCTGCGGCGCGCCGGCGACGGCGAAAGCGCCGATATCCTGCAGACCATTCACGACGAGGAGATCGGGCACGTGGCCGCCGGCGCGCGCTGGTTCGACCGGCTGGCCAGATCGCGCGGACGGGAACCGCAGTCCTACTGGCGCGAACTGGTGGCGCACAATTTCCGCGGTGGCCTGAAGCCGCCGTTCAATGTCGAGGCCCGCCGCCGCGCGGGAATGCCGCCGGAACTGTACGATCCCGCTACCTTCCCGGGGCCGAATCGGGGAAGCTGAAAGTTCGTTCCGAACTTAGACGTTGAATCACTGCGGCGCTTCCGGTTCTATCCGTGGACTTGCGAGGGGCAAGACCGTTGGCGGAGGGGGCGTATCCGTGACAGCCTTTGCGCGCATGTGGGGCCGGGTCTACCGGGACCGACAGATATTCGTGCGAACCGACGGCCGGCTGCGCTTCCTGCGCGTCTCATCCGGCCTGCAGATCTTTGTGAGCGGCGTGGCTCTAGGCACCCTGCTCTGGGCGGGCATCGCCACATGGACCGCCAGCGAGCAGCAGGCCATGCTGGCGCAGAGCCAGGAACGCATGGGCGCGCTGGAGCGGGACCGGACCCGGCTGGGCGGCGAACTGGCGGCCGTGCGCGCCCAGTATTCCAACGCGACCACTGAGATCGTCCGTCAGTACCGCGAACTGCACCGCCTGATCGCCACGCGCGGCGTGCTGGAGCGCGATCTCGTTCAGGCCCAGACCCGTCTGGCCGAAGTCGAGACCGCATTCCACGTTGCGCTGAACGAAAGCCGGGAACTCGACCAGCATCTCGGGCATCTACGGCAGCGTCTCCAGGTCAGCGTCGCTTCCAACCACCTCATGGAGACCCGTCTGCGGGAAACCGCTTCGGCACTGGCCGGCGCGAACAGCGGACGCCAGCGAGAGGCGGAACGCCGGCGCGCCTATGAGAGCCGCCTCAGCGCCCTGGAAAGCGCGCTGATGCAGAGCACCGCCAATCAGGACGTGGTCCGACAGCGTCTCTACGAACAGCAGCAGGCGATCGAAACCGTGGAGGGTTCCCGCGACGTCGCCCGCGCGGAAATCCGCCAGATGTCCTCGCGCATCGCCGCACTGACTTCCGATCTCGACCAGACGCAACGCTCCAACGCCTCGCTGCGCAAGCGCCTGGCGGCAACCGCCGATGCATTGACCCGCACCCACGAGGAACAGATCGAGGCGGAGCGCAAGGGCTACCGTCTCGCCAGCACCGTCTCGTCCCTGGAAGGCCGGCTCGACCAGGTGCGCCAGACGCAGCTCGAACTGCTGCGCGGCATTCGATCCAGGGCGCAACGCAACATCGCCGCGCTGGAAGCAACGCTGCAGATGACCGAGATCCCGCTGAACGAGCTGCTGGAGACCACCCATGCCTACCGGCCCGGCATCGGCGGACCGATGATCGCCCTGGACGACGAGGGTCTCGCCGAGGACGAGAGCTTCGAATCCATGGTCGGCACCCTGGAAATGGATCTGCTGCGCTGGGAGGCGATGCAGGAGCTGCTGGAGAACGCGCCTCTCGCCCGACCCACGACCACGGGTTATGTTTCCAGTGAGTTCGGTCCCCGCAAGGACCCGATCACGGGGCGCCGTGCGGTGCACAAGGGTATCGACATCGCAGCTCCGGCGCGCACGCCGATCTACACCACCGCGCGGGGTCTGGTGACCTTCGCCGGGCGCAAGTCGGCCTATGGCCGGCTGGTCGAGATCGATCACGGCTATGGTTTCGTCACCCGCTACGCCCATCTCCGCTCCATCGATGTGGAGGCCGGCCAGAGCGTCGAGTTCCACGATCAGGTCGGCACGATGGGCTCCAGCGGACGCAGTACGGGCAGTCACGTCCACTATGAGGTACTGTTCCAGGGCGAGCAGGTCGATCCATCCAATTTCCTGAGGGCAGGTCGTTATGTTTTCAAAGTCAAGGACGCCAGCGGATAAGCCCGCCGTCAGGGCCCCGGCGGCCCCTTCCCTGATCAATCGCGGCCTGGCGATAACCGGCGATCTCCACAGCGACGGCGAGATCCAGATCGACGGCGAGGTCACCGGCGACATCAACTGCAACCAGCTCGTCATCGGCGAGAGCGCAACCGTCAGGGGCGAGATCATTGCCGAGGCGGTGACGATCCGCGGCGAGGTGAACGGCCGGGTCCGCGGCTCCGAAGTCAGCCTCTCAAAGACCGCGAAGGTGGTCGGCGACATTCTTCACCGCAGCCTGGCCATGGAGGCCGGCGCCCATCTGGAAGGCCAGGTCCGCAAGGTCGACGATCCGCGCGCGCCGCTGCCGACATCGATGCCCAAGCTGCTGCAGACCGGCTCCGACAAGGCCGACAAGGACAGCCGGGTCAAGGAAAGCTGACGGCGACGCCATGAATCTCAAGACCGTCAGGACGGTGGCGGAGCTGCGTGAGGCCGTGCGCGGCTGGCGAGCCGCCGGAGAAAGCGTGGGACTGGTGCCGACCATGGGCTGGCTGCACGACGGCCACATGTCGCTGGTCCGCAATTCGATGGCCCAGAACGACCGCACGGTCGTGTCGATCTTCGTCAATCCGAAACAGTTCGACAGGGCCACCGACCTGGAGGCCTATCCCCGGGACGAAGCACGCGACGCGGCGCTGCTCGACGCGGCGGGCGCGGACGTGCTCTGGGCACCCGAGGCCGGGGAAATGTATCCGGACGGCTTCTCGACCTCCGTCAATGTGAGCGGCCTGACCGACTGTCTCTGCGGGGCGTCGCGGCCGGGCCATTTCGGCGGCGTGGCCGTGGTCGTCACCAAGCTGCTGCTGCAATGCCTGGCGGACCGGGCCTATTTCGGCCGCAAGGACTATCAGCAGCTCATGGTGGTCCGCCGCATGGCCCGCGATCTGAATATCCCGACGGAGATCCGCGGAATCGACACGGTGCGCGAGACCGACGGGCTCGCCATGTCGTCGCGCAACTGGTACCTGACCGAAGCCGAGCGCGCCGCGGCCCCCACCCTGTTCCGGGTGCTGACCGACATTGCCGAAGCCGCCGGCCAGGGCGAGGACGTGCGCCGCGCCATCGATCGGGGCAAGGCGCGGCTCGACCGCGCCGGGTTCGGTCAACTCGACTACCTCGAGGTGCGGGATGCCGAAACCCTCGAACTGACGACCCGGCCGACGCAGCCCGCGCGCGCCTTTGCCGCCGTCTTTCTCGGCAAGGCGCGGCTGATCGACAACGTGCCCGTGGATCCGGCCGCTTGAGCGTTCCCGCGCCCCGGATCGCCGAAGGCGAATTCGGCCGCATCGAGTATTTCGAACTGGGCCACGGCCCGGCGATCATGGCGCTTCATGCCTCCGGCGCCGGCGCGCCGACCCTGCTGCCATTGGCGGAGACCTGGGCCGCGCGGGGTCATCGCGTCGTCATTCCCGCCTTCGACGGCTATGGCGGCACGCAGGTTTCAGCCGGCGATGACGCCATCGAGCGCCATTGCACGGTACTCATGACCATGCTGGCGCGGGAGACCGAGCCCGCGAAACTGTTCGGGCATTCCATGGGCGGGCTGGTGGCACTGATCGCCGCCGCGCGCGGTCATGCCGGCATCGCCTCCATAGCCGCCGTCGAGCCGGTTGCGATCGGCGTCTTGCGCGAACATGCCGAGGACGCCCCGGCGCTCGCGCCCGATGACGCGGCGGTCGCCAGGATCGCGCCGGCGATGGCCGAAGGCCGTCACGAGGACGCGATCCGCGACTTCATATCGCTGTGGAACGGCCAGCCCTGGGCGGAAATACCCGAACGCATGCGGACCGCAATCCTGCGTCAGGCGCCGCAAATTCATGCCGACACCGCCTCGGGCGCGCTGAAACATGTCCACGCCGGCTTCTACGCCATGATCGACGTCCCCGTCACCCTGATCGAAACCGAGCATGGCCCTGAGACCGCGAAGGCGGTGATCCGGCGCCTGCGCGAGGTCCTGCCTCAAGCCCGGCAAGAGCGCATCGCCGGTGTCGGTCATATGGGACCGGTTACGCAGCCGGCGCTTTTCGCGCACCTCGTCTGAAACGCCGAAGGCCCGTCCGGTTTCCCGAACGGGCCTTTGAATAGTCGTCCTGCGCCGCGGCGGTTCAGCGCGGAGCGAGAACCATGATCATCTGGCGGCCCTCGGTCTTGGGATGCTGCTCCACCTTGGCGCTTTCGGCCATCTCCTCCTGAACGCGCTTCATCACGTTCAGACCGAGTTCCTGGTGCGCCATCTCGCGGCCGCGGAAGCGCATGGTGACCTTCACCTTGTCGCCGTCGCCGATGAACTCGACGACCTTCTTCATCTTGGTTGTGTAATCGTGATCGTCGATGTTCGGACGCATCTTGATTTCCTTGACATCGACGGTCTTCTGCTTCTTTCGCGCGACGTTCGCCTTCTTCTGCTCCTCGTACTTGTACTTTCCGAGGTCCATCAGCTTGCAGACAGGCGGCTTCGCAGTGGGAGACACCTCGACGAGGTCCAGCCCGATCGTGCGCGCAGCCTTGAGCGCGTCAACGGTGGCCACGACCCCGTGGTTGTTTCCCTCATGATCGATCAGTCTGATTTCCCTGCTGTCGATCATGTCGTTCGCGCGGGGTCCGTCACGGACCGGCGCTGATTGCATGGGCGGGCGAGCTATGAGTTTCCCCTTTTCCTTACAGTTACTTCTTCATCCGGCCCGATCCGTGCGGGCCATTCGCCACAAGAGACGGAACGCACACCGGTCACTTCAGGTCCGGTGGCGTCCCCTCTCTCACTAAGATATCAATCGCGTCTTCGAGAGCAAGGACTTGTTGGTCCTTTTCGCCCAGCCGGCGCACGGAAACACGGCCTTCCTCGGCCTCACGCTTGCCGACCACCAGCATCACCGGAATCTTGGCCACACTGTGCTCGCGCACCTTGTAGTTGATCTTCTCGTTGCGCAGGTCGGCCTCCACACGAAGGCCGCGCGCCGCCGCCGCCGCGGCGACCTCGCGGGCGTAGCCGTCGGCGTCCGAGGTGATGGTCGTGACCACGGCCTGCACCGGCGCGAGCCACAGCGGAAAGCGGCCGGCGAAGTTCTCGATGAGGATGCCGGCGAAACGCTCGAATGAGCCAAGGATCGCGCGGTGCAGCATCACCGGCCGGTGACGGTCGCCGTCCTCGCCGACATAGCTTGCCTCGAGCCGTTCCGGCAGCACGAAATCCACCTGCAGCGTGCCGCACTGCCAGTCGCGGCCGATGGCGTCACGCAGGACGAATTCCAGCTTCGGGCCATAGAACGCGCCCTCGCCCGGATTCATCTCGTAGGGCAGGCCGACTTCCTCGATCGCTTCCCGGAGCGCCGCCTCGGCCCGGTCCCAGGTCTCGTCGGAGCCGGCGCGGACCGGCGGCCTGTCGGAGAACTTCACCTTCACGTCCTCGAAGCCGAAATCCCGGTAGACCGCCAGCAGCAGATCGCAGAACTTCTCGCTTTCGGCGTTGATCTGGTCTTCGGCGCAGAAGATGTGCGCGTCGTCCTGGGTGAAGTTCCGCACCCGCATCAGCCCGTGCAGCGCGCCCGACGGCTCGTAGCGGTGGCAGCAGCCGAATTCCGCCAGCCTGAGCGGCAGGTCGCGGTAGCTCTTCAGGCCCTGACGGAAGATCTGCACGTGACCGGGACAGTTCATCGGCTTCAGCGCATAGAGCCGCTCGTCCGATTCCGAGACGAACATGTGCTCGCCGAACTTCTCCCAGTGGCCGGAATCCTCCCACAGCTTCCTGTCGATGAGCTGCGGTGTCCGGATCTCCTTGTAGCCCGAGGCGTCGAGCCGGCGGCGCATGTAGTGCTCCAGCTCCAGGTAGAATTTCCAGCCCTTGGGATGCCAGAAGGCCATCCCCGGGGCCTCCTCCTGAATGTGGAAGAGGTCCATCTCCCGGCCGAGGCGGCGATGGTCGCGCTTCTCGGCCTCCTCGAGCATGGTGAGATAGGCCTTGAGCTCCTTCTCATTGCGCCAGGCGGTGCCGTAGACGCGTTGGAGCTGTTCGTTCTTGGCGTCGCCGCGCCAGTAGGCGCCCGCCAGCTTGGTCAGCTTGAAGGCGTGGCCGAGCTTGCTGGTCGACGGCAGATGCGGGCCGACGCACAGATCCTTCCAGTCGCCCTGGCGATAGAGCGAGATTTCCTCGTCGGCCGGCAGATCCTCGATGATGCGGGCCTTGTACTCCTCGCCGAGGGAACGGAAATGCTCGACGGCGGCATCGCGGTCCCAGACTTCGCGCTCGATGTCGAGATCGCGGTCGACGATCTCGTGCATCCGCTGCTCCATTGCCTCCAGGTCCTCGGGCGTGAAGGGTTCCTCGCGGGCGAAGTCGTAGTAGAATCCGTTCTCGATCGCCGGTCCGATGGTCACCTGGGTGTCCGGAAACAGCTCCTGCGCCGCCTGCGCCAGCACGTGCGCCGCGTCGTGGCGGATCAGCGGCAGCACGGTCTCGTCGGCCGACTTCGCGGTCACGATCTCGATCTCGGCGCTGTCTTCGATCGGCCGGGCCAGATCGCGCAGTTCCCCGTCAACCCGCACGGCGAGGGCCGCCTTTGCGAGACCGGGGCCGATGGCTTCGGCGACGTCCAGACCGGTGGGCGTCCGCTCGAACGTCATGGACTTGCCGTCGGGCAAGGTGATGACGACGGGCGCGGACTCCTGCACGCTCATTTTGGTTCTCCGATCCGGTTGGCCGTGTCGACGGCGGTACAGGCGGCGGACTTTATGACCGGGGGGGCGCTAGTCAAGGGCGCAGGGCCGCGGCGTTATCCCGCCGGTCTGTTTCGGAACCCGGGCAATGACCATATTCGATGCAACATGTCCGGACACGGGAGCGGCGCCATGAACGACAATGCCGTCATCGATCAGGGCCACGACCGATACACCAGCGAGGATCACGGCGTCTGGCGCACGCTGTTCGAGCGCCAGGCGAAATTGCTGCCCGGCCGCGCGGCGCCGGAGTTCATCGAAGGACTGGATGCGCTGGGGGTCGAGGCCGGCGGCATTCCGGACTTCGAACGACTCTCCGACCGGCTGGAGACGGCCACGAACTGGCGCATCGTCGCCGTGCGCGGCCTGATCGACGACGATGTCTTCTTCGATCACCTCGCCCACCGCCGCTTCCCCGTCACCAACTGGATCCGCAAGCCCGAACAGCTCGACTACCTGCAGGAACCGGACTGCTTCCACGACTGCTTCGGCCATGTGCCGATGCTGTTCAATCCGGTCTTCGCCGACTACATGCAGGCCTATGGCCAGGGCGGGCTGAAGGCGCTGGAGCAGGATGCGCTGGGCTATCTCGCCCGGCTGTACTGGTACACGGTCGAATTCGGCCTGATCATGAGCGAGGAGGGCCTGCGCATCTACGGCTCGGGCATCGTCTCCTCGAAGGGCGAGACGCTCTACGCCCTGGAAAGCGATACGCCCAACCGCCTCGCCTTCGACCTCATGCGTATCATGCAGACCGACTACATCATCGACCATTACCAGCAGACCTATTTCGTCATCGGTTCCTACGATCAGCTCTTCGAGGCGACACGGCCCGACTTCACGCCCTATTATGAAACGCTCAGGACACGTCCCGTGATCGAGCCGCACGAAGTGCTGCCCGGCGACCGGCGCGTCTGAACGGGCCGCGCGTTACGGCCCGACGACCAAGGGGAGGAGGAAATCATGATCAAATCGGTGCTGACGTTCATGCGCAAACCGGGCATGCCTGTCGACGAGTTCCAGGACTACTGGCTCAACGAGCACCCGAAGGCCGTGCTGCAGCTCGACGGGCTGCAGCGCTATGTGCAGAGCCACCCGCTGCGCTCGGGTTACGCCAAGCGCGACCTGCCCGTCGACGGCATCGCCGAGACCTGGTGGCCGGACACCGAAACCATGAAGCGCAATACGGGGACGGCGGCGTGGGAAGCGCTGATCGCCGACGAGGAGCGTTTCGTCGACCGCGATACCATGAACCTGCTGCTGGTCGAGGAACACGTGATGAAGGACGAACCCGTGGCCGATCACGGCTTCAAGATCGTCGAGATCGTGCCGCGCAAGAAGGGCATGGCGGTCGAGGATTTCCAACGCCACTGGCGTGACATCCACGGCCCCCTCGGGGCGTCGATCCCGCAGGTGCGGCGCTATGTGCAGAACCATGCCCGCCTGTCGGCCTATGACCGGGGACGAAGCCCGATCTGTGACGGCTACGCCATGGTCTGGTTCGATTCCATGGACGACATGCGCGCCTCGCCGTCGACGAAGGAATACCAGGCGACCATCGCCGACGAAGCCAACTTCATCGACCACGACCGCCTCGATTTCGCGATCACGAAGGAACACGTGATCGTCGGGTAACGGTTGTCGGCTGGCGTCGGTACGCGCTCCCCGGGACTTGATCCCGGGGCGCAGCCCTGAAACGCCGCCTGCCAGGATCCTGCGGTCAAGGTCCGGGACGGAGAATCATCGTTCAACCAGGCCCGCGTCCCTGAGCACGTTCCAGCCCCATTTCGCGCGCTGTTCGGCGAAGCCGGCGAAGTTCTTCGCCGCGTCCGAACTGGCGTTGCCGTCCAGGCCGCGCCGGTAGACGCCCTGCACGATCGCCGCGGAGCGGAACATCGTGTAGGCGATGTAGAAGGGCCAGTTCTCGATCTCGCCCTGGCCGGTGAGATCCGCGTAGCGCTGCAGGAATTCCTGTTCGGTCGGAATGCCGATCTCGCGCGGGTCGTCCAGGTGCGCGAAACCGCCGTCCGCGGCGTGCCCGTAATATTCCTGCGCGCAATAGGCCACGTCGGCCAGCGGATGGCCGAGGGTCGAGAGCTCCCAGTCGAGCACGGCGACGATCCGGGGCTCGGTCGGGTGCAGCACGCAATTGCCGATACGATAGTCGCCGTGGACGATGGAAACCTCCTCGGCGTCCGGGATGTTCTCGGGCAGCCATTCCATCAGCGCCTCCATCTCCGGAATCTCCTCGGTCTTGGAGGCCACATACTGCTTCGACCAGCGGGAGATCTGGCGGGCGTAGTAATTGCCCGGACGGCCGAAATCGCCGAGGCCGACAGCCTCGGGATCGACCTTGTGGAGGGCGGCGAGGACCTCGATGAAATGGTCGTAGAGCGCGCTGCGTTCGGCGTTGGTCATGGACGGCACCGCGGGGTCGATCAGCACCCGTCCCTCGACATGCTCCATGACGTAGAACGCCTGGCCGATGACGTCGTCGTCCATGCAGAGCGCCAGCACCTCCGGCACCGGCACCGGCGTGTCGGCAAGCGCCTTCATCACCCGGTACTCTCGGTCGACCTGGTGCGCCGATTTCAGCAGTTCCCCGGGCGGCTTCTTGCGCATGACGTAGCGGCGCGAGGGGGTCTCCAGGAAGTAGGTCGGATTCGACATGCCACCCTGGAACTGCCGGACCGTGAGCGGCCCGCGGAAGCCGGGCACGTGCTGCGCGAGGTAGCTCTCCAGCGCGCCCTCATCGAAGCGATGGTGCGGACGCACGTCCATGATCTCGACGTCGGTCGCCTTGTCGCTCAATGTCCCGGTCCTCCCCTTGCCGTTCGAGCGCCGGATTATATCGGCCTGTCCGGGCCTGTATATCCCGCGCTGGTACCTCTATGCCGGTTCCTCCGATAACGCCGGCCTCGCGCTGAGCCGCCTCGAATAACCGCCCTACCCGGCGGGGCGTAGGTTTGTCGCGGCGGCCGGCGGCTGAATGCCGCGATCCCGATCCCATATCCAACAGGCGTGAACCTTCGCGCGGGCGCCGACAAGCCCGCCGCCGTACAAGAAGGAAGGACGCGCATGAGACCCCTGAAGATCGCCGGCGGCGCGCTGGCGGCGCTGGCCGTCATCGTCGTGGCCGCCGCGCTCGTTTTCGACTGGAACTGGCTGAAGCCGTTCGCCCAGGACCGGCTGAGCGCCGCCGCCGGGCGCGAGGTGACCATCGAGGCGCTGGACGTGGAGCCCGGCTGGACCAGCCGCGTCATCTTCACCGGCCTCGTGATCGCCAATGTGGAGGCCCGGGAGCGGCCTTTCGCGGAGGTCGCGCGCACGGAAATCGACGTCAGGGTGCTGCCGCTTCTGCAGGGCGACTACGAGTTCCCCCGCGTGGTCCTGGAGCAGCCCCGCTACGACCTCTACATCGCGCCCGATGGCGCGGCGAACTGGCGCTTCGGCCCATTCGCGGGCGAGGGACCGGCCACTGGCGCCCTGCCCGACCTTGGCCGCATGGAGATGAACGACGGCGAGGTCGTCTACCGCGACGCGCGCAACGATCTGCGTCTCGAAGGCGCCATCGCCGCGTCTGCCTCACCCGACCGCCGCGAGGGACGATTGCACCTCGATCTGACTGGCCAGCTCCGCGACAAGGCCGTCGATCTCGTCTTCACCGGCGGTTCGCCGTTCGCCCTGAATCGCGGGAACGAACCTTATCCCGTTGATCTGGCGCTCGATGTCGGCGGCACATCGATCGAGGCCGAAGGCAGCGCCCGACGGCCGCTGGATCTTGCCGGCCTTGATCTCGACCTTGCCGTCGAGGGCCCGACCATGGCCGCGATCTACCCGATCTTCGGTTTGCCCCTGCCCACGACCCCGCCATACGGCCTGCAGGGCCATCTCACCCATGAGCCGGCACGGACCCGCTTCAGCGATTTCACAGGCACGGTCGGCGAGAGCGATCTCGCCGGTTCATTCGAGATCCGCCATGACGGTGGCAAACCGTTCCTGTCCGCCGACATCGTTTCGCAGACCCTTCGCCTGACGGACGCCGCGGCCCTGTTCGGAGCGCCGACCGGCGCCGGAGAACCGAGCAACATCGGCGACGCACCAAATGACGGATCCGGGCCGGTCTCCGGCCAGGCGATCCGTACCGGCCGGCTGCAGGCGATGAACATGGACATAGGCTGGCGCGCCGAAAGCGTCCGTTCCGGCCGCCTGCCGATCAGCTCGCTGGATACGCGGGTGCGGTTGACCGACGGACTGCTCCGCGCCGATCCGCTGGAACTCGGCATTGCGGACGGCACGGCCTTCGGCGCAATGCAACTCGACGGGCGCTCGGCGCCGCTTGCCGCCGATGCCGGCATGGAGTTCCGCGATCTGGACCTCAGGCCCTTCTTTGCCGAGCCGGGGGTCGCGCTCGAGCTGGGCGGAGCCTTCTTCGGCCGGATCGACCTTCAGGGCCGGGGCCGGTCCTTCGCCGCCATCCTCGACAGCCTTCAGGGCGATGGCATGCTCGCCATGCGCGGCGGCTCGATCGGCGCGCAACTGCTCGGCAGGATCGGCCTCGACCCGCTGGAGGCGCTGGGGTTGGCCGGACCCGAGCGGGCGATGCTGCCCATCCGCTGCGGGCGCGCCGACCTGGAAGTCGACAGCAGCGATCTGATCGTCACCCGGGCCATTGTTGATGCGGCGGAATCAGTCCTGGTCGCAAAGGGTCGTCTCAACCTGATGCAGCGGACGATCGACATGCGGCTCGAGGCGCGCGCCAAGGATTTCAGCCTGATCGATGCGAACGCGCCCATCCACTTGAGCGGCCCGCTCTCCGATCCCGACTACAGCATCGGCGGGCTGGACGCCCTGCCCTTCTTCGAGACCGGCGATCAGCCGAGCCTGGATTGCGACGCGTTGATCGGCGGCGCACTGGAACTGGCCAGCGAGCCATCCACGGCGCCCGCAACGCCCGAGCTATCGCCGGCAACATCCGGGAACGCCGCCGAAATCGAGGCCGGGTCCGGGGAGAGCGGCGCACGCCAATCGTCCGGCACCGACGAGGATACGTCCGGAGCCGGAACCGGAGCACCGCCTCCGGCGTCTGCAGCGGAGACCGCCCCCCGCACGGACGGGATCGATGCCGGCGGCGCGCCTGACAGGCCGAGGCCTGCCGCGGAGGCCGCCCGCGAAGCGGAAGATGAAACGATCACCGGCTTCGACGAGTTGTGAGAGCCGGCGGGGCGGCTACTTCGTCATCCGGTCCCAGTCATAGAGCGACGGCTCCTTGGCGATGAACCGCCGCACCGCTTCCTTGTGGAAGGGCGTGGTGAACATCACCGCCTGACCATTGGCCTCGGCATCGACGACATCGCCATAGGTCGATTCGAAGGCGCCGTTGACCGTCCGCTTGGTGATGGCGATGGCGTCCTTGGAGCTCTGCGCAAGCCGGGCGGCGAAATCATCGACGGCGCCCATCAGCGTCTCGGAGCGGTGAATCTGGTGGACGATGCCCAGCGCCTTCGCCTCCTCGACGTCGATCGAGCGGCAGGTGAACATCAGATCCTTCGCCGCCGCCATGCCGACGACGCGCGGCAGGGTGTAGAGCACGCCCAGATCAGGCATCAGGCCTATGCGGCCGAACACGCTGCAGAAACGCGCCTTCTCGCTGGCGAAGATGAAATCCGCAACCAGCGCAAAGGCAAAGCCGCCGCCAAAGGCCAGGCCGTCGACCGCTGCGATCACCGGGCAATCGATGTTGTAGAGCCGCTGCAGCCAGTTGTGGGCGTCGTAGAGACGCGTGCGCGCCTGCGCCGCCTGGGCGTCCTTGCGCTCCGCCATGCCCTTGACGTTGCCGCCCGCGGAGAACGCCCGGCCCTCGCCCGCCAGGATCAGCACCTTCACGTCGGGGTTGCCCTCGACGGTATTGACCATGGCCTCGAAATCATCGCGCAGATCGTCGGTCAGCGGATTGAGGATCTCCGGTTTGCACATGGTGAAGCGGGCGATCCCGTCGCCGTCGATGTCGAACCTTGCGGATTTGTACTGGTGGGTCATCGCATCCTCCCCTTCGCGATCCGGTCCGCAGCCATTATGAAGGAAGCGCATCGGAGGTGGGGAGGATTTCATGAGCGGATGGCGCGCGGAGGCGCCCGACTGGTTCGTCGAGGCGGTGGAGAGCCCCTGGGAAAGGCGCTACGCCGACAGCGGCGGTGCAAAGATTCACTACCGCGTGCGCGGGGCGGCGGGCGCGCCGGGCGTCGTGCTGTGCCACGGCAACGCCGCCCACAGCGGCTGGTGGGACTTCATTGCGCCCGCGCTCGCACAGGATTACCGCGTCGCGGCGATGGACTTCGCCGGCATGGGCGATTCGGAGGAGCGCGCCCTGGTCACCCCCGACGGGTTCGTCGAGGATATCGTGCAGGTCATCGCCGGGATGGACTTCGCCGCGCCGCCGGTTCTGGTCGGCCACAGCTTCGGCGGCGGCATGTCGATGCGCCTGGCCGCCGACCGCCCGGAACTGATCCGGGGTTTCATCATGATGGATTCGCCCGTCTACCCGCCGGACGCGCCGCGCAACAGCCCGCCCAGGGTCGCGAAGCGCCTCTATCCCAGCCGGGAAATCGCGCTGGAGCGGTTTCGCCTGATCCCCGAGCAGCCGGTCGTGACACCCTATGCGGTCCGCTACATTGCCGAGGATGGCGTGATGGAGACGCCGAAGGGCTGGACCTGGAAGGCGCGCACCAACATCTTCGGGCACCCCGCCTTCGGCCCGGCGTTCTGGGCCGAGCAGCGCGACTATTTCCCGCGTGTCCAGGCGCCGACCACTGTCTTCTGGGGCGCCGAAAGCGCGCTCTGCACGCCGGCAACGATGGAGTTCATGAAATCGATCGCCCCGCCCGGAACCGGGTTCGTGGAGATGCCCGGCGCCTATCATCACCTGCTTCTGGACAAGCCGCAGGAAACGGCAGCCATGCTGAAGACGATGATCGCGGGCTATTGACGTTGACGTAACCCCCGCTAACCTTGTCGACGCGGCGCGTTTGCCGCTTACATGACTGGTGACGCTTTCTCAGGGCAGGGTGAAATTCCCGACCGGCGGTAACGGGGCTCAGGCCTCGAAGCCCGCGAGCGCCTCAGCGACGTTGAGGGTCAGCAGACTCGGTGCAATTCCGGGGCCGACGGTAACAGTCCGGATGGGAGAGAGAGCATGCGGCGCAACCCCGCCGAGCGGGCGCGCGCCGCGTTCACGGTTGTCGGGCATCCGCCCGCCACCGCGCCCTGGGCATGAGTCACCCGCTGGACACTGCGGGAGGACACCATGCAGACACTCGGACAGGAACCCCTTCTGTCATCATTCGGAACGCCGTTGCAGCGCGTGGAGGCCGCCCTTTCGGCCCTGCGCCAGGGCAACGGCATCCTGGTCGTCGACGACGAGGATCGGGAGAACGAGGGCGACCTCATCTTCGCCGCCGAGACGGTCAGCGAGCGCCAGATGGCGATGCTGATCCGCGAATGTTCGGGCATCGTCTGCCTGGCCATGCGGGGCGAGTTGATCGACCGCCTGGAACTGCCGCAGATGGTGGACGCCAACACCTCGCGGATGGGCACCGCCTTCACCATCTCCATCGAGGCCCGCGAAGGCGTCACCACCGGCGTCTCGGCCACGGACCGGGTAACGACGGTGCGCACGGCGATTGCGGCTCAGGCCCGCGCCGATCATCTGGCGCGGCCGGGCCATATCTTCCCGATCAGGGCCGCCGACGGCGGCGTCCTTTCGCGGCGCGGCCACACGGAGGCCAGCGTCGATCTGGCGGGGCTGGCAGGGTTCAAGCCCGCCGCTGTGCTGTGCGAACTGGCCAATCCTGACGGGACCATGGCCCGGCTGCCGGAGATTGCCGCGTTCGCGCGGCGCCATGATATGCCGGTGCTCTCGATCGAGGATCTGGTGGCCTGGCGGACAGAAGGCGCCGGACTCGAACGGGCCGGCTAGTCGGAAGGAAAGCTGGCCTCCGGAGAGGTCAGCATGCGCCGGCGGCAAAGCTCGGCCGCCGGCGCCATCGACGCCTGGGCCAGGGCAATCACGTTGAAACCCTCGTCCAGTTTGTCGACTGCCGCCGCGATGGCCCGGTAGTAGGCCGTGGCCTCACCGTTCCGGAACCGCTCCCAGGCATCCGGCACCAGAACAAGTTCGACCACCGTGCGGTTGCCCGACTTTGCGGCCACGCGTTCGAACAGCTCCCGTGTCGACGCCTCGGTTGTCGCAACCGCATAGAGCACCGCCACGCGTCCGCCGTCGGCGACGGCCCGCTCCGCCAGCATGGCGTCAGCCCGCCGCACGGGCAGCCCTTCGCCGGCGAGATCCTCAGCCGCCGGACCGATCGTCGAGCAGGTGCAGATCATCCGTTCGCCGCGAAGTTCGGCCCTCATCGCCTCGACGGCCTGGCGCCGGACATTGGTGGTCAACCCGCCATCGGCTTCGGCCGCGGCCAACAGATCGGGGCGGACGACATGGCGAACGTCGGGAAACGCCATCGCAACACGGCTGAACACCGCGACATTGCTTGCGGCGGTGTGGAACAGGATAAGGGCGGTCACCGAACTACTCCCTCGCCGTGCCATGACTGGCGGCATGTGTGGTTGATCCCTGGGCGGTGAACATCAATTGCAACAGCCGCCGCCGCGCCATAGCTTTCCGCATCACCGACCAGATCTCCGGACCGGAAGCATGAACGCCCGCAGCGCGCGCGCAACCCTCGTCGGCATCGGCGCCGTCCTGCTCTGGGCGCTGCTGGCGCTGTTCACAGCCGCCAGCGGCGACGTGCCGCCCCTGCAACTGACGGCCATGAGCTTCCTGGTCGCCTTCCTGATCGCGCTGGCGCTGTGGATCCTCAGACGGCGCAACCCACTTCGCCGCCTGCGGCAGCCGCCGGCGGCCTGGCTGCTGGGCGTCACCGGCCTGTTCGGTTATCACGCGATGTACTTCCTGGCGCTGCGCACCGCGCCCGTGGTCGACGCCAGCCTGATCGCCTATCTCTGGCCGCTGCTGATCGTGCTGTTCTCCGCCCTTCTGCCGGGCGAGCAGCTGCGCTGGTTTCACCTGACAGGAGCCGTTCTGGGCTTCGCCGGCGCCATCCTGATCATCTCCCGGGGCGGCCTCACCTTCGCCGGGCTCTCCGGCGGCTATTTCGCCGCGATGGCCTGCGCGCTGATATGGTCCGGTTACTCGGTCCTCAATCGCCGCTTTCCCGGCGTGCCGACCGACGCAGTCGGCGGCTTCTGCGGCGTCACCGCAATCCTCGCCTTCGGCCTTCATCTGGGGCTGGAGCAGACGGTCTGGCCGGAGACCGCATGGCAGTGGCTGGCGGTGCTGGGGCTCGGCCTGGGGCCGGTGGGCGGCGCCTTCTTCCTCTGGGATCACGGCACCAAGCACGGCGACATCCGGGTCCTCGGCGCGTCGGCCTATCTCGCGCCGCTGATCTCGACGGTGATCCTGATTGCGGCACGGGAGGCGGAGCCGACCTGGCGGATCGGCCTGGCCTGCCTGCTGATCACCGGGGGCGCGGCGCTGGCGGCCCGCGAAATGCTGCGCCGCCGCCGGCCCGCGTGATAGATTGCCGCCATGTGGCGTCCGGATATCGTCGATCTCGGCCAGTTCTATGCCGGCCATCTGGGGCGTGTGGCGCGCCGTCACCTGACGGGCGACATCCGCCGGATCTGGCCGGACGTGAAGGGCCAGCGCGTGCTGGGCATCGGCTACGCCACGCCGTTTCTCAGGCCATTCGCGGACGAAGCCGAGCGGACGCTCGCGCTGATGCCCGCCAACCAGGGTGTCCGGCTCTGGCCGCGCACCGGCCCCAATCGGGTGATGCTCGCGGACGAACTGGAACTGCCCCTGCCCGATCAGAGCTTCGACCGCATCCTGGTTGTGCATTGCCTGGAGACGGCCGAGAACCTCCGCCCGATGCTGCGGGAGATCTGGCGGGTCCTCGACAGCGGCGGCCGGGCGCTGTTCGTGGTGCCCAACCGCCGCGGTCTCTGGAGCCGGGCCGAGAACACGCCCTTCGGCCACGGCCAGCCCTATACCCAGGGCCAGCTCGTGCGGCTTCTGCGCGACAACATGTTCGATTCCGTCCGGGTCGAGACGGCGCTGCATCTGCCCCCGAGCCGCTGGCGGCCGGTGCTGCGCGCCAACCGCCTGCTGGAGCGGATGGGCCAGCGGCTCTGGCCTGGCTTCGGCGGGCTGATCATGGTGGAGGCGCAGAAACAGGTCTATGCGGCCACGCCGCTGATGGCGGCGGAGCGCAAGCGGAAACGGCGCCGCGCCCGCGCCGGCGTCGTCGCCACGCCGCAACGCGTCGGCGAAACCTTCAGGAAGTGATGAGCTTTTCCCGCATCAGGAAGACATAGGCGTCCTCCACCGCCTCATCGAGCGGCGTCGGCGCGTAGCCCAGTTCGTCCCGCGCCCGCGTGGAGACGATGGTCACCCGCCGCGAAACCATCTCCGCCGCCTCCGGCGTCACTTCAGGCGTCCAGCCGGTGATCGCGGCCAGCTTCTCCTCGAAATGCCCCATCGCTTTCAGCAGGAACGGGGGCACCGTGCGTTTCGGCACCTTCTCCTGGCGCGCATGGCGGGCGATCAGGCGGACGAGATCGAGAAAGCGGGCGTGCGGCCCGCCGAGCAGGTAGTTCCGCCCGCGCCCGCCCTTCTCGAACGCCGCGACATGTGCCGCCGCCACCGCCGGACCGTGCGCGAAGTCGCCCGCTCCCGGCGGCACCCCGGGCAGCCGCCCCATGGCGGCCATCGAGATCAACCGCGCCCAGTTGTGGCGGTCGTAGCGCCCGATGATGTGGCTCGGATTGAGGATCACCGCGTCCAGCCCCTGCGATCCGACGGCGTCCAGCACAGCTTCCTCCGCGGCGAGCTTGGTCCGGTTGTAGTCGATCCAGACCGTGTCGCCGCCCTTCGGCGTATCCTCGGTGATCTCCCCGCCCGACCAGTCGAAGACGTTCCAGGTCGAGGTGTGCAGCACGCGCCCGACCCCGTTGTCGAGCGCCGCGCGGATGACGTTTCGCGTGCCCCCGACATTCACCGCTTCCTGCTCCTCTGCCTGCTTCTTCCAGATCGACGTCAGCGCCGCGGCATGGAAGACCGCGTCGCAACCGACCGGAATGCCGCGGCGAAGGCTGTCGATATCGGTGATGTCGCCGACCACCTGCTCGGCGCCCATGCGGTCCAGAAGGCGGGTATCGGACGTCCGGCGGCGCAGCGCCACCACATGCCAGTCGCGCCGGCGGAGCTGTTCCACGAGATGCAGCCCGAGGAACCCGGTCGCGCCGGTGACGAAAGCGGTACGATCACTCATGTCCCGAGTGTGGCCGCGCGAAGCGGCGCGGATCAATCGGCGATGTGGGCGATCTGGATTTCCATCTCTTCCGGCGTCATCGGAAAATCGACGCCGTTGCGGGCCGGCAGGATCTGGCTCGGCGCCACCTTGGCAATGCGCTGCTGCACCATCAGGGCGGTGCGCATGGACAGCCCGGCCTCCCAGACCAGCGCCGTTGTCGCCTTGGCGTTCTGCATTTCCATGATCCGCTCGACGCCCGCGTCGGAACGGCCGGCGAGCAGCGCCAGGGCGCGGATCACGAAACTGCGGCGGTTCTTTTCCAGGGCGCCGCGCAGCACCTCGTCGTCCAGCTTGCCCTGTCTGGCCAGGTGCTCGGCGAAGTCCGCGTCCAGCTTGCCGTCGGCGTCCCGATCCTCGGACAGGCGCTCGGAAACCGCCTCGGCCAGCACGCGGCGGGTCTTGTTGTCCAGGCCGCCGCGCTCGGAAAGCTGTTCCAGCAGGGAGCGGGAGATGAACGACGCGATCCGGCGCATCGCGCGCTGGGAGAGTTCCGGACGCATGACGACCGGCTCATGCAGTTCCTCGAACCGCTCGGCCTCCTCGGCGACATTGTCGAGGGTGCGCGTGCGGATCGTCGCGGACTTGTTGTGCAGCAGCGCCGCAATGGATGGCATGTCCGCGGTGGCGACGATGGCGTCGCCGACCTCGGCACCCAGATCGTGACGCCGGGCGATGGCGGGCAGCGCGCCGATCGTCACGCCGGCGGCGATGAGTTCCACCAGATCGGCGTCGCTGAGCAGCGGCGAGTATTCGAGAATGGGCGCGGCGACGATGGCTTCCACGTCCTGCGCCAGTTTCATCACCGATTCCTTCGGGATATCGCGGGAGCTCTTGACCGCCTCGGCGAGCGCCGCGCGCACCGCCGGCAACTGGTCCTCCGACAGTTTCTCCAGGGCCTGGATGGTCAACTCGCGGAGTTTCTTCTTCTTCTCCGCCTTCAGCTCCGGCAGCAGGCGACCAATCTTCCGCGCCAGTTCGATGCGGACCTCGTCGGCGTCGTCCTCGGTGAGCTTGAGATTGGCCAGTCCCGGGGCTGCGTCATTCGAGGCCACGGCCAGGCGCACGCCCTCGTCATCATCGTCGACAAGGTAGTAAAGCACCTCCGGCTGTGTCTCGGGGTTCCCGGCCAGAGCCACGCGGTCGGCCGCATCCCCTCGCAGCAGCAGCGGCTTGGCTTCGCTGTAGTCGGGCGTCGTGGCGCGGGCGTCATCTGCCATCATTTTCTCCCGCCTCGGTTCGGAGCACTCGCCCACCACGATAAGCCGGGATCGCTAACCTGCGGTTAATGACTTGCCCCGCCGGCGGCGCGGTCGTCTATAAATGCGCCATGCCTCTGACCAATCCCGAAGCACCCGACCTGCGCCATGTCGAGACATGGGTATTCGATCTCGACAACACGCTCTACCCGGCGAGTTCCGACCTGTTCGCACAGGTATCCGACCGGATGCGCGAGTTCATCATGGACCTGCTGGAGATCGACGCCGAAGAGGCGCACCGGCTGCAGAAGGGCTATTTCATCTCGCACGGAACCACCCTGAAGGGCCTGATCGACCATCACGGCATCAACCCCCGGGACTTCCTCGACTACGTCCACGAGATCGATCTTTCGCCCATTCCGCCCAATCCGGAATTGCCGGCGATCCTGGGCCGGCTGCCGGGACGCAAGCTGATCTTCACCAACGGCTCCGTCCGCCATGCCGAGAACATCATGATCCACCTCGGGATCCACGAGCATTTCGAGGGCATCTTCGACATCGTCCATTCCGACTACGTGCCCAAGAAGCACGTCGAACCCTATCGCCGGTTCCTGGAAGCGCACGCGGTCGAACCGGCAAAGGCGGCGATGTTCGAAGACATGGCGCGCAACCTCGCCCCGGCGCATGAGCTCGGCATGACCACGGTCTGGATTCCGGGCATCAGCGAGTGGAGCTTCGACCATTCCGAGGGCGAACACATCCACTATGTCACCGAGGATCTGAACCGGTTCCTGAGCGCGGCGCTCGATGTCATCGAGGGACGCCGCGAACCCGAGGAGGGACAGAACTGATGGCCCGTATCGCCCATGCCGGCTTCATGCACGAAACCAACACCTTCGCGCCGATCCTGACGACCTACGAGCATTTCGAGAAGGGCGAGGGCTGGCCGCCGCTGACCCTGGGCGAGGACATGCTGAAGGTCTTCCCGCCCATCAACATCGGCACCGGCGGCTTCATCAACGAGGCGCAGAACCTGGGACACGAACTGGCGCCGGTGTGCTGGTCGGCCGCCGTGCCTGCGGGCTATGTGACCGAGGACGCCTATGAGCGGATCACCGCGCTGATGCTGGAAGGGCTGGAACAGGCCGTCCGCGACGGCGCGGACGCGGTCTATCTGGATCTGCACGGCGCCATGGTGACCGAGCATCTGGAGGATGGCGAGGGCGAGCTGCTGGCGCGGCTGCGGTCCCGCATCGGCGACGAGGTCCCCGTGGTCGTCAGCCTGGACCTGCACGTCAACATCACCCGGCAGATGGTGGATCTGGCGGATGCGCTGATCGCCTACCGCACCTATCCGCATGTCGACATGGCCGAAACCGGCCGCCGTGCGGCGCGTCATCTGGACGAGCTGCTGCGCGGCCGGCCACGCCAGGCCAGGGCCTTCGTCAAGCTGGACTTCCTGCCGCCGCTGACCGGGCAGTGCACCATGGTGGAGCCGTCGAAGGCGGTCTACGAACTGGTGGCGCGGCTGGAAGGCGGCGCGGTCTCCTCGACCAGCTACACGCCGGGCTTCCACCCCGCCGACATCCGCGAATGCGGACCGGCGGTGGTCGCCTATGCCGACGACCAGGAAAGCGCCGATCGCGCGGCGCAGCAGATCGCCGACTTCGTGCTGGCCAACGAGGCCGGTTTCGCCGAGCCCATGCTGGCGCCGGGCGCTGCAGTCGCAGAAGCCCTGCGGCTCTCCAACCGGGCGACGAAGACCGTGGTGCTCTGCGACGCCCAGGACAATTCCGGCGCCGGCGGTACCTCTGACACGACCGGCCTGCTCCGCGCACTGGTCGAAGGCGGCGCGCAGGGCGCCGTGATCGGTCACCTGACGGATCCGGCCGCGGCCCGCGCCGCCCACGAGGCCGGCATCGGCGCGCGGCTGACCCTGGCGCTCGGCGGCAAGCTGTTCACTGCCGGTGATCCCCCGTTCGAGGCGGAGTTCGAGGTCACGGGTCTGTCGGAGGGCCGTTTTCTCTGCACCGGGCCGTTCTATGGCGGCACCAACGCCAATCTCGGCAAGACGGCGGTGCTCACCACCGCCGGCGTCAGCGTCGTGGTCTGCGAGAACCGGATGCAGGCGGCCGACAAGGAAATGTTCCGCCATATCGGTATCGAGCCCGCCGACGTGCCCATTCTGGGCCTGAAATCGGCGGTGCATTTCCGGGGCGACTTCACCGATATCGCCGAGACGATCCTGGTGGTCGAGGCGCCCGGCGCCTTCGTCGACAACCCGGCGCGGAACGCCTACCGCAATCTGCGGCCCGGCGTCCGTCTGGGACCGCATGGCGCTCCCTTCGGCGGCTGAGCGGTTTTACATGCGCCGCATGCAAAATACGTGATGGCTTTTTGATCGCTCCCGCCTATCTTCGCGCCCCATGACCGCGACCGCACAACATCGCGCCACCCCCGAGGTGAAGCGCAACGTCGCCTTGCTGGCCACCTGTCAGGGCCTGGGCACGTCCACCATGTCGATGATGATCGCCATGGGCGGTCTCGTCGGCTACTGGCTGGCCGAGAACAAGGGCCTGGCCACCCTGCCCGTCACGACCGTCGTCACGGGCACGGCGCTGATGACCATACCCGCCGCTCATCTCATGGGCCGCGTCGGCCGGCGCGCCGGGTTCATGATGGGCACGCTGCTGGGCGTTGCCGGCGGCTTCATGGCCTGCCTGGCCCTCTATCTGCAGAGTTTCTGGCTGTTCTGCGCCGCCACCGGGCTGGTCGGCATGTTCTCGGCCTTCGTGCAGCAGTACCGCCATGCCGCCGTCGACATGGCGCCCATCCCCTTCAGGCCCCGCGCGGTCTCCCTGGTCATGGCCGGCGGCGTCGTCGCCGGCTTTCTCGGTCCGGAACTGGTGAAATGGACCAAGGACATGGTGATCGACCTGCCGGGCCTCGGCGCGATCGCCATCCCCTATTTCGGCGCCTATCTGGGCGTGGTCGCATTGTGCGTCATCTCGGCTGTTATCCTCTCGTTCCTGCGCATCCCGCGGCCGGTCCGCCGGACCCGCGCGGAACAGGGCCGACCGTTGTCCGAGATCATGAAGCAGCCGGTGTTCTGGGTGGCCGCAGGCTCCGGCATGGCCGGCTTCGGCGTCATGAGCCTGATCATGACCGCGACGCCCCTGGCCATGGTGGGCTGCGGGCTCGCCGACACCCAGGCCTTCACCGTGATCCAGTGGCACGTGGTGGCGATGTTCGCCCCCAGCTTCTTCACCGGGCACCTGATCAGCCGTTTCGGCGTTCTGCGAATCATCGCCGTCGGCGGCGTTCTGAACCTGATCTGCGTCGCCACCGCGCTTTCGGGCCTCGAGTTCCTGCATTTCTGGTCCGCACTGGTGCTTCTCGGCATCGGCTGGAATTTCATGTTCGTCGGCGGCACGACCCTGCTGGCCGAGTGCTACGAGCCCGAGGAAGCGCCCCGCGTGCAGGGGTTCAATGACTTCCTGGTGTTCGGCATGGTTGCCGTTTCCTCGTTGAGTTCCGGCCAGTTGCTGGAGTTCATCGGCTGGAACGCGGTCACGCTCACCGCCGTCCCGGTGATCGGCCTCGCCCTGGCCGGCGTCTTCTGGCTGATGGCCACCCGGCGGGGCATGCGCCGCGCCTGACCGCGTCTGCGGCTCCCGCATGGGAGTGCCGCAATCTTGCGCATCTGTTGCGCTGGACGGGCGGTTTTGGCATATAGCCGCCACTCTCGACGGCAGGGCCGCGTGTTCGGAGGGGTTTCGAGGCCACCCTGCCATTCGTTTCCGTTCGACAGGGGACATACAGAAATGGATACGACACTACTGCTCGTACTCGTCGCCGGGGCGCTGGCGATCGTTTACGGCGTCGTCACGGCCCTGCAGGTCGTCGGCTCGCCCGCAGGCAGCCAGCGCATGCAGGAAATCGCCGCCGCGATTCAGGAAGGCGCGCGCGCCTACCTCAACCGCCAGTACATGACGATTTCGGTCGTCGGCGTCGTCATCGCCATCATCCTTTACCTGCTTCTGGGCGGCCTGGTCGCGATCGGCTTCCTGATCGGGGCCATCCTGTCCGGCGCTGCCGGCTATATCGGCATGAACGTGTCGGTCCGGGCCAATGTCCGCACCACCGAAGGCGCGCGCGAGAGCCTGGCCAAGGGCCTCTCCATCGCCTTCAAGGCCGGTGCGGTCACCGGCATGCTGGTCGCCGGCCTCGCCCTGCTGGGCGTCGCAGGCTACTACGCGGTCCTGCTCGGCCTCGGCGTCGACGGCCGCGCCCTGATCGACCCGCTGGTCGCTCTCGGCTTCGGCGCGTCGCTGATTTCCATCTTCGCCCGTCTCGGCGGCGGCATCTTCACCAAGGGCGCCGACGTCGGCGCCGACCTGGTGGGCAAGGTCGAGGCGGTGCTGGCCTCGATCCTGTTCGTCGGTGACCTCGCCTACTCGACCATGATGTATCCGCTGGCCATCGGCGGCATCTGCATCATCACCTCGATCATCGGCACCTACTTCGTGCGCCTGGGTTCGTCGCAGAACATCATGGGCGCGCTCTACAAGGGCTTCATCGCTTCGGCGGTGCTGTCGGCGATCCTGATCTGGCCGGTCACCAGCTACGTGGTCGGCATGGACACGGTCATGGAAGCCGGCGGCAGCAGCTTCACCGGCATGGACCTGTTCTTCTGCGCCGTCGCCGGCCTGGTGGTCACCGGCCTGATCATCTGGATCACCGAGTACTACACCTCGACGGAGTACCGCCCCGTTCGCTCGGTGGCCAGTGCTTCCAACACCGGTCACGCCACCAACATCATCCAGGGCCTCGCCATCGGCATGGAATCGACGGCGATCCCGGCGCTGATCATCTGCACCGGCATCATCGTCACCTACGGTCTCGCGGGCCTGTTCGGCATCGCCATCGCGGTCACCGCCATGCTGGCGCTGGCCGGCATGGTCGTGGCGCTGGACGCCTATGGTCCGGTCACCGACAACGCCGGCGGCATCGCCGAGATGGCCGACCTGGACGAGTCGGTGCGCAAGACCACCGACGCCCTGGACGCGGTCGGCAACACCACCAAGGCGGTGACCAAGGGCTACGCCATCGGCTCCGCCGGTCTCGGCGCCCTGGTGCTGTTCGCGGCCTACACGCAGGATCTGAAGTTCTTCGCCGCCAATCCGGACCTGTATCCGTACTTCGCCGGCATCGTCGTCGACTTCGAGCTGTCCAACCCGTTCGTGGTGGTGGGCCTGATCTTCGGCGGCCTGCTGCCGTTCCTGTTCGGCGCCATGTCGATGACCGCCGTGGGCCGTGCCGCCGGCTCGGTCGTCGAGGAGGTCCGCCGCCAGTTCCGGGACGATCCGGGCATCATGGAAGGCACCTCCAAGCCCGACTACAGCCGGGCGGTGGACATGCTGACCAAGTCGGCGATCAAGGAAATGATCGTGCCGTCGATGTTGCCGGTGCTGGCCCCGATCGTGGTGTACTTCGTCATCTTCGCGGTGGCGGGCAAGGCGGAGGCCCTGGCTTCGGTCGGCGCCATGCTGCTGGGCGTGATCGTCACCGGCCTCTACGTCGCGATCTCCATGACCGTCGGCGGCGGCGCCTGGGACAACGCCAAGAAGTACATCGAGGACGGCAATCACGGCGGCAAGGGCTCCGAGGCCCACAAGGCCGCGGTGACCGGCGACACGGTCGGCGATCCCTACAAGGACACCGCCGGCCCGGCCGTGAACCCCATGATCAAGATCACCAACATCATGGCGCTCCTGCTGCTGGCGATCCTGGCGCACTGAGCGGACGGACCACGGTCCCGAAACAGAAAGCCCCGCGGGAGCGATCCCGCGGGGCTTTTGCTTTTCCGGTGCTGCTGCCGGTGGCGGCGCTCAGAGAACCGCCGGCGTCTCCAGATATTCGTCGTAGATGCGGTCCCGGTGCGCCATCAGTTCGCCGGAGGCCGCGGCCTTCACCTCTGCGGGCGCCGTCTCCCACATCTGGCGGAAGCGCGGGTGCATGGGCAGCTTGTCCTCGGGCAGCGGCGCCAACAGATTCGAGAACACGGCCCAGTAGATATCGACCGCGGTCAGGCTGTCGCCGACCAGGAAGCGCCTGCCCGCGATCCGCGCCGACAGCCCTTCGAGGATCTGGATGACGCGGCCACGATAGTCCTCGTCTTCCCGATAGCCGTACTTGCCGGCCAGGAACTTGCCCACCTTGGGGTGGAAGCCGCTGGCGCCTTCGCTTGCGAATCCCTCTCCGACGAGGAGATTGCGGGCTGCCCAGCCCAGTCCCATCTCGCCGCAGATCTCGTGGGCCAGCCCCATGACAACGGCCCGGCCCTCGAAATCGGCGGGCAGCAGCGGCGTCTCAGGCGCGAGGCGTTCAGCCAGCAACAGGATCCCGGCCCAGCCGCTGCGCAGCGGCTCGTCATCATAGGCCACGACGGGCGCCGACGAATCGCCCGCCCACTCGGCAATGGCGTTCTCGGGATCGTCCTCCGACTGCCCCGCGTACTGGCAGTCCAGTCCCTTGATGTGAAAGATGCCCTTGGCCGCTTCGGTCCAGGGGCTCGGCACTGCGCGCAGGCACGCCATGCGCAGCCCGGACATCGCCCGGGCCTCGGTGATGGATACGAATCTCGACATGTGAAAACCCTCCCCGGTTCAGACCTTCGGTCTAGCCCAGGGAGAGCCGGCATGGAACCGCGATCAGGCGGCGGCGGGCCGCTGCGCCAGACCTTCCATGATGGTCCGGTTCACCGCCACGAGGTCGTCGACGCTTTCCTGGCCGCGCATCACGGCGCTGGAATGACGGTCCACCCACAGCGCCAGCGAGATGATCGAGGCGCGGGTGGATTCCGGCAGCGAGTTGCCGTCCCGGGAGCAATCCGCCATCAGGGTCGACCACAGCCGCTTGTTGCGGTGGATCGCCTCGATGACGCCATTGTCATGACGGGGCAGGTCCTTGACCTCGATCAGCCGCCGCGTGATCTCGGCGAACAGGCGGTATTCGGTATCGCGCGGCGTCTCCACGACACGCTGCGCATTGCTATACGCTCGCAGGCTCATAGCTCAGTCTCTCTCTTTCGAAGTCGAGCAGGCGGCGGCACAGCGTCAGACCCTTGTAGTACTGACGGTCCATCACGCACTGGCTGATGGCGACACAATTCGCCAGGGCGTCAGCATCCGTGACGACCCCCATGAACTCCGACATGCGCAAGACGAATTCTTCGTAGAACCGCGGCCGGACCTTTTCGTCGAGATACATCGACATGATGGCGAAGTAGATTCGCTTCGCCGGCGTGTCGACGCGCTCGGGCTTCAGGATGTCCTTCTCCCGCAGGATCGACGCCTTGTTGTGCAGGACGAGCGTCGCGCGGCGGTCGCCATTGGCGATGACGGCGCCGTTGATGACGAATTTCTCGCCAGGCTTGAGGGTGAGTTTCAGCGCCATGTTGCGATCCGGCCGGTCGCCCGGCCCTCCCGAGACAGTTGAACATCCATGACGGCCGCGGGCACGGCCATCGATGCGGAATCTGCGCGGGCGCGGTTGATTTATCGTTAACGCCGAACAGCTCCGAGAGAAGTCATGCTTCAAACAATTTTAACCGTGCACGGTCTTTGATGCGGCTCGATCCAGAAACAACGGATGACCGTTTCCCATGGCCCGACACGCCCATCTGACCAAGTCCGAACCGCTGCAAGGCCCCAAGGTCGGCCGGACCATCATGCAGGGCGACACGATCCAGATCCTGGACGCGATCGCCCGCGTCGATGACGACCGCACGCCGACCAGGGCGGAGCTGAAACGCGCGATCCAGCATCTCGCCAAGGCCGGCAAGCTGTCACACATGAACAAGTTCGTGGAGGCCTCGGCCGAACTGCTGCAGGCCCACCGGCTGGACCCGCACAACGCCGACACGTTGCTGGTGCTGGGCAACAACCTGCGCCATGCCGGCAACGTCCAGGCCGCGATCCACGTCATGGAGAAGGCCCTGAAGGCCGCGGGCGAGGATCTGGAGCTGTTGTACGGGATCGGCCTGCTGGCCCAGGACCTGGGCATGCTGGACGCTGCCGAGCGCATGTACGCCATGGTCATCCAGCGCAACCCCGACGACCCCCGCGGCCATACGGCGCTGGCCGCCGTCAAGCGCGGCAAGGGCGAGTACGACCTGGCCATCGACACACTGAAATTCGCCATCGAGCAGTCGCAGCAGGACTACACGCTCTGGCAGGCGTTGGGCGTCACGGTGGCTGAAGCGCGGGGCGCCGATCATGCGCGGCCGTTCTTCGAGGAGTCACTCCGGCTCAATCCCGACTACGACCTCGCCTGGTCGAACATGGGCCACGCCTATTCCGCCGAGGGACGGTTCGCGGAGTCCCTGCCCTTCCTGGAGAAATCGGTGGCGCTCCGCCCCGACGACGCCGACACGCGGTTCTCCTACGCTTCCTCCCTGCTCGGTGTCGGCGACCTCGAAAAGGGCTGGGCCGAATACGAATGGCGCCTGGACCGGCGGCGCAAGGATTCGGTCGTCTTCGTCCACGACCTGCCCCGCTGGCAGGGCGAGGACATTTCCGACAAGACCATCCTGATCTGCGATGAACAGGGCATCGGCGACGCCATCATCTTCGCCAGCGCCTATCAGGACGTCATCGAACGCGCCGGCCACGTCATCATCGAGTGCGACCGGCGTCTTGTGACCTGGTTCCAGCGCTCCTTCCCCGACGCGACGGTGCACCGCCACGTCACCTTCCGCTCCAACGCCAAGATCCACCGCCACTATGGCTGGCTGCGGGAAGACGGCGTGCCGCAGCCGGACCTGTTCATCCCCTCCGGCTCGATCTTCCAGCTCGTGCGCGGCGATGTCGCCAGCTTCGCCCGCAACGGCGCCTACCTGAAGCCCGACCCGGAACGGGTGGCGTTCTGGCGCTCCCGTTTCGACGCCATCGGCGACGGCCCGAAGATCGGCATCTGCTGGTCCGGCGGTTTCATCACGCCGATCCGCGCCAAGGGCTACATGTCACTGATGGACTTCCAGCCCTTCTTCGACCTGCAGCAGAAGGGCGGCCATTTCGTGAACTGCATGTACAAGGACGCGCGCGAGGACTGCCGCCGCCTGGCCGACGAGAAGGGTGTCATCCTGCACGACTGGGACGATATCGACCGCCGTGACCAGCTCGACGAGGCGGCCGCCTATACCGCCGCCCTCGACTACATGGTTTCGATTTCCTCCTCGCCGGTGGCCATCGCCGGCGCGATGCAAATTCCTGCGATCACCCTGCTGCACAAGCACGACCGCTTCCATTTCGGCGCCGGCGTCGAGCCCTGGTTCCCGACCACGGATATCTTCGTCGCCGACCGGCCCGATGAATGGCCCGCCGTGCCCTGCGCCGCGGCCCGCAGGCGGGCCGGCGAGAGGTTGGAACTGGACTGAGACGACGATGCAGGACCTGATCCCGGTTATCGTACAGGCGCGCACGGGCTCGCAACGTTGTCCCGCCAAGGTGATGCGCGCGGTGGCCGGCCGTCGGCTGATCGACTACACCCTCGACGCGCTGGAACGCTGCCGCAGCGCCCGTCCGCTGATCGTGGCGACGTCCGACGATCCCCTGGACGATGCGCTCGCCGCCCACTGCACCGCGCGCGGGACACCGGTGATCCGCGGCCCCCTGCTGGACGTGGCCGGCCGCTTCCGCTGCGTCCTGGAACGCTTTCCCGTCCGCGCCTTCGTGCGTATCTCCGGCGACAGCCCGCTGATCGACTACCGCATCGTCGACCGCGCTGTGGAACTGTTCCGCGCTGAACGGCCGGACCTCGTGTCCAATGTCGTCGAGCGCACATTCCCCAAGGGGCAGTCCATCGAGGTCATCGACAGCGCCATCTTCCTCGGCGCCGAGAGCCGCATGCATGATCCTGCGGACCGCGAGCACGTGACGCCGTGGTTCTATCGCCCCGAGTCGGGCTATCGCATCGTCTCCATCCGCGCGGAGACCGACGCGAGCGCGACGTCGATGGTCATCGACACCGAGGAGGAGTTCCAGCGTTTCCGGCAGGTGGCGCGCGAGCTCTCCGCCCCCGCCTGGCGCTATCATTGGCACGAACTGGCGCCGAAACTGGAAGAGCGCAGCGCATGACCGCCCCGATCGCCGCGGGCGTGATCGGCCTCGGCGTCGGCGAACGCCACATCGCGGGCTATGAACGCCATCCGGGCTGCCGCGTGACCCGCCTCGCCGACTTCTGCCCCGACAAGCGCGCCGACGTCGCCAGCCGCCATCCCGACCGGCCGATCTCGGCGGATGCGGATGCGGTTCTGGACGATCCGGAAATCGCCATCGTCTCCATCGCCAGCTACGACCAGCATCATTTCGAGCAGGTCGTCCGCGCCCTCGACGCCGGCAAGCATGTCTTCGTCGAAAAGCCGGTCGTCCTGCGCGAGGATCATGCCCGCATCGTCCGCGACAAGCTGCGCGAGAAGCCGCATCTGAAGCTGTCGTCGAACCTGATCCTGCGCCGTTGCCCCCGCTTCCGCTGGCTGAAGGCGGAGATCGAGGAAGGCCGCTTCGGCGAGATATTCCATATCGACGCCGACTACCAGTACGGCCGTATCCACAAGCTGCTGGGCGGCTGGCGCGGCGAACTGCCGGGCTACTCGCTGGTGCTGGGCGGCGCGGTGCACATGATCGACCTCGTGCTCTGGCTGACCGGCGACCGCGCCGTGGAGGTCCAGGCCTATGGCAACCGGATCGCCACCCGCGACAGCGGCTTCGCCAATCACGATCTGGTCCAGGCGATCGTGCGCTTCGAGAGCGGCATGGTGGCCAAGATCGGCTGCAATGGCGGCTGCGTGAAGCCCCACTTCCACAAGCTGGAGGTCTACGGCACCGCGGCCAGCTTCGTTAACCGTTTGGAAAGCGCGTTTGTTTACCGTTCCCGTGATCCCGGCATGGAGCCGGAGGCGATCACGGAGGCTTATCCCGGTGTCGACAAGGGCGATCTTCTGCACGATTTCGTGGACGCGGTCATCGAAGACCGTGAGCCGGAGGTAGGCGTCGATGGGATATTCAGCGCCCTCGCCGTCTGCTTCGCCATCGAACGCGCCGTCCACAGCGGACGCGCGGAGCCCGTCCGTTACTTCTGAACCGAAGGAAATCCACTTCGGCCGCCCGATCCTGGGCGACGAGGAGCGCCGCGCGGTGCTCGAAGTGCTCGACAGCCCGCAACTCGTTCACGGGCCCCGCGCCGTCGCCTTCGAAAACGATTTTGCCGCCTGGTGCGGCGGCGGCGAGGCGATAAGCGTCTCCTCCTGCACCGCCGGCCTGCATCTCGCCTATTTCCAGATGGGTCTCGGTGAAGGCGACGAGGTGATCGTGCCCGCCCAGACCCACACCGCCACGGCCCATGCAGTCGAATATGTCGGCGCGAAACCGGTCTTCGTCGACGCCGAGCCGGTCACGGGCAACGCCGACCTGGATCAGATCGAAGCTGCCATAAACGACCGCACCAAGGCGATCTCGGTGGTGCACTATCTCGGCATGCCGGTCGACATGCGCCGCCTGAACGCGATCGCGGCGAAGCACGGCCTGCCGGTCATCGAGGACGCGGCGCTCGCCATCGGCTCCACTGTCGACGGCATCCACGCGGGCCTGCTGGGCGACCTCGGCTGCTTCTCCTTCTATCCCGTCAAGCACATGACCACGGCCGAGGGCGGCATGGTGCTGACCCGCGACGCCGCCATCGCCGAGCGCATCCGCCGCCAGAAGGCCTTCGGCCTGGACCGCACGGTGGTCGAACGCGCCGAGCCCGGCGTCTATGACGTCACCCAGCTCGGCTTCAACTACCGCATGAACGAGCTCCAGGCGGCCATCGGCATCGAGCAGATCAAGCGTCTCGAGGGCTTCCTCGCCGCGCGCCACCGCAACTACTGGCGTCTCGAGACGGGGCTGAAGGAAATCGGTGAACTCGATCTCCTGCGCTCCAGCCATGACGGCCTGGAAAGCAGCCACTACTGCCTGAGCGTGATCCTGAAGGGGCCGGCCGAGGGCCGCCGTTCGGAGATCGTGAAGGCGCTGAAGGCGCAGGGCGTCGGCAGCTCCGTCTACTACCCCGGCCCTGTCCCGGCGCTCGGCTACTACCGCGACAAGTACGGCCTGAAGGCCGAGGACTTCCCCCACGCGACCCGCATCAGCCGCCAGTCGATCGCGCTGCCGGTCGGGCCGCACCTGGACGAGGACGACATGGACCGAATTACGCAAGCGATGAAGAGGGCGATCCACGATGTCTGCAACTGATCATCCCCTGAAGGGGCGCAAGGTCGTCATCATCGGCGGCGCCGGCTTCATCGGCCACAACATGGCGCTGACCATGAAGCAGGCCGGCGTCGACGTCGCCGTCGTCGACAGTCTGGGCGTCAACAACTACTACGCCATCGAGCGCGAGCGGTACACGAACCCCAACGGCGAGATCTATCTCAACTTCATCAAGCAGCGCATGAACCTGCTGCACGAGGCGCGCGTGCCTTTCGTGGAGATGGACGCCCGCGACTATCATGGCCTGTCGGAGACGATGGAGGACCTGAACCCGGACGCCATCGTCCACCTGGCCGCGGTGGCGCACGCCAACCGCTCCAACAAGGATCCCTACTCCACATTCGACCATTCGCTGCGCACGCTCGAGAACGCCCTCGACGTGGCCCGCTCCTCGCGGCTGAACGTCGACCGCTTCGTCTACTTCTCCTCGTCGATGGTCTACGGCACCTTCGCCGACGGCGTGGTCGACGAGGAAACCTCGTGCAACCCGCTCGGCATCTACGGCGCGCTGAAGTTCGCGGGCGAGAAGATGGTGATCGCCTACAATCAGGTCTTCGGACTGCCCTTCACCATCATCCGCCCCTCTGCGCTCTATGGCGAGCGCTGCGTCAGCCGCCGCGTCGGTCAGGCGCTGATCGAGAACGCGCTGCGCGGCAACACGCTGACCATCAACGGCGACGGCTCCGACTGCCTGGACTTCACCTATGTCCAGGACCTGATCGGCGGGGTCATGGGCGCGCTGACCTCGAAGGACGCGGCCAACGAGATCTTCAACCTGACCTATGGCGACGCGCGCTCGCTCAACCAGATGGTCGACATCATCCGCCAGCACTTCCCGGGCATCGACGTGAAGCACAACCCGCGTGACAGCCTGATGCCGGAACGCGGCACGCTGAATGTCGACAAGGCGCGCTCGCTGATCGGCTACGATCCTCAATATCCGCTGGAGCGGGGCTTCGTCGACTACATCGACTGGTACAAGGCGAACTGGGACCAGCTCAACCAGGGCGGTGTCGACGCCGGCCAGGTCGTCTATCTGACCCGCCGCGCCTGGGCATGAACGACGCCCCGGCAATGGCGCTGCAGCCCGATTCATGGCTGAGCGAGATGATCGGGAAACCGGCCTGGCACCTGACGCCGACCGGCCGGGAACTCGATCGCGTGCCATTGCCCGGCGACGGTCCCTGCTTTGTCGACGCCAAGGCGCCGGCCAACGACGTGGAAACCGTGGGCCGCGTGGAGAATGCCGGATTCCGTCTGGTCGACACCAATCTGCAGCTCGAGCGGCCGGCCTGGCCGGTGGCCCGCAGCCGCACCGGGCGCTTCGCCCTGCCCGAGGACCGGGCGGCCGTGGAACGGCTGGCCGAGAGCGCCTTCACCTATTCCCGCTTCCACATGGATCCGCTCATCCCGCGTTCGACGGCCGACCGGATCAAGCGGGCCTGGGCGGGCAACTATTTCGACGGCAAGCGCGGCGACCACATGGTCGTCTCGGAGATCGACGGCGAGATCGCCGGCTTCCTGCAGCTTTTCCAGCAGGGCGACCTGCTGGTCATCGACCTGGTGGCCGTCAACAGCCGCTTCCGCGGCCGCGGCCTGGCTTCCGACATGCTGGCCTTCGCCGAATCGACCATCCCGGATCTCGGCCGCGTGAAGGTCGGCACCCAGGCCGCCAATGCGCGGGCCCTGCACGCCTACAGCCGCGACAAGTTCCGGATCATCTCCGCCACCTACGTTTTCCATTATCACGGGTAGAGCCATGCGGATCGCCAGCCACGACACCGACCAGCGCGCCTTCGTCATCGCCGAGATCGGCAACAACCACGAGGGCGATTTCGGCCTGGCGAAGGAGATGGTCCATCTCGCCGCCGACGCCGGCGTCGACGCCGTCAAGTTCCAGACCTTCCGCACGGAGCAGTTCATCGCGGCCGAGGACGCCGTCCGTTTCCAGCGCCTGAAGGGCTTCGAGCTGAGCTACGACCAGTTCGCCGAGCTGGGCGAGCTGGCGCGGGCCGAGGGCCTTGCCTTCATCTCGACGCCGCTGGACATGGAAAGCGCCGCCTTCCTCGACGGCCATGTCGACGCCTTCAAGATCGCCAGTTCCGACAACAATTTCTGGCCGCTGATCGATTTCGTCGCCGGCCGGGAGATGCCCACGATCTTCTCTACCGGCCTTGCCGACATGGCGCTGGTTCGGCAGGCCGCGGACAGGATTCACGGCCTCTGGGCCGACCGTGGGGTGGCGCCCGGCCTGGGCGTGCTGCACTGCGTCTCCGCCTATCCGACCCCGCCCGATGCGGCCAATGTCCGGGCTGTCGCCGCCATGCAGGCCGCCCTGCCCGATTGCGCCGTGGGCTATTCCGACCATACCCAGGGTATCGACGCAGCGGTCGTCGCCGTTGCCATCGGCGCGCGCATCGTCGAGAAGCATTTCACCATCGCGCATGACCATTCCGACTTCCGCGACCACCAGCTCTCCGCCGACCCCGCGGAAATGAAGGCGCTGATGGACCGCATCCGCCTGACCGAGACCCTGCTTGGCGACGGCCGCGTCGCCATGGCCGATTGCGAGCGCGACGCCGCGCCGCTCATCAGGCGCTCCATCGCCGCGAAAAGCCCGCTCCACCCCGGCCATGTCATCGGCGAGGACGACCTGATCTGGGTCCGTCCCGGCGACGGATTCGCGCCCGGCGAGGAAGACCGCGTCATCGGCCGCACGCTGACCGCGGCCATGGCCACGGGCCAGCGCTTCGCGCCCGATCTGCTGGCCTGACCGCCGATGTGCGGCATCGCCGGACATATCGGCCCGGTCGCGCTGCCACCGCCGCGCCTCCAGGCGGCCTTCCGCGCCCTGCACCGGCGCGGCCCGGACGCGCGCGGGCTGTTCCAGACCCATGAAGGCGCCGCTGCGGTCACGCTGCTGCACACCCGGCTCGCCATCATCGATCTGGACCGCCGCTCCAATCAGCCCTTCCGCCGTGGCGATCTGACCCTCGTTTTCAATGGCGAGATCTACAATCACGTGGAACTGCGCCGGGAACTGGAGGCGCAGGGCGCGCGCTTCGCCACGCGTTCCGACACCGAGGTGCTGCTGGAGGCGTATCGTCACTGGGGCGACAGCTGCGTCGACCGGCTGGAAGGCATGTGGGCCTTCGCTATCCATGACGCCGATCGCCACCGGCTGTTCCTCTCCCGCGACCCGTTCGGCGAAAAGCCCCTGCTCTGGCGCAATGGCCCCGACGGTTTCCACTTCGCCTCCGAAATCGCCTGCCTGGCGGCGCTGAGCGGCGAGCGGCCCGAGGTCGAGCAGGAGACCGTGCGCCGCTTCCTGGTGAACGGCTACAAGTCCCTCTACAAGTCCGACGCCCTGTTCCACCGCGGGGTGAAGGAGCTGCCGCCCGGCTGCAATCTCACCGTCGGCGGCAATGGCGATGTCGAGATCACCCGCTACTGGCGGCCCCGCTACGCGCCCGAAGCCGCCATGAGCTTCACGGAAGCCGTCGAGGGCGTACGCCATCACCTCTCGGAGAGCATGCGCCTCAGGCTCCGCGCCGACGTGCCCATCGCGTTCTGCCTGTCGGGCGGCGTCGACAGCGCGGCGCTGGCCTCCTTCGCGGCGAAGCATCACGGCGCGGACGTCGTGGCGTTCTCCATCATCGATCCCGATCCCCGCTACGACGAGAGCGACAACATCCGCGCCACCGTGGACGACCTGGGCTGCCGCCACCACGAGATTCGCCTGACGCAATCGTCGGACCTCGACCGCTTCGCCGATCTCGTCGGTTATCACGGCAAGCCCGTGGCCACCGCGTCCTATTACGTCCACAGCCTGCTGTCGGAAGCGATGCGGGAGCAGGGCTTCAAGGTCGCCGTCTCCGGCACCGGCGCGGACGAACTGGTCACCGGCTATTACGACCACTTCAACCTGCACCTGCACGCCATACGCAATCACCCCGACCGCGCGGCGCGGCTGCAGGACTGGCAGACGCATCTCGCGCCCATCGTGCGTAACCCGCACCTGCAGAACCCCGGACTCTACGACGACGACCCGGACTTCCGTGGCCACATCTACCTCAATGCGGACGTCTTCTCGGACTATCTGACCGAGCCCTTCCGGGAGGACTTCACCGAGGAACGGCTCTCCGGCGACCTGCTGCGCAACCGCATGCTGAACGAGCTCTGCGTCGAGGCAGTGCCGATCATCGTCCGCGAAGACGATCTCAATTCGATGCGCTCCTCGATCGAGAACCGGAGCCCCTATCTGGACCGCGCCCTCTGCGACTTCGCCTACACCATTCCGCCCGAGCACCTGATCCGCGACGGCTACGCCAAGGCGCCGCTGCGCGAGGCAGCGAAGGGCGTGCTCAACGACACGGTGCGTCTGGACCGGCACAAGAAGGGCTTCAATGCCGCCTTCCGCAGCCTCTTCGATCTCGACAACCCGAAGACTCGCGAGCGCATCCTGGACGACGGCCCAATCTTCGACATTGTCCGCCGGGAGAAGATCGAGGAAGCCATGGGCCGTGCGGAGCTGCCCAACAGCTTTTCGAAGTTCCTCTTCTCCTTCGTCTCCGCCAAGCTGTTCATGGAGCAATGGGCATGAGCGTCCGTTTCTGTCAGAGCTGCGTCCTGCCCGACAGCCGTCCCGGCATCGAGATCGGCACCGACGGGGTCTGCAATGCCTGCAAGGGCCACAGCGACAACCGGCTGACCATCGACTGGGCCGGACGCGGCCAGGCCCTGGAACGGCTCTTCGGCAGCGCGAAGGCGCGCAAGGCGCCCTATGACTGCATCGTCCCCGTTTCCGGCGGCAAGGACAGCTTCTGGCAGGTCGCGAAGTGTCTCGAGATGGGCATGAAGGTGCTTGCCGTGACCTGGCGCTCGCCGGGCCGCAACGCCCTGGGACAGGCCAACCTGGACCGGTTGGTGGCGCTCGGCGTCGACCACATCGATTTCTCGATCGATCCGTCCGTCGAGGCGCGCTTCATGAAGAAGACGCTGATGGAGACCGGGTCCAGCGCCGTGCCGATGCACCTCGCCATCTTCGCCATTCCCATGCGGATCGCCGTGCAGATACGCGTGCCGCTGATCGTCTGGGGCGAGAGCCCGTTCATGGAGTATGGCGGGCATAAGGGCGACAGCGACCTGGACCTTCTGAACCACGCCTGGCTGAAGCGGCACGGCATCCTGCAGGGCCGGGAGGCGCTGGACTGGGCCGGCGACGAGCTGAGCGCCGCCGAGCTGGAGGCCTACTGCCCGCCGACCGAGGAAGAATTCCAGCGGGCGCAGGTCCGCTCCATCTTCATGGGCTACTATCTGCAGTGGGATCCCGCCGAGAGCCTGCGCGTCGCCGAGGCCAACGGCTTCCGCCGCCGCCCCGAGGGCCCCAAGATCGGCCTCTACGACTATGCCGACATCGACTGCGACTTCATCTCCGTCCACCACTGGTTCAAGTGGCCCAAGTTCGGCTTCACGCGGCTGTTCGACAACTTGGCGCTGGAGATCCGCAATGGCCGGATGAGCCGCGAGGAGGCGCTGGCCACAATCGCGCGGCTGGGCGATCAGCGGCCCGACGCCGACATCGCCCGCGCCTCCGAGTTCATGGGGCTCTCGGCGGCCGAGTTCGCCGCGCTGGAGGAGAAGTTCCGCGATCACGGCATCTGGTCGGTCCACGACGGTCGCCGGGTGATCGAGGGTTTCCCCATCGAGAACTGGAACTGGCCGGCTGTGCCGATGGAGCGCGCCGCATGAGGCTGGCGGAAAGGAATCCCCCGCGTGTGTTCGAACCTGCGCCCGGCATCACCATCAGCGACTGCGGCGACGTCGAGCTGCGGCCGGACGAACAGGTCACGCTGGTCACCGAAACCGGGAAGCGCATGGATGTCGCCGCCAAGGATTTCGGCTTCTACGCCACACCGTCCGTGAACGGCCGGCTGAAATCGGAAGGCTTCAAGACAGCCCTGGTCCGCAATGCGCGCGGGCAGGTCTATGTCATGGTCGTCGACAGCGACCGCATGGCGGATTTCGATCGCTATTGCGCCGCGGAACGCCAGAGCGTGCTGGAGTGGCTCGATGAACGCCCCCTGGACTGAGGACACCATCCAGGGCGTGCTCGCCGCCAACCGGCTGCGCGAGGACGGGCGCCCGTTCCTGACGCTGATCGAGGCGGACGGGCGCGAACGCGCCTTCACCTATTCCGAACTGCTGAACCGGGCCGAATGCTGGGCGGCACATCTCGCGGGCCGCGGCATGGTTCAGGGCGACCGCGTTGTCGTGATCCTGCGCCATGGTGTCGACCTCTACGCCGCCTATATCGGCGCGCTGCTGCTGGGCGCGGTCCCTTCGATGTTCGCCCACCCCTCGCCCAAGCTCTCGGAAGCCGTCTATTTCGAGACCATCGGTACGCTGCTCACCGGCAGCCGCGCCAGGGCGCTGATCACCTATGAGGAGCTTGCGCCGAAACTCGCGCCGCTGGTGAACAGGATCGGTAGCTTCGAGCATCTGGCGACGCCCGGCGATCTCGATAGCGACCGCCGCGACTATCCCGCGCCCGCTCCTTCCCCTGACGACCCCGCCTTTCTGCAGTATTCGTCGGGCACGACGGGGTTGAAGAAGGGCGTCGTCATCAGCCACCGCGCCCTGCTCTGGCAGATCCGGGCCTATGGCGAGACCATCGGCGCCGACGAGCGCGACACCATCGTCTCCTGGCTGCCGCTCTATCACGACATGGGACTGATCGCGTGCTTCTTCCTGCCGCTGATCCGCCGCTGCCGGCTGGTGGCAATCTCGCCGTTCGACTGGGTGCAGCGGCCCGGCATGTGGCTTGACGCGGTGACAAGGCACAAGGGCACGCTCGGCTGGCTGCCCAATTTCGCCTATGCCTTCATGGCCAGGAACGCGCCTGCAGGCGGCTGGGACCTGTCGAGCCTGCGTGGCGTGGTCAACTGTTCCGAGCCGGTCACCGCGGCCGCTCACGACGCCTTCCTCGAACGCTTCCGCGCCCACGGCTTCCGCGAGGATGCGCTGGCCGCTTCCTACGCCATGGCTGAAGCGACCTACGCGGTCACGTCGGGCGGCTTCGGCGACCCGCTGCGGGTCGTCGAACAGGACGGCCGAAGGCTGGTCTCGTCCGGCGCCGTGTTGCCAGGCACCGAGGTCCGCATTCTGGGCGATGACGGCGAGATCCTGTCCGACGGCGCGACGGGCGAGATCGAGATTCACTCGCCCTCGCTCTTCCGCGAATACGACGACAATCCGGATGCGACCGCAGAGGCGCTGAACGGCGGCCGGTATCTCAGCGGCGATCTCGGTTTCCTGAAAGACGGCCATCTCTACGTCACCGGCCGCAAGCGCGACCTGATCATCATCGGCGGCAAGAACATCTACCCCCATGATATCGAGGCGTTGGCCGAAGGCGTGCACGGGATCACGCCGGGCCGGAGCGTCGCGCTCGGCGAGGCCGACGACGCCGCCGGCACGCAGCATCTGCTGGTGCTCGCCGAAAGCGACCGCCCCGAAGCCGAATGGGCGGGCCTGTCGGAAGCCGTACGCGCCACGGTCGCCGCCGCCACCGAGGTCAGCCCGCGCGCCGTTCATATCGTGCCGCCCCGCTGGCTCAGGAAATCGACCTCCGGCAAGCTGGCCCGCGGCGCCAATCTGGAACGCTACCGCGCGGAATTCGCCACCAGGCCCACGGCGCCGCAGATCGCGCCCGCCACGACGCTGGAGCGCGTGCGCCAGATCGTGAACGGCCAGATCCTGACGGCGGGCCGGGCGGACGATCATGATGCGCTCATCCGTTCGGGCCGGATCGACAGCTTCTCCATCGTGAACCTCGTCCTCGAGATCGAGCGCGCCTTCGACATCCGCCTGCCCGAGAGCGTGGCCGCCGACCCGGACGCCCTCGACACGATCGCCGCCATCGCAGCGACCGTCGAGCGCCTGAAAGACGGCGGCGGCGGCGAAGAAGCCGGCCTCGACTTCAACGCAGAAGACGTCCCGATGCGTGCGGACGGACCCGTGGCACTGTCGTCAAAGCGCGCTGGCTTCTGGACCTGGTACTACCGCTTCCGCTTCCGGACTCTCGGCGTCCGCCACGGCCGGGGCCTCCGTGTGCTGGGCCCGATCCTGCTCCGGCTCGAGGCAAATCCGCGCAATCTGACCATCGGCGACGGGGTCACGATCATGCCGTGGGCCGATCTGAAGGTGCGCGAGAACGGGAAAATCACCATCGGTGATGGCTGCGCCATCGACACCATGGCCCGGCTGGTGGCCGCGAACGACGCCGAGATCCGCCTCGGTGACCGCGCCCAGATCGCCTTCTCGTCGATCATCAACGCCGGCGAGAACGTCACCATCGGCCGCGACACCGCGACCGCCGGCCATTGCACCATCATCGCTTCCGAGCACAACTATCGCGGGCGCGAGCCCATCATGCGCCAGGGCTACCGGCATGAACCGGTGCTGATCGGCGCCGACGTCTGGCTGGCCTCCAGCGTGCTGGTCACGCCCGGCGCGAAGATCGGCAATGGCGCGGTGATCTCGGCGCGATCCACCGTGACGGGCACGATCCCGCCCTATGCGCTGGCCGCCGGCGTGCCTGCGCGGGTGATCGGCGCGCGCTGACGCTCAGCCGAGCGGCAGGCTGCGGATGTGGTTGGTCCAGCCGTGCTCCAGAGCCTCCAGCCGAGTCAGCAGCGCCGCCAGATCATTGCCTTCGGCGTCGAAGACGTCGGCGAAATCGGCCTCCAGCCCGGCGATCCTTTCCGACAGCGCGCGTCCGGTCCGGGTCAGCCGGACGATCGTCGCGCGGCGGTCCTGGGACGACTTGAACTGCTCGATATAGCCGGCCTCGACCAGCTTCTTGAGGTTGTAGGACGCATTTGAGCCCTGATAGTAGCCGCGCTCCGTCAGGGTGCGGACGTTCACCTCCGCCTCGCCGATATTGGTCAGAAGCAGAGCCTGGACGGCGCTGATGTCGCCGATGCCGAGGCGATCCAGTTCCGCCCGGATCACGTCCAGGTAGAGGCGGTGAAGACGCTCGATCATGCGGGTTACGGCGCGGTAGGCGCGGCCCGGATCGCGGGTCATGCTGTCCGGCTGATGGCTTTCGGCCATGAAGTCGCTCCGGCGGTTAAGCGAACGGTAAGATGATGGTGGCAGCGTTTCCTTAACAAGCCCCTGCCCCAACCAGGCCATCAATCATGAGTACGCGCGATATCGGTGAGATGGAAGACGGCGGCGCCACGCCGAGCGTCGTCGTGATCGACGACGACAGGGCCGGCGGCGAAATCATCGGCCGTTTCATCGCGGGTTCCGGCTTCACGGTGCGTGTCGAATCGAACGTCTTCGCCGGTCTGCACGCAGTCCGCCGGGCGCAGCCGACGGTGGTTCTGCTCGACATCCAGCTTCCGGGCATCGACGGCATTGCGGCGGCCGCGATGGTCCACCGCTACGCGCCGGCGGCCAAGGTCATCCTGATGTCGGGATTCCCCGAGCAGCTCTCCAAGGCGAGCCGGGATTCGCTGTCGGCCTTCGCCATTCTGGAAAAGCCGCTGCCGCTTCCCGCGATCGTGGATTTCGTCCGTCGCGCCGTCGGGTGACGCCCGTCACGCAATTGAAATTGCATGCTTATTCGTTCGTTAACCCTTGCCGCATAACGTGGGAAGCAAGATCGCACGACTGGAGCTTCTGGTGTTGAATCCGGCGCAGAGAGCCAAACCTGACGTCAAGGCGTTGTTTGATCTGGCTCAGCGCAAGAGCCGGGAAGGCCGCGCGCGTCTCTACGAGGATGTCTGGAACCTGTTCGAAACGGACGGCGACGCCCTGTCCGACAACGAACGGGGAATCATGACCGACATTCTCCGCCGCCTGAGCCACGACGTCGAGATGACGGTGCGCCGGCGCCTGGCCGAGAAACTCGCCGCCGACGACAACGCCCCGCCGGAACTGGCGGCCATGCTCGCCAACGACCAGATCGAGGTCGCCTACCCCATCCTGATGGACTGCCGCGCGCTGCGCGACGCCGATCTCGTCGAGATCGTCCGCCACCGCACGCTGCAGCATCAGTTGGCGACCGCCATGCGCGCCGACATCTCCGCCGAGGTCAGCGATGCGCTGGCCAGGCATGGCGGCGAGGACGTGGTGGTTGCCCTGCTGGAGAACAGCAGCGCGCAGATCTCCGAAGTGCTGTTGGAGCACCTGGTGGCCGAATCGGAGCGCGTCGACCGGTATCAGAAGCCGCTGCTGCGCCGGCCGGATCTTCCCAAGCCACTGGCCAAGCGGATGTACGCCTGGGTTTCAGCGGCGCTGCGCCAGTACATCCTGGACAACTACAAGTTCGACCAGGCCGCGCTGGACGAAACGATGCTGAACGCCATGAACGAGGCGGTGCGCGCCAACAACGGCGAAGACGAGCCACGCGACCCCTCTGAGCGGCTGGTGGAACGGCTCTACAACGCCGGGCAGCTCAACGCGGGATTCGTCTTGAAATCGCTGCGCCAGGGCGAGGTCAGCCTGTTCGAATACGCCCTGGCCCGGCTCTGCGGACTGCGCGTCGAGCTGATGCGGCGGCTGGTCTACGAACCGGGCGGCGAGGCCTTCGCCATTGCCTGCCGGGCGCTGGAGATGGATCGGCAGGTTTTCCTGACCATGTATGATCTGACGCGCGCGGCGCGCGGCTCGCTCACGCGCAGCCACTCGGAGGAACGCCAGCGTCTGCACGACCTCTATCACGACATCTCGTTCGAATGCGCGCTCGCCGTCGTGCGCCGCTGGCGCCAGGATCCGGACTATCTGGCAGCGCTGAACCAGCTCGCCCACCAGAAGTAGGCCGGCCGCCCACGCCTTTACACGCCGGGTCCGCCGCGCAATATAGCGGACTGGACCTGAGCAATCGGAAGGGCGAACCATTGATCGACCCGTTCGGCAGAACGATCAGCTATCTCCGCGTCTCCGTGACGGACCGCTGCGATTTCCGCTGCGTCTACTGCATGTCGGAGAACATGACCTTCCTGCCCAAGTCGGAAGTGCTGAGCCTGGAGGAACTGGATACCCTCTGCTCGGCTTTCGTCGCCAAGGGCGTACGCAAGCTGCGCATCACCGGCGGCGAGCCGCTGGTGCGCCGCGATGTCATGACCCTGTTCCGCAATCTCGGCCGGCATCTGGAAAGCGGCGCGCTCGAGGAGCTCACGCTGACCTCGAACGGCAGCCAGCTTCACCGCTTCGCCGACGAACTCGCCGCCATCGGTGTACGGCGCGTCAACGTCTCCATCGACACGCTGGACCCCGAGAAATTCGAGCGCATCACGCGCTGGGGCAAGCTGGACAAGGTGCTGCGCGGCCTGGAGGCGGCGCAGAAGGCCGGGCTGCACGTGAAGATCAACACCGTGGCGCTGAAGGGCGTCAACGAGGACGAGATTTCCTGCATGGTCGACTGGTGCGGCCGCCACGGCCACGACCTCTGCCTGATCGAAACCATGCCGCTGGGCGACATCGACGGCGACCGCACCGACCAGTATCTGCCGCTTTCCATGGTCCGGGCGCGCCTGGCGCAGGACTGGACGCTGCAAGACACCGACTACAAGACCGGCGGCCCTGCCCGCTACACCGTGGTGAAGGAGACCGGCCAGCGGCTGGGCTTCATCACCCCGATGACCCACAATTTCTGCGAGAGTTGCAACCGGGTGCGGCTGACCTGCACCGGTACGCTCTACATGTGCCTTGGCCAGGAGGATGCGGCCGATCTGCGGGCGCCGCTGCGCGCCGACCCGAGCGGCAATGCTCTCGACCAGGCCATCGACGAGGCCATCGCGCGCAAGCCGAAGGGCCATGATTTCATCATCGACCGCCGCCGCGCCGCGCCTGCGGTCGGCCGGCACATGAGCGTCACCGGCGGCTGAACCCGGGCCGTTTGACGGCGACGCGCCCATCGCGGGCATGTATCTTGCTGAAATTCCTGTGCGGATCGTGCGCTGTGCCAGCAGGGCACAGGGCGCGCCGCGCCTGAACGCAGACGCCCGGGGTCCCAACGCGCCATGATCGCGCGCCGCATCATACCGAAGTTCCTCTCGGTGACGGAAAACGTCAGCCGGGGCATGACCGTTGCCGGTCTCGCCCATGGCGCGGCGCTCGGCGTTCTGATCGTGGCCGCGCCGCAGCTCTTCGACCGCGATCTCGACCGTTTCGCGCCGCCGATTTCGATCCAGATCTTCGAGGGCGTCTACCAGCAGCCCGAGCCGCAGAACGTGCTGCGCATCGAGCCGGACCTGCCCGCGGCGATCCCTGTGGAGACCGCGATCGAATCCAGCGACCCCGATCCGCCCGAAGACGCAGTCGCCAGGCCGGAGAATGCGCCCGAGATCGCGCTGCCCGATGTACGCCCGGCCGCGATCGAGGCCGCCCGCCGCGCGCCCCGTCCGGCCGATGCCGGTGCCGCCCCCGAGCCGGCCGCGCCGGGCGACGTCGCCCTGATCTACGAACGCGGCGCGCCGCTGACCCCGGACGAGGAGAGAGGCGAGAGAGAGACACCTGACGCATCGCGCCTGCAGGACCGCGAGCGGCTGCCCGAGGACGCACGCGCGATCGAGGCCGAGATCCGCCGCCTGGAGGCGATGAAGGCCCAGGCCGTGGTCGAACAGAAACTCGCCGCCGCCCGCAAGCAGGAGGCGGCGGCGCGCGACGCCGAGGAGCGGCTGGCGGCCATGCAGCGCCGGCTCGAGCGGCTGCAGATCGCCAAGGCCGAAGCGCGCGTGCCCAGGATCGAGCCGCCCGACCGCGCGACCCCGGAAGCCCCGCGCCAGATCGCACAGGATGCGCGTACACGCGCCACCGTCACACCGGATGCGGCGAAGCCGGAGAAGGCGGCGGAGGTCCTGGAACGCTCCGAGAGGCGCGAAAAGCAGGATGACGCACTGACACCGGCTGAACGGGAAAGGGCGCGCCAGGCCGTCGAGCGTTATCGCAAGGCCGCCGAGGAAGGCATTCCCGCCGCGGAGATGAACCTCGCCCGCGCCCTCGACCGCGGTGATGGCGTCGAGAAGGATCGCGCCAGGGCCCGCTCAATCATGGAGAACCTCGCCGAGAAGGGCTACGAGCCGGCCCAGATCGAACTGGCGAAGAAGCATCTGACCGGCGATGGCGTGGAGGAGAGTCGCAAGAAGGCCTACATCCTGCTGAAGAACGCTGCGGAGGAGGACAACGTGGTCGCCCGCCGCGCGCTCAGGGCGCTGCGCGACGAGATGAGCCTGGAGGAGCGCCAGCAGGCGGAGCGGGAGGCAGCCGACCGGCGGCGGAAGCTCGAGCAGCAGCGCCCGGAGAAGCGCCTGCCGCCGGCGCGCCAGAAGGCGCTGGACGAGAACCTGCGCGAGGCCGTCGACCGCGGGAATATCGGCAAGATGGAGACGCTGCTTCGCGCCGGCGCCGATCCCAACGCCATCGACGCTTCCGGCCGGGACGCCATTATCGCCGCCGCCTGGCGCGGACGCGAAATGGTGGTGGAGTTCCTGATCGAGAAGGGCGTCGACATCGACACCGTCGACCTGGATGGCCGCACCCCGCTTGCATGGGCCGCCATCAATGGCTACGTGCATATCGTCGAGGATCTGCTGGCCCACGGCGCCGACCCGAACGCCCGCGACGACACGGGCACGACACCGCTGATCCGTGCGGCGTGGAACGGCCACTTCGAGGTTGCCGAAACGCTGCTCAACGGCGGCGCGAACCCCTTGATCGAGGATCGGCAGGGCAAGACCGCGCTCGACCGGGCGCAGGAAGAATCCTGGCCCCGCGTGGTCCGGCTTCTGGAAGGACGCATCTCGGCCAACTGAACCGGCGCAAGATCGGGAGTTGATGATGGAAGAGTTGCTGCAGACGGACTACGTCCCGGTAGGCGAGGCATTGCTCCGCGTCCTGGCCGCCGCCGGCTGCGGGTTCATCCTGGGCCTCGACCGGGAACTGAAGAAGAAGCCGGTCGGCCTGCGCACCTACATGCTCGTCGCGGTCGGCGCGGCCGCCTTCACCATCGCGGGCATGGAACTCGCTCACCAGGATGCGCCGGTCAACAACCGGATCGATCCCGGCCGCGTCATCGAAGGCATTATCGGCGCCTTCGGCTTCCTCGGCGCCGGCGCCATCATCAAGTCCGGCGAGGACCGGCTGTCAGGCATGGCCAGCGGCGCCGCCACATGGGTGACCGGCTCGATGGGCGTGGCCTGCGGCCTCGGCCTGTTCTGGCTGGCCCTGCCGCTGGCTGTGGGCGCCGCAGCCGTCCTGTTCGTCCTCGAGTTCATCCAGGGCCGGACCGAAGCGATGAAGAACCCCAATTACCGCAAGGCCGGCGGCAAGCACTTCCGCTAGGTGAACCGGGCCGCCAGCTTTTCCGACGCTGCGTCGAGTATGTCGTCCTGCTTGGAGAAGCAGAAGCGCACGAAGTTCGACGGCGCCTCCGCGCCGGCATAGAAGGCGCTGACCGGCACCGCGGTGACGCCGGCCTCCTTCGTGATCATCTCGCAGAACGCGACGTCGCCGTCGGTGAAGCCCAGCCCCCGGATATCGGCGTTCAGGAAGTACGTGCCCTGACAGGTCGCGGGTTCGAATCCGGCGGCCACCAGCCCCTCGGCAATGCGGTCGCGCTTGGCCTGCATCACCGCCGCCAGGCCGGCGAAGTAGCTGGCTTCCTTTTCCAGGCCGTAGGCGACGGCGCGTTGCAGGTTGGGCGGTGTGGTGAAGGTCAGGAACTGATGCGCCTTGGCGATGCGCTGCAGCAGTTCCGGCGCCGCGGTGGCGTAACCGACCTTCCAGCCGGTCAGCGAGAACGTCTTGCCGGCCGACCCGATCTTGACCGCCCGGTCGCGCATGCCCGGCAGGGTGATCAGCGGAATGTGCGCCAGCCCGTCGAAGACGATGTGCTCATAGACCTCATCGCAGACGGCGTAGGCGTCATGGGCCAGAACCAGTTCGGCGATCAGATCCAGCTCCGCACGGCTGAACGCCTTGCCCGCCGGATTGAGCGGGTTGTTAAGCAGGATCAGCTTGGTCCTGTCGGAGAACGCGGCGCGCAGCCGGTCTTCGGGCAACTTCCAGTCAGGCGGCGACAGGCGCACCAGCTTCGGGACGCCGCCCGCCCGGCGGATCATGGGCAGATAGGAATCATAGAGCGGCTCGAAGCAGACGACCTCGTCGCCCGGCTCGATCAGCGCCAGAAAGCATGCGGCCAGCGACTCTGTCGCGCCCGACGTGACCATCGTCTCCGCCTGCCAGTCGACGTCCAGGTCATAGAACCGCTTCCCGTGGGACGCCACGGCCTGGCGCAGTTCCGGCACGCCGAGCATCGGCGGATACTGGTTGGGCCGGTCTTCCAGCGCCTCGGCGGCGACGCGCCGGACGTCCTCCGGACCGTTGTCGTCCGGGAAGCCCTGGCCGAGATTGATCGAACCGTGCTGCATGGCCAGACGGCTCATCAGTTCGAATACGGTCACCCCGTACTCGCCGAGGATCGAGTTGCCTTGTTTCATGTCAGTGTCTTGCAGGTCTGCTTGTCATGGGCGTGCGGTCGAGCGCGGCACATAGCACGCGGTAGAGCTTTCCGACATCCGCGCTGAGAAAGACCGAGGAGAGCAGCCCCTGGCTGTCTGCCTCGTCCACTGCCTGCAGCAGGGATTCGTACTCGTTGACGTACATGTCCACGTGACGGCGGAACTCGCCGTCTTCGGCATACGCACGGGCGATCCGCTTGCGCTGGCCGCGCTCGGCCAGCCGGCGGGCGAACAGACCCCGGTCCCCCTTGCGGAAGGCGCGCCATTGCCGGTCGTCGACCGTGTCGCCGAGCATCGCATGCATGTCCACGGACAGTGAATGCAGACCTTCCGAGACCATGGCCGCGGAGCGCAGGAAGCGCTTGTCGCGGTCGAGCCGGATGTCCTCGCGGACGCGCCGCGCCGCATCCGCGGCCTTCTCCGCCGCCGACTGCAGCTTGTCCGCCTGCCCTTCGAAAGCGCGGGCGGCCAGTCCGGACTGGATGGTCACGGCCTGGGACGCGCCGGCGACGGCTGTCGCCTGCTCGCCCAGAAGGCGGCGCGCCCGGTCCGCCGCCTTCTCTGCGAGCGACACGGACTCGGCGAATGCCTCGCGCTGGCGGGTCATCGCCGTGTCCGACTTCTCAGCCGTCTCGGTCAGCGCCCGGCCCGCCTCACCGGTGCGCTCGACCTCCTCGGTCATGGCGCGGACCGTCGCGACCAGATCCTCGTTCAGCCTGGCCGAGGCGGCGCCGAGCGTCTCGATCCTGGTTTCGAAGGCCTCCGATTTCTGCTGCAACTCGGACAGCGCCACGGCGACAGTCCCGGTCAGTTCCCGGCCGCCTTCCACCGCGCTCTCGCGCATCGCCTGCAGCCGCCTGGCCTCCGCCTCGAAGCCGGCGCGCAGTGTCTCCGCCGCGCGTGTCGCCGCTTCCTCGGCCTCCGATACGGCGGCCAGGCGCGACTGAAGCAGGGCTTCCAGTTCGCTGCCGCGCTCACCCAGCGTCGCCGCGACCTGCTCGCTCCGCTCCACCTGCGCCTCCAGACGGCGGGTCACCTGTTCGGCGCTGGCCCCTGCGGCCTCGCCGGCATTGACGAAGGCGGACATCCGAGCCCGGGCCTGCTCCAGTTCTCCGGCCAGACGCTGGGCATTTGCGGTGACTGCCTTGGCCAGCCGCTCGTGCTCGGCCGCGAAGGCGTCCCGCTCCTCCGACAGGCGCCGCGCCCGCTCCAGGCTTTCCTCGGACGTCCGGACAAGATCTTCCCGCATCGACGCGCTGGCGTCGGCCAGCCGCCCTGCGGCGATCTCCACCTCGCCGGCCTTGGGCAGGGCCGCGGCCATGGCGCTCGCGGCCTCCTCCATCGCGGCGCTGGCGGACTTCGCGGAGTTCTCGCCGGAATTCGCCGCTTCGGCAATGCGCTCCGCCGTCCGCTCGAGCATGGCCTGGGACGCCTGATTGCGGTCGGTGAGCGCCTGCATCTGCCGCGCGATCGCCTCCGCCTTTTCCAGATTCGCATTGGCGGCGCCGTCGGCCGTGGCGCTGAGCGCGGTGGCCCTGAGTTCGATCTCGTCGGCTGCGCCGAGAACCCGGCCGGAAACCGCGCCGGCCCGCTCGTCCAGCCCGTCGATCTCCTGCTGCAGCCGGGCGGTCAGATCCATGATCCGGTCGCGCACGCGCTCGGCCTCCTCGGTCAGAGCGCCGCTGCCGACCTCCAGGCTTTCGGCGGTGATACGGGCGAGCTCGCTCGCTTCGGTGACCTTCCGGGCAAGGCCCGAAAGCGATGCCGAAAGCGCCTCGTCCGCGCCGCCGGCATGTTCCTGCAGCCGTTCCAGCACCCCTGCAATGCGGTCGCCCTCGCCCGCCAGACGGCCGGCGGCCTCGGTCATCTGCCGCTGCATGCCGTCGGCGGTCTCGCCCAGGCGGCTTCCGTTCTCCTCCAGCGACTGCGCCGTCCGGTCGCCAAGCTCGGCGATGCGCACGATCTCGCGGCCCAGCACGGCGGATGAATCGGTGACATCGCTCAGCAGGGCACGGACATCGCGCGTGCGTTCCTCGGCCCGTTCGGCGCCGGCGCCGGCGGCGGCGTCCAGACTGGCGACAGCCGCTTCCAGTTCGCCGATCCGCTCAGCCAGCCGCCCGGCGGCGCCGTCCGCCGTGGCCGCCGCCGCCGACAGTTTCAATTCCAGTTCGGCCGCGGCACCGCTCAGATTCTCGCCCAGCTCCGAGCTGATCTTCTGCAGGCCCGTTTTCTCCGTCTCCAGGCTGCCGATAGCGCTCCGGGTTTCGTCCACTGCCCGCTGGAGTCCGCCGACGACGCCTTCCAGTCTGGCTGCTGTCTCCCCGTCCAGGCCCTCGGCCAAGGCGCGGAGTCGGCCGGCCATCCCTTCCAGTCCCTCGGTGCGGTCGCGCCAGAGATCCACGAACACGCCGAAGGCGTCTTCCGTCTCCCGCGCCTGCGCGCCGAGCCGCCCCTCGACCGCAACCAGCCGTTCCGCCGAGAGCGCAGCGCGCTCCTCCAGACGGCCCGAAGCTTCCTCAAGGTCCCCCGAGCGCGCGGTCAGTTCCGCGGTCACCGCCCGGCTGCGTCCCTCCAGGACTTCCAGGTTCTCCTCGATGCTGTGGCGGATCGCGGCGGCCAGATCCCGCACCTGACCATCCAGCGTCGACATGTTCTCGCCCGCCCCGCCCACGGCCTGCTCGATATCCTTGAGCAGAAGGGCCAGTTCGGCGACCGATTCCGACAGCCGCGCCGAGGCCCGGTCGGATGCGCCCGTGGCCTCGTCCACCGTCGCCCGCATGGCTCCCGTCCGGCTCTGAAGGTCGGACATGAAGGCCGACAGATCATCCGACAGACTGGCGAAGGATCCGCCCGCCGCCGACGTCGCATGCTCCACCCGGTCGGCGACCTGTTCCAGGCGTTCGGCCGCCCCCTGTTCCGCGGCCAGCGCCGCCGCGGCAATCCGCGCCGCGATGTCTTCCAGTTCGCCGGTGCGCAGGGTCACGACGTCACCCAGTTGCGCCAGACGCTCGTCGACACGGTCGCCGGCGCTCAACAAGGACAGCGCCGCACCTTCGATCGACTCCACGGACTGCCGGGCGCGTTCCTCGCTGCCTTCGGCGCCGCGGGCAACCTCGTCGAGCGCCTCGCCCAGGCTGCGGACGGCGTCCTGGCCGCGTTCCGCCAGGTCCCGCAGACCGGCATCGCTGCGCGCCGCTTCCAGCCCGACTTCCTCCAGCGCGGCAGACAGTTCGGCTACGCGCGCCGACAGCCGCGCCGACGTCTCCCGTCCCTTCTCCCCGGAGGCCTCGGTGCGCTGCTCCAGGAAGGCGATCTGCTTCTCCAGGTCGCGGGCGGTCCCGGCGAGGCCGCCGGAGACCGCGGCCAGCCGTTCGGCCGACCGCTCCGTGGCCGCTTCGGCAAAGCTGGCGACCTCCCGCACGCGCTCCTCCAGGCCGGCCATGCCTTCCTCGACGACGCCCGACAGATGCGAAACGGTGGCGTCGATCCGCTCCTGCGCGGTGGACAGCCTGATGTCGGCGGCTTCGATCTGCCGGCCCGCAGCGGCGAAGGCCGCGCCGGCTTCGGTCACATGCGCTGCGGCGCCTTCGGAGCGATCTGCAGTCGCGGACGCCGTCTCGCCCGCCGCCTCGGCATGCTCGCGGAACAGGTCGACCGCGGCCCGGGCCTGTTCGACCGCGGCCAGCAGCGCCTGCTCCGCTTCGCCGGCGCCGACATTGACGCTGTCTAGAGAGCCCGCCAGTTCGGCCATCCGCCGGTCAACGCGGCCTGCCGCCTGATCGGACGCCCGAATGGCCCCCGATGCCAGTTCGCCCAGTTCCTCGAGCCGCTCCCGCGTGGATTGATCCAGATCGCCGATCAGGGTGCGGATCTCGCCGGCAGCGGTGCGCACCCGAATCAGGCTGTCGTCGACGCCCTTGCCGACCGCTCCGGACTGATCCGCCGTCCGCGCCATCTCCTGGGAAAGCGCCTCGATCCTGGCCTTGAGATCCTGGGTGGCGCCCGCAATACGGCGCACCGTCTGGTCGCTCTCTTCGCGCAGACGCCCCAGCGGCTGATCGATGGAATGGCCGATCTGCTCCGCCCTTCTGGCCACGATTTCAACGGTTTCCCCGGCCGCCTTCACCTTGGATTCCAGGGCGGCGCCGATCTCCGCCGTGCGCCGTTCGGCCAGTGCCACAGTCGCGCTCAGATTGCCGCTCTCGGTCCGGCCCAGTTCACGCACCCTTTCGCCGACGCGCTCGAACTCCGCCAGCAGCCGGTTCTGTTCCGCCAGAGCATCGCTCAGCAGCGCGGAGACATCGTCGGCCCGGCCGCCGGCGGCAGCGGCGTTGCGCGACAGCGCCTCTGCCCCCGCGCCGATGCGGGAGTCCAGGGATTCCACGCGGGCGAGCGCATTGGACAGTTCCGACTCGACGGTCTGGCTCAGTCGGCGCAGCGAGAGCGCCACGGCGTTCAGTTTCGCCTCCGCCTCGGCGTTCGGACCGCTGATGTCCGACAGCACTTCCAGAAGGGCGGCGCGGCTGCGGCCCGCCTCGACGCTGCGCCAGTAGAGGAAACCGGCGAGCCACAGGAACAGCGGCGGCGTGAAGGCCGCCAGCACCAGCAGCGCCACTTCGTGCGGCAGCATCAGGCCGAGCGAGCCGAAGCCCACCGACCAGGCGATGTAGCGCCAGACCAGGATCGCCCAGACGACGGTCGCACCGCCAAGGACCACGGCGGTGACGCGCCGGACCCTGCCGATATCCGCGGCCGCAGCCTCGTCCGCCGCCTCCGCGCGAACCGCTTCCTCTTCCGAACGTCCCGACCATTTCAGCAGCATCGGTTCAGTCTCCTTCGGCGGTGTCGCCCGGCGGCAGGCTCGCGGCGCGGTCCGCATGCTCCTGCAGGATCGAAATCAGTTCCGCGGCGTCCAGCGGCTTGGCCAGATAACGGTTCATGCCTGCGTCCATGCAGCGCGAGACATATTCGTCGCCCGGATGGGCCGTCATCGCGATGATCGGAATGGCGCCGGCGGTGCCGGGCATCTGCCGTATGGCGCGGGTCGCGCTCAGTCCATCCATTTCCGGCATCTCGACGTCCATCAGCACGAGGTCATAGGGCAGCGTGCGCAGCGCCTGCAACGCCTCGCGTCCGCCGCCCGCGACCACGGCCTCATGGCCGGAAATCTCGACGATCGAGGCCGCCAGCTTCTGGTTCACAGCGACATCGTCGACGACCAGAACGCGCAGGCGCGCGCCCGGGGCGGCAACGGTCCGGCGCGGACGGGCGCTCTCGTCCGGCGCTTCGGCCGGCCCGCCCGCCAGCGCCCGGTGGAATCGGGCGCGGCGCACCGGCTGCAACAGCCGTGCATCGAACAGGGCGTCTTCATCCTCCGGCACCGCCTCGACAACGCCCACCGGCACGGTCAGGACCAGCCGGCAGTTCTTCGGGGCGGCATCCGCCCGCACACGCCGCGCCAGATCCCCCGCGCCGCCCCTCACGCGCCAGTCGATCACCGCAACCGGATCGCCGCCGGCGGCCCGCAGGCAGCGGAGTCCCTCCGCCGGATCGTCCGCTGCCCGCACCGTCGCGTTCCAGCATTCGGCATAGCGGGCGGTAACGTCGCGCACCACGCCGGACGGACCGACCAGAATCACCTCGACGCCATCCAGGGAGTCGGGCGCCTGCGCCTGCTTGCCGGATCGTATGGGCAGGTCGACGCGGAAGGTCGAACCGCCGCCATCCTCGCTTTCGACCGAGATCTCGCCGCCCATGGCGTCCACCAGGCGGCGCGAGATCGCGAGCCCCAGTCCCGTGCCGCCGAACCGCCTGGAAATGCCGCCCGCCTGGCTGAACGGGCGGAACAGGCGGGGCAGAACGTCGGCGGGAATGCCGATGCCGGTATCGGTGACTTCCAGACGCAGCATGGCGCGCGACTGCGGCGCCAGCGTCGCCGTCAGCGTCACCGAGCCCTCCTCGGTGAACTTGATCGCATTGCTGAGCAGGTTGAGCAGCACCTGGCGCAACCGCCCGGCGTCGGCGGTCAGGATGTCCGGCACGTCCGGGGCGATGTAGCTGGCCAGTTCGAGCCCGCTGGATTGCGCCCGTTCCGCCATCAGGCCGACGGTCCCTTCGATGGTCCGGGCCAGTTCGAAGGGACTGTCGTCCAGTTCCACCCGGCCCGATTCGAGCTTGGTCAGGTCCAGGATGTCGTTGATCAGATTGAGCAGAGCATCCGCCGATTCCTTGATGATGTCGGCGTAGGAGCGCTGTTGCGGGCCGAGCTTCGTGCCCTGCAGCAATCCGGTCATGCCGATGATGCCGTTCATCGGCGTGCGGAGTTCATGGCTGATGGTGGCGAGGAATTCGGATTTGGTGCGGTCGCCGGCCTCCGCCGCCTGCCGGGCGGCCTCCGCCGAACGGTGCGCCGCCTCCAGCCGTTCGATCAGGTCCGTGTTCTGGAACCGGAGCGAGAAGGACTCCCTGAACCGCTTGTTGAGGATGCGCAGCCAGCCCAGCAGCACCGCGAAGCCCAGCAGACCCATGGCAGCCGTGGCGACGCCGAGTTCGTCACCCGTCAGCGCGAGCATGAACAGCAGCGGCGCCACCGTCGGCACGGCCAGCGCGATGAAGGCCGGCGGATAGAGCGCCCTGTGGACGATGGCGGCAAACAGCGAGCCGAAGGTGAGCAGGGCCAGAAACGCCTGATGCGGATAGGAACCGGGGTCGAAATAGCCCGCCAGGCAGGAACCCCAGATCACCCCCACCACAGCGGAAAGCGCGACATACCGCAGGCCCCAGGCCTCGGCGTTCTCCGGCGCAGTGCCTGCCGCATCGAACGCCTTGCGCAGCCGGTCGCCGGCAATCGTGAACAGGGCCGCGCCGACGATCAGGACGATGGTCGGCCAAAGCGCGCGGTCGACGAAGACGGTGCCGAGGATCGCGACCAGAATGAAGGGACTGACCCGCAGCCGGGACGAATCGCGGATCAGTTCCGCGATCATGGCCGCGCGGATGCGGGAATCGCGGTCGAGGGACGACGAATCGCCCGGGCTTCCCGCCGGCCGCCGCGGCGTCACGTCGACGGCCGAAAGCGCACTATCGCCGATATTCTGCGAAGCGCCGACGCTGTCCATACCGACGCCCACTCCCAAGCGCTGCCCCCTGACCGGTCAAGGTGTCACGACCGGGCGCGAAGGGCAATCTTCCGGGGCGCAGGGGGCCGGCGGCGACTCACCAGGCGGTGTAGCCGCCATCGACGACCATTTCGGCGCCGGTGACGAACCGGCTCTCGTCGGAGGCAAGGTAGACCACGGCGTGGGCGATGTCGGCGGGCTCCCCCAGATGACCGACCGGATGCCGGCTGGCGATGTAGGCCATGACCTGATCGGGTTCGGGACGCTTGTTGACGGCATCCACCACCATGGGCGTCTCGATGTAACCCGGATGGATCGAATTGACCCGGATCGTCAGCCCGGCCTGCGCCGCGTCGACCGCGGCGGACTTGCTCAGCAGGCGGACCCCGCCCTTCGATGCGCAGTAGGCGGCGGTACCGGCATTGCCGACCAGCCCGAGAATCGACGAGATGTTGATCACCGAACCGCCCGGCCGCATGCGCCGGAAGGCGAGCCGCGTGCCGAGAAAGACCGAATCGAGGTTGACCGACTGCACGCGCCGCCACTGGGTGAGCGTGGTCTCCGCCAGAGGCCGGTTCTCACCCAGGCCGGCATTGTTGACCAGCACGTCGAAGCCGCCGAAGGCCTTCTCCGCCTCGTCGGCGACCTCGTCCCAGCGCCCTTCGACGGTGACGTCCTGCGCCAGCGCCAGGGCTTCCCCGCCCGCGTCCGCGATCCCGGCGGCGACGGCTTCCGGCGCCGCCAGATCGGTGACGATCAGGCGGGCGCCCTCGGCGGCGCAGCGCAACGCGGATTCCCGGCCCAGGCCCGAGGCTGCGCCGGTGATCCAGACGACCTTGCGGTCGAGACGGCCCATCTCAGCGAACCGCGCCGGAGGCCTTCAACCGTTCGATCTCATCGGGGGTGAAGCCCCACTCGGTCAGCACCTCGTCGGTATTCTGCCCCGGATCGGGCGCGACGGTCGGCCGGCCGTTGGGCGTACGGGAGAAGCGCGGCGCGGCGTTCGGCTGCACCACCCCGTCGATGTCGATGAAGGTCTCGCGCGCCTTGTTGTGCGCATGCTCCGGCGCCTCGTCCATGTCCAGGACCGGCGCGTAGCAGACGTCGGAACCTTCCATGATCTCGGTCCACTCGTCGCGGGTCTTCGTCCTGATGACCTTCCCGAGCTTCTCCGAATATTCGGGCCATCTATCCGGGTTCATCTGCTCCGACATTTCCGCGGGGTCGATGCCGGTCTTCTCGAGCAGTTCGGCGTAGAACTTCTTCTCGATGGAGCCGATGGAGACGTACTTGCCGTCCTTCGTCTCGTAGACGTCGTAGAAATGCGCGCCGGTATCCAGGATGTTGGTGCCCCGCTCCTGCTTCCAGCGCCCGGCCGCCTTCATGCCGTAGATCGCGGTCATCAGGTTGGAGGCGCCGTCGATCATCGCCGCGTCGACCACCTGGCCCTTGCCGGATTCCTTCGCGTCGATCACCGCGGCGAGACAGCCGAAGGCGAGGTAGAGCGCGCCGCCGCCGAAATCGCCGACCAGATTGAGCGGCGGCACCGGCCCGCTGTCGCTGCGCCCGATGGCGTGCAGCGCACCGGTGAGCGCGATGTAGTTCATGTCATGTCCGGCAGCGTGCGCGATCGGCCCGGTCTGGCCCCAGCCGGTGACGCGGCCGTAGACCAGCTGTGGATTGCGCGCCCAGCATTCGTCGGGCCCGAGGCCGAGACGCTCGGTGACGCCCGGACGCATGCCCTCGATCAGGATGTCGGCCTTCTCGACCAGGCTGAGCACCGTCTCCACGCCATCCGAAGTCTTGAGATTCGCCGCCACCGACCGCTTGGAACGGTTGAGCAGATCCCATTTGTTGCTGCCCCGGTCGATGCCGAGATCCGCCGCCTCCTGGCGGTCGATGCGGATGACGTCGGCGCCCAGATCGCCGAACAGCATGCCGCACATCGGCCCCGGGCCGATGCCCGCCAGTTCGACTACCTTGATCCCGCTGAGGGGTCCCTGACCGCGCATGATTCAATCCTCCCCGTGCAAATCACTTGCTGGCCGGAGAGTGCCCGCTAATCGGGGCCCACTCAAGGCGGCTTTCGCGCGCCTCAGACCCGCAGGATGGAACGGCCCGCGTAAATCCCGTCGGGGCCGAGCTGATCCTCGATGCGGAGAAGCTGGTTGTACTTGGCCGTCCGGTCGGAGCGGGCCAGCGAGCCGGTCTTGATCTGGCCGCAGTTGGTGGCGACCGCCAGGTCGGCGATGGTGGAGTCCTCGGTCTCGCCCGAACGGTGCGACATCACCGCGGTATAGGCCGCCGTGTGCGCCAGTTCGACCGCCTCGAGGGTCTCCGAGAGGGTGCCGATCTGGTTGACCTTGACCAGGATCGAGTTCGCAACGTCGCGCGCGATGCCGTCGGCCAGCCGCTCCGGATTGGTGACGAACAGGTCGTCGCCGACAAGCTGGATCTTGTCGCCCAGACGCTCGGTCAGCGCCGCCCAGCCGACCCAGTCGTCCTCCGAGCAACCATCCTCGATGGAAATGATCGGATAGCGGGAACAGAGGTCGGCGTAGTATTCGACGATGCCCTCGGCGTCGAGCGACTTGCCCTCGCCCTTCAGCTCGTAGCGGCCGTTCTCGAAGAACTCGGTCGACGCGGCGTCGAGCGCCAGGAACACGTCCTCGCCCGGCAGATAGCCGGCGGCGGCGATCGACGACATAATGAAACCAAGAACTTCGTCGGCACTTTTCAGAGACGGGGCGAAACCGCCCTCGTCGCCGACATTGGTGTTGTGGCCAGCGTCCTGCAGGCGTTTCCTGAGCGAGTGGAAGATCTCGGCGCCGCAGCGAAGCGCCTCGGAGAAGGTCTCCGCGCCGACCGGCATGATCATGAATTCCTGGATATCGATCGGATTGTCGGCATGGGCGCCGCCATTCAGGATGTTCATCATCGGCACCGGCAGGGTGCGCGCGGAGACGCCGCCGACATAGCGGTAGAGCGGCTGCATCAGCGCGTCGGAGGCGGCCCGCGCCGCGGCCAGGCTGACGCCGAGGATGGCGTTGGCGCCGAGACGCGACTTGTTGGGCGTGCCGTCCAGCTCGATCAGCATGCGGTCGATGGCGAGCTGATCGGTCGCGTCCATGCCGGAGATGGCGGAGAAGATTTCGCCATTGACCGCCTCGACGGCCTGGCGCACGCCCTTGCCGCCATAGCGCTCGTCGCCGTCGCGCTTTTCCACGGCCTCGTAGGCGCCCGTGGACGCCCCCGACGGCACCATGGCCCGGCCGAACCCGCCGGTTTCCAGATGCACCTCGACCTCGACGGTCGGGTTGCCGCGGCTGTCGAGTATCTCGCGGCCGATGATGTCGATGATGGCGGTCATCGGAACCCTCACTATGGCTTGTTGTCTTGTTTTCCTGCTGTCCGGCGGTCAGGCGAAACCGAGGCGCTGCAAGAGGTAAACCAGCAGGGCGAAAATGACAAAGGCGATCATGGGCGCGCGGGCAAAGCGCCACACCTGGCGCCAGTCCGGCGGCCCCTTACGGAAGCGCGGCGGCTCGCGGTGGGGCTGGCGCGGGCGGCGCTCCATCGCCTCAGAGCGACTTGGCGAGCCCGTCGAAACGCTTCAGCGTGGCGATCAGACCCTCGAGCTGGTCCAGCGGCACCATGTTCGGCCCGTCGGACGGCGCGTTGTCCGGGTCCTGATGGGTCTCCATGAAGATCGCCGCAACCCCTACGGCGGCCGCGGCCCGCGCCAGATAGGGCACGAAGCGCCGGTCGCCGCCGGAACTGCCGCCCTGCCCGCCCGGCTGCTGCACCGAGTGCGTGGCGTCGAACACCACCGGGCAGCCGGTCTGCTCGGCCATGATCGGCAGGCCGCGGAAATCGGTGACGAGCGTGTTGTAGCCGAAGCTGGCGCCGCGTTCGCAGACCGAGACGTTGCCGTTGCCGGTGGAGCGGATCTTGTCGACCACGTTGACCATGTCCCAGGGCGCCAGGAACTGGCCCTTCTTCACGTTGATGGCGCATCCCGTCTCGCCGGCGGCCAGCAAGAGGTCGGTCTGGCGGCAGAGAAAGGCCGGAATCTGCAGCACGTCGACATGCGGTGCGACCTCGGCGCACTGGGCCTCGCTGTGAACGTCCGTCAGCACCGGCAGGCCGATATCGCGGCGGATCTCGTCGAAGATCGCCAGCGACTTCTCCAGTCCCAGGCCACGCCTGCCCTTCAGGCTGGTGCGGTTGGCCTTGTCGTAGCTGGTCTTGTAGATCACCGGCACGTCGAGCCGGCGGCCGATCTCCCGGATCGCCTCCGACATCTTCAGCGCGTGATCCCGGTCCTCGAGCTGACAGGGGCCCGCGATGATGACGAGCGGCAGGTCGTTGCCCATCTCCACCGCCCCGGCGGTCATCCGGCCCGGTGTCGGCGTCTTCGCGGTATCCGCCATGTCGTTGTTCCTAGACCAGTCGCGACTGCTTCACGGCCGCCTCGATGAAGGAGGCGAACAATGGATGTGGCTCGAAGGGCCGCGATTTCAATTCGGGATGGAACTGCACGCCGATGAACCAGGGATGGTCGGACAGTTCCACGATCTCCGGCAGGCGGCCGTCCGGCGACAGGCCGGAGAAGATCATGCCGTTCGCCTCCAGCGCCTCGCGGTAGTTGATGTTGACCTCGTAGCGGTGGCGGTGCCGTTCGCTGATCGAGCGGCTGCCGTAGATTTCCGCGACGCGGCTGCCGTCCTTCAGATCGCATGGATAGCGCCCGAGGCGGAGCGTGCCGCCCATGTCGTCCTTGCCCGTGCGCCGCTCCTTCTGACCGCCCTCGCGTTCCCATTCGGTCATCAGGCCGACCACGGGGTCCTGGCACGGGCCGAATTCTGTCGTGTTGGCATCGTTGAGGCCGACAAGGCTCCGGGCGGCCTCGATGACCGCCATCTGCATGCCGAAGCAGATGCCGAAATACGGCACCTGGCGGGTGCGGGCGAACTGCGCCGCGCGCATCTTCCCCTGCGCGCCGCGCTCGCCGAAGCCGCCGGGGACCAGGATCGCGTTGACGTCCTCCAGGCGCTGTACCGCGCCCTCGTCGGTCTCGAAGACCTCGGAATCCAGCCACTCCACGTCCACGCGGACATTGTTGGCGATGCCGCCATGGCGCAGCGCTTCGGCCAGCGACTTGTAGGCATCGGGCAGGCCCACATACTTGCCGACGATGCCGACCTTAACCGCGCCCTCCGGGTTGCCGACCCGCTCACCGATCAGGCGCCAGCGGCTCAGATCGGGCTCGTCGATGGAATCCAGACGGAAGTGGTTCAGCACCTCCACGTCCAGCCCTTGGGCGTGGAACATGATCGGCGCGTTGTAGATGTTGTCGATATCCGGCGCCTGGATGACGGCCTCCGGCCGGACATTGCAGAACAGCGCGATCTTGCGCCGCTCACCTTCCGGAATGCCGGTCTCGCAGCGGCAGACCAGCATCTCCGGCTGAATGCCGATGGAGCGCAGTTCCTTCACCGAGTGCTGGGTCGGCTTGGTCTTCAGCTCGCCAGCGGCGCGGATGAAGGGCACCAGGGTGAGGTGCACGAACATGGCCCGGTCGCGGCCGAGTTCCTGGCCCAGCTGGCGGATCGCCTCCAGGAACGGCAGGCTCTCGATATCGCCCACCGTGCCGCCGATCTCGACCAGGACGAAGTCATGGCCCTCGGTGCCCGCCAGGATGAATTCCTTGATGGCGTCCGTGATGTGCGGGATCACCTGCACCGTGGCGCCCAGATAGTCGCCGCGCCGTTCGCGCTCGATCACGGTCTGGTAGATACGGCCGGTGGTGACGTTGTCGGCCTGGTTGGCCGCGACGCCGGTGAAACGTTCGTAGTGACCCAGATCCAGGTCGGTCTCGGCCCCGTCCTCGGTGACGTAGACCTCGCCATGCTGGTAGGGGCTCATGGTCCCCGGGTCGACGTTGATATAGGGGTCCAGCTTGCGAAGCCGTACCGTATAGCCGCGGGCCTGCAGCAGCGCGCCCAGAGAGGCGGATGCCAGTCCTTTGCCGAGTGAGGAAACCACGCCGCCGGTGATGAAGATGAACCGCGTCATGGACCTTCCTTCTATCGGAAAACGCGCAGGCGACAAAGCGCCGATCCGCGGACCGGCGCAAGCCGCAGGAAAACCGGCGGATTAATCGGATTGCGGGACGGCCGGGCCTTCGGGCTGCGCGGGCGCGGCAGGGGCCTGCTGCTGCACCGGTTGGTCGAGAATCGATCCCGATTCGTCCTTGCCCCCGACCAGGATGGCCAGGATGATCGACGTGGCGATGAACATCGCCGCCAGCACCGCCGTGGTCCGCGTCAGCAGATTCGCCGTGCCCCGGCCGGACATGATGCCGCCCATGCCGCCGCCCGATCCTCCGCCACCGATGCCGAGCGCACCGCCTTCGGACCGCTGCATGAGGATGACGCCGACCATCGCGATGGCGATCAGGACGTGAATGACGGTGATGATGGTAAGCATGGGCTGCGGGAATTCCGGGCTGACTTGGGGCTGGGGCGGCTTTTACACACTATCAGATCGGATGCAATGCCCGGCTGGTCAAGCGGCAGGCATCAGGCCTTCGCCGCCGCGGCGATGGCGAGAAAATCCTCGGCCTTCAGACTGGCCCCGCCGACCAGCGCGCCGTCAACCCCGTCGACCGCCAGCAGCGCCCCGGCATTGTCGGGCTTGACGGAACCGCCATAGAGAATGCGCAGGTCGTCGGGGAAGAAATCCTCGGCGACCGTGCGGATATGCCGATGCACATGGGCCACGTCCTCGGCCGTCGGCGTGTGTCCGGTACCGATCGCCCAGACCGGTTCGTAGGCGATCACCGCGTTCTCCCGCGTCGCCCCCGACGGCATTGACCCCCGGAGCTGGTGCGAGAGCACGAGTTCGGTTTCCTCGGCCTGCCGCTGCGCCTCGGTCTCGCCGATGCAGACGATGGCGACGAGTCCCGCCTCCAGCGCGGCTTCGGCCTTGGCGCGGATCAGGTCGTCGTCCTCGCCGTGGTCGATGCGCCGTTCCGAATGGCCGACGATGACATGGCTGCAGCCGATGTCCTTCAGCATCCAGGCGGAGATGTCGCCGGTGTGCGCGCCCTTCTCGGCGATGTGGCAATCCTGGCCGCCCAGCGCCACGCGGTCGCGGATCCCGGCTTCCTCCAACGCCCGCGCCATGACCTGGATCAGCGTCGCCGGCGGACAGATCAGAAGTTCGGCCCCGCCGGCGCGTCCGATATCATCCGCCAGCGCCCTGACCTGCGCCGCGGCGTCAGCGGCAAGTCCGTTCATCTTCCAGTTGCCGGCAATCAGCATCACCATACCCCCTGCTGGATCCATATGGAGTGCATAGCGCGGATCGCGCCCGAGGTCACCCGTCGCAAGGGCGCGCGGCGGTTGCGGGGCGCGCGGGGCGCGACTAATGTCCGCCAGCCGAATTCCAAGCGCGGAGCCGCGAGACAGCACCATGATGCAGAAGACGCAAAAGGGCATGGCCAAATGGGTCGTCCGGGCCCTGCTGGTCCTCCTGATCCTCAGCTTCGCGCTGTGGGGTCTGAACGACTTTGTCGGAACGGCCCCGAATGCCCCGGTGGCCACCGTCGGCGACCGCGAGATCGAGAGCCAGCGCTTCGTCAACGAGGCGCAGCGGCGGATCCAGTTTCTCTCCCAGCAGCAGAACCGGCCCATCGACCCGGAACTCGCCATTCAGATCGGGCTCTACAATCAGGTCCTTTCGGGGATGGTCGACAACGCGGTTCTGGCCGAGGAAGCCGAGGAACTCGGTCTTGGCGTGACCGACGATGCAGTGGCCATCGAGATCCGCAACGACCCGGGGTTCACGGGCCCGACCGGGAACTTCGACCGCTTCCGCTTCGAGGAAATCCTGCGCCGCGCCGGCTTTTCCGAGGGCGAGTTCGTCGAGAACATGCGGCAGGACATGCTGAACCGGCAGATCGAGTCGACCATGACCGCGGGTCTGGCCCAGGGGCCCGCCCCGATGGCGCGCGCCATCCTGGCCTGGCAGCTCGAAAGCCGCGACCTGCGTATCCTCAGGCTGCCCAATGATGCCCTGGCGAGCGCGCCGGAGCCGGACGAGGCCGCATTGCGGGCCTATCACGAGGCCAACCCCGCCCCCTTCACTGCGCCGGAGCGCCGTTCGGCCCGTATCATCCTGGTGCGGCCGCAGGATCTGGCCGAGAACATCGAAGTCTCCGAAAGCGAGATCGAGGAATCCTACCAGGCCCGGCTGGCGGAGTTCACCCGCCCGGCCAGCCGCTCCGTGAAACAGGCGATCTTCGCCGACGAGGCCGCCGCCGCCGATGTGCTGGCGCGGATCAACGAGGGCGTGGCCTTCGACAAGGCCGTGGAGGATGCGACCGGCTCCGCGCCGATCGATGTCGGCCGCGTCGGACCCGGAGATCTGCCCGACCGTGTGGCCGACGCCGCCTTCTCCGCCGCGGAAGGCGAGGTTGCCGGACCGGCGCAGAGCGATTTCGGCTGGCACCTGGTTCACGTCACGGAGGTCACCGAAGAGAACGTCCGGCCGCTCTCCGAGGTGCGGGAAGCCGTGGCGCAGGATCTGAAGCTGGACCGCGCCATCGGCGATCTGGTCGGCATCTCCAATCGCATCGAGGACGAACTGGCCGGCGGCGCGAAGGTCGCCGAGGTCGCCGACATCCTGTCGCTGAAGATGATGGAACTTCCGCCGGTGACCCGCCAGGGCCTGACCCTGGAAGGCGGGAACCCTTCCGAGAGCCTGCCGTCCGCGGCGCTGGAGGAACTGTTCGCCGCCGAACCCGGCGACGACCTGGCGGCGCAGGAACTGGACAACGGCGCGATTCTGCTGGTGCAGGCGATGGAAGTGGTCCCGCCCGCCCTGCAACCCTTCGAGGATGTCCGCGGCGAGGTCGCCGCCGCCTGGCGGCGCGAACAGCTTGCCGAACTGGCTGCCGCCGAGCGCGCGAAGCTGGAACAGCGTCTGGAGGGCGGCGAGAGCCTGGAAGACATCGCCAGCGGCTTCGAGGCCGAGGTCGAGACCGCCGAGGGCGTCACCCGTCAGGCCGGCGCGCCGGACCTGAGCGGCGAACTGCGCGACACCGTCTTTGGCCTGGAGGCCGGCCAGTCGGCGGGCGGCGGCGCCCGCGGCGCACAGGTTCTGGTCACCGTCGACGCGGTCGCGGAGGCGGATGTCAGCAGCAGCGGCGACCGGACCGCAGCCCTCGCCGAAGTGATCGGCGAGTCGTTCTCCGAAGACGTGCGCCAGACCCTGCTGCAGACGCTCCGCGACGAACACGGCGTCTCGATCAACCAGCGCGCCTTCACCAACGCCGTGGACCCCAACGGCATCTATCTCGAACAGTAGCCTGCCATCGGAACCCTTCCATGAGCTTCACGCCGACCCTCGAGGATTTCCGGACGGTCCATGACGAAGGCCGCGGCCAGGTCGTCTACACGGAGATCGTCGCCGACCTGGAGACCCCCGTTTCGGCCTTCATGAAGCTGACCGACGGCCGTCCCAACTGCTTCCTGCTGGAATCGGTGGAGGGCGGCGCGATCCGCGGCCGCTATTCCTTCATCGGCCTGAAGCCGGACCTGATCTGGCGCGCCCACGGCGACAAGGCGGAGATCAACCGCTCCGCGCGCTTCGACCCCGAGGCGTTCGAACCCTGTGCCGAACCGACGCTGGAAAGCTTCCGCAAGCTGCTGGCCGAGATCCACATCGACCTGCCGCCCGAACTGCCGCCGATGTCGGCGGGACTGTTCGGCTACATGGCCTATGACACGGTCAAGCTGATGGAGCGCCTGCCCTCGGGCAACCGCGACGCGCTGGGTGTGCCGGATGCGCTGTTCGTGCGCCCGACGGTCATGGCGATCTTCGACAGCGTGCGCGACATGGTCACGATCGTGACCCCGGTCTGGCCCGAGGAGGGCGTCAGCGCCAGACAATCCTATGCGCGGGCCTGCGAGCGGCTGGCCGACTCGGTGGCCGATTTCGACCGCGCTCTGCCCCACAGCCGCGCAGGCGCCGACGAACTGGCGGAACTGCCGCCGCCGACGTCGAACACCACGCGTGGCGAGTATCACGCGATGGTCGAGAAGGCGAAGGAGTACATCCGCGCCGGCGACATTTTCCAGATCGTGCCCTCCCAGCGCTTCGAGGTGCCGTTCACCCTGCCCCCGCTGGCGCTCTATCGCGCGCTCAGGCGCACCAACCCCTCGCCCTTCATGTATTTCCTCGATTTCGGCGATTTTTCCGTCGTCGGCTCCAGTCCGGAGATCCTGGTCCGCGTCCGGGATGGCCGGATCACGCTGCGCCCGCTCGCCGGCACCCGGCCCCGCGGCGCGACGCCGGCGGAGGACGCGGCGCTGGCCGAGGAACTGCTGTCGGACCCGAAGGAGCTGGCCGAGCACCTGATGCTGCTCGATCTGGGCCGCAACGACGTCGGCCGGGTGGCCAGGATCGGCACGGTCAACGTCACCGAGAAGTTCGTCATCGAACGCTACAGCCACGTCATGCACATCGTCTCCAACGTCGAAGGCGAACTGGACGACGCCCACGACGCGCTCGATGCCCTGATCGGCGGCTTTCCGGCCGGCACGGTTTCCGGCGCGCCCAAGGTCCGCGCGATGGAGATCATCGAGGAACTGGAGAAGGACAAGCGCCACCTCTACGCCGGCGGCATCGGCTATTTCTCCGCCGGCGGGGCCATGGACACGGCGATCGTGCTGCGGACCGCCGTGGTCAAGGACGGGGTGATGCACGTCCAGGCCGGCGGCGGCGTCGTCGCCGACAGCGACCCGGAAGCCGAGTATCAGGAGACGGTGAACAAGGCCAAAGCGCTGATGCGCGCCGCCGAGGAAGCCGTGCGCTTCGCCGCGCGGTCGGGGAACATGCGGTAGAGTTGTCTCACCACACTCCGGCACCCCCGCCCCTGTGCGGGGGTCCGGTGCGGCTTCGCCGCGAGTCAATGAATTGACCGGATGCCCGCACGGAGGCGGGCATGACCTATTTCTCCGGAACCGGAAACGCCTTCGAATACTCTTCCAGCTTCGCCTTCCAGTCCGCCGGCATGGCCTGGGCGGCAATAGCGCCGGGGCCGACATGGCGGATGTGGACGCCGGTCAGCTTGCCGGTGAAACAGACGTCGCCCGCCATGGTGCGGGAAACGAAGTGCAGATCGAAGGACGAGGCGCCCAGCCTGCCCACATGGACGGCGATGTCGATGGCCTGCCCCGCCGGCACGGGCTTCAGGAAATCCATCGAGGCGTGGACCATGGGGGTGCCGGTGCCGCTTTCCGTCTGCATGTCCCGCCAGTGGCGGCCGGTGAGCGTGATGAAGAAATCCTCCGCCGCCTCGACCATGTAATCCAGATAGGTGCCGGTGTAGACGATCCCCGCCGGATCGGAATCCCCCCAGCGGACCAGACGGCGGACGGTGAAGGGCGCGCGCGCGACCACCTGGGGCGTGCGCGGGTCGGGGGTATTGTCTTTCAAGCCGGATTTCCTGTTGCGGCGAGCGGTCGGGCAATGATCCTATCGCCGCCCTCCGGCGGATCAAGGAAAGGCCAACGCGATGGCTGAAGACCAGACCCATTACGGTCCGAACACCACCCTCGGCGTGCAACAGCTCTTCATCGGCGGCCGCTATCGGCCCGGCACGGCCGAGGAGACGTTCGAGACCCTGAATCCGGCGACGAACCACGTGATCTGCGAGGTCGACATGGCCTCGCCCGAGGACGTGGAGGCCGCCGTCGAGGCGGCGCAGGAGGCCTTTCTGACCTGGTCGACGACGCCGGCGCGGGAGCGCGCGAAGGTGCTGCTGCGCGCCGCGGCGATCCTGCGCGAGCGCAACGGGGAACTGGCGCGGCTGGAAACGCTGGACACCGGCAAGCCCATCGCCGAGACCGCCGAGGTCGACGTCATCACCGGCGCCGAGATGCTGGAGTACTACGCCGGCCTCGCGCCCGCCATTCACGGTGAGCACCATGATTTCGGTCCCGATGCCTTCGCCATGGTGCGCCGCGAACCGCTGGGCGTCTGCGCCGGCATCGGAGCATGGAACTATCCGATCCAGATCGCGCTCTGGAAGTCCGCGCCGGCGCTGGCCTGCGGCAACACCATGATCTTCAAGCCCGCCGAGCTGACGCCGCTGTCGGCGCTGAAGCTGGCCGAGATCTATCTCGAGGCTGGTCTGCCACCGGGCGCCTTCAATGTCGTCCAGGGCGACGGCCGGGTGGGCCAGCTGCTCTCCCGCCATCCCGGCATCGCCAAGATCAGCCTGACCGGCGAGGTCGGCACGGGCCGCAAGGTCATGGCCGACGCCGCGCAGACATTGAAGGGGGTCACCCTGGAGCTGGGCGGCAAGTCCCCGCTGATCGTCTTCGACGACGCCGATTTCGACGGCGCGGTCGACTCCGCCATGTCGGCCAATTTCTACTCCGCGGGCGAGGTCTGCTCCAACGGCACCCGCGTCTTCGTCCAGCGCCGCATCTACCGCCGCTTCCTGGAAAGCCTGGAAGACAAGGTCGCTCGCATTCCGCTCGGCGACCCGTTCGACCCGGCGACGAAGATCGGCGCGCTGATCAGCGCCGGCCATCTGGAGAAGGTCATGGGCCATATCGAGGCGGCGCGCCGCTCCAACGCGCTGCACGTCGTGGGCGGCCACCGCCCGGAAGATCCGACCCTCGCCGCAGGCAATTTCGTCCACCCGGCGGTCTTCGCCGAATGCACCGACGACATGAGCTTCGTGCGCGACGAGATCTTCGGTCCCGTCATGGCGGTGCTGCCCTTCGAGGAGGAGCACGAGGTCGTCGCCCGCGCCAACCACACGCCCTTCGGACTGGCCGGGGCGGTCTTCACCACCGACTTCGCCCGCGCCCACCGCGTCGCCAATGCGATGCAGGCCGGCACGGTCTGGATCAACGACTACAACGTGACGCCGCCGGAAGTGCCCTTCGGCGGCCACAAGCAGTCCGGCGTCGGCCGGGAGAACGGGCTGGAAACCATCGGCCACTTCACCCAGACGAAGACCATCTACGCCAATCTCGGCAAGGTCGCGCCGTACTTCTGAAATCTACTCCGCGGCGCTGACCGCGCCTTCGCCGTCCTGCGCCCGCTCGGCCTGCTGGCGCCGCCACATGTGGGCGTAGAGGCCGTTACGGGCGATCAGTTCGTGATGCTGGCCGCGTTCGGCGATGCGTCCGCCGTCCAGCACGATGATCTGGTCGGCGTTGACCACCGTCGAGAGCCGGTGCGCGATCATCAGCGTCGTCCGGCCCTGAGAGACGCGGGTCAGCGCCTTCTGGATCTCCCGCTCCGTCGCCGTGTCCAGCGCCGAGGTCGCCTCGTCGAAGATCATCACGCCGGGATCCTTCAGCATCATCCGCGCGATGGCGACGCGCTGCTTCTCGCCGCCGGAGAGCTTCAGGCCGCGTTCGCCGACGGTGCTGGCCAGGCCGTCGGGCAGGCTGTCGATCAGGGGGCGGAGCTGGGCTGCGTCGATCGCCGCGTTCATCGCCTCGTCGCCGGCCTCCAGATCGCCATAGCGGATGTTGTGCTCCAGCGTGTCGTTGAACAGCACCACGTCCTGGGGCACGACGCCCAGCGTCCGGCGCAACGAGGCCTGGGTGACGTCGCGGATGTCCTGCCCGTCGATCAGGATGCGGCCGCCGGTGACGTCGAAGAAGCGGAACAGCAGCCGCGTCAGCGTGGACTTGCCGCCGCCAGATTCACCGACCACGGCGATGGTGTGGCCGGGCGGCACCTCGAAGGAAACGCCGTCCAGCACCGTGCGCCGCGGGTCGTAGCCGAAGGTCACGTTGTCGAACTCGATGTGGCCGCCGCGGAAGGCGAGCGGTTTTGCCTCCGGCGCATCGCCGACCTCGATCTCCCGGTCCAGCAGGCCGAACATCTTCTGCATGTCGACCAGGCTCTGCTTCACCTCGCGGTAGACCATGCCCAGCATGTTGAGCGGCATGTAGAGCTGGATCAGGAACGCGTTGATCAGAACGAAATCGCCGATGGTCATGGAGCCGTCGGCAACGCCCCTTGCCGCCAGCACCATGACGATGACCAGGCCCGTGGCCACGATGAAGCCCTGCCCGGTGTTCAGGAAAGCCAGGCTGACCTGGCTGCGCACCGCCGCCTTCTCGTAGCCCGCAAGCCGATTGTCGAAACGCTCGACCTCGTAGGGTTCATTGGCGAAATAACGCACGGTCTCGAAGTTCAGCAGGCTGTCGACGGAGCTGGCATAGGCCTCCTCGTCGCGGCGGTTCATCTCCCGGCGGATGCCGATGCGCCACTCGGTCACCAGAAAGGTGAAGGCGATGAAGGCGATCACCGTGGCGAAGGTCGCGACCGCAAACCAGAACTGATACTCGATCACCAGAATACCGAGAAAGATCACCGCCTGGCCGACCACGGGAACGACGTTGAACAGCGCCATGCGCAACAGGAAGTCGATCGCCTTGGCGCCGCGGTCGATGAGCTGATGCAGGGCGCCGGTGCGGCGTTCGGTATGGAAGCGGTAGCTGAGCTCGTGCAGCCGCTGAAAGACGCGGCGCGCCACACGCCGCGCGGCCCGCTGTCCGACCGCGGAAAAGATGCCGTCGCGGGCCTGCGCCAGACCCTGCTGCAACACCCGCCCGAGACCGTAGGCCACCACGAAGGCGATCGCCGCGCCGATGGCGATACTCTCCGCATCCAGCGAGTCGACGGCGTGCTTGAGCAGGAACGGCACCGTCGCCCCCGCCGCGATGGAACCGGCCAGGAAGCAGGCGGCGAGGACGATGCGCAGCTTCGGCCGCCAGTCGTCCTTCGGCCAGAGATAGGGCAGCAACCGGCGCAGCACGCTCCAGTCGGGCGGGCCGGACGGCGTGCCGGATACGGTGTTCCTCAACGATCCTCCTTCCGCGAACCGAAATGCTGGCCCTGTTCCGCCCCGTGACTTGATCGCCGGGCCCAGAGAAACTGACCATGCAAACCGGGTCCCGGGGCCAGGCCCCGGGACAGCCAATTGAAATGCCGTGTGCCTGCACCCGGAAATCCAGGCCTCATGGAAGCAGAACTGTCGCTCCGCCCGCGCAATTCAACGTCCCGTATAGCGCGGCGGGCGTTTCTCGAGGAACGACTGCACGCCTTCCTTGTAGTCCTCGCCGGTCATGGAGAGACAGAACTGGTCGGCGTCCATGAAGCTGACGGCGTGGTTGAGCGCCTTGGCGGCGACGTCGACGTCCTTCTTGCACATGCGCACCTGCACCGGCGGCAGGCTGGCGATGCGTTCGGCCATTTCCAGCGCCTTCTCCAGCGCGCCGCCCTTCGGCGCCACCTCGTCGGCCAGGCCCCATTCCAGCGCCCGTTCCGCGCCGACCTTCTCCGCCATAACGACGAGCCGTTTGGTCCGCGCAGGGCCGCACAGGTTCACGAAGCGCGGCACCGAGTTCCAGCTCATGTTCATGCCGCGCTCGATCTCGGAAACGTAGTAGGTCGCCCCCTCTCCCATGACGCGGAGGTCGAGCGAACAGGCCAGCGCCACGCCGCCGCCGACGCACCAGCCTTCAACGGCGCAGATGGTCATCTGCTCCAGTTCCTCCCAGGCGCGGCAGAGCCGCGGCCCGCGCTGGATCGAGCGCCGCCTGGCGAGCAGGCCGGCCTCGGCGCGCTGCTCGGCGACCGGATCCTTCAGATCGAAGCCCATGGAAAAGTTGTCGTCGCGGCCCGCCAGCACCACCACCGAACTCTCGAGATCGTCGTCGAGATGGCGGGCGATGTCGGTCAGTTCCTTCATCAGGGCGTCCGACAGGGGATTGGCCGCGATGCCCCTGTCGAAGCGGACGATGACGATGCGCCCCCGCCGCTCGATCGTCGAAAACTGCAGTTCCATGATTTCCTCCCCGCGCGTTCAGGCTAGATTGCGGCTCAGCCTAGTCCAATCAGCGAAGGAAAGAAGCCATGGCCGCCTACGTGATCGCCCGCGTCAACGTCACCGATCCGGAGAAGTACGAGAACTACAAGGCGCTGGCCCCGGCCGCCATCAAGAAGTACGGCGGCGAGTACCTGGCCCGCGGCGGCGCGCTGGCGACGCTGGAGGGCGACGAGGAGACCCGCCGCGTGGTGGTGCTCCGCTTCGCCGACATGAAGGCGGCGCAGGCGTTCTACAATTCACCCGAATACCAGGCCGCCAAGAAGGAACGCGAAGGCGCCGCCGACGGCCAGTTCATCGTCGTCGAGGGGCTGTAGAGCGAGGCGCGCGAGACCGACGCGCCCCGGCCTCTGAGCCGGGGCCCATGCCTGAGCACCGCCGCCCCTGGTCCGATTGCCGGAAATGCTCCGGCATCGATCCCGGACAGAGCCTCCGGCCCTTCCGGGACGCCGGGAGCGACTACCCCCCGAACTTCGCCGGGCGCTTGGCCAGGAACGCCTCGATGCCCTCGCGGCCATCGGCGGAGCGCATCGATTCGGCAATGCCCCGCGTCTCCCGCTCCATCTGGCTTTCCAGCGTCTCGTTGAGGCTGTCGTGGATCAGGTGCTTGACCCGGCCATAGGTCGCTGTCGGCCCCTTCGCCAGTGTGGCGGCGAGCTTCATCGCCTCGTCGAGCAGCGCGTCGTCCGGATGAACATAGTCGACCAGGCCCCACTCACGCGCCTCCTCGGCGCTGAGCAGGCGGTTGGTCAGGATCAGGTCCAGCGCCCGCTTGGTGCCGACGCGGCGCGGCAGGAAGTACGTTCCCGAGCCGTCCGGCGAAACGCCGAGGCGCGTATAGGCCATGGTGAACTTCGCCCCTTCCCCGGCCAGCACGAGGTCGCCCTGGATGGCGAAGCTGAAACCGGCGCCGGCGGCGGTGCCGTTGACCGCACAGATCACGGGCGGGTCCATGCGGTGCAGCCGGCTGATGGCGGCATGCAGGAAGACGGTCATCTTCTTGGCCATGGCCGGCAGATCGTCGCCCTCCTTCTGGAAGAAGGCGATGTCGCCGCCGGCGGAGAACATCTTGCCCGCGCCGGTGAAGACCACCGCGCGGATTGCCGGGTCCTCGTCGCAGCGGATGGCGATGTCCAGCAGTTCCTCGGTCAGCGCCAGGTGCATCGCGTTGGCGGCGTCGGGCCTGTTGAAGCGGCAGAGCGCCACCCCGTCGGACACGTCCATGGTCATGTGTTCGTAGCTCATCCGTCTCTCCTCCCTCGAACGGTGATCCCGCATCGCCGGACCGCTTTGCCCGACGCCCGCGCTGGTCTATGGTTCGGCAGGTTATACGCCACAGACGGGCCATTGCCATGAGCGAGAATCCCCTTCCCTTCCGCCGTCCCGCACCGGAGGCCGAGCGCGCCGACCTGCCGTTGTCGGCCTATCCGCGCGTGCGCCTGCGCCGGCCCCGCGCCAGCGACTGGTCGCGCCGGCTGGTGGCGGAGAACGTGCTGACGGTCGACGACCTGATCTGGCCGGTCTTCGTCCACGAGGGCGATGATGTCATTGACGTTCCCTCCATGCCCGGCGTGCGCCGTCATTCGGTGGACAGTCTGGTCGACGCCGTCGGCGAGGCCGGCGAACTGGGCGTGCCACTGATCGCCATCTTTCCCGCTGTCGACGCGGAGCGGAAGAACGACGAAGGCACCGAGGCGACCAATCCCGACAACGTGGTCTGCCGCGCCGTGCGCGCGGTCAAGCAGCACATACCCGATGTCGGCGTGCTCTGCGACGCGGCGCTGGATCCCTTCACCAGCCATGGCCATGACGGCCTGATTCGCGACGGCTACGTGCAGAACGACATCACGCTGGAGGTGCTGATCCAGCAGGCGTTGATCCAGGTCGAGGCCGGCTGCGACATCATCGCGCCCTCGGACATGATGGACGGGCGCGTCGGCGCCATCCGGGAGGCGCTGGAAGCGCACGGCCACCACAACGTCCAGATCATGTCCTACGCGGCGAAATATGCTTCCGCCTTCTACGGACCCTTCCGCGACGCCATCGGCTCCAGGGCCAATCTCGGCAAGGCGACCAAGGCGACCTACCAGATGAACCCGGCCAATGGCGACGAGGCGATCCGCGAGGTCGCCATGGACATCGCAGAGGGCGCGGACATGGTGATGGTCAAGCCGGGCATGCCCTATCTGGATCTCTGCCGGCGGGTGAAGGACGCCTTCCACCTGCCCACCTTCGCCTACCAGGTCTCCGGCGAGTACGCGATGCTCAACGCCGCCGCCGACAATGGCTGGCTGGACCGCGAGAAGGTGATGATGGAGAGCCTGCTGGGCTTCAAGCGGGCCGGCTGCGACGGCGTTCTTACCTATTTCGCGGTCGAGGCGGCGAAGCGGATTCGCGCCGGCGATTAACCCTTTGTTCGCCATGGCGGGCGAGACTGCGCGCCATGACAGGGAGCCCCAGATTCCGCGCGCCCGCGCTGAAATCCACCATTGCAGCCGTCGGCTGGTTCCGCTTCGCGGCGGAGCAGGACGGCATAAGGCTGCAGCCGCGCAAGCTGCAACTTCTGCTCTACATGGCGCAGGGACTCTACGCTGCCGCCAATGAAGGCCGCGCGCTGATGCCGAGCCGCTTCGTCGCCAGTACCCTCGGACCCTGCGACCCCAATCTCTATCCCGTGCTGGAGCAGGGCGGCGAGCCCGACCGGCCCAAGGAGATCGATGACCGCGCCGAGGCCTGCCTGAAACTCATCTACCGCAAGTTCGCCAGGTCGCCGGTCGAGCAGCTCGACGCTTTCGTCGAGACCGATGGCATCTTCTCAGATGTGCGCCAGGCCGCGCCGGATGCGGAGATTCCGCTGGACTTGATGGCCGAGGCCTATCGCCGGACCTTCATCCAGCCCGCCGCCCGGGAAGCCGAACGCCGCCCCGCCGCCCAGGTGAAGCCACCGCCGGCGGCGAACGAGGAACGCCCCGAACTGCCTGACGGGGTGCCCAGGGTCATCACCGGCGGCAAGGCCGTGAAACGCTGGGCCCCGAAACGCCGGATTTATTGACCGCCGCCGCCGGGTTATGACTCCCCTACAGGGTTCCAGGGGGAGAACACGGAATGGCCGAAAGACAGGGACGGCTCGCCGGCCGGCGGGCGTTGATCACGGGTGCGAGCCGCGGCATCGGCGCCTCGATCGCGGAACGCTACGCCGAGGAAGGCGCGGACCTCATGCTGGTCGCGACCGGCCTGCCGCAGCTCCGGGACATTGCGGCGAAGGCTGCTGCCCACGGCGGCAAGGTGGAGACGCTGGCAGCGGATGTCAGCGACCGCGCCGCGGTGGAGGCCATGATCGAAACCTGCGTCGACCGGCTCGGCGGCCTCGACGTGCTGGTCAACAATGCCGGCGTCTACAAGGCCAGCCGCTTCATCGACTACGAGCCCGAGACCTTCGACCGGATCATGCAGGTGAACACCTATGGCGTCTTCCACGCCATGCAGTTCGCCCTGCGCCACATGCAGAAGTCCGGCGGCGGCAAGATCGTCAACATCGCCTCGACCGCCGGCAAGTGGGAATCCCTCAATCAGGGCGCCTACAACACCTCCAAGCATGCCGTGGTCGGCATGACGCGCTGCGCGGCGCTGGAGCATGCCAAGGACCGGATCACCGTCAACGCCATCTGCCCGGGCTTCGTGAATACCGACATGATCGACCAGTTCGATGATCACGCGGAGATCCTGGGCATGCCGGTCGAGGAACTGCAGACGATGCTGGTGAACCGCGTGCCCATCGGGCGCATGCTGGAGCCGGTCGAAATCGCGCATATCGCCGTCTATCTGGGCTCAGGCGAATCCGACGGCATGACCGGCCAGACGATCACCATTTCGGGCGGCATGCGCATGGGCTGAACCGACACCGCCCGCCCGTGGATGGCCCTTGTTGTCATCCCCGATGGCGCCTGCGCCACTCGGGGATCGGGCAAGGCCGTTCCGATGTTTGATTGAACCGCCCTACTCTGTCGCCCTTGGACTCGATCCAAGGGCCCAGCGGACAGAAGGACTGGGTCCTGGGGTCAAGCCCCAGGACGCCAAGTGATTCCATCACTTCGTGGAATGCTCTAAGCCGGACTCCGGCGTCTTGCCGCGGCGCGATGCCCGCGCGCCTCCGGCGACGGGCATGACAGAATCTCCCGCACGCCGACCGGAAATGAAAAACGGCGCCGGATTGCTCCGACGCCGTCCTCGATCTGGTCTGCCTGGCCGGCCCATCCAACCTCGGCCCGCCGGCTTCCGGAACTCAGCGCGAGTAGTACTCGATGACCAGATTCGGCTCCATCTGCACCGCGTAGGGCACGTCGGCCAGCTTGGGCACGCGGGTGTATTTGCCGGTCATCTTGTTGTGGTCGACCTCGACATAGTCGGGCGTCTCGCGCTCCGACGACTCCGCGGCGTCCAGCACCAGGTTGATCTGGCGCGACTTCTCGCGGACCTCGATCACGTCGCCCGGCTTGCAGCGGTAGCTCGGAATGTTCACCCGCCGGCCATTCACGTTGACATGGCCGTGGTTCACGAACTGCCGCGCCGCGAACACGGTCGGCACGAACTTCATGCGGTATACGAGCGCGTCGAGGCGGCTCTCCAGCAGGCCGATCAGGTTCTCGGAGGTGTCGCCCTTGCGGCGCACGGCCTCGCCATAGACCCGGCGGAACTGCTTCTCGGTGATCGAACCGTAGTAGCCCTTGAGCTTCTGCTTGGCGCGGAGGTGCAGACCGAAGTCGGAGACCTTCTTGCGCTTGCCTGCCTGCCCGTGCTGTCCGGGACCGTAGTCGCGGCGGTTGACGGGGCTCTTCGGACGGCCCCAGAGGTTCTCGCCCATGCGGCGATCGATCTTGTATTTCGCGCTGATACGCTTCGACATCGGTTGCCTTCTGCCGTTCGGTCAAATCACAGATGAACGCGGCCGGTGCGTTCCGGTCGCGGGAGGCCGTGCTATAGGACCGGGGCTGCGGGCTGTCAACCGCCCTTTTCCCCGTCCTTCGCGCCCCTTGTGCCCTGACGGTGGCCGGAGAGACTGCGGACCACACCGAACAGCGTCCTGACCTCCTGCTCACGCAGATCCGCGCGGTGAAACATCGCCCGGATGTTCCGCAGCATGGTGGGCCGCTTGTCGGCAATGCGGTGGAAGAACCCGGCTGCGTCGAGCTCCGCCGAAAGGAAATCGAGGAACGCGGTCATCTGCGCGGCTTCGGCCACGGGCCCGGCCTCCTCCGGCGCCGGAGGCATGGTCGTCGCCTCGCCTGCCGCAAGAGCCGCCAGCCGCCATTCGTAGGAGACGAGCAGAATGGCCTGCGCCAGGTTGAGTGAGGAAAACGCCGGGTTGGCGGTGACCTGGACCACAGCCCGCGCCAGCGCCACGTCGTCATTGTCCAGACCGGCCCGCTCACCGCCGAACAGGATGCCGACCCGCTCGCCCGCGCGCACGCGCCCGACGCCCGTGCTCGCAGCCTCCCTCGGCGTCACCACGGGCTTCGCCATCTCCCGCCCCCGCGCCG